>Ga0207705_10001424_pt1 | contig 19050 bp, 16 predicted proteins | sample KBSC13metaG_FD_184314 | JGI IMG/M metagenome (GOLD analysis project Ga0207705, IMG submission 184314) | Corn rhizosphere microbial communities from Kellogg Biological Station, Michigan, USA - KBS C1-3 metaG (SPAdes) (version 2) | ecosystem: Host-associated > Plants > Roots > Rhizosphere > Soil ... | reverse complement strand
CCACATGCGGAAGAAGCGTGCGTCGTACAGCTTTTCAATCTTGGCCCGCTTTTTCGTCGCGCGATCGAGCCAGTGACGCAGCGTGTACGCATAATGCAGCCGCAACATTTCAACATCGCTGGCGATCATTCGCACCTTCTCGCTCGATGTGCACATCTGCGACAGCGCGGGAATGTGGTAGCCCGGGAAAATCCATTTGTCGGTGAACGGGTCGGGCGTCCCCGCGCCGCCCAGTTTGCCAATCGTGTGCAGCAGCATCACGCCATCCTCGGTCAGCAACTCACGGCACTTCGCATAAAATTCGTCATAATGTGCCGCGCCAACATGTTCGAACATGCCGACAGAAACGATGCGATCGAACCGGCCATCCAGCTCCCGGTAGTCGATCAACTGGAACTTGACGCGATCGGCAACGCCTGCGTCCTCGGCGCGCTTCCGCGCGACCTTGAGCTGCTCTTGCGACAAGGTGATGCCCAGCACGTCCACGTCGGCCACGCGGTTGAGATACAGGGCCATTCCGCCCCAGCCACAGCCGATGTCGAGCACGCGCTGGCCGGGCTTCAGGTCGAGCTTGGCGGCGATATGCGCCTTCTTGTCGGCTTGCGCCTGTTCCAGGCTGTTATCGGGATCGGTAAAATAGGCGCAGCTGTACTGCAGGTCATCGTCCAGAAAGAGCGCGTAGAGCGCATTGCCGATGTCGTAATGGTGGGCGACGTTGCGGCGCGCCTTGCTCACCGGATTGCGGCGAAGCAGCGACCTGAGCTTGCCTGCCTTACCCTTTCCCAGCGCCTTCCCGCCACCCTGTTCCCATGGTCGCGCGCCAACCACCAGCTCGAGCAGATCGAGGATCGTGCCGTTCTCGACCGTCAGGCGGCCATCCATGTACAGTTCGCCGATTTTGAGACGCGGGTTGCGGAACAGCTCAAGCGCCGCGCGCTTGTCATGCAGCCTCACCGTTGCGCTTTTGCCGCCGCCCGGCCCGTAGGTTCCGCTCGAACCGTCTGCCTGGATCAGCGTGATGCTACCGACGGGAAGGATCTGGTCGATGAACCGGCCGATCAGGGACATGCGCTGCAACCTCCGTTTCGCTTCGCGACCGATTGCCACGCCGCCGCGGCTAGCGAAAGGCCGCGCGCCAGCTTTTAACCGTAGGCCCGGATGAAAAAGACGAGGGTCGTCGCGGCGGTGACTGCCAGCGTCCAGGCCCGCACCAGCCGCGGCGCGAGCCGCTTGCCGAACTTCGCCCCCAGCCATCCGCCAAGGATCGCGCCCAGCAGCATGGGCAGGCACGCCGCCCAGCGCACCAGGCCGACCGCGATAAACACCAACGTGGCGGCGAGATTGGCGATGGCGAGCATGAACGTGCGCACGGCGAACAGCGAGCGCGGATCGGCACCCGCGAGCAGGCCATAGGTGGCGGTCAGCATCAGGCCGACGCCGCCGCCGAAATAACCGCCATAAACCGCCAGCAGCGATTGCGCGGTCATCAGCGTTGGACGGCCGATCGTCACCCGTTCGTGCAGCCACTCGGACGCACTTTTGCCGAACAGCATGACGACCAGCCCGACCAATAGCAGCCAGGGGATGATGGCATCGAACGCACGGCTCGGCGTCAGCACCAGCAGCACGCTGCCGGCCAGGCCACCCACGAAGGTGATTGCCGCGAGCGTGCGCACCGGCATGCCGGCGACCGGCTCCAGCTCCTCGCGATATTCGGCGGCGCTCGCCGCCGCGCCCGGCAGGAGCGCGACGTTGGAGGTCGCATTGGCGATGTTGGCGGGAAGTCCGAGCGCAATCAGTGCGGGCAGCGTGGCGAAGGTGCCACCGCCGGCGAGCGCGTTCATCGCGCCGCCGACGAACCCCGCGCCGGCAGCCAGGGCGATGACGCCCGGATCAGGCAGCGGCGCTGCGGCGCTTCCGCTCGGCCGCGGTCTTCAGCTGGCCGCAGGCGGCGTCGATGTCCCGCCCGCGCGGCGTGCGCACCGGTGCCGAAATGCCCGCTTCGAAGATGATGTTGCTGAATGAGCGGATCCGCTCGTCGGTCGAGCATTCGTACGCCGCTCCGCCCCACGGATTGAACGGGATCAAATTCACCTTCGCCGGCAGCCGGTAATGCCGGATCAGCCGCACCAGTTCGCGCGCGTGCTCGTCGCTGTCGTTCTTGTCCTTCAGCATCACATATTCAAACGTGATGCGCCGCGCGTTGTTCGCTCCCGGATAGGCTGCGCACGCCTCGAGCAACTGCTCGATCCCGTACTTGCGATTCAAGGGCACGATCTCGTCGCGGATTTCCTTGGTCACCGCGTGCAGCGAGACGGCGAGGTTGACGCCGATCTCCGCGCCCGCGCGCTCCATCATCGGCACGACGCCGCTGGTCGATAGTGTGATCCGCCGCCGCGACAGGCCCAGGCCGTCGCCGTCCATCACGATCTTCAGCGCGTCGCGGACATTCTCGAAATTATAAAGCGGCTCGCCCATGCCCATCATGACGATGTTGGTCAGCATCCGGCCTTCCGGCTGCGACGGCCATTCGCCCAGCGCATCGCGCGCCAGCATCACCTGACCGACGATCTCCGCCGGCTCCAGATTGCGCACCAGCGCCATCGTGCCGGTGTGGCAGAAACGGCAATTGAGCGTGCAGCCGACCTGGCTCGACACGCACAAGGTTCCGCGATCGGCATCGGGGATGAACACCATTTCATAGTCATGCCCGTCGTGCGTCTTGAGCAGCCACTTGCGCGTGCCGTCCGACGATACCTGCGCCTCGACAACTTCCGGACGCGACACCACGAAGCGTTCTTCGAACCACCCCCGCTGGGCCTTCGCGATGTCGCTCATCAGCGCGAAGTCGGTCACGCCGCGATTATAGGTCCAGTGCCAAATCTGCTTGCCGCGGAGCTTGGCCTGCTTCGGCTCCAGGCCGGCTGTTTCCAGTGCGGTTCTGATTTGATCCTTCGACAACCCGACCAGGTCGACCTTGCCGTCGGCGCGCGGCATGACGGCCCGCGGCACCGGCACAGGGTCGACGGCGCCCGGGATGGGCATTAGGTGGGTGTCGGCACTCATGGTGAAGCGCGCTATCTAGTTAGGATCAGCGGATTTTGCCAGCACCGCGAAGCGCGCACCGCGCCGCCGCCGCGTCGATCGCGGTTGGTGCGCCGTCCAGCAGGTAGGGATCGGCGAACCGCACGCCCCGCTGATCGCGGCTTTGAACACTCATGCTCGTCGCGGCCCGGAGCGCCTCGACGATCGCCTGTGCCTGTTGCGGGCCGCGACTCCAGGCCCATCCGTCCCGCGCGGCCAGCAGGAACGGTTGGTCACCGATCTTCAACATCACGCTGGCGTCGCCGCGCGGTATCCGGCTCAAACGCACGTGGAACTCGGCCCAGCGGCGGCCATCTGGAGCGAAGCTCAGTCCCGCCAAGGGCTGCACCTTGTCCTTCGACACCACCCGCAACGATCGGGTTAATGCTTCACAGCTGGCGCCTCGATCGATGGCGACCCAGGCGCCGCCGGCGTTGAGCACTGCTCCGCTCGCGCCGACCGGGCTCGCCATGAGCAAATTCAGGACACAGATCGAGACAAGACGAGGCAAGTAAGATGATCCCCCTGAATTTCCTGCTCTAGTAATCATCCAAAACAGCGCCTTAACCAACCGAACTTGTCGTTTAATTTCGATTATGCCATGCCTCCACGTGCTCGGGTAACAATGATTCGCCGGTCAGGGGGCGTCATGGTCCGAGTTTCTCCCGTCAATATCTTGTCGATTCGCTGCCTGCCGCGCGATTGAGCAGTGACCATCGCTGACATTCTCGCCCGCCTGGCGGCGGAGCTTGCGCTGTTCGCTGGCGTGGGCTTCCTGATCTTCGCGGTCAACGACCTCGCGGTCGATATCATTTTCTTTGCGCGGCGGCTGTGGCGTGCGGTCGGCGTCTACAGCCGTCACCAGCGAGCTTACGCCAGCTATTTCGTGTTTAACAAGGACCCCGGCCTGCTGGCAGTCTTCGTGCCGGCCTGGGACGAAGCGCCGGTCATCGCCGCCATGCTGAAGGCGATGGTGGCCCGCATCGACTATGACAATTACCGCATCTTCGTCGGCTATTATCGCAACGACCCGGCCACGGCGGCGGCGATCGCCAGCGTTGACGACGACCGCATCGAGGCGGTCGAGGTCACCGCCAACGGGCCGACGACCAAGGCCGACTGCCTCAATCATTTGTACGACGCGCTGCAATCTTACGAGCTCGCGCGCAACTGCGAAGCCAAGGCGGTCGTGCTCCACGATGCGGAGGACGTCGTCCATCGCTACGAACTGCGCATCTTCGACGGGTTGATCGACCGCGCCGCCGTCGTTCAACTCCCCGTGCTGCCCCTGCCGGACCCGCAATCGCGATGGATCGCCGGCCATTATTGCGACGAGTTCGCCGAGGCGCACATCAAGGAACTGGTCGTGCGTGAAGCCGTCGGCGCGGCGATCCCGCTCGCGGGCGTCGGCTGCGCGATCGAGCGTCGGGCTTTGTCCCGGCTGGCGGCGCTGCAGGACGGCAAGCCGTTCGCGCCGGGCAGCATGACCGAGGATTATGAGCTCGGGCTCAAGCTTGGCGCGCTCGGGCTCAAGACCATGTTCGTCCGCATCCCGGCCCAGCCAGGCGAGCGCGGGGTGGTCGCCAGCCGCGGGCATTTCCCCCCGACGCTGGGCGAAGCCGTGCGCCAGAAGGCACGCTGGCTTGGCGGCATCGCGCTGACGGGCTGGGACCGGCTCGGCTGGAGCGGCGGCCTTGGCGAGCGTTGGATGCGCATGCGCGACCGGCGTGGGCCGCTAGCGGCGGTGCTGCTGCTCGCGGCGTATGCGGCCGCGCTGCTATGGTCGCAGCTGTGGCTCGCCGAAGCGCTGGGCGCCCCGGTCGAGGCACGGATGAGCCCGACTCTCACGCTGCTGCTGACTATCAATGGCTGGCTGCTCGCCTGGCGCGTGCTGATGCGCGCCTGGTTCACCAAGTCGGCCTATGGTTGGCGCGAAGCCTTCCTCTCCATTCCGCGCCTTGTCGTCGGCAATTTCATCGCCATGCTCGCCGCGGCGCGCGCCTTGTCCATTCACCTTCGCGGCGGCGCCAAGAAGTGGGACAAGACGCGGCACATCTTCCCGGCCCAACTGCCGCAATGAGGCCATCGCTCCGGTTTCTCGCGCTGGCTACAGTCGGTTGGGCAGGGGTCCGCGTCGCCATGGCCGGCGATCTTCCCGAAATGGATTTCTCCAGACTCGGTCGCGGCGAAGCCAGGGCTGCGGAAATCACGCCGACGCAATTTGCCGCGATCGAGCCGATCGCCCCGGCTCGGCCGATGACCGCGACGGTCCCCGAACCCGCTGTTGCGGAACCCATGACTGCCGCAGCGCCTGTCGTGCGCTATGTGCAGGGCATGGTCGGCGTCCCCGTTGCCATGTCCCGGGGCGTAGTCCCGGTCTATCAGCTGCCCGCCGCCATGCCCGCGGGACCCAGCCGCGCCGCTCGCTATTACGACGCCCGCAGCGCCGACGCCGAAGGCTATGCGCGGCTGCCCGAGGTGGACGGCTGGCCGGCCACCCGGCTCGCCGGTGTCTCGCTTCCGGGTGCCTTTGTCTCCGTACCGCAAAGCATACCGGCCGCCCCGGTGCCGCCAATCGATCCCCACAGGTTCGACCGGCTGCAGCTTTCATCATGGGCGCTCCTGCGCAGCCAGCAGACCGGCGTCGCCGGCTCGCGCTCGCTGGCCAGCGGCGGTCAACTCGGGGCCAGCCAGGCGGGCGCACGCCTCATCTACAATATCGACCGCCGTCTCGCGCTCACGGCACGCGCCAGTTCCGAGGTCGGACGGCGCGGCGGCGAAGCGGCGGCAGGTATCCGCGTTCAGCCGCTCGTCAGCGTTCCGGTGTGGGTCACGGCGGAACGGCGGCAGGCGATCGGCAAATATGGCGGCGGCCGGAGCGCCTTCGCCTTCTTCCTCGAAGGCGGCCTCTACCAACGGCCCTTGCCCCTCGATTTCTCGCTCGATGGTTACATCCAGGGCGGGATCGTCGGCCTCAAGAGCCGCGACCTGTTCGTCGATGGCGGGTTCGCCGTCAGCCGGCCCGTCTATCGCCAGTTCTCGGCCGGCTTTGGCCTATGGGGCGGGGCGCAGCCCGGCCTCTATCGGATCGATGCGGGTCCGCGCATCACCATGCGCGTCCGCCAGAACCTCAAGGTGCATCTCGACTATCGGCAGAAGCTCGCCGGCAATGCACGGCCCGGTTCCGGCCCGGTGCTGACCCTGGCGGGAGATTTCTAGAACCGCACGGGTTGGAAGCGGCCGCTCTTTGCGGTTAGGTGTCGCGGCCGATGGACATCTACCTTCCGATCGCCGGTCAGTCGGTCAACGCGCTGCTGATCGTCATCCTCGGCTTCGGGGTGGGTCTCCTGTCCGGCATGTTCGGCGTCGGCGGCGGCTTTTTGACCACGCCGATCCTGATTTTCTACGGCATCCCGCCAACCGTCGCGGTCGCGTCGGCGACCACCCAGATCACCGGCGCCAGCGTATCGGGGGCGATGGTCCACATGCGCCGCGGGGGCGTCGACCTCAAAATGGCGGGCGTGATGATTGCCGGCGGCCTCCTCGGCTCGATGGTCGGCGCGGTGCTTTTCCGCCTGCTCCAGTCGAGCGGCCAGATCGATGTCGTCATCGGTTTCATGTACGTCCTGATCCTCGGCTGGATCGGCTCGGTGATGCTGCTCGATAGCCTGCGCACGCTCGGCTACATTCCCGCCAAGACCGCGGACGGACCCCGCCCCCGCCATAATCGCTGGGTCGCTTCGCTGCCCTATCGCTGGCGCTTCAATAGCTCGGGTATCTACATTTCGCCGTTGGCGCCGTTCGCGCTCGGCACGCTTGCCGGCGTACTCACCGTCTTCCTTGGCATCGGCGGCGGGTTCGTGCTGGTGCCGGCGATGATCTACCTCCTCGGCATGCCGGCGCGCGTGGTGATTGGCACCAGCCTGGTCATGATCCTCTCCGTCAGTTCGGCAACGACCATGGTCCATGCGATTACCACCCGCGCCGTCGATGTCGTGCTGGCCGTGCTCCTGCTGGTCGGCGGCGTCATCGGTGCGCAATATGGCGCGGCGCTGACCCTTCGGATCAAACCGGATTACCTGCGGCTCGCGCTGGCCGTAATCATCCTCCTCGTCGCGCTGCGGATGGCGCTTGGCCTCGCCTGGCGGCCCGAGGAAATCTTCTCGATCGAATATCTGTGACCCGCCGCCCGCACCTCCTCCTGGCGCTGATCGCGCCGCTGCTGATCGCCGCCGACAAACCAATACTGGTGCCCGACATCTCGGCGCGGCAGGTGCAGATCCGCTACAGCTTCAGCGGCGCCCAGCTCCTGTTGTTCGGCGCCGTCGTCTATCCTGGCGGCCGTCCGCCGGATCGCCAAGTGGACATCGCCGTCGTCCTGCGCGGCCCCGTTCAGCCGATCCTGGTCCGCGAGAAGCAGAAAATCGCCGGGATATGGATGAATGCCGATTCGAACCGCTTCCGCTCGGCTCCGTCCTTTTATGCCGTCGCCTCGACCAGGCCGATCAGGGATCTGCTCGATGACCGGACCGCGGCCATTTACGAGCTCGGCGTCCAGAACCTGCAACTATCGCCCGGCGGGGGCGCCCTTCCCGAGAAGGAGCGCCGGTTCGAAGCCGGCCTGCTCGACCTGCGCGGGCGTCAGGGACTGTATGCCGAACATGATCATGGCGTGGAGATTACCGGCGGCGTTCTCTACCGGGCGGTCATTACCATTCCGAGCCAGGTACCGGTCGGCACTTACACCGCGGAGACCTTCCTTATCGATCGCCACAAGGTGATCGCCGCTGCTACCCGCGACATTCAGATCGACAAGTCCGGGTTCGAACGTTTCGTCGCGCTGGCCGCGCGGCGGCAGCGGGTCGCGTACGGCCTGACGTGCGTCGCCTTGTCCCTCGGGCTGGGCTGGGCCGCGGCGGTCGCCTTCCGCCGCCGTTTCTAGCGCTCGGCCGCTCCGCATATCCTCAAGTTAATCTTAACCGCTCCGGGTTATTCCCGTCCCGAGTAAGGGAGTTTTGGGCGGAATGGAGAATATGAACGAGCAGCCGAACCTGCGTGAGTTCCTCAACGAGGTGAGCAGCTTCCAGGAAGAAGCACCCTCGGCGGAACCCAAGGCCGCCGCGGCGCCAGCGCTGGCCCCGATCGGCAAAGTCGTCGAGATCGCCGGCTCGGGATCGCAAATCGTGCTCGACGCGGCGACGGTCGCAAGCCTCCAAACGCACAAAGATCCGTCGGTCGCCATGTCCGGTCAGGTCGGCAGCCAGATCAAGACGGCGGTCGGCAATGCCTGGCTGATCGCCAATGTCCGCACGCTCCGCGCCGGCAATCCCGGTGAGCTTGTCGCTTATGTCGACTTCCTCGGCGAAGGCACCCGCGATTCGAGCGGCCGCATGGCGAATTTCCGCCGCGGCGTGACCCGCTATCCGATTCCCGGCGCGGAAGTGATGCCAGTCAGCACCGAGGACATGCGCTCGATCTTCGCCGCCAGCGATGAGCCGCATATCGAGATCGGCACGGTTTACCCGACCGACGACATCCGCGGCGCGCTATACGTCGATCCCATGCTCTCGAAGCATTTCGCGGTGCTGGGGTCGACCGGTACCGGCAAGTCGACCTCGGTCGCGCTGATCCTGCATCGCATTTCGCAGCTCAGCCCCGAGGGTCACATCGTGATGATCGACCCGCACGGCGAATATTCCGCTGCCTTCAAAGGCTGCGGTGAGCTGTTCAACGTCGACAATTTGCAGCTTCCCTACTGGCTGATGAACTTCGAGGAACATTGCGAAGTGTTCCTGACCACCGACGGTGCCGAGCGTCAGCGCGACGCCGACATTCTCGGCAAGTGCCTGCTCGCCGCCCGCACCAAGGGCAAGGACATGAGCCAGTACGGCAAGGTCACCGTCGACAGCCCGATTCCCTACCTGCTGACCGATCTCAACGCGATCATCGTCAATGAAATGGGCAAGCTCGACCGCGCCGGCGACACGCTGCCGTTCCAGCGCATCAAGACCAAGCTCGACGAGCTCCGCGCCGATCCGCGCTTCACCTTCATGTTTTCGGGCATGCTGGTGTCCGATTCGATGGGCGGCTTCATCGCCAAGCTCTTCCGCCTGCCCAGCCAGGGCCGTCCGATCTCGATCGTCGACGTGTCGGGCGTTCCGTCAGAAGTGACCAGCGTCGTCGTTTCCGTGCTCGCCCGCATGGTGTTCGACTATGCCATTTGGTCGCGCACCGAAGCCCAGCGCCCGCTGCTGCTGGTCTGCGAAGAGGCCCACCGCTACGTCCCCAAGGACGAAAACAGCGGTGCCCAGGCCGTCCGCAAGATCCTCGAGCGCATCGCCAAGGAAGGCCGTAAATACGGCGTCTCGCTCGGTCTCATCACGCAGCGCCCGTCCGACTTGGCCGAGGGCGTGCTGTCGCAGTGCGGCACGATCATCTCGATGCGCTTGAACAACGACCGCGACCAGGCCTGCGTCCGCGCGGCCATGCCCGAAGGCGCCCGCGGTTTCCTCGATGCCATTCCTGCGCTCCGCAACCGCGAGTGCATCGTCTGCGGCGAAGGCGTCGCCATTCCGATCCGCGTCCGCTTCGACGACCTCGAACCGGAGAAGCGCCCGGCCTCGTCCGATCCCAGCTTCGCCCGCCTGTGGCGCGAAACCGGCGACGAAGAAGGCATTATCAACCGCACCATCAAGCGGTGGAGAGGGCACGGCCGCTAAGCCGAGCGTAACGTAAGCGACGCGAAGCAAGCGTCGTTAGGTCGGGAGACGGCGAAGCCGGCCGGCCTGCGCGCCTTCGCGCGACAGGACCGACGTCACGCGATTCACTCGCGTGACGGCCTCACGGCACAGCTTGAGAAAACAAGCGTTCAGAGCTGATGCTTCGCGCCCTCACCCTCGCCATAGCCGACCTCGGCAACCGCCGCGTACTCGGTATCATGCTGCAAGCCCTGATCGTCGCGGCGATTATCTTCGTCGCTGTCGCCGCCCTGCTATTCTGGCTGCTGAACGGCGCCGACCCCTGCGCCGCCATTGGTCTCGATACCTGTCCGCTCGACACCGCTAGCGGCGGGATCGGCGCGATCCTGCTCACGTTGCTCGCTGCCTGGTTCCTGTTTCCGGCCGTCGCGCTGGCGGCAATCATGACCTTCGCCGACCGCATCGGCCGCACTATCGAGGAAGAGCATTACTCCGAGGCCGCGCGTCAGACTCAGCCCATCGGCGTCCTCGGCGGGCTCGGCATGGGCCTGCGCTCGGCGGGCCGGCTGATTCTGTTCAACCTGATCGCGGCGCCCTTCTACATTTTGCTGCTCGTGACCGGCGTCGGGCCGTTCATCCTGTTCGTCATCGTCAATGGCTTCGCGTTCGGCCGTGACATTGGCGAGTTGGCCGCCGCCCGCCACGGCGACCGCTCAACGCGCAACGCCTGGCTGCGGGCGAAACGCGGCGAGCAGCATCTGCTCGGCATTCTAGTCAGCGTTCTGTTCCTGGTGCCGTTCGTGAACCTGGTCGCCCCGGTGCTCGGCGTCGCCGCCGGCATTCACATGTTCAATCGCTCGTTTTGGACCGCGCGCGCTTAACCGCGCTTGATCCCGACCGTCAGCAGTGCCTTGAGGCGCGCCTTGACCGCTTCGGCGAGATGGGTGTCGACCACCGGGGCACTGATCAGCCGGACGCCGAGCGGATTGACCGGCTGCCCGCTCTGCTTGACCTCGAAATGCAGGTGCGGCCCGGTCGATAATCCCGAGGAGCCGACATAGCCGATGATTTGTCCGCGGCGGACGTAGCTGCCCGGCTGCGCGACGATGTCGCTCATGTGGCTGTAGCTGCTGACCATGCCCCCGCCATGCGCGATCTGCACCTGACGCCCGTACCCGCCGGCCCAGCCCGCCGCAGCCACTTGACCGTCGGCGGCGGCAACGATCGGACTGCCCCAGCCCGCGCCGATATCGACGCCCGCGTGGAATCGCGTGAAATGCAGGATCGGGTGATAGCGGTACCCGAAATAGGAGGTGATCGGGCCGTTCGCCGGCATGGCGAGGCCGCTTTGCACGGGCGCGGGGCGTTCGGCATTGGCGGCGTCGATCCATTCGCCGCGGCCATTGGCATTCCAGCGGACGAGCTGTAGCGCCGACCCCCCCACCCGACTGAGCCCGGCGTACAGCAATTCGCGGTTGGCATTGAGCACGAGATCGAAACCGTCCCCCGGCCCGACTTCCCCGACGTCGATCTGTGTCGCCAACGCCGTCAGATACTGTGCCGCCACCTGCGGTGAAGCGCCGGCGGCCCGCAATGCCCAATAGAGTCCGTCGCCCGCGCGGCCGCGAATCCGCAGCGGGCTTTGCTGCGCCAGGCTCGGTTTGGCCGCCGCGACGGGCACCGCGAACCTCACCGCACGCTTGGGCACGAAGTCGACCGCTTGGACCGCCGCGGTCGGCGCCATCGGCATGCCGGTCGCACTGCCCGCGGACATTGGCCCGAGCGCCAGAGCATTCCACTGGTCGTCGCTGGCGCTCACGACGGGTCGTGGCAGCGAAGCCCAGGCAACGCCGCTGCACAGCAGGGCGGCCAGGCCGGCACTCTTCCAGCCGAACAGGTTGCTTGACCTCAGCACCCGCCTGCTGATGCCAAATCGAGGTTAAGACCGGCCTAATTCCACCATCGGAAGATTGGTCGAAGGAACCTTGCGCTTTGCTCCCGCGCTGCCACATTCGTAATCATGGCGCCGCGTTCAGACGCTGCGGTCCGGGCGATACTCGGACCGACCAACACGGGGAAGACGTACCTCGCGATCGAACGCATGTGCGGCCATTCCTCGGGGGTCATCGGCTTCCCGCTGCGCCTCCTGGCGCGCGAGGTTTACGACCGCGTCGTGGCGCTCAAAGGGGAGAAGCAGGTCGCGCTGCTGACCGGGGAGGAGCGCATCGTCCCGCCCACCGCGCGCTATTTCCTGTGCACCGCCGAAAGCATGCCCGTGCCCGGCGGCGACAGTCATCATGACGGCGAGCTGAAGCGCGACTTTGCCTTCGCCGCGATCGACGAAGCGCAGCTCGGCATCGATCCCGAGCGCGGCCACGTCTTCACCGATCGCCTGCTGCGCGCCCGCGGCCGCGAGGAGACGCTGATCCTCGGTTCCGACACGCTGCGTCCGATCATCCGCGAACTGCTGCCCGATGCCGAGATCGTCAGCCGCCCGCGCTTTTCGACCCTGCGCTACTCCGGCAGCGTCAAGCTCTCGCGCCTGCCGCCACGCTCCGCCATCGTCGCATTCTCCGCCGAGCAGGTTTACGCGCTCGCCGAAATGCTCCGCCGCTTCAAGGGCGGGGCAGCGGTCGTCATGGGCGCGCTCTCGCCATCGACTCGCAACGCCCAGGTCGCGATGTTCCAGCGGGGCGAGGTCGATTATCTCGTTGCCACCGACGCCATCGGCATGGGCCTCAACATGGACGTCACCCACGTCGCCTTCGCCGGCCTCGAAAAGTTCGACGGCCGCCGCGACCGCCGCCTGACGATCCCCGAAATGGCGCAGATCGCCGGCCGCGCGGGCCGCCACCAGAAGGACGGCACCTTCGGCACCCTCGGCCTGAGCGAGGAAAGCGGCGGTTTCTCCGAGGAAGAGATCGACGCCATCGAGGATCACCGTTTCCGCCCGCTCGACAGCCTCTATTGGCGCAACGCCGATCTCGATTTCACCGACGTCCGCGGCCTGATCAAAAGCCTCGAGCGCAAGAGCGACGACCCGATCCTGCGCTCCGCCCCCGAAGCCATCGATCTCGCCGTACTCAAGCTGATCGCCGAAGATCCGGCCATCGCCGCCCGGCGTGGCGTGCAGGCGCGACGGCTGTGGGCGGTCTGCGGCCTGCCCGATTTCCGCAAGGTCGGGCCGATGCACCACGCGCGGATGGTCCGCCGTCTGTTCAGCTATATCGGCGAAGGCGGCCATGTTCCCCATGAATGGTTCGCCGCCGAGGTTACGCGCCTCGACAATATGAGCGGCGATATCGAGGCGCTTGCCGACCGGCTCGCGGGCATCCGCAGCTGGGCCTATATCGCGCATCGCGCCGACTGGCTGCAGGACCCCGTCAAATGGGCCAACCGCACCCGCGAGGTCGAGGCCCGGCTCAGCGACGCGCTGCACGAACGCCTCACCCAGCGCTTCGTCGACCGCCGTACCGCCGTGCTGGTTCGCGATATCGGGGCGCGCGGCGCTGATGCGCTTCCCGTCACCGTCGCCGCCGATGGCGAAGTCAGCGTCGGGCCCGAGCCGATCGGCCATCTCACCGGCTTCGACTTTCGCGTCGATCCCTCCGCCAGGCTCGCCGACAAGCGCCTGCTGCTCGCCGCCGCCGAACGCCGCCTCGGCGATGAACTCGATCGCCGCGCCAGGGCCTTGGTCGAAGCCAGAGACGACGCCTTTCAGCTAATCGTCGAAGATGGCGGCGGTCTTGCCGTCTGCTGGGAGGGGCCCTTCGGCGAAGCTCAGGACAAGCATGTGCTCGCCCGGCTCGCTCCCGGCCGCTCGCTTCTCGAACCCGCCCTGCGCACCGCTCGTCCGCTCGACCGGCTCTCCGCCCCCACCCGCGCGGGGCTCCGTCAGCGGCTCGAAGCCTGGCTCGAAGCGCAGATCGGCCGCCATCTGGGATCGCTGAAGCAGCTCGCGGCAGCCGCCTCGGATCCCTCCACGCCCCCGCCGGTTCGCGCCCTGGCCGCGATGCTGGCGGACGCCGGGGGATTGCTTCCGCGCAAGGCGGCGATCAGCGCCATCGCTCATCTCGAACAGGCCGATCGCCAGGCCGTGCACCGCCTGCGCGTCCGCCTCGGTCCGCTCGACGTCTTCCTGCCGGTGCTGCTCAAGCCCGCCGCGCAGCATTGGCGCGCCGCCCTGTTAGCGGTGAAGCTGGCACAGCCGATGCCAAGGCTCCCGGCGCCCGGTGCCGGGACGCTTGGCGCCGAAGCCGACGCGCGCGGCGCCGCCCTCGCCTATCGCCGGCTTGGCCGCACCTGGCTGCGGATCGACCTTGCCGATCGCCTCGCCAGCCATGCGCGCAAGGTACGCTCCGCCGGCGGCGGTGATCCGGTCGACCGCGACCTCGCCACATCGGTCGGCCTGGACGAAGAAGCCCTGTCTCGCCTGATGAATGAAATCGGCTTTGCTCGTGCCGGCGATGCCTGGAAGTGGCGCGGCCGGCGCGGTGGCCGTCCAGACGCACGTCCCGCCGGCTCCCATGCCTTTGCCGAACTGGCCAAACTCAAGAAGTGAGGGTCGACCGCTTTCTCCACTGCATCCGCCTGCTGAAGAGCCGCACCCTCGCCCAGGCCCTCGTCGAGCGGGGTCACCTGCGGATCGATGGCAAGCGGGTGACCAAAACCGCCGATGAAGTCCGCGTGGGAAGCGTCATCGCCTTTCCCCTTCACGACCGCGTTCGGGTGCTTCGCGTGTTGAGCCTGCCCGACCGCCGCGGGCCGGCCGCCGAGGCGCGCACGTACTATCAGGAGCTGGGCCCCCTTTCGGGAGGCACAGGCGTTGACGATCCGAAACCCGCGACCTAGCGAGACGTCAAAGGGAGCCCTGGATTTATGACCTACGTCGTCACCGACGCCTGCATTCGCTGCAAGTATATGGATTGCGTCGAGGTCTGTCCGGTCGACTGCTTCTACGAGGGCGAGAATATGCTCGTCATCAACCCCAACGAATGCATCGACTGCGGCGTGTGTGAGCCCGAATGCCCCGCCGAAGCGATCCTGCCCGACACCGAAAGCGGGCTGGAGAAGTGGCTCGAAGTCAACTCGAACTTTTCGTCAAACTGGCCGAACATCACGCGCAAGAAGGACAGCCCCGCCGACGCCGACGAGCACAAGGGCGAAGAGGGCAAATATGACAAATATTTCAGCCCCGAGCCCGGCGAAGGCGACTGATCAGGGCCAGCCGGTCCATTATTTCGGCGATCGGTGAATGACGAAGGTGTAGTTGATGCCCGCCCCGGCGGAGAACTGATTGCGCGAACCGAACTCGCGCACGATCGGCGACTTCGCCGCGTGACCGACGAGTCGCTCGTACTTGGCGAACCCAAACAGACCGAACCTGTCATTGAGGGCGGTCTTCACGCCGCTGGCCAGGCCCACTGAATGGATGCCGCTGCCGGGCCGATAGGCGGGTAGGCCCGTCGCCAAAGCGACCGGCGGAGTGACGCCGAAGTAGGCGCGCTGGTAGCGACCGTTGGAGAATGAAACGCGCGGCCCCAGCGAAACCACATAGCGGTCGCCGTCGCGCCAGATCTTGTCGGCGCTGACCGTCCCGACCACGCCGTCATGGCCGTTGATGCCTTTCAGCAACTCGGCGCGAACGCGGAACGAATCCTTCCACTCATACTGGCCAAAAGCACCGACTTCGAACGTTCGTTTGACGTTGCCGACCGGCGCTCCGACGTCCGAAGCCTTGCGCTTGCCCTGGATGTTGCCCGTCAATCCAAACGACAGCGCGTCGTTCCTCACCAACGCGATGCTGGGCCCGTCGTCTGGCGCGCTGAAGCGGAACGGGTTCGTGCCACGCGCAACGCTGACGCTGAACAACGGTGCAACATTCGTGCTGTCCGCGCCGATATACTCGGGCTGGACCTGCGCTCCGGCGCCCACGCGCACGCGAATGTCCCGATTATCTTGAGCCTGGACGGCCCCCCAGGCCGGAAGGATCGCGGCCAGTCCGATCAGTAGTTTTCTCATCCCGGCCCTAACTGCCAACCTTAAGTTTTGGTTGCACACCCGTTGCAATCCGCCTTTCAGCGGCGGGATTCGATTTCTCGCACGATCTGATCGGCCGCCGCTTCGACGTTCATCGCCGTGGTGTCGATGTGGATATCGGGACTTTCGGGCCGCTCGTAGGGGCTGTCGATCCCGGTGAAGTTCTTCAGCTCACCGGACCGCGCCTTCGCGTACAGGCCTTTCGGATCGCGCCGCTCCGCCTCCGCCAGCGGCGTGTCGACGAAAATCTCGATGAACTCACCCTCGGGAAGCATCCGCCGCACCAGGTCGCGCTCGGCGCGGAACGGAGAGATGAAAGCGGTCAGCACGATCAGCCCCGCGTCGGCCATTAGCCGCGCCACCTCGCCGACGCGACGCACGTTCTCGATCCGGTCGGTCTCGGTGAAGCCGAGGTCGCGATTGAGGCCGTGACGGACATTGTCGCCGTCGAGCAGAAAGGTGTGTCGGCCCCGTGCCGCGAGCTTCTTCTCGACCATGTTGGCGATGGTCGACTTGCCCGATCCCGACAGACCGGTGAACCATAGCACCACCGGCTTTTGCCCCAGCAGCGCGGCATGCGTCTCGCGGCTCACTTCCAGCGGCTGCCGATGGATGTTGAGCGCGCGCCGCAACGCGAAGTGCAGCATGCCCGCGCCGACCGTCGCGTTGGTCAGCTTGTCGATCAGGATGAACCCGCCCAGCACGCGGTTGGGTGAGCCATCCTCCGCGTCGTATGGCTCGAACACCAGTTCGCGGTCCGTCGCGATGGTCGCCACGCCGATCGCGTTCAGCTCCAGCGTCGGCGCCGCCAGATGCTCGAGCGTATTGACGTTGATCTCATATTTCGGCGCCTGCACGGTCGCAGTGACCGTCTGCGTCCCCAGCTTCAGCCAGTAGCCGCGCCCGGGGAGTAATTCCTGCTCGTCCATCCAGACGATCGTTGCCTCGAACTGATCGGCGACCTCGGGCGGCGCATCGGCGGCGGCAATCACGTCGCCGCGCGAGCAATCCACTTCATGGGTAAAGGTCAGTGTAACCGACTGCCCCGCCACCGCGCGCTCAAGATCGCCGTCGGCGGTGACGATGCGCTCGATCCGCGTCGTTCGACCCGAGGGCAAGACGCGGACATCCTGCGATCGCGTCACCGCGCCGGACGCAATCTGCCCCGCGAACCCGCGAAAATTCTGGTTGGGACGATTGACCCATTGCACCGGCATCCGCAGCGGCTTGCCCGCCACCGCGTCCGCATCGACGGCTACGCTGTCCAGATGCTCGAGCAGGCTCGGCTCATCGCACCACGGCATCGCGGTCCCGCGCTGCACGACATTGTCGCCCGTCAATCCCGACAAGGGGATCGCCGTCCAGCCGTTGATTCCGACTTGATCCGCAAAGGCGCGATAATCGGCAACGATTGCATCGAACGCCGCTTCGTCGAAATCGACCAGGTCCATCTTGTTCACCGCCAGCACGATCCGCCGAATGCCGAGCAGGTGCGCCAGGTAGGAATGCCGCCGCGTCTGGGTCAGCACGCCCTTGCGCGCATCGACCAGCACTACCGCGAGGTCGGCGGTCGACGCGCCGGTGACCATGTTGCGCGTATATTGCTCGTGCCCCGGCGTGTCGGCGACGATGAACTTGCGCTTTTCGCTGGCGAAATAGCGGTAGGCAACGTCGATGGTGATGCCCTGCTCGCGCTCCGCGGCCAGTCCGTCGACCAGCAGCGCCAAATCGACCGCCTCGCCCTGCGTTCCATGCCGCTTGCTGTCCGCCTCGACCGCCGCCAGCTGGTCCTCGAAGATCGCCTTGGTTTCGTACAGCAGCCGCCCGATCAGCGTCGACTTGCCGTCGTCGACGCTGCCGCAGGTGAGGAAGCGCAGCAGGTCGCTCAAAAATAGCCCTCCTGCTTCTTCTTCTCCATCGATCCGCTGCCGGCATCGCGGTCGATTGCGCGGCCCTGCCGCTCGCTGGTCGGGCTGCTCAGCATTTCGGCCACGATGTCCTCGACGCTCGCCGCTTCGCTCTCCACCGCGCCCGACAGAGGGTAGCAGCCCAGCGTCCGGAAGCGCACCATCCGCATCTCCGGCTGCTCGCCCGGCTCGAGCCGCATGCGCTCGTCGTCGACCATCAGGATCAGCCCGTCGCGGACCACGGTCGGCCGCGGCGCCGCGAAGTAGAGCGGCACCACCGCGATCCCCTCGCGCAGCACATATTGCCAGACGTCGAGCTCGGTCCAGTTGCTAAGCGGGAACACCCGCATGCTCTCGCCCGGCGCGATCCGCGCATTGTACAGCGACCACAATTCAGGCCGCTGCCGCTTGGGGTCCCAGCGGTGGTTCCGGTCGCGGAAGCTGAACACCCGCTCCTTGGCTCGGCTCTTCTCCTCGTCGCGCCGTGCACCGCCGAACGCTGCGTCATACTTGCCGGCATCAAGCGCCTGCTTGAGCCCTTCGGTCTTCCACAGATCGGTATGCATCGGCCCATGGTCGAACGGGTTGATCCCCCGCGCCACCGCCTCCGGATTCTGATGCACGATCAGCCGCACGCCGGGCAGCGCCGCCACCCGGTCGCGCTCGGCATACATGTCGCGGAATTTCCACCTCGTATCGACGTGCAGCAGCGGGAAGGGCAGCGGCCCCGGGAAGAACGCCTTTCGCGCCAGGTGCAGCATCACCGCGCTGTCCTTGCCCATCGAATAGAGCATCACCGGCCGCGCGCTTTCGGCGACCGTTTCGCGCAGAATGAAAATGCTTTCCGCCTCGAGCCGGTCGAGATGGGACAGTGGACTGCTCATCGATTGCGCGCTGTGCCCGCTTCGTGCGAACTTGTCACTTGCGGCCAGTACGCCGCCGAGGAGAGCGACGCGTGAACATCAAACTGATTGGCGAAGCGCTCGCGCTCGCGCTCGCGACCCCGCTCCTCGCGCAAGCCGCGCCGCGCCCAATCAGCCGCGCCGACTTCCTCAAGGCCAACAGCGCCCGCTTCAACGCGATCGATGCCAACCATGACGGCAAGATCGACCGCAAGGAAATGGCGGCGACCCAACAGCGCGAACTCGCCAACGCGCGGCGTCAGGTCCAGCAGCAGCTCGCGGCCAAGTTCCGGCAGCTCGATACCAACAAGAACGGCTCGCTCAGCCTCGCCGAATTCCAGGCGGCGATGCCCAACATCGCCACCTCGGAGACCTCAGACCAGCTGCTCGCCCGCCTTGACGCCAACCGCAATGGCACGG
>Ga0207705_10001423_pt1 | contig 19054 bp, 14 predicted proteins | sample KBSC13metaG_FD_184314 | JGI IMG/M metagenome (GOLD analysis project Ga0207705, IMG submission 184314) | Corn rhizosphere microbial communities from Kellogg Biological Station, Michigan, USA - KBS C1-3 metaG (SPAdes) (version 2) | ecosystem: Host-associated > Plants > Roots > Rhizosphere > Soil ... | reverse complement strand
TTCAGCTTCGCGCTGGCCGTGATCCTGACGCCGGCGGCGGTCGGCAAGGAGATTCTGCGGCTGCTGAAATCCTCGCACGCCGCGGCGGCGGCAGGGACTCCGATCGATCTGCATGGCAGCATGATGACAAGCCTGCTGGGGATGGTGTTCGCGTTTCTCGCCGGGCTGGTCGCACTGAAATGGCTGAGCAGCTGGCTCGAACAGGGCCGCTGGTATCTGTTCGGAATCTATTGCCTCGTAGCTTCGGCAGTGGTGTTCTATCTGCACTATGGGCCTATGCATCTTTAGGATGCGTTCTATTTTTTAGGATGCGTTCTATTTTTTCGCGAGCGCGTCGCGATGAGTCCGCACGTAGTCGTGCGAGGTGAGGATGTGGGCCTGCTGGTCGGCCAGCAACTCGCGGACGGGCAGGGGCAGATCCTGATCGAGCGCGTCGGCGTAGGCTTTCTTGGCTTCGTCTTCGCCGCTCTCCGCTGTCTCCAGCAGGGCGTGATCTCCGCCGCCGAGCCTGGCTTTGAGGTCGCCCCAGATGCGATGCAGTACGCCGGTGGCGGTGCCGCTTTCGTGGATGTCGTGAACACCGTTCAGGTGCAGTGTCTCTTCGAGATCGCCGCGGAAGCTGGCGCGTTTGAGCGACTCGGCAAGAAAGTAGCGCTTGAGCGTCTCGTCCTCAAGATGGTCGCCGATGTCGGCGAAGCCCTTCTGACTATCCTCAAGAACATTGATGACTGAGAGCAGAACGTGCTCCATCTCATGCTGCCTGCTGGAATCGTTGGACATGGTTCCTCGCAAAATTGCAAAACGGGATGCGTTTATCCGGTTCGAGCAGGGTCCGCCGACTGTGCGCGATTCTCCTTCGCCGGCGGCAAACGGGGGAAATCGCGAAAAACCCGCGCCCCTGCCCAACCGTTTCCTAAGGACCGCCGGGCTTCTGCACCCGTCGGTGAGTATGGAGGAGTAGATGCACATTTCGGCCCGTGGGTTTGTATCCAGATACCCCGACGGCAGGTTTTCCAGTTTTGTTCGCCGTGCCGGACTAACTTTGGGATAATCGAAGATGCTCTGGTGGTTCACGGCCTTGCAGACCGCCCGGTGTGCAGAGACGCTCGCGCCGGTGCAGGAGAGGCTGCGCACACCCTGATGAAGACCCTGAGACTGGTTTCGACGCCAACCCGCAACCGACGGCTGAACGAGATCATCGGGATGACCGTTCTGGTTGCCGCCGGGCTGCTGATGCTCGCGCTGGCGACTTATACACCCTCCGACCCCTCCTTCAACACGGTGGGCGCCTATGCGACCGGGCGGCCCGCTCACAACTGGGCTGGTCTGGCCGGCGCTTACCTGGCTGACGCCCTGCTGCAAATGATTGGAATTGCGGCGTTTTTCCTGCCGCTGGTGCTGGGACGGCTCGGGCTGTGCTGGATGTGGTCGCGGCCCGCGGGCTCTCCACTGGCGAAGAGCGTCGGATTGGGGATGTGGGTGATCTTTGCGCCTACCGCGATCGCGCTGCTGCCCGGACACATTCTGTGGCGGCACGCTCTGCCGATCGAAGGCGTGACCGGACGGCTGCTGGCCGATGTGATGGTCGAGTACCTGAACCTGCCCGGCGCCTGCATCGTGGTAGCGCTGATGGTGGCGCTGTCGCTCTATCTGGCAACGACCTTCACCTTTAACACAGCGCGGGAGTGGGGATTGATTCACTTTTCCCTTCCGCAATCGCTGTGGGAGCGCTGGATGCGCTGGCGGGGCAAGCGCAGGGATGCCAGCGCCGCCGCCGCGAAGGAGGCCTATGGCAGCAAACGCGAGCAGGCCGACCTGAAGGCGCAGCGGGCACGAGAGCAGGCCGAACGCAAAAATAATCGGCGAGAGAGCAATACGCTCCTGGGTGGATTGTTCGGCTGGTGGGGACGAAGGAAGCGGACCGAGGCCATCTCGCTGACGCCGCACGAAGAGGCCGGTGCTGAGCCGGGGTCGATGTGGCAGGCCATGCCGCGCACGCTGGTTGACGCTCCTCCGGTAACCGCGCTGAGCACGGCTGCCGCCGCTGCGGCTCCCTACGCCGATCAGTTGGCCAGGGCTGCGGCTCCTTCAGGCTCGCTTGAAGACCACACCTTGCGGACGGATCGCCGGGCCGGGTTTGCGCCCGAGCCGGAGCTTGAAGCGACTCCGATTCGAGCGCAGAAGAAGGTAGAGGATGCGCGCATGGCGTCGTTTGCCGCTGCCCCGCCCGCGCCTGCTGCGCCTGAGGGCAATATCTCCTTCGGCAAGCGGGCCGATGCAGATATCCGGCCGGTGACGATCGTGCCCAAGAGCGTGCGCGGGTACAAGCTGCCGCCCTCTTCCCTGCTGCACCGCAGCGAAGAGCAGGCGGTCGTGCGCGAGGACACTCTACGCGAAGAGGCCCGTGTTCTGGTTGAGAAGTCCGCCGAGTTTGGCGTCAACGGGCAGGTGACGCAGATCAATCCCGGGCCGGTGGTGACGACGTTTGAATTCCGTCCCGATGCCGGGGTCAAGGTGGCTCGCATCACCGGCCTTGCCGACGACCTCTGCCTGGCGATGGCCGCCGAGTCTATCCTGATCGAGCGGATGGCGGGCAAGAGCACGGTCGGCATCCAGGTCCCGAACCACGAGCGGGAGACCATCTGGCTGCGCGACGTGATCGAGTCCGAGCGGTACGCACAGACCAAGGGCAGGCTGGCCCTGGCGCTGGGCAAGGACATCAATGGCCGAATCGTCACTGCCGATCTGGCTTCGATGCCCCATGTGCTGATCGCCGGCTCGACCGGATCGGGCAAATCGGTCGCGATCAACGCAATGATCATGAGCGTTCTGTTCAGGAACACGCCCGAGCAGGTGAGGATGATCCTCGTCGATCCGAAGCGCGTGGAACTGGGAATGTACGAGGGAATCCCTCACCTGTTTACGCCGATCATCACCGAGGCGAAGCTGGCAGCCAATGCGCTGCGCAACGCCGTGCGCGAGATGGAGCGGCGACTGAAGCTGCTGGCTGCCAACCACGTCCGCAATATCGACCAGTTCAACAAGCTCTTCGACAATGGCAGCGACTATCTGTTCGAGGACGTGAACCAGGAGCCGCTGCCGTACATCATTATCATCATCGACGAACTGGCCGACCTGATGATGCTCGACCGCTCCAACGTGGAAGAGTCGATCACGCGGCTGGCGCAGATGGCGCGCGCCGTGGGCATCCACCTGATCCTGGCCACGCAGCGGCCTTCAGTCGACGTCATCACCGGACTCATCAAGGCGAACGTGCCGACCCGCATGAGCTTCCGTCTGGCGACGAAAGTCGACTCGCGCACGATCATCGACTCCAACGGCGCCGAGAGCCTGCTGGGGCGCGGCGACATGCTCTACCTGCCGCCGGGAACCAGCCGGGTGCAGCGGCTTCATGCGCCCTTCGTCACCGAAAAAGAGATCTCTGCCGTCACCGCCTTCTGGAAGGAGCAGGGCGAGGCCGAGTATGTCCACGGTTTCCTCGAAGGTCCGAAAGATGAAGCGGACAAGGATGGCGGCGGCAGCTCGGACGGCGAGGCCGACGATCCAATGTACGACGACGCGGTGCGGCTGGTCTTCGAGTTCGGCAAGGCCAGCACTTCCTTGCTGCAACGCCGTCTGCGCATCGGCTACGGCCGCGCCGCCCACCTGATCGACATGATGTATAACGATGGTCTGGTCGGTCCGGCGGATGGCTCGAAGCCACGCGAACTGCTCAAATCGGCGGACTGGCTGAATGAAGTGGATGCGGCAGTGCGTTAGAGCGGTTCTCCTCCAGATGTAATGCTTGGTGATTCGGGCGAAACGCGGATTCCCTTCGGGAATGACAAATGAAGGAAGCTACACCTGAGAGAGAATGGCTCTAAGGTTCTTTCGTTGCCATAGCGGTGCGGTGATTCAACCTACGTCCCAGAAGCGGGACGTGGGGTACTAGGTTTTTGTCTTAGCGGTGGATGGTGCGGGCTGAACGCAGCGCGACCACTGCGAGAATGCAGATGACCGCCAGCAGTGCGATCCAGAGGATGTCGGGATAGCGCTCGGTCAGGGCGCGCGTGTCGGGGCGAGGGCGATAGGTGGGGTTGAGCTGTTCCGGCTCCAGCTGCGCTGAACGCGTACCGGCGGTCGCGGAGAAGAGCCGTGCATAGTCGTACTGCGGCGCGGTGAGGCCGGTATCACCATAGAAGAGCGTCACCGGCTGCGCCGACGGCGCGGAGAAGCAGAGCTTGCGCTGGCGCATCTCCAGCCGCACAGCGGTGATCGGCAGCGGAGGATCGTCGCCGTTGTCGATGGCGACCTTAACGCTCGCGCCGCCCTGCATGTTCGCGCCCAGCGTCGCGGGGACGCTCAACTGCTGCTGGCGAATCTCACGGCCCGCCTGGGTGAGATGGACGCGGAGAATGGTGCCGGTGATCGTCTCCGCGGCTGACTCTGGCGTCCCTTCAGGGTGGTCGGAGATGCGAACGTCGCGGCTGAAGTTGGCCTTAAAGGATGGCGCAAGGTCAAAGCTGACTCGCTCCACCGGAACTCGTTCGGGCAGCATGAAGGTGGCGATGGTCTGACGACCCTGCTGAACAACGCTCGCGGTATGGGCGGCGACGGTGTAGAGCGACTGCGCCTCGCGGCTGGGCGGCACGGTGGCTCCCTTGACCATCGCAGGCGACGCAGTAAAGCTGCGCGTTCCGGGCACGGGCGATGCCGTCAGGACGACATGGAGATAAGGAAAGCTGGACTCCTGCAGATGCAGCGTTGTACTGCGCGAGAGATGCTGCGAGGTCAGGTCGAAGAGCGTGAACTCTCCGAGTTGGGTCGCATTGGGCGAGCGCAGGCTGTCGAGCCCGGTGACGGTGGCCGTGGCCAGATAGTCCTGTCCGGCGAGGTCGAGGTCGACGTCGGTGTAGGGGCGGCCGGGCATCTGCAGATCGAAGACGATGGTGTGTCCGCGTTCGCCCAGATTCAACACGCGCGCCGCGTCGCCGTCCGGCTGCACCGGCTCGCTGAGGGTGATGGCATAGGGAAGCTCGTGCCCGTTCTGGTAGAGCCGCAGATCTTTGAGCGATGCCGCGGCGTGAGGGAAGACCTGCGCGTCGATGATGACGCACGTCTGTCCCGCGCCATCGTGCAGCGCGATCGTTCGCTGATAGCGGGAGTACTGCTGGACCGATCCCGGTCCCGAAGCCGGGGCCGCCTGCCAGAGAAGCAGCAGCGCCAGAAGTGCTGACTTCATTGTTCGGCTCCTTCATGGGAGACAGTATTTCCGGGGTCGCGCAGCGCCAGCCAGTCTTTCTGGTAGGCGAAGCTGACGGCCATCAGCAGCGCTCCAAGGGCAAGAAAGCTGGCCACGCGATAGCCCTGGCTGAGGTTGCGCATGTCGTAGAGAAAGGTCTTCGCAATGGTGTACACCAGCAGAGTAAGCGCCTGCCAGCGGATGAAGGCAGAGCGCTTCCAGAAGCCCACCGCGAGCAGCAGGGCTCCGTAGATCATCAGGAAGGCCGAGACAGCGAGTGCCTTCCGCAACTGCGCATTGGGATGCGCCGAGACGCCACTCCAGAAAGTATTGAGCTCGCGCACGCAGGCGATGATCGCCACCAGGTTGAGCGCAATAATGGAGGCTCCCGCAATGTGCCGCCAGGACGGCTCGCCCTCGTCGGTCTGACGGCTGTGCAACGAGAGCCACGCCGCGCCCGCGAAGACGGCAATGCCGAAAAGCGCCGTCGCAAAACGGGCGTTGACGAAGGCGGCGGCCACCGGCTTTCCGAACCAGAGCGGCTGCACCAGCAGCCCGCAGAACCCCAGCGCGAGTGCGGCCGCGGCCAGCCAGCGCAGGATGCGATGGCCTCCGGCTTCAGCGGAACCCTGCGCAGAGGCTTCGAGCTGACCCGAGGTCCAGAGCAGCGCAATCGCCTCTGCCAGCCAGCCGACGGTGATCCAGCGACCGCTCGCCTTCAATGGAATTGCAATGGTAAGAAATACGACCGCAAGCGAAAGGTGTACCGCCGAAGCGATGCCGGTCTGCGGCAGCCGCATCAGACCGAGATACACCGCGGCGAAGGCCACCATCAGCCAGGGGGACCAGGAGTGATGACCGGCGTCCTGCAGCAGCGTGTAGAGCGCGAGCGAGGCAAAGGTGGCATTGGCCAGAGGAAGGAATATCTCCGTGATGCGGAATGCACCAGCATTCGCTGATTGCTGCCGCGGGGCGATCGGCACCGAAGCAAAGGCGAAGAAGAAGAGTGCAACGAAGAAGGCCGTGATCGCGAGATACTCCGGCGCGTTGAATCCGATGTACCAGCCGATGAAATACGCCACGGCGGCGGGAAACGCTCCCAGCAGCAGTCTCGGCCACGGCTTGAGCCGGATGAGCAGGACGGTGGCGAGGTCGATGGCGAAGATATAAGTGAAGAGAAACTTCTCGTGGTTGCCGCCGGTCGAAAGTAGCAGCGGCGTTGCCAGCCCGCCAGCCAGCGCATACACTGCGAGGATCTCGCTGTCCTGCGACCAGGCCATGAAGGCATTCCACGCAGTGACGAGGATCATGGCGGCGAGCGCCACCGCGGCAGGCAGAAGATGATAAAGCTGAAAGGCCGCCCACAGCGACAGATACAGGACGCCGCTGCCGATGGCCTTGAGCGACCACGAGAAGGCGTTGAATCCCTGACGGCGGAAGCGCTCCGACCATACCACCAGCCCGGCTCCGGCGACGAGCCCGACCACGATGCGACCCAGCGGCCCAATCCAGTGATTATCCATCGCCAGCTTGAGGAACCACGTCGCGCCGATCAGCAGGGCGACGATGCCGATGCGGCTGAAGAGCTGCGAGCCGATGCGGTTTTCGAGCGACGGATTGGGAGCGCCGGTTCCCGCGGTCGAAGAGGAAGCCGCAACCGTCTTGCCTGGCTTGAATCTGCGACGCTTCCCCTTCGTGGTCTCGCGGAGATCGGCAATCTCGCGCTCCAGTATCTCGACGCGAGCCGACAACGACGCGAGCTCCGCATCACGATGTTCCGGCGCGATTTGATCCTCCTGACCCATGGGCACTACTTTACCTGCATCGAGCCCTCGATTGGCACTTGAATCTCTGAATTGATACTCTTTGCGCTGCATGAAGAACGAGATCGAGCGGTTGCGAATCCTTGTCGCGGATGACGACGCCCTGAGCCGCGAGGTGCTGGCCCTGTTGCTGGAGAACGCTGGCTACACGGTCGAGACGGCCGATTCAGGCGATGCGGCTGTGCGGCATCTGAGTGCGGCGCCGGATTCGCCGCCGTCGGTAGTGCTCGCCGACCTGCAGATGCCGGGAATCGCGGGCTCGGCTCTGGCGCGGGAGTTGCGGCGGATCTGTGGCTCGTCCACGATGCTGCTGGCGATGAGCGGAAGCGTGCCGGGCGCCGGGATTGCCGATGGCTTCAACGGATTTCTGCTCAAGCCTTTCACGATGGACGAATTATCACGAGCGATTGCTGCGTACGGCAGCGATACAAAGATTGTGAACACATCCGATCACGACAATGCAACCGTGCTGGATCAAGCTATTTACAATAAGCTTGCGGCCTCGATGCGGAAAGAGCGATTGAAGCAGCTCTATGACCTGTGCCTCGCCGATGTGGAGCAGCGAATGACTTGCATGCTGCGATCCGCATCCTATAGTGATAGCGTTGCATACAGGAAAGATGCGCACGCCATCCGCGGCGGCGCCGGTATGCTCGGAGCAGTCGAACTGCAACATCGGGCGGCCTCATTAGAAGAAATCGGGATCGACGCTAATCATGTAGCTTCTCTCGATGAATTGAGGCTTGCTTGTTCACGATTGCGTCGTATTCTGGTCGCACGCAGCGCCGATAACGGAGCAAGAAGTTCGGAGGAGGATACGCGCGATGAACACAGCCCTGAAAAGTAAAAAGCCCGACGATCCGGCCATCCTGGGTTCATCGATTCGCGTCGTGGTTGCGGACGATCATCCGGTTGTTCGCATCGGTGTCAGGAACATGCTCGAAGAGGAGCCCGGCTTCGAAGTCGTGGGCGAGGCCGAAGACGGCGACGTCGCCATCACCCAGACTCTTGAACTTGAACCCGATATTCTTCTGCTTGACCTGCAGATGCCGCGACTGCCGGGACTGGAAGCCATGCGCGCCATCATGGACAAGTCGCCGCGAGTCAAGATCATCATGCTGACCAGCACAATTTCGACGCAACAGGTGATCGAGGCGCTGCAGATCGGCGCTCGCGGAATCCTGCTCAAAGATGCGGTCGCCAGCGATCTTGCAACCTCGGTGCGCACCGTGCTCTCGGGCGACTACTGGATCGGCGGCGAACGGGTCGCAAACCTTGTCTCCGCGCTCAACGATCTGATGAACAAGGCCGCCACCGAGCCCGAGCGCAAGACCTACGGCCTGACCCCACGCGAGCTTGAAGTCACCGCCTGCATCGTCGAAGGATGCAGCAACCGCGATGTCGCCAGGCAATTCGCCATCAGCGAGGAGACGGTGAAGCGGCATCTCTCCAACATCTTCGACAAGACCGGCGTATCGACGCGGCTGGAGCTTGCTCTGTTCGCCATCGCGCGCAAGCTGGTCGTGCTCAACGCGTAGCGCCGCCATCCCTCTTCAGCCACGCTGCCTTTCAGTAAGATGAAGATATGAGCGACGGTGCGGTTGTAGACGTAGATAAGGTAGACAGAGTCGATTTGCTCGTCGTCGGCGCCGGGCCGACCGGGCTGGCATGCGCTATCGAGGCGCAACGTGCGGGTTTCTCCGCCCGGCTGGTGGACAAGGGCTGTCTCTGCAACTCGCTGTTCCACTATCCCGCGCACATGACCTTCTTCACCACGCCGGAGCTGCTGGAAATCGGCAATATGCCATTTTCCAGTCCGAACCAGAAGCCCAACCGTAACGAGGCGCTGGAATACTACCGCAAGGTGGCCGAGCACTATCGGCTGGACGTTCGCCAGTACGAGACCGTCGAGAAGGTCGAGGGCGGCGATGGCGACTTCACCGTCCACACCGTCGACCGCTTCGGCCGCCAGATCGAGCATCGCGCGCGCAAGCTGGCTATCGCCATCGGCTACTACGATCTGCCCAACTACCTCGACATCCCGGGCGAAGAGTTGCACAAGGTGCGTCACTACTACCACGAGCCGCATCCGTTCTATGACCTCGACGTGCTTGTGATCGGCGGCAAGAACTCGGCGGCGATCGCGGCGCTCGACCTCTGGCGGCACGGCGCGCGGGTGACGCTGGTGCATCGCGGTGCGGAGATGCACCGCCACGTCAAGTACTGGATTCTGCCCGACATTAACAACCGCATCAAAAACGGGGAGATCGCCGCCCACTTCAACAGCACCGTCGCCAACATCTCGGAGGACGACGTCACCGTGGAAACTCCAAATGGCCCGCTGACGATTCCCAACCACTTTGTCTTCGCCCTGACCGGCTATCATCCGGACTTCGAGTTCATCGAGCGGCTGGGCGTGCGGCTCGACGAGGCAAACGATCGCTGCCCGATGTGCGATCCGGCGACGCTCGAAAGCAATGTTCCGGGAATCTACCTTGCCGGCGTCATCGTCGCGGGCGAGCGAACGAACGAGATCTTCATCGAAAACGGCCGCTTCCACGGGCAGTTGATTGCCGAAGATCTGCGCGCGAAACGGACGGGGCTGCAAGAGTAATTGTCACGCTCTCTCAACACCAAAAGAACGCGCTTTGCTGTCTCTGTGCTCATGGCGCATCTTGTCCGGAGGCGTAAATCGCGGCGTCGACACGGCAAACGATTCATCCCCTAATACGAAGCGGCGTAGAATGAGTATTATGTCGCGAGGATGGGAGAGTAAATCCGTGGAAGAACAACAATCTCAGGCCGTTGAGCCTCGACCCAACCCAGCAGTCGTCTATGCCAGGAAGGCCGAGCACAAACGCCAACTGCAAGCACTGGAGCTACAACGCGAACGTATTTTGTCGGAGCGGACATCGAACCCGCACCGCCGTTCCGCGCTGGAGCTTGCGCTGGCCGATATCGAAGAGAAACTCACCGAACTGGGGTGGACGATCCACATGTAGTCTGTTCTTCCGATAGATTTGATGGCGCTGGCTGTATTGGCCAAAGATTGCCGCACCCGTGTATGCGAAGGCTGCCGGGACAAGAAAGCTCTACAATTCACGATAATTTAGGAACAGAAGACGAGGCGCCGCAGCCGGCAGCGCCTCGTTCCCATGCGCTATTGCTGCGGCGGATTCGCAGTTCCCGGAGCGGCGGGCGGTTGCGGCGGCGCAGGAGCCGTCGTATTGGCCTCGGGAGTCGACTCCTTGACCCCAATCGCATCCCCGGAGACGACAAGCTGTACGCGGCGGTTCTGAGCCCGTCCCTTGGACGTGCTGTTATCGGCCACAGGATTGTTCTTGCCGTAGCCGGTCGAGGTGATATTGGTCTGCTCGACACCCTGGGCGATCAAAAATTGCCTGACAGAGTCGGCGCGGTTCTCCGATAGCTTCTGATTCATCTGGTCGCTGCCGACGCTGTCGGTATAGCCTTCGACCTGGAGCTTCAGACCGGGGTAGGCCTGAAGGATCCCGGCCACTTTGGCGAGGCTGATCTTGGTATCGGGCTTGAGCGAGTACTTCCCGGTGTCGAAGAGCACATCGGACATGTTAACGATCAGGCCGCGGGCGGTCTCGCTGGTGGCGAGCACGCTGTTCAACTGGATGCGCAACCGCTCGCGGACGGCGTTGGCATTCTCAGCGCTTTTATTTGCCTCGGCAGCCCGGGCGCGAGCCTCTGCCGCCTCAGCATCGGCCTTGGCCTTGGCCGCCTGGGCACGTTCTGACTCAAGCTGGGCCTGCTGGGCCTGCAACTGTGCCTGTTGTGCCTGCATCTGCGATTGCTGGGCCGCTAACTTGGATTGCTGAGCGGCGCGTTGCGCATTCAACTGGCGCTCTTCCTCTTTTTTGCGCAGGGTCACCAGTCGGGCATCCTCGGAGCGCTGGACGGCCTGGCGGGCAAAGGTGATCTCCATCTTGCGGTCGCCCTTTTTGTTGCTGTTGATGTCGGCGGCGTTTTTAAGGTCCTGCTTAGCCTCGTTCAGAATGTCGGCGGCATACTTGTCCGCTCCGTTTACCTGCGCGATTCGGACGGCGTTGTATGCCTGGTAAAGCTCCAGCGGAGCCTTTTCGTCACGGGTGATGGGGTTCTCGTTGGTCTCGGAACCGGCGGTGGGCGCATAGAAACCGCGCGGCAGGAGCGCATAATGCGCGTTCACTTTTTCAAGAACACCGTTGGTCTTGTCCTGCAGGATGTCATTCTGCAATATGACTACGTCGCTCGGTTCGGTGACGGCAAAGTACGGCTCCGCGGTGACGATCATGCCAAAGGACTGGAGCGGAGTCGTCACATGGATATTGTTCTTATTGCCGGATGGGAGCACCTCGCCAAGGTTGGTGGCGCGGCCGTCGGGCGTGATCGCCCAAAGGACGTACGTCAGGTAGCCGGGGCCGAAGCCGTTGGCCGGCGTCAGGCCCTTGAAGCTGGCATCGATGGTGATGCGGCCGCGTTCGCTCTGTACCTTGGCTTCGCCTTTGGCCTTAGGGAGAAGCGACGTTCCCCGGAAACCGATTTTGGTGCTGCCGCTGCGGTGAAAATAATTCACGGCGTCGAGATCACGATGCACAACGTTGACCTGGTAGAAGTAGACCCCGTTCTTCTTTGTGATCGTGGTCGAATCCTGCGTAGGGCTGACGGTCTGGGTCGTAGTGGTAGTGGTCGTGGTTTGAGCGAAGGCAGCAGGCATCGCCCACAGGGCGGCGCCGGCAAATAAAAACATGGACAAGGCCCGTGCGGAAGAACTTTCCATCGTACGATTCATGGTCTCTCCTGGCGTTCCAATGGCGTTTCAGAATGCGTCATCTTTGAGTTCGATGGCCTGAGGCTTGGCATTCTCCATTACCTTCCGATGCCCGATGCCCCGCAAAGGTAGTCCCATAGACGCAGAACTGCCCCATTTTCTTCGATATAGCTTAGAAAATGGGGCAGTTTTCTCTAGAAACTAAGCGGAATACTGCTGTTGAGCACTGGAGCGCTGGACGAAGTGATAAGGAGGCCAGGGGCCGGAGAGCTGCAAGCGGCACTCCTTCAACTGCAGGGTGGCCGAGGAGTACTTGTTCTGGTAGCGCTCGACCGTCTTGTTGTCGATCAGGTGGGCGATATCCAGAAGCATCTTGCCCGATTCCATGCGCTTGCAGGTGATCTCTTCGGCGATGGGAAGAAACATTCTGTGCATCTGGACGGAGAGCGCGCGGGCCTTGGACTGGCGTTCCCGCTGACGGCTGGCGCTCTCGCGGAGGCTGGTCAGGTACTGCTGGCCTACGGTCATGTCGCGGGCCGAGTTGCCGGGGCAGGTATCGTCCACCAGGACCTTGAGGTGCATCTCCGCTTTGCCGCGGAGACGCTCGACGTTGGCCTGAAAGTGTCGCTGGTTAGAGCGGACGGAACGGCGAAGAGCATCGTCGTCCTGAAAGGTAGTGCCGAAGCGGAAGGGCAGGACGGTCGAGAGTTTGAAACAGTCCGCGATGACGCGGGCGTGGTCCTTGGCTGCTTGCTGGTCGAGCCGCTCATGGTCCTGGGCGCTATGCTCGGAGACGATGACGGCCAGGTCACTGGCGGGAAAGAGGAATGTCTGGTTACCGAAGAGCCCGGAGACCCCGGTGAGGGGCATTGGGCGACGATGACGGCAAAGTTCCGGAAAAGACTGTCTTTCTGCGATGCAATAGGCGTACCATGCCATATTTTTTACCTTCCTTTTGCGCGCTGAGGGGTCTAACCGCCCCGTCAGGAAGTTGGATTATGGAATTTCATACTGATACGGAAAGCTGATTGGGACTATCCATTCGCAATGATTTTGTACTCCGCCGAGGTGCGCGATTAGCGAACTCGACCAAGTTCGAGACGGATAGTATGCCTATTGGAAGACGATTGGCAAGAATTTCTTAAGGTTGCGGCTAAGATACTGAAACGACAGAGTCGGTACACCGTAGAAATTGCTGCCGATTTGGAACTTTCGTTCGAGAACCTCTCTTCCGCTTTTCTCCAGTACGGCAATTTCATCCGAAATTGCCTCGTAAACTGCTCCATCTAAATGGCTTACGAGAATAATCCGACAAGGCCTTCATTTCAGGCGCTTTACAGTGATTTGCTCCTACCTCTGGAAGAGTCCGATTTCCATATTCTGAGTCTCCAGCAGGCGTCGAGAGCCCGGCGGCGAGGCGCTTGCCTCACGCAAAAGGCTTGCAATGCCATCAACACCGGAGTTTTCCGTTGAACCCTGAAACCTGACGCTACGCTAATTTTAAAGAATGAGTACATTCTACGAATCCGCCCTTACCTCGAAACGAAGCATCTGCAACCTCATGGTTTTCTGCCTGGCGGCAGGCATCCTCGCCTGGGGATCCGTTGCTACCGCTCAGACCAAGCCTGCGCCGGACGTCATCGTGTTTACCAACGGAGACCATCTAACCGGAACCATCGAACGCGGCGAGGGCGACAGCATCGTCTTCAAGAGCGAGACGGCGGGTGAGATCACGGTTCCGTTGAACAAGGTGAAGGAGTTACGCTCTCATAACAACTTCGTGGTCATCCGCAAAGGGGAGAAACCGACCAAGATCAGTCGGCAGCCGGGAACGATTGCCTACGACAACGATGCCGTGACGCTTGCAACCCCGTCGGGGACCTCCGAGACCATACCGACCAAGAATCTTGCCTTCATCGTCGACCAGACCACCTACGACAAGGAAATCGCAAATAACCCGAACCTTCTGCATGGGTGGAACGGAGCCATCTCGGGCGGCGCGACGCTGATCCGCTCAACCCAGACCGGCACCAGCTTTACGGCGGGAATCGCGCTGCTGCGGACGATTCCGACCGTGACCTACCTGCCGCCGAAGAGGCGGACCACCTTCAACCTGCTGGAGACCTACGGCAAATTGAGCCAGCCGGTCATTCCGCAGACGAACCCGCCGAGCCCCCCTTCGGAGGCGAAGACCAGCATCTTCCACGCCGACGCGGAGCACGACATCTACTTTACACCCCGCTTCTACGCGCTGGGCGATCTCTCCTACGACCATAACTTCGCCCAGGGCCTGAACTTGCAGCAGGTTTATGGCGGCGGTTTCGGCTGGACTCCCCTCCTGACCCCGATGCAGCAACTCGACCTGAAGGCGGACGTGCACTACGAGATGCAGTCCTTCATCCAGCCTGACCCGATCACGATCGACAACCCACGCGTCCCCAACCAGAACCTGATCGGCGCCACGTTCGGCGAGGCCTACCATCGCAACCTGCCGGGCAAGATTCTGTTCACCCAGACTGCCAGCATTCTACCGGCGTTCAACAATCCCGACGCGTATTCGGCAGTTGGCACAGCCGGACTGGCGATTCCTGCCTACAAGCGGATCAGCCTGGGCCTGAATGCGACGGACAACTACCTCAATATGCCGGCTGCGGGCTACAAGAAGAACAGCTTCCAGTTCGTCACATCCATTGTCTACAACCTGAAATAAGCCAATAAACCGATTGAAACCCCACGTGCCGGAAGCGGGACGTGGGCACCCGGTCGGTTGCGCGCCTACTTCGTCAAAATCTGCATTACAGGCATGGGGAGTTGCTGGTCGGCGTTCTTCAGCAGCAGGCTGACCTGCCACATCTGCGTGTCCGAAAGAATGTGGTTGAAGGCGGGCATGCCGGAGAGGCGGATGCCGTTGGCGACCCGCCAGTAGGTCTCGCCTGCCGCATCGTCGCTGACGCCGACGACGCCGGATTTGCCATGCTTCTTCCAGAGCTGGGGAGCGCCTGGATACATATATTTAGCCGAGGCGACGTCATGTCCGGGGGTGCCGTGGCAACTGGCGCACTCATTGCGATAGACGTGGGCTCCGGACTCGAAGACGTCTTCACTGATGCCGAAGGGTGGGGTTTTGAGCTCGCTGTCGATACGGGCGTGCAGGGGCAATCTGACGATCTGCTTCTCATACGGAAAAGGCTTGTCGGCCACAGCCACCGGGAGCGGCCCGAAGTGGAGGTAGAGGAACAGGCCCGCGGCAACTGCGGCGATGCCGAGAATAAATCCGAGAAAGAACTTGCCGAAGCCGTTGCCGCCACTTTTTTTCGCCATCGCACCAATCTCCTTTGCCTGCGGCCGCCACCGGAAGGGCGGCGGATGTTCTAATAAGGGATGACTGCTGCCGGTCGTCCGCGCAGCATGTCCCGAGTTCCAACCATAGCAAAGCGCAGCTTCTGCGGGAGTAATATTTGATGTTCGGTTTCAAGTCGAAGGAAAAGTGTGCAACGGTAGTGTTGCTGGCAGCCTTTTTGGCCAGCGGAGCAGGTATCGCGCAGGCGCAGTCTACACGGCGGCACCGTCGGGAGACGAACGTAAATCGCCAGGCTCGGATTGCACGGGTCGTCAAGGACACCTATTCCCATAGCTGGGAGGTCGGCGGCGGCGGCGGTTATCTGCGCTTCCGCTCGGGCGAGAGCCTGCAAAAGAATAACGAGGTCACCTTCTGGGTGAGCACAACCCGGTATCTGAGCCCGAAGTTTGGCATTGTGGGCGATATCCGCGGCGCCTACGGCCGCGCCAAGATCGACACCAACCCCTACATCAAGTTCAACCCGCAGATCTCGGAGTACACCTTCATGGCCGGGCCGACCTACCGGTTCTATACCAAGGAGAAGATGGCGGCGAGCGCCTTTGCCGTGGGCGGCGTGGGTCTGGGCAAGTTCGACGGAGGCTCGAAGACGATTCCATCGTCGCTGCTGGGCACATGGGAGTCCGGCTATAACGCGGCATTCTCGGTCGGCGTCAACCTGGACTACAACTTTTATCCCAACCTGGCGGCTCGCATCACGCCGACCTACGTGGGAACGACATTCGGCAACACGATTCAGAACAACGCCGGATTTAATATCGGCCTGGTCTATCGCTTCGGAAGAAATAAATAAGCATCGCCCTGGCAGCGGGCTTATTGGAAAAGATGGCGGAACCGCAGTCGGTCAGGACTTTCTGGCGTGCGGTTCCGTCATGTTTTTGGGGTCGAGGATCTCGCCGATCTGGTCTTCAGTGAGCAGCTTCTGCTCGCGCGCGAGATCGACGATGGAACGTCCCGAGGCGACGGACTCCTTTACCAGCGCCGCGGCCTTTGCATAGCCGATGTAGGGGTTGAGCGCCGTAGCGAGCGCGATGGTACTGGCGGCATAGAAGGCGCAGCGGTCGCGGTTAGCCGTGATGCCGTGAATACAGTGCTGATCCAACTGACGGAGCGTCGCCGTCAGGATGGTAATGGATTGCAGCGTGTTGTGGGCCATGGCGGGCATCATCACGTTCAGTTCAAGCTGGCCTGACTGCACGGCATAGGCAGTAGCCGTATCGTTGCCGATGACCTGGAAGCCGACCATGGCGGTAAGTTCCGGCAGCACAGGGTTGACCTTGCCGGGCATGATGCTCGAACCGGGTTGCAGGCTGGGCAGATGAATCTCGTTGAAACCGGTGTTGGGGCCACTCGAGAGCAGTCGCAGGTCGTTCGAGATGCGGATGACTTCGAGTGCGAGCGTGCGCAGGGCGGCGGAGATATTGGCCATCGCGGCGTTCGACTGCATGGCGTAGCGCAGGTCTTCGGCGGGCCTCAGTTCAAGGCCGGAGATGCGACTTAGGTTGGCAATCGCTCGCTCACGGTACTCCGGATGAGTGTTGAGGCCGGTGCCGACGGCCGAGCCTCCCAGTCCAAGCGCATGCAGGTCTTCGGCAGTGCGGGCGATGTGCTGGCGGCACTTCCGGATGGCCACGGCGTAGGCAGCAAACTCCTGCCCCAGCGTGATGGGCACGGCGTCCTGCATGTGGGTGCGGCCAGCCTTGAGGATGTCCTTGAATTCGGCGGCTTTGGCCGCGAAGCTGGCGGCGAGATCGCCGAGCACGGGATCTAGGTCTTCGAGCGCGAGTAGCGCGGAGAGGCGCATGGCCGTGGGGAAGACGTCGTTGGTCGATTGGCCGTAGTTGACGTGGTCGTTGGGGTGGACTTTTTTGTAGTCGCCGAGCGGCGCTCCGAGGATTTGACCGGCGCGGTTGGCGATGACTTCATTGGCGTTCATGTGCAGGCTGACACCGGCCCCTGCCTGAAAGACGTCGACAACAAAGTGGTCGTGGTGCTGGCCGTCGATAATCTCCTCGGCGGCCTGCTGGATGGCGCTTCCCTGCTCCGGAGTGATGAGGTCGAGGGACTGGTTAGCTTCGGCGGCTGCTTGTTTGATCATCGCCAATGCGCGGATGAGGAAGGGGCTGGCGCGCAGGCCACTGATGGGGAAGTTCGCGATAGCGCGGGTGGTCTGCGCTCCGTAGAGCGCGGTGGCGGGGACTTCGACGGGTCCGAGGGAGTCGGTTTCGGTTCGGGTGTTGGGCATAGGGGCCTCAAACATATGAGATGCAGGTTCAATCGAGCTTCTGGCCGGTAATAAGGGCTCGGGCCGCACAGAAAAGAGCCCATAAACCCGGTAATGCCGTGAGCAACATGGAGAAGTAAAGACCAGCCTTAAAGAGTCGGCGGCTCGGCTGACCGTTGTTCTTAATCCAATCCACAAGTGGACCGAAGCTATAGCAAATATTTGCCAAAATCCCATAGATCGGCGGAATCAGAATGAAACCAAGAGGTTCTTCAAAGTCCACGCCCGGCTTGACGGCATAGCTTCCTGCGACAACAACCAGAAATATGGACATCATCCCGATTAAAAAGAGAATGAGATTGTAGCGAATACGGCGAGCTTCCCACCACTTCACCAAATCCCATCTAGAAGTGCCTACGGCATCGCCATAGAGCATCAGGTGCCAGTGAGACCAGCGATCCATGGATGATGAACTCTTCATGCGACAACGATAATCGCAACTCGCTAAAATGAATACGCAAAGGACGTGGAATGGCCATCATCAAGCAGGACGATCTTATCCAGAGCGTGGCGGACGCTCTGCAGTACATCAGCTACTACCATCCGGTGGACTACATCGAGAATCTGGCGCGGGCCTATGAGATGGAGGAGAGCCGCGCGGCCAAAGATGCGATGGCGCAGATCCTCATCAACTCGCGCATGTGCGCCGAGGGGCATCGGCCCATCTGCCAGGACACCGGCATTGTGACCATCTTCCTGAAGGTGGGGATGGAGGTCGTCTGGCAAGGGCCGGATGGCGGACCGGCGACGCTCACGCTGCAGGAGATGTGCGATGCGGGCGTGCGCAAGGCGTATCTCGACCCCGACAACAAGCTGCGCAGCAGTATTCTGGCCGATCCGGCGTTTACGCGAAAGAATACGCGGGACAATACGCCCTGTGTGGTCGAAGTTTCGCTGGTGAAGGGCGGCGAGGTGGATGTGATCGTCGCGGCCAAGGGCGGGGGGTCGGAGGCGAAGTCGAAGTTCGTGATGCTGAATCCCTCGGACTCGATCATCGACTGGGTGCTGAAGACGGTGCCGACGATGGGCGCGGGATGGTGTCCGCCGGGAATGCTCGGCATCGGTATCGGCGGCACGGCGGAGAAGGCGATGCTGCTGGCCAAGCAATCTTTGATGGACCCCATCGACATGCAGGAGCTGAAGGCACGCGGGGCGAAGACGAAGATTGAAGAACTGCGCATCGAGCTGTACGACCGCGTCAACCAGCTCGGTATTGGAGCGCAGGGGCTGGGCGGCCTGACGACCGTGCTCGACGTAAAGATTCTTGACTATCCCACGCACGCGGCCAACCTGCCGGTGGCGATGATTCCCAACTGCGCGGCGACGCGCCACGCTCACTTTCAACTGGATGGCTCGGGCGGTGTGATGCTCGATCCGCCGTCGCTCGACTCGTGGCCGAAGCTGAGCTACGACGTTCGCAGCGCCCGCCGCGTGGACCTGAACACCGTCACCCGCGACGACGTGAAGACATGGAAGCCGGGCGAGGTGGTTCTGCTCTCGGGCAAGCTGCTGACCGGACGCGATGCCGCGCACAAGCGCATGACCGACATGCTGAACCGCGGCGAGA
>Ga0207705_10001422_pt1 | contig 19056 bp, 14 predicted proteins | sample KBSC13metaG_FD_184314 | JGI IMG/M metagenome (GOLD analysis project Ga0207705, IMG submission 184314) | Corn rhizosphere microbial communities from Kellogg Biological Station, Michigan, USA - KBS C1-3 metaG (SPAdes) (version 2) | ecosystem: Host-associated > Plants > Roots > Rhizosphere > Soil ... | reverse complement strand
GCCGACGTCGAAACCGCACAATTTCATGCCAAACCCCTCTCCCCTCGGGAGAGGCGGCGCGCAGCGCCGAGCGCGTAGCGCTGGGGTGAGGGTCCGGTTACCCGAACAGGCAAAGGTTTGCGAAGAATGTCATTCATGCAAGTTTGAAAATTCCGTTCCATTCGTACCCTCACCCGCCCTACGGGCACCCTCTCCCGGAGGGAGAGGGAAAAATCCTCATCCCGCCGCTTCCTTCGCCAGCCGCGGCGCATCGCGCATCGCCTTGTACTCGCGCGCGGCCTGCACGAAGCCGTTGAACAGCGGATGGCCGTCGCGCGGCGTCGAGGTGAATTCCGGATGGAACTGGCAGGCAAGGAACCACGGGTGTTTCTGCTGCGACAGTTCCACGATCTCGACCAGGTCATCCACCGACACGCCCGCGATGACGAGGCCGGCCTTTTCGAGGCGCTCGCGATAGCGGTTGTTGAATTCGAAGCGATGGCGATGACGCTCGCGGATGGTGTCGGCGCCGTACAGCTCACGCGCGATCGTTCCCGCCTTCAGCACGCATTCCTGCGCACCGAGACGCATGGTACCGCCGAGGTCGGAATCTTCGTCCCGACGCTGCACCTCGCCCGCGGCCTGCGTCCACTCGGTGATCAGCGCGATCACCGGATCCGCGCAATCACGGTCGTTTTCGGTGGAACCGGCACCGGGCAGACCGGCGATGTCGCGTGCGAACTCCACTACCGCCGCGTGCATGCCGTAGCAGATGCCGAAGTACGGAATGCCACGCTCGCGCGCGTATTTCACCGTCTGGATCTTGCCCTCGAAGCCGCGCTTGCCGAAGCCACCCGGCACCAGGATCGCGTCGGCATCGTGCAGCACCGCGTCGGCGCCGCGCGTTTCGATGTCCTCGGAGTCGATCCATTCAAGGTGGACGCGCGTCGCGTTGTGGATGCCACCGTGGCGCAGCGCTTCAGCCAGCGACTTGTAGGCATCCTTGTGTTCGACGTATTTGCCGACGATGTAGATGCGCACTTCGTCCTTCGGGTTCTCGACTGCATCCACGGTGCGCCGCCACTGCGACAGGTCGGCCGGCTTGGCGTCGAGGCGCAGGCGATCGACGACGATGTCGTCCAGCCCTTCCTTGTGCAGCCACAGCGGCAGCTTGTAGATCGTGTCGGCGTCGGCCGCGCTGATCACCGCGCTTTCCGGCACGTTGGTGAACAGCGCGATCTTGCGGCGTTCGGATTCCGGCAGCGGTTCCTCGCAACGGCACACCAGGATGTCGGGCTGGATGCCGAGCGCGCGCAGTTCCTTCACCGAGTGCTGTGTGGGCTTGGTCTTGATCTCGCCCGCGGCCTTGATGAACGGCACCAGCGTCAGGTGCATGAACAGCACCTTGTCGGCGCCGCGTTCGATGCGCAATTGGCGCGCGGCTTCCAGGAAGGGCTGCGATTCGATGTCGCCCACCGTACCGCCGATCTCGACCAGCGCCACGTCGAAACCGCGCGTGGCCTCGTCGATCACGTGCTTGATCTGGTTGGTGATGTGCGGGATCACCTGCACGGTGGCGCCGAGATAATCGCCGCGGCGCTCCTTGCGGATCACCGCCTCGTAGATCTTGCCGGTGGTGATGGAGTACTTGCCCGACAGCCGCGTGCGCACGAAGCGCTCGTAATGGCCGAGATCCAGGTCGGTTTCGGCGCCGTCGTCGGTAACGTACACCTCGCCGTGCTGGAACGGGCTCATCGTGCCGGGATCGACGTTGATGTAAGGGTCGAGCTTCATCAACGTCACGTTGAGGCCGCGGGCCTCTAGGATGGACGCCAGCGACGCCGATGCGATGCCCTTGCCAAGCGAGGACACCACGCCGCCGGTGACGAAAATCAGGGAGGTCATGATCGGACCGTGTGTGGAAAGCGTCATTCTAGCGGCACGCCCAGGAGTCCGCGAGTGCGGCACGCGTTGCCCCGGCGCAGCCGGTTTCGTCACAATGGTGTTTTCAGCGTGGATGCACTGCCATGACCCTCGCCACCGTCCCCGAACGCATCACCGCACTGCGCGGCGTGATGCGGCAGCGCGGCGTCGCCGCCTGCATCGTGCCCACCGCCGACCCGCATCTGTCCGAATACCTGCCGGAACACTGGACCGCGCGCGCATGGCTGTCGGGTTTCACGGGCTCGGCCGGCACGCTGGTGGTGGCCGCCGATTTCGCAGGGATGTGGACGGACTCGCGCTACTTCTCGCAAGCCGAACGCCAACTCGCCGGCAGCGGCGTTGAACTGGTGAAGTTGAACGTGCCGCACACGCCCGAGCACGTGGAATGGTTGTGCCGTCGCGTGAAGCCGGGTGACAAGGTCGCCTGTGCCGCGGACATGCTGTCGCTGGCGACGGAGCGTGCGTTGCGCAAACAACTGGCGGAACACGGCGCCGAGCTGGTCGAGGACGACTTGCCCGCGGGAATCTGGAGTGATCGCCCGCCGCTGCCGCACGCACAGATTTACGAGCATCCGCTCGAGTACGCCATCCACGGCCGTGCCGAAAAACTCGCAAACGTGCGCGAGGCGATGAAGCAGGCCGACGCGACACACCACATCGTGTCCGCGCTGGACGAAATCGCGTGGGCGCTGAACCTGCGCGGCAGCGACGTGGAATACAACCCGGTGTTCCTGTCGCACCTGCTGATCGATGCAGGCGGCGCGACACTGTTCGTCGAAGCGAGCAAGCTGGATGCGAACCTGCAAAAGATGCTGGCCGGCGACGGCATCCGCACCGCGCCGTACACGGGGGTCGGTGACGCGCTGGTGGACCTGCCACCGGACGCGGAGCTGCTGCTCGCGCCCGGACAAATTTCCGCCGCCATCGCGCATGCGATTCCCGAGCATGCCAGATTGATCGAAGCGCCCGGCCCGATCACTGCGGCCAAGGCGCGCAAGCACGGCAAGGAAATGGAGCACGTCCGCGAAGCGATGCGCCGCGACGGCGTGGCGCTGGTGCGCGGCGCGCGCTGGCTTGAGCAATCGCTGCGCGACGGCCAGCGCCTGACCGAACTGGACGTGGACGCGAAGTTGCGCGAGCTGCGTGCGCAGCAACCCGGCTTCGTCAGCGAAAGTTTTTCCACCATCGCGGGCTACGAAGCGAACGCCGCGCTGCCGCACTACTCGGCAACGCGCGAATTGCACTCGGAACTGAAGCCGCACGGCATGCTGTTGATCGACTCCGGCGCGCAATACCTCGGCGGCACCACCGACATCACGCGCATGTGGGCGCTGGGCGAGACGACACCCGAACAACGCCGCGACGTGACGCTGGTGCTCAAGGGCGTGATCGCATTGTCGCGCGCGAAATTCCCGCGCGGCACGTCGGGCCAGCAGCTGGACGCGCTGGCGCGCGCACCGATCTGGGCGGCGGGCCTCGATTACGGCCACGGCACCGGCCACGGCGTCGGCTACTGCCTGAACGTGCACGAGGGCCCGCAATCGATTCGTCCGCCGCGCTCGGGCCAGCATCTTGAGGCGATGGATGTCGGGATGATCACATCAATCGAACCCGGCATCTACAAACCCGGCCGCCACGGCGTGCGCATCGAAAACCTGGCCGCAACCATCCTGGCGGGCGACGGCGAGTTCGGCGAATTCCTCGGGTTCGAAACGCTTACGCTGTGCCCGATCGACACGCGTCTCCTGGACCTGTCGCTGCTCGACGCAAACGAAATCGCATGGCTCGATAGCTACCACGCAACGGTGCGCGAACGGCTCGCGCCGCTGCTGGACGATCCCGCCGATCGCGCGTGGCTGGATGCACGCTGCACGCCATTGAAAGTCGCAAAAGCCGCCTGAACAGGCAGCGCGCCCGTCTCAACAGAAAGGGCGCGTTCTGCTAGCTTACGCGAGTTATCAACCGAAGGAACTCCCGTGCCGCGCCGATCGATGCCGCTGACCCCGCGTGCACTGGCTTTCGCGATCACGCTGGCGGTCGCGCCCGGCATGGCGTTGGCGCAGGCGAGCGCGGATGTCTGTCCGCTCGGCGCGTTCACTTGTCCGGTGGTGAAGAACGACTTTGCGCTGTGCAAGAAGAATGACCTGCTGAATTTCTACGAACCGGGCCTGCCCACGGAGGGCGACCGCGACGCCAGCCCGTCGCAGGTTTACGGCGATCGTTTCTCGAGTCCCGACAGCAACCTTTTCCATCTTTCGGGCAACAGTTCGCTCCAGCGCCTTGACCAGTTGCTGCGCGCGGACGACCTGACCTACAACGCCGATACCACCGCGTACGACGCCGAAGGCCACGTGCGTTACCAGGAACGCGGGATGCTGTTCTCGGCGGACAACATGAAGGGCACCACCAACCCCGAATACGGCGTCGCCAACCATGTGCAATACCAATTGCTGACCTCGCGCGGCAACGGCGTCGCCAGCCAGGCGATCATGCTGGACCAGGATCGCGACAAGCTGCACGACGTCACTTATTCGACCTGCGACCTGCACCACCGGGTGTGGGAGGTCGATGCGAAAACCATGACCATGAATCGCGACGAGGGCGTTGGCCGCGCCCACAACGTGACCATGCGCCTGAAGGGCGTGCCGTTCCTGTGGCTGCCCTACCTGCGCTTCCCGATCGACAAGCAGCGCCAGACCGGTTTCCTGTATCCGGCGTTCGGCACCCGCAGCCGGGCGGGTTTCTTCGCATCGATCCCGTTCTACTGGAACATCGCGCCCAACTACGACGCCACCTTCACGCCCACCTGGTTCGCCGATCGCGGCGGCATGCTGGACAGCCAGTTCCGTTACCTCACGTCCGGCAGCAACGGCGAGCTGGACTTCAGCTACATGCCCAATGACAAGACCACCGGGACCGACCGCTGGTTTTTGAACCTGAAGAACCAGACGAGGCTGCCGCTCAATCTGGTCTGGACCACTTCCATCGATCGTGCCAGCGACAAAGCCTGGTACCAGGATTTCGGCCAGAACCTGAACACCTCGCGGGTCACCCTGCTCAGTTCGTCGTCCTACGTCACCGGCGCAGGCGACTGGTGGAACGCCGGCATCGGCGCCGACTGGTACCAGATCGTCACTCCAGGCATTTCGGACAAGGCCGCGCCTTACCGGCGAATGCCGCGGCTGTACTTCAACGCCGATCGTCCGATCGGCGGTCCGGGCGGCCCGGAATGGGGCATCAATGCCCAAGCGGTACGGTTCGTCAAACCCGAAGCCGTGGGTGGCGACCGCTTCGATTTCTATCCCTACCTCGCGTGGCCGCTGCAGGGCGCGGCGTGGTTCCTGCGCCCGGAAGTCGGCGTGCGCTACACCGCCTACAACTTGCCGCAGCCGGTATCGGGCAGCGATACGGCCCATCCTTCGCGCACCACTCCGATCTTCGATGTCGACGCCGGGCTGATCTTCGAACGCGACGTGCATCTGTTCGGCAGCGACTACACCCAGACGCTGGAACCACGCATCTATTACCTGCGCGTGCCGTACCGAAACCAGAACGACTTGCCGCTATTCGATACCCAACCGCTCACCTTCGACTTCTGGCAATTGTTCACCACCAACAGTTTCAGCGGCGCCGACCGCCAGATGGACGCCAACAACCTGTCGCTCGCGCTGACCACCCGCTTCCTCGACGACACCGGGGTGGAACGGCTTTCCGCCAGCATCGGCCAGATCCGCTACTTCGATCCACAAAAGGTCACGCTGTTCCCAGGCGGCAAGGCGGTCGATTACTCCGGTTCCAACTACGTCGCCAACCTCACGATCTCCCTCAACGACAACTGGCGCCTGACGGCATCCCAGCAGTGGGATCCCAACACGAACACCAGCCATCACACGGATGTTTCCACGGTCGGCCTGCAGCGCCGCCTGTGGGGCGACGGCATCGTCAATTTCGATTATCGCTATCGGCGCGGCTTGCTTGAACAGGCCGATTTGACGGCGGAAATCCCGGTGGGCGCGGCCTGGAAGCTGGTCGGCGGCTACACCTATTCGCTGCGCGACAGGCGCGCGGTCGATACCTTCGCCGGCATCGAATGGGACAGCTGCTGCACCGCGGTGCGCCTGCTCAGCCGCCACTACGTGTACGACTACAAGGGCGATACCAACGACGCCATCATGTTGGAAATCGAGTTCAAGGGCCTCGGCGCCTACGGTGAGCGCACCGGCACATTCCTGCGCGATGCTATTCTTGGCTATCAATAGCCTCGAGGAATCGCTGAACAACCGGCGGCGCTCGCCCGCTTGCGACGGTTTTCAGAGGTTCCATCAGGACGTTCAGTTCAGACTTTCGCTACCCAAATCCAACTTTCGGGCAGCTCGTGCTGTCCAAGCCAGCGGCCGCCCGGGCAATCTGTCCGGCATGCCGCCATCCGAACCCCGGCACCCATGACGAAAATGAAACCATTGCATCTTGCCAGCCTGGTCCTGACATTCGCGGCTGCGGCGCTCGCCCTGCCCGCTTCCGCGCAACTGCTCAGCCCCAACGCACCCCCCGCCACCAGCGCGCAACCCGCCTCGTTGCTGGGTTCGCAGGCGCCCGCATCAAATGGCGTCCAGCCGCTGGACCGGATCGTCGCGGTGGTCAATGACGGCGTGATCCTGCAAAGCCAGCTCAACCAGACCATGGGCACCGTCGCGCGCCAGATTCAGCAATCGGGCGGCCAGTTGCCGTCCACGGACGTGCTGGCCAAACAGGTGCTGCAACGGTTGATCCTCAACCAGTTGCTGGTACAGAAGGCACACGACGGTGGTATCCGCGTGTCCGACGACCAGGTCGATGCCGCGGTCGCCAATATCGCGCAACAGAACAAGATGAGCGTGCCGCAGATGCAGGCGGCCATGCAGCAGGAAGGCGTGGACTACGGCGCGTTCCGGGACCAGTTGCGCGATCAGCTGCTGGTGCAAGCGCTGCAGCAGCAAGTGACGCAGCAATCCTCGCAGGTGTCCGATACGGAAATCGACAACCTCATTGCAAGCCCGGCTTTCAAGCAGGGCGAAATGCATCTGGGGCGCATCCTGGTCGGGCTGCCGGAAGGCGCCGATGCCAAGCAAATCGCCGCCGCGCAGGCCAAGGCCAACCAGATCGAGAGTGATCTGAAAGCCGGCAAGGATTTCGCCACACTGGCCGTCAGCGATTCCAGCGCACCCGAAGCCCTGGACGGCGGCGACTTGGGTTGGCGACGCGTGGACGAATTGCCGCCGGCGGTCCAGCAGATCGTCAATTCGCTGCAACCGGGCGGCATCACCGAGCCGCTGCGCGACGCGTCGGGCTTCACCATCCTCAAGCTGGAAGGCAGGCGCGAACCCGGAGACAAGCAAATCGTCACCGAATTCCATGCCCAGCATCTGATGATCAAGCCGACCGCCGTACTGAGCGAGCAAGGCGCGAAGGACAAGATCGAGAAGCTCTACAACGAAATCGTCAACCAGCATGCCGACTTCACCAAGCTGGCCAAGCAGGATTCCGATGACCCGACCACCGCCAATGCTGGCGGCGACATGGGCTGGTTCGCGCAGGGCGACTGGGGTTCGGAGATCGGCAAGATGCTCGCGAGCATGCAGCCCGGGCAGGTCACGCAGCCATTCAAGAGCCCGGATGGTGCTTGGCACATCATCAAGCTGCTCGGCACCCGCCAGGCCGACAAGACGAAAGACATCGAACGCGCGCAGGCGCGCCAGGCCATCGCCGAGCGCAAGGGCCGGCAGGCTTATGAACAGTTCCTGCGCGACATGGAATCCTCGGCCTACATCAACATTCGGGTTCCGGAACTGGCCGACGCCAATCCGTACTCGGCCAGCGACACGGCCAAATGAGCGCCGGGCCGGCCACACGCCGGTCCACACGTCTTCCGCGCCTCGCCGTCACCAGTGGCGACCCCGCGGGGGTCGGCCCGGAACTGGTCGTGCGGCTGGCGGCCTCGCCGCTCGCCGCCGACCTGATCGCGATCAGCGATGCCGGCCTGCTGGAACGCGCCGCGCGCCGCTGCGGCATTACCCTGAAACTCGAAGCCGACGATGGCCAATCGCGCAACCTGCGCGCGGCGGGAAGCTTGCGCCTGGTGGAAGTGCCGTTGCGCGCCGAAGAAGTTCCCGGTCGGCTCGACCCGCGCAATGCCTTCCACGTGCTGAATACGCTCGCGCAGGCCGCTGACGGTTGCATCAGTGGTGCGTTCGCCGGCGTGGTGACGGCGCCGGTGCAGAAATCCGTGATCAACGATGCCGGCGAACACTTCACCGGCCACACCGAACTCTTCGCGCAACGCGCGGGCTGCGAGGTGGTGATGATGCTGGCGTCGCCCGAATTGCGCGTCGCGCTGGCCACCACGCACCTGCCGCTCGCGCACGTTCCGGCTGCGATTACGCGCGAATCATTGACGCGTACCTTGCGCATCGTGCATGCGGAGTTGATCGCGAAGTTCGGAATCGCCGACCCGGGCATCGCGGTGCTGGGCCTGAACCCGCACGCGGGCGAAGGTGGCCACCTCGGCCGCGAGGAAATCGACACGATCATTCCCGCGCTGGATGCGCTGCGCAGCGAGGGCATGCAGCTACTGGGGCCATTGCCGGCCGACACCGCGTTCGTGCCGGCCATGCGCGTCCATTACGACGCGGTGCTCGCGATGTATCACGACCAGGCCCTGCCGGTGCTGAAATCCGAAGCGTTCGATCGCACCGTCAACATCACGCTTGGATTGCCATTCATCCGCACTTCGGTCGATCATGGCACCGCGCTCGACCTGGCCGGCACGGGCCGCGCCGACCCGGCCAGCATGTTCGCGGCCGCCGACATGGCCTTGCAGCTCGCAACCCGGAACAAAAGCAAAAAACTTTGACACGGATCAAAGTTGATGAAAGGTGATAAGAAGCCAAGCACGATCTGCTCTGACCGCTTTTATCCGTGTTGATCCGTGTCAAAGGCTCTTCTTCAGGCACCCGAAGCCATCCAGGAACTGCGTTGTCGCGTCCCAAGAAATACTACGGCCAGCACTTCCTGCACGAGCGCGGGGTGATCGAACGCATCGTCGCGGCGATTGCACCGCGGCCGGACGATCGCATCATCGAAATCGGTCCCGGCGAAGGTGCGCTTACCTTCCCGCTGCTGGAAGACGCAGGACACTTGACGGCCATCGAGCTGGACGCCGACTTGATCGAACCGCTGCGCGCGCGTGCCGCCAGTATCGGCAAGCTGGAAATCATCCACGCCGACGTATTGAAGGTGGACCTGACTGCACTTGCGAACGGCGGCAAGCTGCGTCTCGCCGGCAACCTGCCCTACTACGTATCCAGCCCGATCCTGTTCCACTGCCTCGCGCACGCCGGCGCGATCACCGACATGCACTTCATGCTGCAGAAGGAAGTGGTGGACCGGATGGCCGCGGCGCCCGGCAGCAAGATCTATGGCCGTCTGTCGGTGATGCTGCAACTGGTCTGCAAGGTCGAATCCTTGTTGCGGGTCGCGCCGGGTGCATTCCGGCCTCCGCCCAAGGTGGAATCCGCCGTCGTGCGGTTGACGCCGCTGTCGCCAGCGCAATGCCCCGATCCGGCACTCGCAGCGAAGATCGATGCGGTGGTTCGCGCAGCCTTCAACCAGCGGCGCAAGACACTTTCCAACGCGCTGCGCGGGCTGCTCGGTGCGGATGCGATACGCGCGGCCGGCATCGATCCGCGCTCTCGCGCGGAAGATGTCGCACCCGCAGGTTTTGTCGCGCTGGCGCGCCATGCGGATTCCGGCGGCTTGCAGGTTGGCCCGGAACTCGCACACAATGACGTCCAATGAGTCCCCGACCGACCACGACCGACAAACCAAGCAAGCCGCGCGAACCCGAGCCGCACGCGATCGAGATCGAGGTGGACGCGCGCTATGTGGCCGAGCAGTCCAAGCCGGAAACCAACCGCTACGTGTTCGCCTACGAAATCACCCTGCGCAACCTCGGGATGATGCCGGCACGCCTGCAAACACGGCATTGGGTCATCACGGACGCCAACGGCAAGGTCGAGGAGGTGCGCGGCGAAGGTGTCGTCGGCGAGCAGCCGCGCCTGCAGCCGGGCGAAAGCTACAGCTACACCTCCGGCGCGATACTGGAAACCCAGGTCGGCACCATGCGCGGCACTTATCTGTTCCACGCCGATGACGGCACCGATTTCGAGGCACCGATCCCCGAGTTCGTGTTGTCGGTGCCCCGAACCCTCCACTGACCGCCCCGGAATCCGCACATGGCCATCTACGCGATCGGCGATGTGCAGGGTTGCTATCCGGAACTGCAGCGGTTGCTGGAGCGGTTGCGTTTCGATCCTTCCGCGGACCGCCTCTGGTTTTGCGGCGACCTGGTCAACCGCGGCGGCGAATCGCTGGAAGTCCTGCGGCTGATCCACGGCCTGCGTGAACACTGCGTCGTGACGCTGGGCAACCACGACCTCAGCCTGCTCGCGATCGCCGTGCGCGAACCGGAGGCGCGCGCGCGCACCAATCCCGACTTGCGCCGCATACTCGAAGCCGATGACGCGGAGACCCTCGTCGACTGGCTGCGCTCGCAATCCATGTTGCACCACGACGCTGGCCTCGGCTTCACGCTGGTACACGCGGGATTGGCACCATCGTGGACGTTGAAGCAGGCACTGCACATCGCCCACGAAGTCGAACGCACCTTGCGCGGCCCCGCCTACCGCGGCCTGCTGCAGCGCATGTTCGGCAATCGCCCCGCGCGCTGGTCTTCCAGGCTGCACGGCCAGGATCGCCTGCGCGCCGCCATCAACATCTTCACCCGCATGCGTTATTGCGACGCGAACGGCCGCATCGATTTCGATTCGAAGGGCGCACCCGGTTCGCAACGCGCGGGCCTGTATCCGTGGTTCGAGGTACCCGGCGTGAAATCACGCGACACCCGCATCGTGTGCGGGCACTGGTCGGCACTCGGACGCTTCGCCGGACTCGGCGTGTATGCGATCGACACGGGTTGCGTGTGGGGCGGCAAGCTCACCGCACTGAGGCTGGATGGCGAGGAGCCGCAGTTCATTGCGATCAATGCGGAGCCGCGTCGCAAGCGTACATAGCCTTTCCGCGCCCGCGGGACGTAGGGCGGGAGTAGCGCAGCGCATCCCGCCGAACGACGCATCGCGATCACGACAGGCGGGTTGCACCCGCCCTGCCAGAGCTGGATCCCAGCCTGCGCCCGGATGCCGGCCGGGATCCCGTCAACGCAACCCCGTTTCGTTGCGTGCGATCACCATGCGCTGGATCTCCGACGTGCCCTCGTAGATCTCCGTGATCTTGGCATCGCGGAAATACCGTTCCAGCGGCATTTCCTTGGAATAACCCATGCCGCCGTGGATCTGCACGGCCTGGTGGGCAATCCACATCGCCGCTTCGGACGCAGTCAGCTTGGCGACCGCGGCTTCAGTGGAGAAGCGCGCGCCGGTTTTCGCGGCTTCCTGCTTCATCCATGCCGCACGCAAGGTCAGCAGTTGAGCGGCATCGACCTTGCACTTCATGTCGGCGATCTTGGCTTGCGTCATCTGGAACGAACCGATCGACTGGCCGAACGCCTTGCGGTCACGCGAATATTCCAGCGTCGCCTCATACGCGGCGCGTGCGAGGCCGACTGCCTGCGAGGCGATGCCGATACGGCCGGCATCCAGTACGCCCATCGCGATCTTGAAACCGTGGCCCTCCTCGCCGATCACTTCGTCGGGCTGCGCGACGTAATCATCGAACTCGATCTCGCAGGTCGCCGAAGCACGGATGCCGAGCTTCGGTTCGGTCTTGCCGCGGCCGAAGCCCTTGCGCGCGGTGTCGACCATGAACGCGGTGATGCCGCGCGAATGTTTTCCAGGATCGGTCATCGCGAACAGCAGGATGTACTTCGCGACGGGGCCGGACGTGATCCAGCTTTTCTTGCCGTTGATCACGAAACTGCCGTCGGCCTGCTTCACTGCGCGGCAACGCATCGCGGTGGCGTCGGAACCTGACTGCGGCTCGGTAAGCGCGAAGGCGCCAATCGCTTCGCCCGACGCGATCGGCGTGACGTACTTGTGCTTTTGTTCCTCGCTCCCGAATTTCAGGAGCCCGTTGCAGTACAGCGTGTTGTTGACGCTCATGATGGTCGAGTGCGCACAATCCGCCGCCGCGATTTCGATCATCGCCAGCACGTAGCTGATCGAATCCATCCCGGCGCCGCCGTATTCGACCGGCACCTCGATGCCCATGAGGCCCAGCTTGCCCATTTCGCGGATATTGTCGAGCGGAAACTCGCCCGACTTGTCGAAATCCGCCGCCACCGGCGCGATGCGCTTCTGCGCGAAATCGCGTGCGATCGACTGGATCTGCAACTGCTCTTCGGAAAAATTGAAATCCATCGCGACACCTCTGTCTGTCGTGCGCCGCGCCGATCGTTGGCGTGGCAATTCAACTCGACATCATACCGCTGCCGGGCGCGCCGCTTTAATTTATCTCTCTATCCTGATATAAAGATGGAATGCTCGATCTGGTTTCCGCCACCGCGTTGCTGCGCGTGCTGTCCGACCCCACCCGGGTCCGCCTGCTGGCGCTGCTGCGGCGCGAGGAATTGACCGTCGCGGAACTGTCGTCGGTGCTGCGTCTGGCGCAACCGCGCGTGTCCACGCATCTGGCCAAGCTCAAGGAAACCGGGCTGGTGCGCGACCGTCGCGCTGGCGTGTCTGCCTATTACCGTTTCAACGAGAGCGGTTTCGACGGCGCGGCCGACCTGTTGCGCGCGCTGGAAGACGGCGTCGACGACGCGATGCTGGATGCCGATGCGCAGCGCCTGCCGTCGGTGCTGGCGGCGCGTGCACGCGATCGCGGCTGGGCCGACAGCGTGGCCGGCGACATGGAACGCCACTACTCGCCAGGCCGCACATGGGAAACGCTGGCGCGCACGTTGCTGCAGCTCCTGGAAACCGGCGACGTGCTGGACATCGCTTCGGGCGACGGCGTGCTGGCGGAACTGCTGGCGCCGCATGCGCACTCGATCGTGTGCGTGGACTCAAGCCCCAACGTCGTCGCGGCCGCGCGCAGGCGGCTGAAGGCGTTTCGCAACGTCGAAGTCGTCGAAGGCGACATGCACGCGCTCGACGTCGGTCCGCGCACCTTCGACCTCGTGCTGATGATGCACGCGCTTACCTACAGCGAACATCCGCAACAGACCATCGCGGAAGCATCGCGCGTCCTCAAGCGCGGCGGCCGCCTGCTGGCGGCGACGCTGGCGAAGCACGCGCATCGCGCGGCGGTAGCGCCGTTCGGCCACAGGAATCTCGGCTTCAAGCGCGAAGACCTGACCGGCTTCGCACGCAAGGCCGGGCTTGAAGTCCTGCACTGCGAACGCATTTCGCGCGAAGCGCGCTCGCCGCATTTCGAAGTACTGAGTCTGCTGGCCAGAAAACCATGAACCAGAATCTGCCTTTCCTGCATCCGGACCGTGTTGAAAAACTCAATGACGCCCTGGCCACGCGCATCCTCGTGCTGGACGGCGCGATGGGCACCATGTTGCAGCAGCATGCACTGGACGAAACCGGCTACCGCGGCGAACGTTTCGCGTGCGGCTGCGACATGCAACACGCACATGACCACGCGGGTGAACACGCCAGCACCCAAGGCTGCCAGCGCGACCTCAAGGGCGACAACGACCTGTTGTCACTGACGCATCCCGAAATCATCCGCGACATCCATGCCGCGTACCTCGATGCGGGCGCGGATTTCGTCGAGACCAACACCTTCAATTCCACGTCGATCAGCCAGGCCGACTACGCGCTGCAGCACCTCGTGCACGAGTTGAACCGCGAAGGCGCGAAGCTGGCGCGTGCGGCCTGTGACGAAGCCGAACGCAAGGCACCGGATCGTCCACGCTTTGCGATCGGCGTGCTGGGACCGACCAGCCGCACCGCCTCGCTTTCGCCCGACGTCAACAACCCCGGCTTCCGCAACGTCGATTTCGACGAACTCGAAAATGCTTACGCCGATGCCACGCGTGGTCTGATCGAAGGCGGCGCCGAAATCGTGATGGTGGAAACCATTTTCGACACGCTGAACGCGAAGGCGGCGCTGTCCGGAATCGCGCGTGTGTTCGACGAGCTGGGCGGACGCCTGCCGGTGATGATCTCCGGCACGATCACCGATCGTTCCGGCCGCACGCTCTCGGGTCAGACCGCCGAAGCATTCTGGTATTCGGTCGCGCACGCGCGGCCGCTGTCGATCGGGCTGAATTGCGCGTTGGGCGCGAAGGACCTGCGCCAGCACATCGAGGCGCTCGCGCGCGTCGCCGACTGCGCCGTCAGCGCACATCCCAATGCCGGCCTGCCGAACGCGCTGGGCGGGTACGACGAAACGCCCGGGGAAATGGCGAAGACGCTTGGCGAATTCGCGCGCGACGGCCTGCTCAATATCGTCGGCGGCTGCTGCGGCACCACGCCCGAGCATATCGCCGCGATCGCGGAAGCGGTGCGCGGAGTTCCGCCGCGCATCCTGGATACGGCTGATTCCGAAGCCGCGTAGTGTTTCTTCCGTCATCCCGGCGCAGGCCGGGACCCATGCTCTTTCCGTAGATCGAAAAGGACTGGATCCCGGCCTGCGCCGGGATGACGAACAAAAGCAATGCAATGGATGGTCATGAATAAATCTCCCCGCTACACCCGCCTCTCCGGTCTCGAACCATTGGTCATCACGCCCGAGACGCTGTTCGTCAACATCGGCGAGCGCACCAACGTCACCGGCTCGGCGAAGTTCAAGAAGCTGATCAAGGAAGACCGCTACGACGAAGCCGTCGAAGTCGCGCGCCAGCAGGTCGAGAGCGGCGCACAGATCCTCGATGTCAACATGGACGAGGGTCTGCTCGATTCCGAGGCCGCAATGGTGAAGTTCCTGCGCCTGATCGCTGCCGAACCCGACATCGCGCGCATTCCGGTGATGGTCGACTCGTCCAAGTGGAGCGTGATCGAGGCGGGCCTGAAATGCCTGCAGGGCAAGGGCGTGGTGAATTCGATCTCGCTGAAGGAAGGCGAAGAAATATTCCTGGACGAAGCGCGCAAGATCCTGCGCTACGGCGCCGCCACCGTGGTGATGGCGTTCGACGAACAGGGCCAGGCCGATTCGGTCGGGCGCCGGCTCGAAATCTGCGAGCGCTCCTACAAATTGCTGACCGAGAAGATCGGCTTTCCGCCCGAAGACATCATCTTCGATTCCAATATTTTTCCGATCGCGACGGGCATCGAGGAACACGCCAACAATGCGGTCGATTTCATCGAAGCCGCGAAGGAACTGAAGAAACGCTTCCCGCACTCGCACCTGTCCGGCGGCGTTTCCAACGTGTCGTTCTCGTTCCGTGGCAACAACGCGGTGCGCGAAGCGATCCATTGCGTGTTCCTGTACCACGCCATCAAGGCCGGCATGGACATGGGCATCGTCAACGCGGGCGCGCTCGCGATCTATGACGACCTCGATCCGGAACTGCGTGAGCGCGTCGAAGACGTGGTGCTCAACCGCCGTCCGGACGCGACCGAACGCCTGATGGAAATTGCAGAGCGGCACAAGGGCGGATCGCAGGAGAAGGACGACAGCAACAGGCTGGCGTGGCGCGAACTGCCGGTCGCAAAACGGCTGGAACACGCGCTGGTGCACGGCATCGACCAGTTCGTGGTCGAGGACACCGAGGAAGTGCGCAAGACCGTCACGCGCACGCTGGATGTGATCGAAGGCCCGTTGATGGACGGCATGAACGTGGTCGGCGACCTGTTCGGTGCCGGCAAGATGTTCCTGCCGCAGGTCGTGAAATCCGCGCGCGTAATGAAGAAGGCGGTGGCGCACTTGCTTCCGTACATGGAAGAAGAGAAGAAAAAGAGCGGCGACGTCGGCAAGTCCAACGGCAAGATCGTGATGGCGACCGTCAAGGGCGACGTGCACGATATCGGCAAGAACATCGTCGGCGTGGTGCTGGCCTGCAACAACTTCGACGTCATCGATCTCGGCGTGATGGTGCCGGCGCAGAAGATCCTCGATACCGCGATCGCCGAACATGCCGACATGATCGGCGTGTCGGGCCTGATCACGCCGTCGCTTGAGGAAATGGCGCACGTCGCCAAGGAAATGAAGCGGCAGAACTTCAGCATTCCGTTGCTGATCGGCGGCGCGACCACTTCGCGCGCGCACACCGCGATCAAGATCGAACCCAATTACGAAACCGCCTGCGTGTGGGTGAAGGATGCTTCGCGCGCGGTGGGCGTTGCGCAATCATTGGTGAGCAAGGAACTGGTCGGTGGCTTCCTCGCCAAGGTGCGCAGCGAATACGCCGAGGTGCGCGAGCGCCACAGGAATCGCGGCCCGGCCAGGCGGCTGGTGTCATTGAAGGACGCACGCACCAACGGTTCGAAGTTCGACTGGGAAACATACACGCCGCCCGCGCCGAAAAAACCCGGCATCACCGTATTCGATGACATTCCGATCAGCGAACTGCTGCCGGTCACCGACTGGACGCCGTTCTTCCAGGCGTGGGAACTGCACGGGCATTACCCCGCGATCCTGAGCGACCCGGTGGTCGGTCCGCAGGCCACGGAGCTTTTCAGCGACGCGCAGAAGATCCTGAAGCAGATCATCGACGAAAAGTGGCTGCGCGCGAAAGCCGTGATCGGTTTCTGGCCGGTATCGCGTGTCGGTGACGATCTCGAACTGATCGCTGGTGACGAACGCGTGATGCTGCACCACCTGCGCCAGCAGGCCGACAAACCGGTCGAACGCCCCAACCTGTGCCTCGCCGATTTCATCGCGCCGAAGGAAACCGGCGTACAGGACTGGATTGGCGGCTTCGCGGTCACCGCCGGGCTCGGCATCGAGGAACACCTCGAACGTTTCCACAAGGACAATGATGACTATTCGGCGATCATCCTGAAGGCGCTGGCCGATCGCATGGCCGAAGCGCTGGCCGAATACATGCACCACAAGGTGCGCACGGAATATTGGGGCTACGCTCCCGACGAATCACTCGACAACGAGGCGCTGGTCGCCGAGAAATATCGCGGCATCCGCCCGGCTCCGGGCTATCCCGCGTGCCCCGACCACACCGAGAAAGCCACGCTGTTCAAGTTGCTCGATGCCACCAACAATGCCGACATCGAATTGACCGAAGGCTTCTCGATGTACCCCGCCGCCGCGGTTTCAGGCTGGTATTTCAGCCATCCGGACAGCCAGTATTTCGTGGTCGGAAAACTCACGAAAGACCAGGTCGAGGATTTCGCGGAACGCAAGGGCTGGACGCTGGCCGAAGCCGAGCGCTGGCTCTCGGCCAACCTTGATTACGATCCGGATTGAGGCGCGTCCGCATGCCAGCGCGGACGCGCCCAGTCTTCAGAGCGTCGCGCCGGAACGTGCGGCGTGCAGGAACGCCGCGCCGAACGTAATCGCTACCAGGAAGTACAGGACGAACATCACGGCAGCGAAAATCAAGGCAGCCCTGCAATAGTTTCGCTTGCTCGGCTGGGTTCCACTTGAGAAACCCCAGACAAACAGCATCACGATATTCACGATCGGGATGCAAAGCACAATGAGTGTGATGACCCAGTCCCCCAGCGATACCGGCGAGGACTCACGTTCGGCAAGTTGTGCGTTCATGTGTACTCCTGAGCGTCATGGATCCACCGGACGGAACCGCGGATGGTTCCGGCCGAAACCAGGTTGACACTTCCCCTGGGCGCGACTGGCCCGCGCCGATCCTAGCCGACCTTCGCGCTTCCCGCATTCGGGCCATCCAGGCGATGCACCTTAGACCGCGATATCGCCGGTCGCGGTGTTCTTGTGATGCCTCAGGTGCATCACCAGGTTGTAGACCGACACCACCACAGGGAACAGGTTGGAGAGAATGCCGACCGAATCGTTCTTGCCAAGCACGAAATACGCCAGCAGCAGGATGCTGCCGCATACGGAAAGCACCCAGAACGAGAGCGGCATCACCACGCGCTTGTGCTTGCGCGTCGCGTACATCTGCACGAACCAGCGGCTGGTGAACATCACCATGCCGAGGTAACCCACCGCTTTCCACGGGGTGATCTGGTAATTCGCGAGCGCGTGCAGGATGTGTTCCACGGCAAGAGTCCGGCTTGGATCGAGGGGCAGATTGTATCAATCGATCCCTGGCGATTGACCAGAAAACCCGTCGCCCGTAGACTCGCCGGTTCGCATGGGCGGTTAGCTCAGCGGTAGAGCACTGCCTTCACACGGCAGGTGTCACAGGTTCGATCCCTGTACCGCCCACCAGAATCCTGCACTTGCCCAAGACCGGTTACGAACAGCCGGCCTTTTTCGTGTCTGACTGTCCCCGAATCGTCCCTTGACCGCGCGATTCCAAGCCTCGTGGCGGCCGGCCATCCGGCGTTGGGCGCGACCGGCTCTCGCTCCGGTTGGCCCCTTGGCAATGGCGGCGATGACACCGGCGTGTTTCCCGGCAGCGCCCACCTAACGCTCGAACAGCGCGATCGATTCCACGTGCGCGGTGTGCGGGAACATGTCCATCACGCCAGCCGCTTCCAGCCGGAATCCGTGCATGCGCACCAGCGTGCCGGCATCGCGCGCCAGTGAGGCGGGGTGGCACGAAACGTACACCACGCGCCGCACCGATTTACCGGGAAGCTGCCGCAGCAGACCTTCGGCACCACTGCGCGGCGGATCGAGCAACATCAGGTCCCACTCGGCGCGCGCCCATGCGCTGCCACGCACGTCGCCGGCAAGATCCCCGACGTGGAACTCCGCGTTGGCGACGCCGTTGGCCGCGGCGTTGCTGCGCGCGCGTTCGACCAGCCCGGTGTCGCCCTCCACGCCGCACACACGCGCCGCGTGCTGCGCAATCGGCAGGCTGAAATTGCCGAGGCCGCAGAAGAGGTCGAGCACGCGATCCTTTGCGCCCGGCTGCAACAACTCCAGCGCGTGCGCGATCATCTTCTGGTTGATGCGCGCGTTGACCTGCACGAAATCGAGTGCAGTGAAGGCAAGATTCAGGCCATACGCCGGCAGCGAGTAGTGCAAATCGATTTCGCCCGGCTCCAGTGCGTGCACGCTGTCGGCGCCGCCGGGTTGCAGGAGGAT
>Ga0207705_10001420_pt1 | contig 19064 bp, 18 predicted proteins | sample KBSC13metaG_FD_184314 | JGI IMG/M metagenome (GOLD analysis project Ga0207705, IMG submission 184314) | Corn rhizosphere microbial communities from Kellogg Biological Station, Michigan, USA - KBS C1-3 metaG (SPAdes) (version 2) | ecosystem: Host-associated > Plants > Roots > Rhizosphere > Soil ... | reverse complement strand
TATCCCAGGACCATTCGGGTCGACAATGGTAGCGAGTTCATCTCTCGGGAGCTCGACCTGTGGGCCTATGCCAAGGGCGTCACCCTCGACTTCTCGCGGCCCGGCAAGCCTACGGACAATGCATATATCGAAGCGTTCAATGGCCGGCTGAGGGCCGAGTGTCTGAACGCCCATTGGTTCCTGACCCTTGCGGACGCGGCCGAAAAGTTGGAGGCTTGGCGCAGATACTACAACGAGGATCGCCCGCACGGGGCGATCGGGCACAAGGTGCCGATCTCGTTGACCAATCACGGCGGCATCACCAGCCCGCCACCGTGAAAAAGCCGGGAAACTCCAGCTTCCGGCGGTCCAACGTTCGGTCTCGGATCAATCAACCCAAGGACTCTCCTCAAAACCGGAGGGAACTTGGGGCTCAGGTCAGTCGATACTGGACGCCGAAACACAGCCATTGGAATTTCAGTGTCTTACCCTGCCGATCGTCGCCTGAACCCCGCGGCTATTGACCGGTCAAGTCACGTAGCAGGGTGACTAGTGATTGCGCAGCCGAGAATTTGACCCCGAACCGACCAGCCATATGCCGCACGACGTGCGCTTCGATGCGACCTATGCGAACCATTGCGTTGAGCGGCGGCTGTACGGAAGCGGACAGGCTCGCTCCGGAGATCGACACGTCGAAAAGCTCGGCGGCGAAGTCTGCTTCAAGATACTGCACTATACAGTGTTCTGCCCGCGTTTTGATCCTTGGGGCGGCCCGGTGATCTTCGGCCCTGCGACTATGCCGTTTCTTGAGCCAGTTGATTGTTGCGGCAAGTGATTTTTGCTCTACGGGATTTGCAGAAATGGTGACGACAAATCCGCCATCGAATATGCGCGATACCTTACCGCTGATCGGGCCCAATCGGTCGAAGGTAGATGCCAAGCGCTCGCCCATCTTTACCGGAACCGGTGATGCAATGGTCAATTCGGCTGCTGTGATCGCCTGCGACCTGCAAGGGTGAACGAGTTTAGCGCCTGTCGTCGCTCCACGGTCCGGAAGGATGAAACGGCCATCCAGACTTCCCACGAACTTTACATCGAGGGGCGCCTCGAACGGGGTCGGCGACCTCGCAGGTGCTCTCATGGCAGCCTTCGATCGTCGTGTCTCAGACCCTGCCGCGAAAAGCCAACTGAGTTCAGATCTTCCCCACGCATCATGATCCTGCCGACAAGGTATTGCGGACCTTGACAAATCGGAGGCTTCGCGCCGCAGCCTCGAGGGTCAGCTTCCCGTAGGCTAGCTTCAGGCTTTCGGTCGAGAGCTCTGGGAGATGGACGCTTTGGGTCCGGAGTGCATCCACAGCGAGATAGGTCGCTACCCGGATGTCCAACGACTTGCAGATCACCGCCAGCGGTTCCATTCGGACCGACATGATCGCATTTGCCACCTGCTGCTCGGGAAGATCGGACGCCAGGGAAAGACCAAAGGCGACTTCCAGGACCTTGCCGCCTTCAACTAATTGCTCAATCACCGCATCGAGAGACGCTTCGCCAAGGGCAACACTTTTCATCATTCCCTTGATGCTCAGGTGCCGACGGGCCTTGGCGCCGCGTTGGGCGATAAGCTCTGGCGTGGCTTTTTCGAGAAGGGCATTGAGTCCCTTAGAACCTTCGACGCCCATTAGCTTCAGGAGCTTCTCTGATTCGTCGGCACTCATGTAAGGAAGTATTTCGTTCGCGATAGCTAGCGGCAGATCCTCCCGAACGCTCAGCTTTCGGCGCAGCGATGGCCGGTCCAGCGCGAGCGTGCTGATACGAGAGAAACCCTGCGCCGATATGGCAGCGGTAGCGTTGTCAGTGAGTGACTCGGTGATTTCGATTTCGTCAAAGCCGAGAAGAGTGTCCGATACGGTCTCGGTGATGTAATCCCTCTTCGAAATGGCGAGTCGGTGTTCCACCGTCTTGGTCGAAGCGATCGCAACCAAATCGCTATCCGACAGGGTGGGAGAGTGCGTCAGAACGGGCTGAGCGACTTCGATGGCATCGTTGGCCAATGTGAGGGCAACCTGCCGAGGCGTACGTTCATCTGTTGCAGCACGGTCCGAGAAGGCCGCTCGACCGGAGAGGTTTACGTCCTTTAGGAGCCGGACCACCACGTCAGCAAAAATCTGAACTTCTAACTCTGTGTGAACATCCGCCGGTCCCGAGTAAAACAAATCGGCCACGTTCGATAGAAGCTCACGGCGTTTCTCGCTGCTCTTTTCCCTAGCAAGCAGAGATAATCCTTCTAGGAGATCGACAACCGACCCGCTGCTTAGCAAATTGTTAGTCACCATCCGCCTCTGGCGCTGAGTATGGCGATTGAAATCGTGGTTGCTGTGCGCGTAAATTCAATCCCTATCGATTATCGGGTCAGGATTAATTTCAACCTAACAGGCAGCTCAAGAAGTGGGTTGCCTGCCCGTTTGTGGCGTGATTCATTGATCTGGAGATCCAAATGTAAATCGGCGCCATCCCGCGACCCGATTTCGCCACTGGAATCCTGGAAGCTTACCGTGCGTATCGAGCGCTGGGACCCCACGCGTATTCAGCGCAAAATCGCCCATCCTTATCGGAAGCAGGTCCGCAATAGACAGGCGGGCATCGCTGCCTGAAGCTTGCAAGGCTATTTGACCTTATTCGGCGAAGGCCCCGCCGACCGTCGGCGGTACCAACTTCGCCTACCGCGAGCTCGAGCCCAAAGCGGGCGTGCCGATAACCTTTCCGACGCACCGGACCAAGGAGCCAGCACCGCCGTCAAGCGCCAGCACGACCCCGAGCGTGTGGTCGGCGAGCTGCTCACCTCCGAGATCGCCGAGAAGCAGGCCCGTTCGATCAAGTATCAGATGACCATCGCCAAGCTGCCGCTGGCCAAGGACCTCGAGGACTTCGACTTTGCCGACACCCGCATCGACGAGACCTGGTTCAGGACCTCGCCGGCGGTAACTTCCTTGCCCACGAGCGCAACGTCGTGCTGATCGGCGACACCGGCAAGACCCATCTGGCGATCGCCATCGCCCGTGCTGCGATCCGCAATGGAGCCCGCGGCCGCTTCTTCAACGTCGTCGACCTGGTCAACAAGCTCGAGGCCGAGACCCGTGCCGGGCGGCAGGGACGCATGGCCGATTATCTCGGTCGCAAGGACTTCGTGTTGCTCGATGAACTCGGCTATCTGCCCTTCGCCAAGTCAGGCGGCCAGTTGCCGCCTTTATGAGCAGACCTCGGTCATCGTCACCACCAAGTTGGCCTTCGGCGAGCGGCCCTCGGTCTTCGGTGACGCCGAGATGACCACCGCGCTCCTCAACCGGCTCACCCATCACTGCGACATCATCGAGACCGGGTCGGTCGACAGGGGTTCGCCATCAGCCGGCTGCGCTTCGATGCGATAGACGCGACCGCGCCCCTCGATCAGCTCGGAGACGATGCTGAGCCCGAGCCACTTCTTCAAGGCTCCGCTTCCATCACAACACCGTTTACAGCGCTCTGGGCGGCGGCGCAGGACTGCACGGCGCTGGGCCGTCGCGGCGCGATGGCTTTGGCCATCGACGCTGAGCGAGTGGTGTTTGATCCCGGACTTTGATGGTAGGAGATTTTTCTAAGAATGTGAGGAGGCGCTGAGGGAGAGGTTCGACCAGTGAGGCAACCAGGTCATCCCGCTGTCTAGATGTCCAGAGCCACCTCTGTTGCTCGCCTACGGCGGCATGCAGTTCGCCTCGAAGAGGGGCCAACGCGCGGCCATTCACTTCGTCACCCTCGTCTCCAATCTGCACAGTTTCCAGAGCTTGGAAAGCTGGCATTGTGGAAGGGTGGCTGGCCGATCAAGTTCGAGGCCGCCTGGAAGGACTGCCCTGCACCCTGTGACGCTTAGAGAGTTACCGGGGCGAGGAACGCTCCTGCCCCAGCCGGAGCCGCGACCGTACCCTCATGCATCAGCCGGCGGCCGCGCGCGATGGTCGCGACGGGCCAGCCCACCACCTCGATACCCTCATAGGGGGTGTAGTCGATGGCATGCTGCATCAGCGAATTGGTCAGCGTCGTCCGCCGCTCGGCATCCCAGATGACGAGGTCGGCATCGGTGCCGGGCGCGATGGTGCCCTTGCGCGGGTAGAGCCCGAAGCGCTTGGCCGGATTGGTCGCCGTCAGCCGCACGAAATCGTTGAGGCTGATCCGCCCCTTGGCGACGCCTTCGCTGAAGATCAGCGGCAACCGCGCGGCAAGTCCCGGAATGCCGTTCGGGATGCGCGTGAAATCGGCATTTTGGCCGTTCATCCATTTGCCGCGTGTGCCCCCAAAGCTGTAGCCGCAATGATCCGAGGAGATCACGTCGAGGGTGCCTGCCCGAATCGCCGCCCATAGCCCTTCGGCATCGCCCGCTTCGCGGGGACTGGGACTGCACATGAACTTTGCGCCTTCCCCGTTCGGCCGGTCCATGTCGGCGGCCGTGAGCACCAGATATTGCGGGCAGGTCTCGCCGGTGACCTTGACGCCCCGGCGCTGGGCGCGGGCGATCTCTTCGGCCACCTCGGCGCAGGAGACGTGGAAGATGTGGATCGGCTGCCCGACGAGTTCGGCGAGCGCGATCGCCCGGTAGGTTGCCTCCCGCTCGACCACCTTCGGGCGCGACAGCGCGTGGGCAGCCGGCTCGGTGCGGCCTTCGGCCAGCAGCGCGTCGGAGCGCCAGCGGATCGCCTCGTAGTTCTCGCAATGGACGCAGACGGTGGCGCCGACCCGCCTGGCGGTCTCCAGCACGCGCAAAAACTGCCGGTCGTCGATATGCAGCGGATCATAGGTGAGGAACACCTTGAGGCTGCGAATGCCGCTCTCGACCAGGCGCGGGATCTCCGTATCGAGCACCGCATCGGTCGGGTCGGTGACGATCTGGTGGAGGGCATAATCGATCGGCGAGCGCGCCGCGCGGGCGCGGTAGTCATCGAAATGGGCAGCGATCGGCTCGCCCTTGAACTGTGGCGCAAACGGAATGACGGTCGTTGTGCCGCCGGCGAGGGCAGACGTACCGGCGCTCTCGAAGGTTTCCTCGTGAATGCTGCCATCAGGCTCCAGTTGCTCGATATGGCAGTGGCTGTCGACCCCGCCGGGCAGCACCAGCCGGCCACCCGCATCAATGGTGTCGCGGCCTTCGAGACCATCGCCGAGCGTCGCGATGCGCCCCCCGACGATGCCGACATCGCACCTGACGACATCCTCCGCAGTCACCACCGTGCCGCCACGTACCACCAGATCATGCATGGTCATTCTCGTGATCTCCGCCGGGGCGGCGCGACGTCGCGACCGCTCACAATATCGAGGATTTCGGCCGCAACATTACGCAGATGGTGCAGCATGGCGGCACGGGCGCGCCTGCCGTCCCCCTTGGCAAAGGCGTCGAGAATGGCGACATGCTCGGCGGCATCCGCCGCCACGCGCCCCTCGGGACTGGTCAGCTCGAACAGCCGCGTGACGACGCGCAGGCGCTTGACGATACGAACCATCACGCCGTTGCCAAGCGCCTCGGGAAACAGCATGTGCAGCCGGTCGTCGACCTCCCAGTGCTCGGCCGCCTGCGCCTCGAGCGTGCCGAGCCGCAGTATGTCGCTGCGCAGGGAGGCGATCGCCTCGAGGGGCACGCGGCCGATGGCAAGTTCTACGGCTTCGCCCTCGATCAGTTCGCGCACCTTCAGCGCCTGGAAGAACTCCACCGGCTGCACCTGTTGCACGGCGTAGGAACGCGACCCCTGCTTGACCAGCAGCCCTTCCGCCGCGAGCCGCAGGATCGCCTCGCGCATCGGCGTGCGGGAAATGTCGAGGTGCTGCGCCAGTCGCCCCTCGACTACCACGCTGCCGCCGGGCAGCTTGCGCGTCAGGATGAGTCGGCTCAGCTCGTCATAGGCCCGGCTCGCCAGGCTCGCTTCGCCATCCATCGCCGAGGGGTCGAAATCGTCGTTCATGCTGGGGCATCCAGCAGTCCGGCGGTAACGAGAGCCTGCCGCAGCCGCTCGATCTCCGGCGGCGGCAGGTCGTTGTAGGGCGCGCGCGGGCTGCCGTTCGGCCAGCGCCCAAGCAGCATCATGCAGGCCTTGAGGCGGGGCGTCGCCCAGCCGCCCGGCGCCGTGCCGTAGATGGCGTTCGCCAGCGGCTGAATCCGCCCGTGCAGCACGCGTGCGGTTGCAAGATCACTGGCGTCCACAGCGCGCTCCAGGGCAACGATCTCTGCCGGCATGAGGGCGGCGAGGCTCACCAGACTACCATCGCTGCCGACCGTCCAGCAGGAAAGCAGGTGTTCGTCGCCCGAGGCCATCATCGCCACCTCCGGCGCTATGCTTTTGACCAACCGCCGATTGCGATCGTAGGCATTGCTCTCCCAACTGCCTTCCTTGACCCCGACCACCTGCGGCAAGCGCACGAGTTCAGCCAGCACTTCGGGCTGATAGGCGAGCGCCGAGGCAACCCCGGCCTGGTAGAGCATCATCGGCAGGCCTGTGGCCTCACCGATGGCACGGTGATGGGTCAAAGCCATGGTGCGGTCCTGCGACAGCGCCCAGGAGAACGGCGGAAACACCAGGATGCAATCGGCCCCCGCCGCGGCAGCGTCGACCGCATGGCTCGCGGCTTCGGCGGTTCCCTCGCTGAGCACACCCGAGACGATGAGGTGGGTCTTGCCGATCGTCTCAGAGGCGATCTCGACGACGCGGCGCCGCTCCTCGCGGGAGAGCAGGGCAATCTCGCCCGCATGGCCGTTGCAGAGCACGCCGGCGATGCCGGGCTCCGCGGTAACGGTGCGGAAATGGTCGGCCAGCAGCGTCTCGTCGATTCCCCCGTCGCTGCGAAAGGGTGTCAACGTGGCGACGTATATGCCGCAAAAGGGCTGAGCCGTGGCGGGGATCAATGGGTATCCTCCAGTTTGCCGATGAGCCGTGCCGGGTCAAAAAGCGGCATTTCGGGCTCGTTGCCGAGCATCCGTTCGGCGAGAAGCTGCCCCATATAGGGAGCGCTGGTGTAGCCCGAATGGACGCAGCCGATCACATACGCCTCGTCGAGTCCGGGGAGTTGACCAATGATCGGCATCGCGTCGGGGCTTTCCGATTCGAGCCCCAGCCAGATGCGGACGATGCGGGACTCGCCCAGCGCCGGCAGGGCATGGCGTGCCAGTTGCACATTGCCCATGAGGTTGGCGGGAATAGCCTCCACCCCGCCCCGCACCGGATCTCCCAGCCCCTGCCAGCCGCCGCCGATGAGCACGGTGCCGTTCTCGAACTGCTTCAGCGACAGCAGGCCATTTGCAATACTCACGACACTCCGCATCACCGGCGCCATGCGCTCGGTAACGATGAGCTGGTTGACGAGGCACTTGATCGGCACGGCGATACCGAGCCAGCCGAGCATGGTTTCGAGCCAGACGCCGCCGGCGAGCACCAGTCGCCGCGCGACTGTCCGCCCGCCATCCTGGTGCCGGATGACGTAGCGCCCGGCTTCCGGCGCGATGCCCGTGACGGGGGTGTTCTCGAACACCCCGGCGCCGGCCGCAACGAGCGCCTTCCGATAGGCGCGGCCGGTCAGATAGGCGGTGACGTGGCCGTCGAGTTCGCAGAATGCGGCGGCGATCATCGAGGGGTTGAGGCCGGGCTCGATCGCCAGTGCCTCGGTTGGGGTGATGAGGCGGATCGGTGCACCCATGGCGGTTCGCGCCGCGGCGCGTTTTTCGAGCATCTCCCGCTCGGCCTCGGTAAAGGCGAGCGACAGGCCCGGGGCGGCGCGGGCGCCGACATCCATGCCGAGCCAGTTCACCGCATCCATCCAGAGCTCGCGGCCCCGGATGGCGTAGGGAATGAGGGCGGCGCGCGTCATGTGCAGCGTCAGTGTACCGGCGTTGACGCCGGACGCCTGCCGGCAGATCTCGCCGCGGTCGATGAGCGCAACTCGCTGGCCGCCGCGGGCGAGATGGAGGGCCGCCGTCGCCCCCATTGCGCCGGCGCCGATCACCGCAACGTCGAACGATGGTGCGGAGCTCGACATCACAGCGGCGCAGGCGGAGGAAGCTCGAGCTCGGCATAGTCCACCGGCTTGATGAGTTGGGCGACCGGCAGCGGGCGAAATGGGGTCCGGCCGGTAAACATGCCCGCCCGGGGCTCGGTGCCGGCATGTCGCGCGACGAGGGCACTCGCGATGTCGCCACAGATGCGTCCCTGGCACGGTCCCATGCCGCACCGGGTCCAGGCCTTGAGCTGGTTGGCGCTGCGAACGCCTTCGGCGCAGGCCGCATCGATCTCCCGCCGCGTCACGTCCTCGCAGCGGCAGACGACGGCCTCAGGCGCAATGCCGGCGACCTGTCCTGGACGCAGCGCCATCAGCCCGGCCATCGCCGCACCGAATTGGCCGGCACGCCGGGCGCTCCGCCGGAGCGACGCCGATTGGGTAGCATGGTCGGCAGGCGCAAGGGCGCCGAGTTCGCGGGCTATCGCCAAGCCGACCAGCCGTCCATGCAGCGCTGCGGCCGCTGCCCCGGCGATCCCGGCACCGTCGCCGACCGCGAAAAGCCCGTCGACGCTGGTCCGAAATTCCGCATCGACCTGCGGCATCCACCCGCCGCGGGCCTCGTTGAAGACATGCTCGGCACGCAACAGCCGCGTCACGTCGGTCGAGGCGGTCAGGCCGTTGCCGGCGGCGACCGCATCGACCGTAAAATTCCGCTCCCGTCCTCTGGCGGGCCCCCCGGTTCGTTCGACGGGGCCGACGGTAACCTCGATGTCGTCGCCGCGCGCGGTGGCTCGGCGTATCGCCTGTCGGTAAAGCATTGGCACGCCGCGCCGGTGGAGCTGTGCCACCCACCCGGCGCCGCGGGCCGCGAGATCAGGGCGACTCAGCAACGCCGCGCCGGTTGCCAGCCACTCGCCGCGCGAGGCGAGGTCGACGACGCCGGCTACCTCGCCCCCCGCCTTGAGGATGCCGATGGCAACCGCCAGCAGCAGTGGCCCCTGTCCGGCAACGAGGGTGCGCCGCCCCGGCAGCATATGCTGCGATTTGAGCAGGATGGTCGCCCCCGCCAGCCCGATGACGCCCGGCAGTGTCCAGCCGGGAAATGGCACCACCCGCTCCTGCGCGCCACTCGCGACCACCAGCCGGCGCGCGCTCCAGGAGACCGGACCGCCCTCGGCCAGCGCGTCGACGCGAAAGCCCAGAGAGACCGACCAGACCAGGTGACCGAAATGCGTTTCGACGGCACTTTCCGCCAGCCGGCGACGCAAATCGTCGCCAAGCCGGCCTTCCGGCGTCGCCGTCATGCCGGTGAACGCGCGCGGAGCGGCCCGGTAGACCTGCCCGCCGGCAGCCGCGGCCTCATCGACGAGCACCACTCGAAGACCCGCGGCCGATGCCGCGAGCGCCGCCTCGACGCCCGCCGGTCCAGCACCGATGACCAAGACATCGGGCGCGCCGCTCTCCGGAGAGACCGTCATCCGATCGTGCCCTTCCGCACCACGAGCCCCGCTCTGCAAGCCGTGCGGCAGGCGGGCTGACGGATACCGTCCACCACCACGATGCATTCCTGGCAGAGGCCCATCCAGCAGAACGCGCCGCGTGCCTGCTGCCCGTTGGGGCTGTCGCGCAGGGCGCTCCATCCCGCTGCAAGCAATGCCGCGGCAAGCGACTCGCCCTCATAGGCCTCGACGACGCGGTTTTCGAAGGTGAACCGCACCGGCGCGCCGCGGCGCACAGCCGCTTCCCTGAGGCCGCACCGTCCCGGTGCGGCCGGTTGACTTTCGTTCATTGCAGTGCTTGTCTCATGTACGAACGGTATACGATACATACACCGTTGGACGCGCCAGTGCAACGGCTCGTCGGCGGTGCAAAGGGCGAGAAAAGTTCACCAGGGGAGATCGAGAATGCGTGCCTTGAAGTCGATTTGTGCGTTGGCGGGCATCGGTTTGCTGGCGTTTGCGCCAGTGGCTGTCTATGCCCACACCATGGACGAGATTCTGTCGGCGAAGACGCTTGTCGTCGGCATCAATCCCAACCTACCGCCGCTTGGGCAGTTCGACGACAAGAATGAAATCGCCGGCTTCGATGTCGACGTGGCCAACAAGCTTGGCGAGATGCTGGGCGTAAAAGTTTCGCTCGTGCAGGTCTCGTCCGCCGATCGCGTCCCCTTCCTCGTCACCGGCAAGGCCGACCTCGTGCTCGGCGCGCTGACCCGCACGCCCGACCGCGCCCAGGTCATCGACTTTTCGCTGCCGATCCAGACCGAGGCCCTCAGCGCGCTGGTGCTGAAAGACAAGCCGTACCAGTCGATGGACGACCTGAACTCGGCCGACGTACATCTCGTCGAGGTGCGCGGCACGACCCCGCTGGACTACGTCAAGCAGCACCTGCCGAAGGCCCAGGTAACGCTCTTGGACAACTATCCCGACGCCGTCCGCGCGCTTGAGCAGGGCCGCGGCGATGCCATCGTCGACGTCGTCGACTATCTGGGCACCTACACCAAGACCTACAACGCGCCGACGCGCGTCATTGCCGACAAGTCCGCCTCAATCGACTATGATTGCATCGGCATCGCCCAGGGCAACGCCGCGTTGAAGTCGTGGGTAAACACGGCGCTGTTCCAGCTTGAAAGCAATGGCTTCATGCGGGACACCTACAAGAAATGGTTCGGGATCGACATGGTCTATCCGATCCCCTTCTCCCCCTACTTTTGATCCTGAACCGAAGCGGTAGGTGCCGGAACTGCTCATGCACTATGTTCTGCATTACGGCCAGATCACCTCCTACCTGCCCTACTTCATCGAGGGCGCCCTGCTCAGTCTCGAGCTGAGCGTCCTCGCCTTCTCTGCCGGTCTCATTCTCGCCTTCGCGCTCGCCATCCTCCGCAATGACGGCGGCCCGATCGCTTCGCGCCTGGTGCGCGGCTACGTCGCCTTTTTCACCAACACCCCGCAACTCGTCCAGATCTACGTGATCTTCTTCGGCTTGCCCGATCTCGGCATCCTGTTTTCGCCGTTCGCTGCCGTGCTGATCGGCATGACATTGAATGCCGCCGCCTATTTGACCGAGATCGTCCGGGCCGGACTCGCGTCGGTCCACCAGCAGGAACTCGACGCGGCCGAAACGCTTGGCATGGGGCGGCTGCAGACGCTGCGCTACGTGATCCTGCCGCACGTTTTCCAGGTCTCGATGCCGCCGCTCAGCAACCAGTACATCTTAATGACGCTCGGCACCTCGATGGCCGCCGTGTTCGGCGTCGAAGAACTGACCGGACGGGCGATGAACGTGAATTCCACCACCTTCCGCTCGATCGAGGTGTTCACCACTATCGCCGGCCTCTACGTCATCATTACCTTCATTGCGACGATCCTGCTTGCCGTGTTCGGCCGCTACGCCTTCCGGGCGCGGGTCCGGGTGCTTTGATGGGTATCGACATCCTCGGGCAGCTGCCGCGCCTGTTTTCGAGCTATAACCTGTTGCTGCTCGGCGAGGCCGCGCTAACGACCCTGCTGCTCTCGGCCGTCGGCTGCGTTGTCGGGCTCGTCTTCGGCACCCTGCTGTCGCTGGCGCGGCTCGCCCGCTCCTGGTTAGTCCTGCCGCTGAAAATCTTCGCCATCGTCTATGTCGAGATTTTCCGCCGCGTGCCGTTCCTCGTCACCCTGCTGCTGTTCTTCTTCGGCGCACAGGTGCTGGGCTTCGATCTCTCGCCGCTTGCCATCGGCATCATCAGCACCTCGGTGATCTCGACTGCCTTCGTGGCAGAAATCATTCGGGCGGGCCTCGTCGCCGTGCGCCCGAGCCAACTCGAAGCCGCCTCGGTGATGAATTTCTCGGCCTGGCAGACCCTGTGGCTGGTGCGCTGGCCACAGGCCTGGCCGCTGATCCTACCGCCGACTTTCGCCTACCTCGTGCTGTTCATCAAGGACACAGCGCTGGCCTCGCAGATCGGCGTACTGGAACTCACCCAGGCTGGCAACATCCTCAACACTAAGGGTTTTTCATCCCTGCTCGTCTACAGCACCGTGCTCGTCCTCTACTTCGTCGTTTCCTATCCCCTGGCTCGATTGGGAGCCCATCTGGAGAGCCGCCTTGGCGCACCTCGACATTCGCGGTCTCGCGGCCCGCTACGCTGATCAAATCGTCCTCGACGGCATCGACTTCTCCGTCGAGCGTGGCGAGATCGTCAGCCTGATCGGCCCGTCCGGTTCGGGTAAGAGCACGTTGCTGCGGGTGATCACCGGACTGCTCCGGCCAGAGCGCGGCGAGATTGCGGTCGATGGCACCCCGATTGACTACGGCAACCGCCATTCGCTAAGGACGACGCGCGAAAAGCTCGCCATCGTGTTCCAGCAGTACAATCTCTTCGGCAACATGACGGTGCTGCGCAACGTCATGATCGCCCCCTGGAAGATCCGTGGAAGAGACAAGGGCGAGGTCGAGGCCAGCGCCCGGCTGTTGCTGGAGAAGGTGGGACTTGCCGATAAGCTCAATGCCTATCCGGACGAACTCTCGGGCGGCCAGCAACAGCGCGTCGCCATTGCCCGGGCGCTGTGCCTCAAGCCCGAAATCCTGCTGCTCGATGAAGTCACATCCGCGCTCGATCCGGAGCGCGTCAGCGAGGTGCTCGAAACCATCAAGCTACTCGCATCGGAGAACATTACGCTGCTGATCGTCTCCCACGAGATGAACTTCGTGCGCGACGTCTCGCACCGCGTCGCCTTTATGGCAAACGGCCGGATTCAGGAGATCGGGCCACCCGAACAGATCTTCGATGCACCGCTGATGGAGCGCACGCGCGAGTTCACCGGCAAGATCGCCCGCACGGGCTAGGCTCCTTTAAGGGGCGTCAACGTCGGCGGAGCTTTATGTGGGCGAGCCTTCACACCAGTGAAGAATGGCGAGGGCCGCAACCTTGATCGAACGGATGTAATCGGAGACGTCCACCCATTCGTCATGGCCGCCGCCGACGGTGAGATCACCGCACAGCGGACCGAGACCGAGCGCCGGAATGCCCTTCTGCACCGCCGGGTTGCGAATGTCGCTCGACGTGTGCATCGGATTGACGTGCGGCGTGACGCCGGCGATCTGCTCGACCGCCGCTGCAACCAGTCGATAGAGCGGATCGGTCGTCGGTACTTCCATGCCGCTGACGCCGGAAAGCCAGGTCAGTCTTGGCGGATGGGCTCGCAACCAAGGGTCGGTATTGCTGGCCGCCGCGACTGCCGTTTCGACCTCCGCCTGAACTGTCTCCAGCCGCTCGGAGGGTGGGAATGTGACGGTTCCAGAAAAGCTGAGCGAAGGGGGCAGGCGGGCGAATTCCTGCAGATCACCGAACTGCAGCGCGGAAACCATGATGTTGGAGGAACGGCCGACTGCCGCCTCGAGTAGGGGATGATGGACGCGCCGTGCTCGCTCATTGTCGAGCGCCGTGAGCGCCGCCAGCAGCGCCATTGCCTTGTCGAGGGCATTGACGCCTTGGTGGGCGAAAGCAGTATGGGCAGGTTCGGTGGTTTCGGGCGGCCGACCATCCAGTTCTATGCTGAATTCGAGTTGACCGGACGCAAAGGCCTTGATTTCCACCATCCCGAGCCCGGATTCGGCCGGATGCAGATAAAGCGCCGCGTCGGCCGAATAGCCATGGTGCAGCACCGCCGAGATGCCGCGTGCGTGGCGCTTGCTGGGCGTACTCGCCACGATCACCTCGCCGTCGAGCACAATTCCCGCGGCTGCGATCGCCTCCATGGCGAAAATGGCGGCCGCCACACCGGCGAGATCGTCGGCCACGCCCCAGCCATGGATGCGGCCCGCTTCGATAATTCCGGCAAACGGAGGCCGCTGCCAGCCTGTAACGTCCGGAAGTGGTTCGCCATCCGGATGCGCAAAGACCAGCAGGCTGCGCGCGCTACCGGTGGTGGGGAAGCGCGCGACGACACTTTGTCGTTCGCCGCGCGCAGCCGTCGCCGAGGTCGCGAACTCGTCGATCAGCGGCACCGATGTTGGCTCATAGATGAGCCGTTCGACCTGGCCGCCGCAGGCTGCCAAGCGTTCGGCCACCAGGTCCTGGACGGCGGCCTCGCCCTTCGCCTGGCGGGCAATCATCGCCTGCAGCAGGGACACTGCCTCCCCCTGATGGCGCTGGATCTGGGCAAGCACGGCGGCGGAATGATCTGCCATTCTGGCCCCTTTAAGCATATCGCGCCGGCGCACGCGCCAAGTCGACGCTAGTGATTGAGAATCTTGCTCAAGAAGCCGATGGCGCGGTCACTGACCGGCGCATCGAAGAACTCGGCGGTCGGCCGATCCTCGATGATTTCGCCGGCGTCCATGAACACCACGCGGTCGGCAACGCGGCGGGCAAAGCCCATCTCGTGCGTGACGCACATCATGGTCATGCCCTCTTCCGCCAGTTCCGTCATGACGTCGAGCACTTCCTTGATCATTTCCGGATCAAGGGCAGAAGTCGGTTCGTCGAACAGCATCGCGATTGGGTCCATGGCGAGGGCGCGGGCGATGGCGACGCGCTGCTGCTGGCCTCCGGAGAGCTGGCCGGGATATTTTTTTGCCTGGACGCTGAGCCCGACCCGTTTGAGCAGCAGTTCCGCCTTGTCCCTCGCTTCGGCGGCGGGCCGGCTCAGCACGATGCGCTGCGCCAACGTCAAGTTGTCGATGATCGAGAGATGCGGAAACAGTTCGAAGCTCTGGAACACCATGCCGACGCGGGCGCGAAGTTTCGGCAGGTCCGTCGCCGGGTCGCCGACGCTGATGCCGTCGACCACGATGGTGCCCTTCTCGAAGCTCTCCAGCGCATTGACGCATTTGATCAGCGTCGATTTGCCGGACCCCGAGGGGCCGCAAACAACTACCACCTCGCCTTTGGCGACGCGGGTCGAGCATTCCTTCAGCACCTGGAATTCGCCGTACCACTTGCTGACGTCATGCAGTTCGATCATGGCGAGCTCCTTCGGGACTGGCCTCGAAACGGGCGACCGAGAACGGCCGGATGTCCCGTTCGGTGCGCCGGGCGACAATAAGATCGGCGGTGATCTGACCCATCAACGGCCCCAGCGTGTAACCATTGGACGTGACAGCATTGAAAAGGCCCGGCACTCTGGGGTCTTCGCCGATGATTGGCGCGCCGTCGATGTTGATGTTGAGGGCTGCCCAACTGCGGATAACGTTGATCTTGCGCAGCGCTGGCAGCACGTGCTGGGCGATCCACAGATTGCCCTCGATGCTGGCAGGCAAGGGCCGCGGGTGCCCACGCACGGGATCGAGCCCCGCGGTCCAGGCGCCGCCGAGGATGAAATTGCCATTGCCCGCCTGCTTCAGGGTCAAATGCCGGCTGGCGTGAGCAACGAGCCCTCCGAGCAGCGGCTCGACCGCCTCGGTGACGACCATCTGCAAAGGCGCGCCGAACACCGGTACTTCGACATCGAGGAGGCGCCCGATGCGGGCGGCGTAGGCGCCTGCTGCGTTGACGACGCGACCAGCGGTGATTACGCCGCGCTGTGTCACCACGCGAAAGCCCGCGCCGGCCCGCTCGACGGCGACGACCTGGGCTTCGGGCACAATCGTTGCACCGGCCGTATGGGCTGCGCGGCGAATTGCCTCGGTCGCCAGCAGCGGGTTGATCTTGCCCTCGAGCGGGCAGTAGGCGGCGCCGATGAAGCGCTCATCGAGGGCGGGTTCGAGGCGGCGCAGGTCGGCGGCGGTGATGACTTCGCAATCGACGCCCTGTGCCCGCTCAACGGCGGTCTTGGCCGCGAGGAAGCGCAAATCGACCTCGGTCTCGGCGACCATTACGCCACCGGTAATCTTCAGCTCGAGGTCGGCGCCCAGTTCCGCGGCCAGCGCCTGCCACAGGCGGATCGACTCGATTTGCAGCGGCAGGGTACGCGCCGCCGCGCCGCCATCTCCCTCGGCTTTTTCGCCATGATCGAACGACAGCAACTGGGCATGCAGGCTACCGGCGTTGCCGCCGGACGCGCCGGCATTCGGATACGCCTCGTCGAGCACGACAACGCTTCTCCCGGCTCGCGCCAGAAACAGCGCCGTGCTCAGCCCGACGATGCCGGCCCCGATCACCAGGATGTCGGTGGCCGCGACGGGCAGGGAGGCCGTCGCACGGACGCTGCCGTCGGGCAGCAGGCTGCGCTGGTGGCCACCCCATTCAGGCTTTTCCTCGGCCAATGCCATCACCGGCACCGGGCGCAGCGGCATCTGGGGCGCCAGGCCCACCGGGGAGGCCACCCCGTCGCGCTTTCCCGCCTCGACGAGAGTCCGCAGCCGCTCGGCGCAGTAACGACCCTGGCAGCGCCCCATGCCGGCCCGGCTCAGCCGCTTCAGCGTGGCGACGTCGGCGATCTCGTGGCGGGCGATCGTGTGACGCAGGCTGTCGAGCGAGATGCCTTCACAGCGGCAAATGGTGGTGTCCCCGTCGGCAAGGGTCAGGCCAGCCTCGGGCGCAGCAAAGAGTCGCCACAGCTTCTGCTGGAAGCGGCGATGATGGGCGAGCCGCCGCGTCGCACCACCGTCGACTGGTGCCTTGTCGGCACCGAGGCGACGGGCCGCCGCCGCGCCGGCCAACTGCCCTTGTGCCATGGCAATATGGGCGCCGCCGAAGCCGCCGGCCTCACCAACGACAAAGACGTCGGCGAGGGAGGTCGAGCCATCGTCGCCCCGTTCGATCGCGTTATTCCCTGGCGCGAGGGTTCGACAACCAAGCAGTCGCGGCAACTCGGAGGCGGGCCAGAAGCCATCGCCGGTCAGTACGGCGTCGACTTGCAGGCTACGAGTGGGTTCGCCTGGCTTGCCATTGGCAGCCAGCGGGGCAATGACCGCGGTTTGCGCCTGCCCCGCTCCGTCGACGCGCACCAGCCGATGCCGGAAGAGCATCCGGCCGCCGGCGCGCCGGATCGCGGCGATCGTCGCGAGGCCCGCCAGCGCCAGCCGCGGGTCCGCCAGCAGCAACCCTGCCCCGCGACGCGGGCGCTGCCATGGCGGTGGTGCTGCTTCGACGACGGTAACGTCGCTGCCAGCCGCCAGCAGTTCTGCCGCGACCTGGAAATTGAGCGGGCCGTTGCCGACGACCAGGACTTTCTGCCCCGGCGTCACGCCGTAGCTGCGCAACAAGGTCTGCCCCGCGCCAGTCGTCATGACACCTGGCAGCGTCCAGCCCGGCACTACCAGTGGCCGCTCATAGGCGCCGGTGGCCACTACCAGAATGCGCGCTGCAACGCGGGCGGCGACGCTGCCAGCAAACGTTTCGATCTCGATCTGGCCGTCGGCTGCACGCGCGGCACCCCAGACCAGGGTGCCGCTCTCGACAACTACACCTGCGGCGATCGCCGCATCGATCAGTGCCCGACCCGCGCGCGCCTGCGCATCGGGGCCGCGACCGCCACGCGCCAGGTCCGGCACGACGGGCTGCTTGTAGAACTGGCCGCCGGGGCCGGGACGTTCGTCGACGACGAGCACCTCGAGGCCGGCGCGGCGGGCGGCGATGGCGGCGGAGAGGCCGCCCGGCCCTGCGCCCACGACCAGCACGTCGGTGTGTCGAACAGGCGCCGTCGCCATGCGGGGCGGCGCCAGATCTACGGCTCTGGGGGCGATGCTCAACTTGCCCGCACCCTGTCGCTCGACCCGCATGCCGTCGGCAACCTTGGTCAGGCAGGCGCGCTGGCTCAGGCGGCCATCGATGGTGACGAGGCAGTCGTGGCAGACGCCCATGCCGCAATAGAGGCCGCGGGGGGCGCCGGCCCTGTCGAAGGACTGGGCGAGATGGCCGTGCGCTACCAGCGTTGCGGCGACGGTTTCACCCGGCACCGCCGCGAGGCGCTGGCCGTCGAAGCTGACGGCAAGCGTTGCCCCCGGGCGCTGAGCGGTCGCCCCCGGGCTCATTTCGCCGCGACGCGGACGGCCGGGGCGCCCACCACCGCTGGGAAGGCGAGTCCGAACCGGGCCACCAGCGCCTGCATTTCGGCGTCGTCGGCCGGCCGCAGCGGCAGGCGCGGCGGCAGCGGTGCGCCGACCGGGCAGCCCATGTGGTTGAGCAGCGCCTTGGTGCCGCCGACATAGCGCTGCCCGAATACGGCTTCGATGATCGGTAGCCAATGCAGATAAAGCTCGCGCGCCTCGTCGATCCGCTTTTCGTCGGCGACGAGTTCGAACAGGCGCGCCATCGGGCCGGGTGCCACGTTGGAGGCGACGGCGACCCAGCCCTCGGCGCCTTCGACGAAGGACTCGAAGCCGAGCACGCCGCCGAACACTGTCATCCGATCGCCGCAGAGGCGGATGATGTCGCGGACCCGCGTTACTTCCAGCGTCGATTCCTTGATGTAGTCGCAGCCGTCGATCTCGGCGAGCCGCGCGACCAGGGACGGCAGCAGGTCGACATTGGCGGTTGCCGGGTTGTTGTAGACCATGACCGGAATGCCGATAGCTTCGGCCACGGTCTTGTAGTGGTGGTAGAGCTCGTCGTCGGTCGGGGTCGAATAGAACGGCGGAATGACCATCACGCCGTCGGCGCCGAGTGCCTCGGCCTCCCGGCTGAGACGCACGACCTCGCGCGTATCCTCGGCCCCGGTGCCGACAAATACCGGCACCCGGCCAGCAGCCGTGCGGATCACCGTTTCCGCAACCCGGGCTTTATCATCGTTGGAGAGCGACAGGAATTCACCCGTCGAACCGAGCGGCACCAGCCCGTGGATGCCCTCCCGAATCTGCCAGTCGGTGAAGCGTGCCAGCGTCTCGAGGTCGGGCGCCCCGGCTGCATCGACGGGCGTGATCATGACGGTGAAGGTGCCGCGATAGGGCTTGGACATGGCAGGACTCGATATGGTCGGGAGGGTGGGCTAGCGTTGGTCTGTGGAGGTGGCGAGGCGGTCGTAGGCACGCCCGAAGCGCCGCTCGATGCGCCGCTGCACGAAGTCCCAAGCGGTGGTCATCAGCAGGTAGTAGATGGCGGCCACAGCGAAGAGCTCCAGCACCAGGAAACGCTCCTGGATGAGGATCTGGGTGCGGCGCAGCAACTCCTCCATGGAGATCACCGAGGCGATGGAGGTTGTCTTCAGCAACCC
>Ga0207705_10001418_pt1 | contig 19073 bp, 15 predicted proteins | sample KBSC13metaG_FD_184314 | JGI IMG/M metagenome (GOLD analysis project Ga0207705, IMG submission 184314) | Corn rhizosphere microbial communities from Kellogg Biological Station, Michigan, USA - KBS C1-3 metaG (SPAdes) (version 2) | ecosystem: Host-associated > Plants > Roots > Rhizosphere > Soil ... | reverse complement strand
AGTCCGCCGGCCGCGAACCCTCGAGGATGTCTTCCATCGAGGGTTCGCGGCCGGCGGACTGCATGCGCGCGGATATCGCTTATTGGCGCGGCGGAGTCACCCCTGGCGCGACCGGCGCCGAAGTGTCGATCCGCGCCGTGTCGATTTGCGGGGTCACGACCGGGTTGGCCGGCATCTCCTGCGGGGCGACGGTGCGGGTGGCGACGGTCGGGTGGCGCGGGTCGCTCGCCCAGTCGCTCCAATTGCCGGCGACGCGGCGGTAATTACCGAGCGGATCGTAAAGCGGACCGCCGTCGAGCCCGAGGTCCTGCGCTTCGGCCTGCCCCATCGCGTTCAGCAGCTGGAACCCGGCGACATAGGCGTCGCGCTTGGCGGTCACCAGCGCCACCTGCGAGTTCAAGAGCTCCTGCTCGGCGTTCAGAACCTCGATGATCGTGCGCGTGCCGACGCTCTGCTCGGCGCGGTTGCCTTCGAGCGCGAGCTGGTTGGCCTGCACGGCGACGGTCTGCGCCTGAATCGCCTTTTGCGCCGCGTCATAGCCGGCGAAGGCCGCGCGCGTTGCCTGCACGACCGCGCGCTCGGTGCCGACCACCTGCTCGAGCACCTGGCCCTGCTGCGCCTGCGCCTGGCGGATCCGCGCGGCTGGGAGACCGCCCTGGAAGATCGGCACGCGCGCGCTCAAGCCGACCGTGGTCGCATTGCCGCTGTTCGGGAACGGGCTGTTATTGCCGCCGAGATTGTTCGCGTAGGTTTCCCCCACCACGCCGGACAGGGTCGGCAGGCGGCTGGCGCGGGCGACATTGACGTCGTAGCCGGCGGCGATCGCCTGGCGGCTGATCGACACCAGGTCCGGATTGTTCGACAGCGCGATCCGCACCGCCTCGTCGGCGTTCGCTGGAAGCGGCGGCAGCGGCGGCGGCGGCGCGAGCTGGCCGGGCGCATGGCCGATCACCTGGCGATAGGTCGCTTCGCTCGCGGTCAGCTGTCCCTGAGCGGTCGCCAGCTGCGAATATCCCAGCTGAAGCCGGGCCTCCGACTGGGCGACGTCCGTGCGCGTTAGATCGCCGATCTGGAACCGGTCCCGCGTCGCCTGCAGGTTGGTCGTCAGCACCTTCACGTTGTTCTGGTTCAATTCGACGATGGCGCGGTCGCGGATCACGTCCATGTAGGCGCTCACCGCCTGGGTGAAGACGTCGCCTTCGACCGCGCGCAGGCTCGCGCGGCCGGCTTCGACGCGGGTCTTGGCGGCGCGGACGCTGTTCTTGACGGAGCCGCCGTTGAACAAGGGATAGCTGAGGTCGACGCCGGCCGTGACCGTCGGGCCCTTGCCGCCGTTGATCAGCACGCCCGACTGGGTCAGCGTGCGATTGAGCCCGACGGTCGCGCTGACCTGCGGTCGCCCGGCGGCCCGTGCGATGGCGACGGTCGCGTCCGTCGCTTCGAGGGTCTGGCGCTGGGCGGTCAGGGTCGGGTTGGTCTGGTAGGAGGAGACCAGTGCCTCGCGCAGGGTGTCGGCACCTGCCGTCCCCGCCATCAGCGCAGCGACCAGCGTTGCGGAAATAAACTTACGAACCATTTGGGCGTGCCCCTAGAAAGTGAAAGCTTTCGGGCGACTGAAGCCCGGCAGGGCCGGAACACCGGCATCCCCGATGGAAAGAGTCCCGAAGCCGCCGCCGGCCTTGCGGCCGGTCACCATCCGGCTGACGCCGCGGTCGACGATCGCAGTGCCCAGCCTGCCGCCTTCGGCCAGCTGGTCGACGATCGCGTCGGGAATGAATTGAACGGCGCCGTCGATCAGCACCTGATCGTAGGGCGCGCCCTTGCGATGGCCGGCCTCGAGCGGGCCTTCGACGACTTGCACTCCAAGCTCGCGTGCCGCGGCGGCGAGCGCCGTATCGGATTCGAGCGCCGTGACGTCGAGACCGATGGCATTTAGAACCGCGGCCGAATAGCCGGTGCCCGCGCCGACCACGAGCGCGCGCTGGCCTTTCCGCGGCGCCATCTGCGTGAGCAGCTGGCCAAGCACCGCCGGCGCGACCAGGAACCGGCCGGCGCCGATCGCGACCGCGCGATCAACGTACGCGAGCGGCCGCGTGTAGCTCGGCAGGAACCGTTCGCGCGCGATTCGGCCCATCGCCTCGAGCACGGCGGGGTCGGTCACGCCCTGCGGCCGCAGCTGGCTTTCGACCATCGCTTCGCGCGCCGCAGCGAAATCGGGAATAGGGCTGTGAATGGTCATAGCTGTTATATGCCAGTAATACACCTGAAGTTCAAGCTGCTCATATCGGCCGCCGCCTTCCGCGCCAACCATCATTCATCGAAAGACGAAAGGATGAACGGCGGGGCTTGACCGGGCGAGCAGCCTCGCGCCAAAGCGGCGCTCCTCCCCGGCCCGATGGCGGAGTGGTTACGCAGAGGACTGCAAATCCTTGCACGCCGGTTCGATTCCGGCTCGGGCCTCCATCACCCCGCCCTCCTCATTCGTAACGCAGCGCGTGGATCGGGTTGGCCCGAGCCACCCGCACGGCGTGCCCGACTACGGTCGCGATCGCGATGCCGAGCGCGACCGCTGCGGCGATCAGGAACGGCACGGGGGTGAGCGCGATCCGCTGGTCGAACGTGTTGAGCCAGTCGCGCATCAGCCACCAGGCGACCGGCCAAGCGATAATGTTGGCGATGATCACCGGGCGGCTGAACTGCCACACCAGCAACCGGACGATGTCGCGCGTGCGCGCGCCGAGCACCTTGCGGATGCCGATCTCCTTGGTCCGGCGCTCGGCGGTGAAGGCGGCGAGGCCGAACAGGCCGAGGCAGCCGATGATCACGGCGAGCAGCGAGAAAGCGGCGAAGATCTGCGCCCGCGCATCCTCGGCCTTGTACAGCTCGCGAATGATGTCCTCGCTGAACTTGGCTTCGAACGGCACGTCGTTGGTGATCTGCTTCCACTGCCGTTCGACGGCCGCTTCGACGCTGGCCGGATCGCCACGATAGCGGATGATCATCCACGCCGGTCCCTTCTTGACGCTCTGGAACATGATCGGATCGATCGGCGTGCGTACCGAGCGGAAGCGCGAATCGCCGACGACGCCAATGACGTTGATGTCGGCCATGCCGGTGCCGGGCTCGAACAATTCGCTGCGAACGACTTTGCCGACGGCATCCTGGGGCGACGCGAAGCCGAGCTTCTTCGCCGCATATTGATTGAGGACCACGTTCACGCCGCGCCGCGCGAGTGCGTTTTCCTGCTCCTTCTGGATCGGGAAATCGAGGGTCGTATCGTCCATCGGGCGGTTCGGATCGAACCACCGCCCGGCGAGCAGCTTCAGGCCCATCGCGTCCTTGAACCCGTCGCTGACGCCATATTGGCCGATCGTCACCTGCTTGTTGCTGCCGGGCGGGATAAGACCGGTATTCTGCTGGTTGTCGGTGGCCACGCCGATGTCGGTCAGGCCGACAGCGATGACCCCCGGGATCTGCTTCATCTGCTGAACGATCGTGTCGGCTTTCGACAGCAGTTGATAGCGGTTGAGATTGTCGACCTGGAGGATGTGGTCGCGCTGGTACCCGGGATCGACCGAGCGCGCGTAAACCGTTTGGCCGTAGATCACGGCGGTGCAGATGATGAGGCCGATCGACACCGCGAACTGGGCGACGACGAGCGCCGCGCGCAGCCGACCGGAACCTGGAGTCTCTGCTGCCGAGCGGTTCGCCTTCAGCACCTGCGCCGGCTGGAACCGCGAGAGAAAGAAAGCCGGATAGAGACCGCTGACGATGCCGACCAGCAAGGTCAGCCCGATCGCGGGCAGCAGGATGCCGCCGCGCCCGAGATAATCGACCGCGAGATCGGCATCGAGGAACGCGGCGAACGGCCGCACCAGCAGCTCAACCAGCGCCAGCGCCAGCAGCATCGCGACCGCCGAGATCAGGATCGATTCGGCGACGAACTGCACGACCAGCTGGCCGCGGCTTGCCCCGAGGACCTTGCGCAACGCCACTTCGCGGGCACGCTGCGCCGCCCGGGCGGTGGCGAGATTGGTGAAGTTCACGACCGCCATCGCCAGGATCAGCACGGCGATGATTCCGAACGTGGTGATCGAGCGGCGGTCGTTGCCGGGCGTCATCGAGCCGCCCTGCGCCTTGCCGAGGTGGACGTCGGCGAGGTTGACGAAATGCCAGTCTTCCTCGTCGCCGGCATTGTAGTGGACATTGCCGTTGGGCTGGTCGGGGATGTTGCGCTTCTCCCAGGCGGGGAGCTGCTCCTCGAGCGCCTTCACGTCGGTTCCCGGCCGCAGCTTCAGGAACACCCACCCCGACTGGCAGCTCCAGCAGGTGAGGAAGTTCGGCTCGTTGGCGAAGAAGCTGTTGAAGTCGAGCCGCTGGATCGCGTTGATCTTGAGGCTCGAGTTCTTGGGCAGGTCCTTGAGCACGCCGGTGATCTTGAAATCGCGGCTGACGCCCTTGGAAATCGTCGTCAGGGTCCGTCCCACCACCTGGTCGGTGCCGAAGCGGCGGATCGCCTCGGACTGGGTGAGGACGGTCGTCTGCGGCTGCGTTAGGCTCGTCCCGGCGACCAGCGGCAGGTTGACGACCTTCAGGAAATCGTCGTCGGCGATCAGGTAATTCTCGGTCGGCGACGCCTGGCCGTCCTTGATGACAACCGGCTGCGTGCCGAGCGCGTAGACCGCGCCAGTGACCTGCGGGAAATCTTTCCGAACGTGGTCCTTGGTCGTGTACGATGACATCTGCAGGAAGGTCGGCTCCCCGTCGATCGGATGCGGGTACCAGGCCTGGAACTGGTAGGTGTTCTCAACGTCCGGCAGCCATTTGTCGTAGCTCTGCTCGTAGTTGATATAGAGCAGGATCATCACGCACGCGGCCATGCCGATCGCGAGGCCGGCGATGTTGATCACCGAATAAGTCTTGCTCTTGGCAAGCGCGCGGACCGCGACGGTCCAATAGTTGCGCCACATGGTGACTGTCCTTTCCATGGTGGTCCGACTCCGGCTCAGGCGGCGCGCCGCCGCTCCTGCAGGATGCGGCCGTCGAGCATGTTGACGACGCGGCTCGCGAAATCGGCGTGCGACGGCGAGTGAGTCACCATGACGATGGTCGAGCCCTCCTGGTTGAGCTGGCGAAGCATGCGCATGACTTCCTCGCCATGCGCGGTGTCGAGGTTGCCGGTCGGCTCGTCGGCGAGGATCAGCTTGGGCTCGCCGACCAGCGCGCGGGCGACCGCGACGCGCTGCTGCTGACCGCCGGAGAGCTGGGTCGGGCGATGCTTCGCGCGATGCGCGATGCCGACCTTGTCGAGCACCCGGTCGACCCGTGCCTTGCGGTCCGAGGCGGGGATCTGATGATAAAGCAACGCCAGCTCGACATTCTCGCGCACGGTCAGCTCGTCGACCAGGTTGAAGCTCTGGAAAATGAAGCCGATGTTGCTCTTGCGCGTGTCGGAGAGCTGCGTCTCGCTGAGCCCCGCGACCTCCTTGCCGTTGAACACGTAGGAGCCGCTGGTCGGGCTATCGAGCATGCCCATGACGTTGAGCAGGGTCGACTTGCCGCAGCCCGACGGGCCCATGATCGCGACGAACTCGCCGTCGGCAATGTCGAGGTCGACATTGTCGAGCGCAGTCGTCTCGACGGTGTCGGTGCGGTATGACTTGGTGAGGCCGGTCATGGTCAGCACGAGTGGTTCCTTTCGTTACTCGCCGGAGCTGAAGGTCAGTCGGTCCTTGTCGAGAAGGCCGCTGTAGGAAGAGGTGATCACGCGCTCTCCGGGGGAGAGCCCGCTCAGCACCTCGATGAAGTCGGCGTTGCGGCGGCCGAGCTGGATTTGCCGCTTGGTGGCGGAATTGCCGCTCCTGTCGACCACGAACACCCAGTTGCCGCCGGTGTCGTTGAAGAAAGCGCCGTTCGGGATCAGCAACGCCTTCGACGGGTCGCCGAGCGTCAGCTTGGTCTGGACCGTCTGGCCGCGCTGGACCGACGCGGGCGCCGGGCCGTCGAACACCAGGTCGATCTGGAACTGGCCGTTGCGGACCTGCGGATAGACCTTCGCGACCTTGAGTCGGTAAGTCTTGCCGTCGACGTCGGCGCTCGCGGTCTGTCCCGGCCGCACCCGGCCGAGGTAGAATTCGTCGACGTCGGCCTGGAGCTTATTGCCGCCGGCGCTGTCGATCTGGCCGATCCGCTCGCCCTGCTGGAGCGACTGGCCGAGCTGGATATCGAAGCCGCTCAATTCGCCGGTGACCGGCGCGCGGATGCTGAGCTGCCCCAAATTCTCGCGCGCGATTCCCATGCTGCTGTTGAGCGAGCCCGCGGCGGCGCGCAACTGACCAAGCTGACTGGTCTGCAGCGCCTCGGACTGGGCGACGCTCTGACGCAGGATCTCGAGCCTCTTGGCCTGGTAATTCAAGTCATCGCGGGTGTCGTTGAAGGTCTTCATCGACACGAAGCCCTTTTCCGACAGTGGCTTGTACAGCTCGTACTGCCGCCGTGCCTTGGCGAGGTCGGTCTCCGCCTGGTTCAAGTCGCGCAAATTGTTGTTGCGCGTCTGGGTCAGCGCCAGCTCCTGGCTGCGCATGTTGTTGAGCTGCTGCTCGACCTCGGCCTGCTTCTCGAGGGTCGAGAGCTGGAGCTCGGCGTTCGAAAGGATCGCGAGCAGTTGGCCAGCGGTGACCTGGGCCCCATCCTCGACCAGCTTCTTCTCGACCCGCCCCCCCTCGACCGCGTCGAGATAAACGGTGACCAGCGGCGTCACCCGCCCGCGCAGCGGAAGGAAATCGTCGAACGTACCCGATTGCACCGTGGAGATGGTCAGCCGATCGCGCGTGACCGCAAGCGAATCCGCGCGCGGCGCGAACAGCCAGAAAAGAATGACGACCAGCAGGACGCCGGCGACGCCGGCCCCAATCAGGATTCTGCGGTCGATCCGCTTGCGCTCGACGACGCGGTCCATCGCGCCGCCGCTGATCGCCTCCGACGGGCTCGGCTTGCGCAGCTCGACCAGGCTCATTGTCCACCTTTGGGCAGCGACTGTCCGGAAGCGGACATGAATCCGTATGCAATTTGGAGCGTCTGCTCTCTGGGATCTGATCGAGACGAAATCTTCATGCGCCAATCACTGCAAGCGCCGTGCCAATCTACCGCGCTTTATTCAAATAAGACACTGTTCAATAGTGGACACTCGCGCTACAGAAGTAGCGTGGACTCGCGCTTCAGCCTCGCCGTCGTGGTCGACGACGATCCGGATATCGCGCTTGCAGCGCGCTTGGCGCTGCGCGGCCTGTTCGAACGCGTTGAGACGCTGCACACGCCGGCCGAGCTGCTTCGCCTGCTTAAGTCGGAGAGCCCCGACGCAATCCTGCTCGATCTCAATTTCGAGCGCGGCGCGACTGACGGCCGTGAGGGCCTGAGCTTTCTCGGCAAGATCATGGAGGTCGAGCCGGACGCCGCGGTGGTGATCATCACCGCGCACGGCGCCGTCTCGATCGCGGTCGAGGCCTTGAAGGCCGGCGCCAGCGATTTCGTCGCCAAACCGTGGAGCAACGAGCGGCTGGCGGCGACCGTGCGAAGCGCGGCGGCGCTCCGCCGCAGCCGAATCGACGCCCGCACCGAGCGAGGCCGGGCATCGGAACTCGCCGGCTCGGCTGAAACGCCGCTGCTCGGGTCATCACCGGCGATGGAGCGCGTGCGACTGCTGATCGACCGCGCCGCGCCGACCGACGCCAATGTTCTGATCCTGGGAGAGAACGGCACCGGCAAGGAGATCGTCGCGCGCGAGATCCACCGCCTGTCCCGACGAAGCGGGCACCCGATGATTTCGGTCGACCTCGGCGCAACCGCCGAGACCCTGTTCGAGTCCGAGCTGTTCGGGCATGTCAAAGGCGCGTTCACGGGAGCCGAAAGCGACCGCATCGGACGGCTCAAGGCCGCGGACCAGAGCACGCTCTTTCTCGACGAGATCGGCAATCTGCCGCTTCACCTGCAGCCCAAGCTGCTGACTGCGCTCGAGCAGCGCGAAGTGGTACCGGTCGGCGCCAACAAGCCGATCGTAATCGATGTCCGCGTCGTCGCGGCGACCAATGCGTCGCCCGACCAGCTGTTCGACGAAAAGCGCTTTCGTCAGGATCTGCTGTTCCGCCTCAACACGATCGAGATCCACCTGCCGCCGTTGCGCGAGCGGCGAGAGGATATCCCGCTGCTGCTCGACCATTTTCTCGGCCTCTACGCGCGCAAATATGACAAGCCGGCGCGACAGCTGCCCGCGCCGGTGCTCGAGGCCTTGGCCGCGCATGACTGGCCGGGAAATGTCCGCGCGCTTCGCCACGCGGCCGAGCGCGCGGTGATCATGGCCGACGGTGGAACCTACCGGATCGAGGACTTTCCGCTGCCCCGACGTTCAGAAACCGCGTCGTTCTCCGGCGTCGGCGAGACCCTCAACCTCGATCAACTCGAACGAACGATGATCGAGCGCGCGCTGCGGCTGCACCATTTTAACGTGTCCCTCGCCGCCGCCGAGCTCGGCCTCAGCCGCGGCGCGCTCTACCGCCGCATGGAGAAGCATGGACTTTAGGCGCAAGTTCGAGTTCGGCCTCGCCTGGCGCACGGTCCTCCTCATCGGAACGATCCTGCTGGTCGCCAAAGCGGCAAGCACGCCGGGCGTGCGCGCTGGTCTGATCGTGGCCGCGCTCGTGTGCATCTCCGCGCTGGCCAGCCTGTGGACCTTCATCCGGCGCACCAACTTCCTCGTGTCGCGCTTCGTCGAGAGCGTCCGCTTCGAGGATTATTCGCAGCGCTTTTCTGACCCGTCGGGCGGCGGCTTCGACGTGCTTGGGGCGACGCTCGACCAGGCGCTCAAGACGCTGCAGGCGCGGCACACCGAGGAAAGCGCCGAGGCGCGCTACCTTGCCGCGATCGTCGACGACACGCCGAGCGCATTGCTGACGCTTGATCGCACCGGGCGGGTCGAGATTCTCAACAAGGCGGGACGGCACCTGTTCGCGCGCCACCCGCTCCACCGGCTCGAGGATCTCGATGCGCTCGGGCCGGAATTGTCGACAGCGGTGCGGCTGCCGCCGGGCACGCGCAAGATCACTCGGCTGATCCTCGATGGCGTGCCGCAGAAAGCGATCTTCGCCTCGGCGCAGGTGGCGCGTCTCGACCAGCCGGTAACGGTGATCTCGATCCTGCCAGTCCAGAGCGAACTGGGTGCGCTCGAAGTCGCGGCGCAGGCCGACTTGGTGCGGGTGCTCACCCACGAGATCATGAATTCGTTGACGCCGGTGACCTCGCTCGCGCGGACGGGGGCCGAGCTGGTGGCGAGTGCCGCCAGGCGCGAGCCGGCGCTGGCGGATGCCAGGACCGCGACCGAAACCGTGGCGCGCCGCGCCGAGGGCATCCTCCGCTTCGTCGAAAGCTACCGCGAATTCGCCCAGGCGCCCGACATCCATCGCCGCCAGTTCAAGGCAAAGCCGTGGGCCGAGGAAATCATGCGCCTGGCGCTCGCCAACGCCGCCGACCGCGAGATCGACGCGCGGATCGAGGTGGAACCGAAGACGATGAGTCTCATCGCCGATCCCGAGCTTCTCGCCCAGGCCTTGCTCAACCTGCTTCGCAATTCGATCCGCGCGACGGCCGCCCTCACGCCCTCGATTCTCGTCCTTGGCCTGGCGCGCGAGCCCAGCGGACAATTCCGCATCGAGGTGCGCGACAATGGGCCGGGCATCCCCGAAGACCGGCGCGAGGACATCTTTCTGCCCTTCTATACGACCCACAAAGGGGGGAGCGGCGTCGGCCTCAGTTTCGCGCGGCAGGTTGCCTTGGCGCATGGAGGGTCGATATGCGCGCTCGACGCGCCCGAAGGCGGCGCCAACCTACGGATGGTGATCTGACGTGACCGAGACTGCCCCGCCCAAGTCGACGCTCAAGCGCGTTCGGCTGCTGTTGTGGATCATCGTTGCCCTCGCGGCGATCGGCGCCGCCGCGCTGTTCCTGGTCCCGCGCGAGCAGACGGCAACGCCGCAAGCGGCCAGCGGCCCGGTCAAGACAAGCTTCGGCGGTTCGTTCACGCTCGTCGGCGACAACGGCAAGCCGTTCTCGAGCCAGGCGCTCGAGGGGAAGCCCTACGCGATCTATTTCGGCTTCACCCGGTGCGGCGATGTCTGCCCGACGACCCTCTCACGATTGGTGAAGCTGCGCCGCGAGGCCGCCAACGACCAGGCGATGCGGATCGTTTTTGTCACCATCGATCCGGCCAACGACGGTCCGAAGGAAGTCGGCCAATATGCGGGCCTGTTCAACGCGCCGATCATCGGCCTCACCGGCAGCCAGGCACAGATCGACCAGGTGAAGAAGCAGTACGGGATTTTCGCCGAGCCGGTGCCGCACGCGCCGATGGGCAAGCAGATGGACCATACCGCGACCGTCCTGCTGTTCGACGGCTCGGGCCAGTTCGCCGGCACCATCTCGCCCGACGAACCAGACTCAGACGCGCTGGCGAAAGTGAAGAAGCTCCTCGCCTGAACCCTTGGAACCGCGAGCGCGGCGCGCCACTTGGAAGGCGATGACGCGCTATCGGCCCGACCCGAAAATCCTCGAGCTCGGGCCGGCCTTCTACGATCCGGTCGAGCCTGCGCGCTTTCCCTCCTGCACGTCGAGGTTCCGCAACGAGCGTTGCGCCGAGCGGGTCGGCCTCAGACTCGATGATGAGGGGTGGGCGCGGCATTTCTGCCGGTTCGAGCCGCTTCCGGACAATCTCGAGCAACCGCTCGCGCTGCGCTATCACGGGCACCAGTTCCGGGTGTACAATCCCGAGATCGGCGACGGCCGCGGCTTCACCTTCGCCCAGCTGCGCGATGATTACGACCGCTTGCTCGACCTCGGGACCAAGGGGAGCGGCCAAACGCCCTACAGCCGCCACGCCGACGGGCGACTCACGCTCAAGGGCGGTGTTCGCGAAGTGCTGGCGAGCGAGATGCTCCAAGCGCTGGGCGTCACTACGTCGAAGAGCTTCGCCCTGTTCGAGACCGGCGAAGCGCTCGAGCGCGGCGACGAGCCCTCCCCAACGCGCTCGTCGGTACTGACGCGCCTCAGCCACGGGCACATCCGCATCGGCACCTTCCAGCGGCTCGCCTTCTTCGGCGACGCCCAGAACATCAACCGGCTGACCCGATACTGCCTCGACAACCTGTACAATGAGCCCGCGCCAGCGGACGACCGGCAGAACGCTCTGCGGCTGTTCGATCTCGTCGCCGACGCCACGGCGACGCTCGCCGCTTCCTACCTCGCCGCGGGGTTCGTCCATGGGGTGCTCAACAGCGACAACATCAACATCACCGGCGAGAGCTTCGATTATGGGCCGTGGCGCTTCACGCCTTATTGGGAGCCCGAGTTCACCGCCGCCTATTTCGATCATTACGGCCTCTACGCCTTCGCCCGCCAGCCGGAAGCGATCCACTGGGACCTCGCCCAACTCGCCGGCTGCCTGTCGCTGGTCACCGAGGCGCCGCCGCTGTCGGACATGCTCGGCAGCTGGAGCGGGCGGTTCGAAGCGGCGCTGACCGCCGCCTTGCTACGGCGGCTGGGGATTGCGCCGGGCGGCGACGATCGCGCGCTCGCGGGCGCCTTGCTGCGCGCGCTCGCCAGCAAGGCGCAGACCATCGACCGGATTTTCTTTGACTGGCGCGCCGGCCGTGATCCGGGCGTGGAGCTTTACCCGGCCGAGGAATTTCGCGATCTGGCCCACCGGCTCGAGGGTCGAAGCGGTGACCGCAGCCATGAATATTGGTCCGATGCCGAGCCGTGCTCGATGCACATCGAGGAAGTCGAGGCGATCTGGTCGGCGATCGCGACAAGCGATGACTGGCAGCCGTTTAACAACAAGGTTAAGGCGGTCCGGCGAATGGGTGACGCGCTGCAAGGCCCCGGCAGTGCCAAGCCCATGGTGAACCACGCGTAGGGGGCGCAATCAGGCAGGATGCACCGCAAGGTTGAAGACCGGTCGGACGTGGCGGAGCGCACGGGCGTGGGCTCGAAGCTGATCTCCTTTGAACCGGCTACCGGCGACGAGGTCTGGTCGGGACAGGTTGGCGACGCCGCGGCCGAGGTTGCCGCCGCGCGCGCCGCGTGGCCGGCGTGGGCCGCGCACTCGCACGCCTTCCGGATCGAGGCGATGCGCCGTTTCGCCAATGTCGTCCGCAAGCAGGAGCAAATCTTCGCCGAGTTGATTGCGCGCGAAACCGGCAAGCCGCTGTGGGAGACCAAGACCGAAGTCGGCGCGGTCGTTAACAAGGTCGAGATCTCGATTGAGGCCTACGCCGAACGGACGCCGCAACGGAAGATGGAAGCGGCGCTCGGCAATAAAATCGCGGTCCGCCACAAGCCGCACGGCGTTCTGGCGGTGCTCGGGCCGTACAATTTCCCGGCGCACCTCCCCAACGGACACATCGTCCCGGCGCTGATCGCCGGCAACGCGGTGGTCTTCAAACCGTCCGAAAAGACACCCGCGACGGGCGCGTTCCTGGTCCAGTGCTTCCACGAGGCAGGAATCCCCGAAGGAGTCGTCCGGCTGCTGATCGGCGGTCCCGAGCAGGGTCGCGATCTGGCGGGACAGGCCGGCATCGACGGGCTGCTGTTCACCGGATCGGCGCGCGCGGGCATGGCGTTGCACCGCCAGTTCGCCGAAATGCCGCAGAAGATCCTGGCGCTCGAGCTTGGCGGCAACAATCCGCTCGTCGTGTGGCAGACGAAGGACATCGACACGGCGGCGACGCTCGCCGTCCAATCGGCTTATTTGTCCGCCGGCCAGCGCTGCACGGCGGCGCGCCGGTTGATCGTCGAAGATGGCGAGCACGAGCCGCTGATTGAGGCGATGCGGAAGCTGAATGCCCGCATGCTCGTCAGCGAACCGTTCGCGGATCCGCAGCCGTTCATGGGGCCGCTGATCGACAATGCCGCCGCCGACCATGTCCAGGAGCAGTGGCTCAACCTGATGATGAAGGGCGGCAAGCCGATCTGCCGCCTCGACCGGCCGTTCAAGGACAAGCCGTTCCTGACGCCCGCCTTGATCGACGTCAGCGACGTCAAGGAGCGGCCCGACGAAGAGATTTTCGGGCCCGTGCTCCAACTTGTGCGGGTCAAGGATTTCGACCACGCGATCGAGGAAGCCAACAACACCCGATTCGGACTCGCCGCCAGCCTGATTGGCGGCAGCCCGGAAATGTACGACAAGTTCTGGGCCAATGTGCGCGCCGGCGTGATCAACTGGAACAAGCCGACCAACGGCGCCCCGTCGAACGCGCCGTTCGGCGGCCTCGGCATGAGCGGCAACCACCGCCCGAGCGCCTTCTATGCCGCCGATTATTGCGCCTATCCGGTGACCAGCGTCGAGGCCGATCGCGCCCGCGGCACCATCGGCCAGGGCCTGCGCGATCCGAACATGGTTGAGGATTGATCCGTGCCATCATGCTGAACTTGTTTCAGCATCCATTGAGATGAAACGCGGCACACATCTCCGGAATGGACCCTGAAACAAGTTCAGGGTGACAGCCGTTCAAGCGCCCAATGAGTAAAAACAATTGGATCGGCGCGGCCATCGGCCTCGCCCTGTGCAGCACCGCCCTCGCCTCCTGCTCGGTCAGTGGCAATCAGTCGAACCAGGCGGCGTCCCAGCAATCCGACGGCTCCCTCAGCTGGACTGGCAAGACCGAGAAGCAACTGGTCGCGGCCATCCAAGCCGCGCCCGCCAACGGCCTCAAGCCCGAACTATTCCTCAATGGCGAACTACCGAAGGACGATGCGCAGCGCTATACTGCGCTGACGCAGGCGGGACTCCGCTACGCCGAGGCGCTCGCCTACGGATATGCGGACCCGACCAAGCTGATCGACGTCTATACCATTCCGCGACCCGACAAGCGCGACCTGCGGCAAGGGCTCGCCCAGGCGATCCAGAACGGCGATGTCGACCAGTGGCTCGCGTCGCTGCCGCCGCAGACGGACGAATATAAGGCGCTGAGCCAGGCGCACTTGCACTATCTCGAGGTGGCCGGCAAGGGCTCGCCCAGGCGATCCAGAACGGCGATGTCGACCAGTGGCTCGCGTCGCTGCCGCCGCAGACGGACGAATATAAGGCGCTGAGCCAGGCGCACTTGCACTATCTCGAGGTAGCCGGCACGGGCCAGTTCCAGGCGGTGCCGCAGGGCAAGTCGATCAAGCCCGGTGCCAATGACGCGCGGGTGCCGGCGGTCGCCGCAGCGCTCAGGATCGCCGGCTACCTCGATGTCCCCGCCCCGCCGAACGGCGCGGCACCGCCGCGAGCGGCGGCCTCGACCCACTATTCGCCGCAACTGGTCGCCGCCGTGAAGCAGCTGCAATCGGATTTCGGCTTCAAGACGGACGGGGTCGTTGGCGGAGACACGCTCGACGCGCTCAACGCCAGCCCCGGTTACCGTGCCCGACAGACAGCCATCGCTATGGAGCGCCTGCGCTGGCTGCAGCGCAATCCGCCAGCGACGCGGATCGACGTGAACACCGCGTCGGCGGTGCTCGATTTCTGGCGCGACGGCCAGCATGTCGATCAGCGCAAGGTGATCGTCGGCGAAGGCGACAAGCCGACGCCGCAGCTGCAGGCGCCGATCTTCCGGCTGGTCGCCAACCCGACCTGGACCGTGCCGAAGGGGATTGGCGAAAACGAGCTTGCCGACAAAAGCCCGCAATGGCTCCAGCAGAACAATTTCGCGATGAAGGACGGCCTGTACGTCCAGGAGTCAGGGCCGAAGAATTCGCTTGGCCTGGTCAAGTTCGACATGGACGACAAGCAGGCGATCTACCTCCACGACACACCCGAGAAAGCGTGGTTCGGCAAGCCCGAGCGGCACCGCAGCCACGGCTGCGTCCGGGTCGAGAACGCGCTCCAGTTCGCAGGCGCGATCGCCAGCGAGCAAGGCATCGCCGACGAGTTCCAAAAAGCGCTCGCGAGCCAGCAGGAGACATTCGTCAAGCTGCCGAAGCCGATCCCGGTCCGGCTGCTTTATCACACGGCCTACTGGGACGGGCACCAGGTCCAGTTCCGGCCCGACATCTACGACTGGGATACCAATGTCGCGCGGGCGCTCAAGTTAGAGCCCGGCCGGCCAATTCGGCAGAAGCAGCCCGAGTCCGGCGACATCGGACCGTAACATCGGCTGAGGGCGCCGAACCCAGTCGGCGCCCTCATCCCCCTCCCACAGTCAGTCGCGCCGCGTCAGCCGCCACGCATTTCCGGCATGTATCCTTCGTCGACGAGGTCGCTGAACTTGGTGATCCGGCTGTCGAACTTGACCCGCACCTTGCCGGTCGAGCCATGGCGTTGCTTGGCGACGAGAATTTCGGCCTTGCCATAGGCGCGGCCCATTTCCTCCTGCCAGCTGGCGAAGTCCGGATGATCGTCGGCCGGCTGCTTCGCGGCGAGATAATAATCGTCGCGATAGACGAAGAGCACGATGTCGGCGTCCTGCTCGATCGAGCCGGATTCGCGCAGATCCGACAGCTGCGGACGCTTGTCCTCGCGCTGTTCGACGGCACGGCTGAGCTGCGATAGCGCGAGCACTGGCACGTGCAGTTCCTTGGCGAGCTGCTTCAAGCCGCGGCTGATCTCGGAGATTTCCTGCACGCGATTATCTGCCGCACTCCCTCTGCCGCTGCCTTGCAGCAGCTGGAGATAGTCGACGACGATCATCCCGATGCCTTTCTGGCGCTTGAGACGTCGCGCCCGCGCCCGCAGGGCGGCAATCGTCAGGGCCGGAGTGTCGTCGATGTAGAGCGGCAGGCTGGTCAGCTCCGCGGCGGCGCGCGCGAGCTTCTTGAATTCATGCGCCTGGATCTTGCCCGACCGGATCTGCTCGCCGGTCACCTCCGACTGCTCGGCAAGGATTCTCGTAGCGAGCTGATCGGCCGACATTTCGAGGCTGAAGAAGGCGACGCCAGCGCCGGCGGAGCGGTCGGCCTCGATGCCGTCGGACTGGTCCTGCAGGAACCGCGTGGCCGCGCTGAACGCCATGTTGGTCGCGAGACTGGTCTTCCCCATGCCGGGGCGGCCGGCGAGGATGATCAGGTCGGACCGGTGCAGTCCGCCCATGCGGCCATTGAGGTCGGACAGACCCGTGGTGATGCCCGACAGGCCGCCGCCGCTGTTGAGGGCCGCTTCGGCGACGCGCAGCGCTTCCTTGGTCGCCTCGGCAAAGGTCTTGGCCTTGCCTTCGGCGCCGCCTTCCTCGGCGACCTTGTACAGTTCGCTTTCGGCGCGCTCGATCTGAGCGAGAGGGGCAACGTCCTCGCTCGTATCGAGCGCGCCTTCCACGAGCTCGCGGCCGACGCCGACGAGGGCGCGCAGCAACGCGAGATCGTAGATCTGTGCAGCAAAATCGCGGGCGCCAATCACCGCAGCCCCGGAACCGGTCAATTGCGCGAGATAGGAAGGCCCGCCGACTTCCTTCATTCCTTCGTCAGCTTCGAACAGCGGCTTCAGCGTGACCGGATTGGCCACCCGGTTGCTATCCGTCAGCTTCAAAATGCCGTCGTAGATACGGCCGTGCAGCGGCTCGAAGAAATGGTGCGACTTGAGCTTGAGCTGGACGTCCTCGACCAGCCGGTTGTCGATCATCAGCGCTCCGAGGAGCGCGGCTTCCGCTTCGACGTTCTGCGGGAGGTTGGAGATTGAGACATCTGACGCAGACTCGGCGATGCGGATTACTTCGGCCATGACGAGCCTCCTACGCTCGTGCGGCCCCACATCAAGCGCGAACAAAGATAGCACGATTGTGGATAACCGGTGCACAATTCATGCGGCCGTCCGGAGGAAGTGCCGGAAACGCGAAACGGCGCTCATCCACAGAAATGTTCGGGCCAAAATTGAAGGCTTCGAATCGCGCGGTTAGGCCTTCGCCATGGCCATTCTTTCGGACCGCTGGATTCGCGATCAGGCGCAGAAAAACGGCATGATCGAGCCGTTCGTCGAGGCGCAGCGGCGCGAGGCCTGCATCAGCTACGGGCTCTCGTCCTACGGCTATGACGCGCGCGTCGCCGACGAGTTCAAGATCTTCACCAACGTCGATTCCGCGACCGTCGACCCCAAGGACTTCGCGTCGAACAGCTTCGTCGACCGCAAGACCGACGTCTGCATTATCCCGCCCAACAGTTTCGCGCTGGCGCGCACCGTCGAATATTTCCGGGTGCCCCGCGACGTGCTGGTGATCTGCCTTGGCAAGTCGACCTACGCCCGCTGCGGGATCATCGTGAACGTGACTCCGCTGGAGCCCGGCTGGGAAGGCCATGTGACGCTCGAATTCTCGAATACCACGCCGCTCCCGGCCAAAGTCTATGCCAACGAGGGCGCTTGCCAGTTCCTGTTCCTGCAAGGGAACGAGCCATGCGAGGTGAGCTACGCCGACCGCGCCGGCAAATATATGGGCCAGCGGGGAGTGACGCTGCCGAAGCTGTGACGTCGCCTCGTCATTCCCGCGGAAGCGGGAATGCCGCTTTCTTTGACATGCCAGTGAAGTAAGGCAGCGGGACCCCCGCTTTCGCGGGGCGGTGACGGGACGAGAATGACTGACGGAGAAGCCCAGCAACTGGACGCATCCGACGCCCTCGCCTTCGCGCGCGAGCGGTTCCGGTTGCCAGACGGAATCATCTATCTCGACGGCAATTCGCTCGGCGCCTTGCCCACGGCCGCGCCGGGGGCGCTGACCGAGACGGCCGAGCGGCAGTGGGGCGACGACCTCATCGCCAGCTGGACCCGGCACGACTGGATCGACTGGCCGACGCGGATTGCGGCAAGGCTGGCGCCGATCGTCGGCGCGAACCCAAGCGAGCTGCTGATCGCCGATTCGACCAGCGTCTGCCTGTTCAAGCTGCTCGCGGCCGCCGTGCGGGCGCGGCCCGGCCGGCACACGATCCTGACGCAGAAGCACAACTTCCCGACGGACCTGTATGTCGCCCAAGGTGTCGCCCGCATGCTCTGCCTGCGCGTCCATGCGGTCGGGCCTCACGAGGTCATCGGCGCGATCGACCACGACACCGCGGTCGTGATGCTGACCCATGTTGATTACCGCTCGGCGGCAATCCACGACATGCGCGCGATCAACCGCGCGGCGCATGCCGCGGGCGCGCTCACGCTCTGGGACCTCTGCCATAGCGCCGGCGCGCTCGCGATCGATCTCGACGGAAGCGGCTGCGACCTCGCCGTCGGCTGCGGCTACAAATATTTGAACGGCGGCCCGGGCGCGCCGGCGTTCCTCTACGTCGCCGAGCGGCTTCAGAACGAACTCACCAACCCGATTCAGGGCTGGCTCGGACATGCCGAGCCGTTCGCGTTCGTCGACGACTATCGTCCCGTCGATGGGATTGCTCGCTTCCAGACCGGAACGCCGCCGATCCTCGCGCTCGCCGCGCTCGACGCGGGGCTCGCCACCTTCGACGGCATCGCGATGGCCGACATCGAAGCCAAGTCGCGCGCGCTCTCGCAATTGTTCATTGCGGAGGTCGAGGCGCGCTGCGGTGGCGAAGTCCAGTTGGCGTCAGCGCGCGATGCGATGCAGCGCGGGAGTCACGTCGTCTTCGCGCATCCGAACGGCTATGCGGTGATGCAGGCGCTGATCGCACGCGGCGTCATCGGCGACTTTCGCGCGCCCGACCTGATGCGCTTCGGCTTCGCGCCGCTTTACAACCGCTTCGCCGACATAGTCCGCGCGGCCGAAGGACTCGCCGACGTTCTCACTTCGCGCGAATGGGATCAGCCCCGCTTCATGACCCGCGCGAAGGTCACCTGATCGGCGCGTTTCGGCTCCGTGCTCCGTCGATGCTCCACGCGCCCGGTCCCGCCGCCGCAATGTAGAGGAACAGGAAGCAATAAAGGATTGCAGCTTCACCCATGTTGATCCCGGGCCAGAAGCTCTTCGGGAAGTGGCCGATGAAATAAGCCGCGGCCAGCTCGCCCGAGGCGATGAACGCGGCGATGCGGGTGAAGAGACCGAGCGTGATCAGCAATCCGGTGACCAGCTCGATGATCCCCGCCGCGATCAGCAAGGTCGGGAGCG
>Ga0207705_10001415_pt1 | contig 19104 bp, 14 predicted proteins | sample KBSC13metaG_FD_184314 | JGI IMG/M metagenome (GOLD analysis project Ga0207705, IMG submission 184314) | Corn rhizosphere microbial communities from Kellogg Biological Station, Michigan, USA - KBS C1-3 metaG (SPAdes) (version 2) | ecosystem: Host-associated > Plants > Roots > Rhizosphere > Soil ... | reverse complement strand
TCAGATCGTCGCTGCGACCGAGTTTCCGGGGGTGCAGGAGGTCGTGATCACGCCCGATGTGCATACCGGCTATGTGGTGCCAGTGGGATGTGTCATGGCGACGAACGGCACGCTGTGTCAGGCTCCGGTCGGCTTCGACATCGGGTGCGGGATGATGGCGTTCAAATCGACGGTCAGCAAGGGCAAGGGCTTTGATGATACGTTTCGCCAGCGGTTTTCCGAGCGTGTGATGGAGCAGATCGGGATGGGAGCGGGGCACGGCGGGCGCTATCCGGTCAATGAGCGTCGCTTTGAAGAGATCGTTCGTCATGGGGCGAGCGCGCTGGGGATTCCGCGTGAGAATTCCGAGCGTGACTTCATTCCTGTGGACGACACCTGGGACATTCCGAAACGGCCTCTCGATCGCGGGATCAGTCAGCTTGGAAGTCTGGGGGGCGGCAACCACTTCATCGAGCTGCAGTTCGATCAGAACGATCATCTGTGGGTGATGGTGCATACCGGATCACGTGGCTTCGGGCACGGATTGGCGACCCACTTCATTCAGGAGGGCAAGGAGTACCTGAAGAAGCAGGGCGTGGATGTGCGGGGCGGAGCCGAAGCGGTCTACTTCGAGCCGGGGACGCCGCTCTACAACGGCTATCGCAACGCGGTGGCGGCGGGCGGCAACTTCGCCATCGCCAACCGTCTGTTGATCTGGCAGAGCGTCGGGGAGGTGTTCGAGAAGGTGTTCGGCCAGGAGCCGGAGTTCGTCTATGAGATCAGCCACAATCTGGCGCAGGAGGAGGAGGTTCCGACTCTGGGCGGCAAAGCCTGGATCCACCGCAAGGGCGCGACGCGCGCGTTCCCGGCAGGCCATCCGATGCTGAAGGGCACCAAGTGGGAGAAGACCGGGCACCCGATCCTGATTCCGGGCAGTATGGGAGACACCAGCTACATCCTCTACGCGGAGCAGGGAGCCGCGAACAGCCTCTACTCCGTCAATCACGGCTGTGGGCGTCGCCTGTCGCGTTCGGCGGCGAAGAAGCAGTTCAGTCAGAAGGACGTCAACGCGCAGATGAAAGGTCTGAACGTGATGGTCAACGCGGGCGGCAACGTCCCCATCGACGAGTCTCCGAACTGCTACAAGCCTGCGAAAGAGGTCGTTGGCGCCGTCGTAGCCGCCGGTCTTGCCCGCATCGCCTACACCTTAACGCCTATCGCCTCCCTCAAAGGCGTAGACTGATCGAGAAATCCGCACTGAAGTTTTGGCCTCAGTGCGGATCTTGAGTTGCAGAGGATCGTTAGATGGTTTTAAGGACCGGACGATCCGGGACGCAATAACTGTTCTGGAGGGGTTTCCTGTGCGGCTGTGGCGGCACGCAACAAGGTTGCTGTTTCGGTACCTGTAGAACCAGTTGCGCGTAGTAGCGTGTGGGGGTCACGTTCCTTTTGGGCGCGGAGGCGAAGGGCCGGTAGACACTCCTGCGCGGCTTCCTGAATGCGTCTCTGGTCGACCGTCTTCGCTTCCTCTCTGGCCAACTTTTCCACAATCGGGAGTGCGGAACTATCTCCTACCTGGGCGAATGCCTGGAGGATAGCCACTCGAAACGAGATCGATCTGCTATACGCCGCTTGCTGAGAGGCGCGACGATCTTTTGCGGCGTTCTTGGGTAGGTTGATCAGTTTGGAGGAGAGAAATGCGCGTTGTTCCGCATTCAAGAGTTCGGCGTGGTCCGGCTGAAGGCGCGGAAACAGCTCGATAAGCGCATCCGTAACCGTCCTCTGGATGTTCCCATAGTTCATTTTTAAGGCATCCACCAGAAGGCCCACGGTTCGAACATCGTCCAGTTTGATCACCTCCCGACAAAGAGGTCTGAATTTCCTGCACATTCGCGTGTCGGCGCAAAGCAAATAGATGAGGAACACGATAAAGATGAGGACGGTGGAGAGATAAAAAAGCGGCGATGTCAGCAGCATCTGATCCGGACTCAGGAGAGCAGCGAGGAAACTCAAACCATAAAATACAGGCACAAACCACGCTGCGCGCACGGAACGGTTTCGGTTCTGATTTATGAGGGGACGCAGGCTGGCTTCCAGGGCTGGAAACGGATCATGAGGCGTTGTGGGAGGCCGGGGGACCAGGGAGATCGCATGGTCGCGCCCGATCTCCACCAGGACGGGGCTGGGAGGATCTGCAAACGTGCTATTCTCTTTTGTAGGGAGAGAGCGTTGCTTCATGTTTCTTGAGACGATGCGCAAGCGAACGAAGGTTCAACTATTTTGGGAAGGCGATCGCTCTATTATACTCTTTCTCGGAGAAAGCGTGGAAGCCCTCACCGGTTCGCGGAACGACATAGGAGCCTGATATTCGCGTCAATACGAACGAAAGGGACAAAAAGGGAGGTGCATCAACAACAGTTGTGCGAAGCGGAGAGAATCATTGTTGAAGGAGACCGTCACTTTCACGCCGATACACCGAAGTTTGAGGAGGCGCAGTCCCTCTATCACGAGGCGCTTCAACTGCGGCTGGCCGCGCTGGGGGAGCAGCATGAGAGCGTCGCCGTTGCGATGAACCGGCTCGCCAATGTCTACTATCAGCAGCAGAACCACGAGGCGGCAGGCGCGCTGTTTGCGCGGGCGCTGGCGATCCGGGAGGTCGTTCTGCCGCCGGATGCTCCCGATCTGCGGTTGAGCGTAAACAACCTGGCGAACGTCTATCGCAACCAGGGGCGCTTTGCGGAGGCGGAGCCGTTGTACCTCCGCTCTCTCCGGATGCGAGAGCAGGAGACGGGGCACACCGACCACCCTGCGATCTGGCGCAATCTGGCGCGTGTGCTGGAGGGGCAGGGAAAACTATCGGAAGCGGCGGAGTATCTCCAACGGATACGGCTTTTTGAAACTGCGCAGAGTGGGTAGCGCCGCGCGGCCCAATGGGCGTCTGCCTATTTCAGGGACGGGTCAGGACGCAGGAGCTGATCTGAAGGGGTTTCTCGGTTACCTTGAACGGCCCGCAACAGGGTCTCTGCCCCGGTATCGGAAGCGTCGGCGGCGCGCAGGAGCGTCTTGTGACTGCGGATCTGCTCACAGCGGAGAATCAGGGAGGGGAGACACGCTTGCGCCGCCGTCTGGATCTGCCGCAGTTCTTCGGTCTTCGCCTCTCCTCGCGTTAAACGTTCTACCGTAGGAAGCACGCTGCTGTCTCCCACCTGCGCGAACGCCTGAAGTATTGCGATCCGGAAGGAAACCTCTCTCCGGTAGGCGTCGGGCGACAGGGCGCGGAGATTCGCATCGATTCCCTGGATAGGCCAACTCAATTTACGGCAGAGCAGCGCGCGTTGTTCGGGGGTGATGAGTTCGGCGTCGTTCGCCTGGAGGCGCGGCAAGAGCTTGATCAGCCCGTCGATGGCGATGGCGCGGATTTTCCGGTCTTCCAGTTTCAGGGTATCGATCAACGGGCCGATTGCCCTCACATCGTCCGTGTCCGCCAGGGTCTGCGCCATTGGGCGGAGGCGGTTACGTGGTTTCACGATCGAGCCGATGAGAAAGCCTGTCATTCCCAGCCAGAATACCATACCGGGTACATAGGAGAGCGGCGAGGTGATCCACGCCATCGCGCGTTCGTCCCCCAACAAGGTCTTCCCGACCAGCAGGATCATCGCCATCAGACTATAGAAGAGAGGAATGCTCCATATCGCGCGTCCCTCCCGTTTGATGTTCTTCGTAATGCGCTCACTGAGGGCGGCTCCGATGATCTCCACCTCATCGGTCTGTGCTGTCGGCGTGTCCGTGCGCAGAGCCGGATCCAGACTCTGTTCCGTCTCCAATCCGAGGGAGGGGGAGGTGTCTGAAGGCGCATGATGCTCTTCGAGGAGTAAGGTCTGTTGTTCCATATGTTGCGTGACGAGAAAAGAGGGGCAGAGGCTTCAGCAATGTGCGCGAAGGCCGAGAAAGGGCGCCGGTTCCTGCTTATCGTCGTTTTGTGGGCACGGCTGCAACTTTCTTGATGGGGGCGATGTCATGATGGTGGCAGCGACGGGAATGCCGGAGGGAAACACGACCCTGGCGGATAATCATATCCGCGAAGGTGTGGTGGTCAAACCTGTTGTGGAGCGGATCGATCCCAAAATCGGACGCACGGCTTTGAAATACATCGGCGAATCCTACCTGTTTTCCAGGAGCGCCGAGCGCGATACACACGATGTGTGACAACTGTTTTGCCTTGCGGCTATGGAGGTTCTTCCTTCTTAACCCGGCGAAAGTCGGGCTTGCAAACTAGAGTTTCCACTCTCCGCAAGGCAAACTCTGGCTATGGCGGCGCTTCCTTCTCAAATTGTCGCTTAAACAAACCTAGCGCCGCCGCTCTCCAGAAATAGAGCACTATCGCGATCTCTCAACGATCGTCTCTCAGCAACGCTCTCTTCCTGCGTGGATGCAGGGACATCTATCACCCGTTGTATTGTCTTGCGGCTATGAAGGTTCTTCCTTCTCACATCGCCTGGACCTGGCGCAAGCCGGGCCCGTTAATTAGAGCCATCGCTCTCCGCAAGACAACACTCTGGCTATGGCGGCGCTTCCTTCTAAAAGTTATTGGGAACATTCAGCGCCGCCGCTCTCCAGAAAATTCAGGACCATGAACACCAACAACACACTCTTTCTGCGCCGACGCAGCAAAATCTCTCTGCCGCTTTCGGACGGGCGTGATTCTCTGCCCCGCAACTACATCGCTTCGATGCTCAAGAACCTGGAAGCGCTGGGGTTCACCTTCTCGGCAGCCCTGATCGAGGCATGTCGGGCGCTCTCTCTAGCGCAACTGACAGCGCTCTACCAGGAGCTGCTGGTCGCGCTGGAGAAGGCGAAGGGCGCGCATCAACTCCACAAGCCGATGTATCCGAACTTTCCGGCGCAGGTGATGGAGATGCACGCATGCGAACTCTACATCAATGCCATTTTTCACTATCTCACCTCCGGTCGCTATCTGCCGGTGACAGAGCGCAAGGCACGTCTGCCCCTGCTCGATACGGTAGAACTCAACGTGATCGATCTGGGCACGCAGGAGGAGTTCCAGGGGCTTTTCGGGCAGATCGCCGCGGCCAACACCTCCCTCTCGGAGCAGGATAAGGAAGACCTGACCTGGTTCGTGCAGACCTATGGCGATGAGATCGCTGCGCTGCTCCCGGATGCCATCCCGCAGAAGGAGAACATGGCGTTTGTGGCGGGCCTTCTGATCGCTCATACCGACCGGGCGCAGGAGTTCATCCGCACCTTCTGCCGCACGGCGACGGATGTGCTGCGGCTGGCGGTCGCGATGAGCGGCGGCGATGTCTCGCTGGCGAAGGCGACCCGCTTCCGCAGCTACAAGCGCGCCGAGCGGGATCTGCTGCTGGGCCTGCTGAACGGCTATCCGAATGTGGTCGAAGATATGCTGCGCTGGAAGGGGCGCTGGATTCGCCTCGGCGAGCGCCTACATCCTCGGGAGTACGGCAAGAAGTATCCGCAGGCCGCGGAAGCCTTCCGTATCCTGCGCAACGACGTGCCTGTGGAGACGTTCAACAGCCGGATCGAGGCGGCGCTGACGCAGAAGCAGGCGGCGGAAGCGGTCGAAAAGTTGCGCATCCGACCGGGCGATTTCGCGCGGCGTCTGGATCATCTGCTGCGCCTGGATACCGACGCGGCAGAAGCGGTGGTGGAGGCGTTTGGGGAGGTTGCGGAGAAGGTCTCCACGCCTGTGCTGCTGCAAGTGAGGCAGCACTTCACCGGGCGGAAGAACGCCGGTCCGCTGCGGGTGTTCTTTCCCAAGGGCAATCTGGCGAAGGCGCAAGCCATCACGAACACCCTGCCGGAACTGTCCGCCGCGCTGTGCCATCGGGTTATCATCCTCTGCGAGGAGGCGCTGATGGCGCGGTTCCGGGCGCTGCCGCCGCTCGGAAAGGTCTATGTCGATGGAGAACTGTCGCGCTATCTCGTACCGTTCGCGGCGCGCTCAGCCTCGAAGGCCTTCCGAACGATCACACGGGGAAGCCGCCTGCCGCTGCCGCTGCCCTGCAAGGTTTTGCGCTTCTTCCTCTGGTGGAAGAACGGCGATTATAGGACGGATATCGACCTTTCGGCGACGCTCTTCGATGCGGAGTTCTGTTACAAAGATATCGTGAGTTACTACAATCTGAAGGGCTACGGCGGCTGCCACAGTGGGGACATCGTGGACGCTCCGCAAGGCGCCAGTGAGTTCATCGACCTGACGCTGGAGAAAGTGCGGGAGCAGGGCATTCGCTATGTGGTGATGACCCTGAACAGCTACACACAGCAGCCTTTCTGCGATCTGCCCGAGTGCTTTGCGGGCTGGATGGCGCGTCAGGAGCCGGAGTCGGGAGAGATCTATGAGCCGAAGACCGTGCAGGATCGCCTGGACCTGACGGCGGACACCCAGATCGCGATCCCGTTGATCATCGACATTGAGGCGGGCGAGGTGATCTGGTGTGACATGGCCCTGCGCCGGGATCCTGAATGGGAGAACAACGTTGACGGCAATCTGGGCGGAATTGCCGTGACCCTACAGGCGCTCACGCATCTCAACAAGACGAATCTCTACGACCTGTTCCTGCTCCACGGCGCAGCCCGCGGGGAACTGGTCTGGTCGCGTGAAGAGGCGGAAACCACCTTCCTGGTGGAGGACGGCCTCCCATTCCGACACGACGAGATAGCCTCCGGCTATCTGCTCTAACGGGATACTCTGCTCTGATCGCGCCGATGCCACGGCGTCTGCGCGGTCAGGCTATTGTACCGAGAACGGTTTTGCCTTGCGGCTATGGAGGTTCTTCCTTCTCCATTATCTCCTCCAACCCGGAGACGCGAACCAGAGCCTCTGCTCTCCGTAAGGCAAATTCCGGCTATGGCGGCGCTTCCTTCTCCTGTATGAATAACAATCCAGCGCCGCCGCTCTCCGGGACCACTGCGACTGTAAGGCGTATTCAGGGCGTCAGGGTAAGGCGATTGGTGTCCAGGTCGGCGGCTATGAGGGCGAACTGTTCGAGGGCGGTCTGGAGGTCGTCCATGATTTCGGTCGCCAGCACATCGGGTTCCGGCAGATTGGCGCTGTCTTCCAGGCTCTCGTCGCGCAGCCAGAAGATGTCCAGGCTTACTTTGTCGCGTTGTAGCAGTTCTTCATAAGAGTAGCTGCGCCAGCGGCCTTCAGGCGTCTCCGGGGTCCAGGTGGGCGTTCGATCGTGCCGGTTCTCGGGATGATAACAGGCGACAAAATCGTCCAGGTCGGTGCGCTTCAGCGGGTTGGTCTTCAGGGTGAAGTTCTTGTTGGTGCGGAAGTCGTAGACCCAGAGCGTTTTGGTCCAGGGAGTCTCCGAAGCGGGCTTGCGCTCGAAAAAGAGCACGTTTGCCTTCACGCCCTGCGCGTAGAAGATTCCGGTCGGCAGGCGCAGGAGGGTGTGCACATCGCACTCGTGCAGGAGCTTGCGCCGCACCGTCTCGCCCGCGCCACCTTCGAAGAGCACGTTGTCCGGCACCACGACGGCGGCGCGCCCGTTCTGCTTGAGCAGGGTCTTGACGTGCTGGACGAAGTTGAGCTGCTTGTTGCTGGTCGTCACCCAGAAGTCGTCGCGGTAGTAGGTGAGGGTTTCGCGCTCCTCGTCCCCGCTCTCGTTGACGATGGTGATGCTGCTCTTCTTGCCGAACGGCGGGTTGGTCAGCACCATATCGAAGCGCAGTCCGGGATCGCCTGCCAGCGCATCCTCCACGCGGATCGGGCGGTCGTCGCCGCCGATCTCATGGAGCAGGAAGTTCATCGTGCAGAGACGCGCCGTATTGGGCACGATCTCCCATCCGTACAGGGCGTCGAATTTGAGATGCTTCTTCTCGTCGCGGTCGAGCGTGTAGTGGTGAGAGATGTAGTCGTGCGCGGCCAACAGGAAGCCGCCGGTGCCGCAGGCGGGATCGCAGATCGTCTGGCCCGGCTCTGGGCGCGCTACCTCCACCATCGCCTGAATGAGCGGTCGCGGCGTGAAGTACTGTCCGGCTCCGCTCTTGGTATCCTGTGCGTTTTTCTCCAGCAGGCCCTCGTACGCGTCGCCTTTGATGTCCGCATCCAGCGTCGTCCACTGCTCCTTATCGATCAGGTCCACGATGAGGCGGCGCAACATGGCGGGATTTTCGATCTTGTTCTGCGCCTTGCGGAAGATGACGCCGAGCATCCCGGTCTTTCGGCCCAACTCCTCCAGCAGATGCCGATAGTGGACCTCCAACTCGTCCCCATCCCGTGCCAGCAGAGAGGGCCAGTCGTAGCCCTCCGGCACGATGGAGGCGCGATCCCACGGCGGCAGCGTGCGCTCATGCGCCATCTTCAGAAACAGCAGATTGGTCAACTGCTGCAAGTAGTCGCCATAAGAGAGCCCATCATCCCGCAGGACATTGCAGTAGTTCCAGAGTTTCTGCACCAGTTGCGCGGAGCCGTTATTGCTCATCTCTCCTCTTTCTCTTTGAGCCAATAGTAGGCAGGGGGATCGTCACCCATCGCATCGAAATACTCTCTGCCGGTTTGCGGAACACCTGCCGTGACGAGTTCTTCCGGCTTGAGCGGACGCCATTTCGGGTCACGCTCATATCCTTTTGCCTCTCGAACCGTAGTAGGGTAGCGTTGTAGAATAAGTTCTTGCTCTTGCCACAGAGAATGACGATTCGCTCCAATGGCCAAGCTCGGGTGCTGTAACTGCACATCATCGTCTTCCCATCCGCAAATCGGACAGATGTTAAAACTCCCCGACGGTTCGTCAAAAACCAGAAACCCACATGTCGGGCAGGGATATTGCGATCTGGGAGCGGAGCCGTCGTCACTCATCGTCTTCCTCTTCGGTTTCCTGCTCTTCCATCACTCCGCTTTCGACGGCGTCGGTCGTCTGCGTGTCCCATATCCAGGGTTGATCTTCCAACGCTTGCTTAATGGCAGGTAAATCGTGGGCCAGGAACAGTTCCCACTGTTTACGGGCCTCGGCGATAATGTCGGTCGGTTCCATCTGAGGCATCTGTTTTCTGGAGATCATCAACCGCGAGTAGAGAGCGTTCCATTGCTTTAACTTGCCTCCCTGCGATTTGAAGGGCTTGCCATGCGCGACCGCCATATCGAAGAGAGGGAGTCTGCGCTCTTCGGAGGCGCGCCGCAACTCAAGCAGCATCTTCATCTCCGTGGAGCTGTTGTGAATGTGAAACTGGAAGATAAGTGCCTGAGCCTCTTTTCCTCCGGCGTACTGTAAGGCAGGAACATCCCACTCCTCGGGATGAAAACTCAACTCGCGTTGGCTCTGCCAGCGCAGGCGGATACCGGGGGTCTCTTCGACCATCTTGACGATGGCCTGCTGGATGACCGCCTGTTTGTCAGGAATGCGCGCCACAATCAGGTCTATCGCACGTCTATGCTTTTCATAGATGCGGCGGCAAAGGCTATCCAGTTCGGCGTCACTCACAAGGTTTCTCCTGAGCATCTGAACGTAGTGGTGCATGAGGGTGCGCACATCTGGGCCGAGCACTGTCTCCCGACTCACAACCAGAGATTCCACGACGGCGGCGACATTGGCATAGCTGAGCGGCAGGTAGCTGCTGTGGGAGGGTAAGGAGCCATCGATCGTCAGGTAGAGCGCCAGAATGTCCCAACCGGGATACTGACGTTGGATGATCTGATAATAGCGTTCGAGCTGGTTGTCATGTTCGCCTGTTTCGACTTTGTTCTCGATAATGACGGCCAACTGCGCCGCCTCGTTCAAGAGCAGGACATCGATATTGCTCCGCTCTCGCTCGACGACGGTGTGGTCCAGATCCATGAGATGCAGGCTAACGGCGCTGACTGGCGTCGCCACGTTGCCCGTGCGCAGTAGCGCGCGTTGCAGGAATTTCTTCAGGAAATCGTCGCCGAGACCATGTGGCTGTTGCGGATCGAGCAGAAACGCCAGAAAGGTCGAATGGCGCACCTCCTGTTTCTGCATGCCGATCGCTTCGAAGATATTGAACTGCCGAAGTTTGTCCTCCAGCGCCTCCAGGTCGGCGTTGTCGATCACAAACTCCGTCAAGACCTCCAGGTCGGTCAGATCATCCTGCCGGGCCTGCTCCTTCCACATCTCAAGGGCATACGCCTTATCATCCTGCGACATAAAGGGAAGGACCTCCTCATGGTAGTCGTCTGCATTGGTTCTATCCCAGTAGGGCAAAAGTCGCTGATCGGGATCATCCCATCTTCTTCAATGCAGCGGTAATCTCTTCGTCAGTCTCATCGCCGGGCCACTTACCAAAAATCCGACCGAAGCCACTTTCTCCTGGTGGCAAAGGATTGCGAGGACATAACTCGTCCAGTGTGTGCGGACTTGAGTGAGGCACATGCTCCCAGACCGCATCCTGCTCTGCCGCCTTATGGATGGCAGTCGCTACGATCACAGTCATCTTTCCGGAAGGTTGAAACGTTGCTGTCCCATCCACGACAATTTTCTCGCCCAACAGGTCACGATAGGCGCGGATATTGCCGGAGGGCAGGACGCCCCGTAGCATCCTTCGACCGATACGCAGCACAAAGGTATGCTTGCTGTAGGTCAGTTGGTCAAGCATACCGGACACGATAATCCTCTTTTGGTCCTGCGTTTCATTAGGCATGCGCTTATCCCATCTCAGGCTGCCTTTAGCTGTTCGTATTCGTCAGGCGTATAGGTGAACAGCATCGAGATAGACTGTGTATCCGGTCCCAAAGTCTTACGCAGGATATTGATAACAAGCCGCTGACGTTCGAGGAAAGACAGCCTCTTGAACTTTGCCGAGAGAATACGGCCATTGTAACGGTCTGTGTCTGCTTCCAGCGCGACGCTTCCCTGCACATCGGGAAGTTCGGGACGCAACGCGTCTAAGATCTTTTGTTCCATCAGATCACTCCTAAACTGACGACATCCTTTGGGCGAAGGGCCAGACTCAGATGTTCCTACGCAACGTTAAAATAGGTTTGGGGTGTAAACTTCGGCACTGGCACGCTTTCCTCCCTTCCGCTTTGCGGGCGCGTTTACACTCTGTTTTCCTTCCCGATCCGCTCGAATGCGCTCTAACAAAACGCTTGCCGGTTCATCAGTAGGATCTTGCGGCACAAGTTTGCCAGCGAAGGCGTGTTGCAGAATAGCCTGCCGTAAACGCTCTGCACGCTTCAGGCCGGCAGCGACTGTCGCCTCTGTTTCGTCCAAGATGGATAGTCGGCGCTCCACTTCCAAAACGATACGTTCCTGTTCTGCGATTGGTGGTAAAGGAACAAGCATTTGTTCAATCTGTGACGGACTAATATTCGGTTGAGCAGCGCCATAGGCGTCTTCCATAACTTGCTTCGTGCTTAACCGCACAAGTATATTCACATAGGCTGGTGAACAACTGTCATTTGTTATCTTGAAGCGCCCAACACGTTGGTTAAGAATTGCCGGTGTGTCCAGTTTATAGACTGCCGTTTTTCCTGTAGTTGCTCCAGACATAGCGATGAGTGTATCACCTTTGCGAAGCCCAAAGCTTTTATATTTTGCCAGAAATGAGGTAGGCAGGCAAACAGTATCCTGCTGGATGGTGACTGTTTCCTTTACAAGGTTGGATATTCTAATCAAAGGAATACCCGTTGAAACATAATCGGAACTCTTAAAGGCGAATCCGCCTTGCACCCCGCAAAGATGTCCAAAGGACGTCCAACACCAACCCTCCGGCAGTTGTGAGACGCCAGATATATCCGTGGAAATGGGTTCTTGGTACCTCGATTTCCAGGTATCGTTGAGCGCTAGTCGGCCCTGAACTTTTAGTTTTGCTAACTGTTCGGTTTCCCATTGGTTACGGCGGTCGCTAAGAATTCGTTGAAGCAGCACATCAGCGGACTCGTAATCGCGGCATTCCTGTCGGGCGAGTTCGGCTTCGGTAGGAACCAGACGGCCTTCGCAGGCAGCGCGAAGAACGGCGTTACGATAATGTTTCAGGTTGGACTGCACACGCTTGAGTGCTGTTACTGCGGCGTCCAGGCGGGAGAACTGCTTTTCGATTTCGGTGACAATGCGTTTTTGCTCGTTGATCGGTGGAAGACCAAGGGAAGTTGCTGCAAGAAAGGAATCGGGAACCCGTAACTGGCCTGCTGCCCCCTTCATAGACATGCGAGCATCACGACGATAAGATTGGCGGAGCAGGAAATGTAGCAGAAGAACAGGTTGTATCGCCTCCGAAGGGCGTAAAACATGGAATTCTGTTGACCCTGCTCCACGACTATTTACTAATCCGTTGGCAATCGCACATTTGCCGTTTTCCATACATGGCGTTATCTTTGCAAACAACAGATCGCCTTCTTGAAATGGTGTATAGCCCTTTTTGACTTCACGCCAGAGACGTTGTTGGGATGCGAACATTTTGCCTGTGCCAGCTTCCACATCAGCCATTGGCACAAAGGAGACGAAATCTTCGTCAGATGTAGGAGAATTCCACTGACGCGGATTTATTTTTACTACCTCGTCCAGAGTGGTTAAAGCCCAACCAGGAGGGAGACTGTCTAATCCGTTCTTGTTCACTCGTTCATGGCCTTCTGAGAGTTGTGAGTAGAACTCATCAATGCTTAATGGTCGTTTTTCACGACTCATAAATATGACACTCTATAGCATCGCCATTTCTGACGAGGGTGTCATGTTAAGGTTTTAAGCTGTCATGTTCTTGCAGACTTTGTGGGTTGCAAGGTTTTGTAGCTTTGCGACATCATAATCTGCCTGAGGTTGTAAAGTCTTCTGGGAGATTGGAAAACGCATTCCGCTTTTTCGCCAGACCTGATTCTGGCAAATGTGACACTCTGCGTATTGCATTAATTTACGGAGACTGTCATGTTTAGGTTTTAGGCTGTCATGTTTTTGGGCGCTCTACTAAGATGTAACTTGACCCTCGCCCTGAACCATAGAGTTCTAGCCAGCCCGTTTCTATTAGAACACGAGCGCGACGATGCGCGGTGCGGTATGAGACGTTCCACAGAGCTTGCAGGTCTTTGTTGCTGAGTTTTTCAACGGTTTCGAAGCTCGGTAATAGCATCTTCAAATCCTCTGGCACGGTAACAGTTTCACTCCCTAAAGTAACCTCATAAATACGTCCTCCTTTTTCGATCAAGCGTACGATCCCTTTTCTTATCAGCGAGCGAATAAGATTGGAAGCTGTGTATAGGTCGAGTTGGAACTGCTTTTGTGCCTCACGGCTGGTGAAGCGTAAACTGCGGGAACGTGCAAATGCCAGCAGGCGACGTTGCTCTCTATTTAGTTCTCTATCCGCAAAACGTTGGAGCCATCGCCTAGTTTCTGCATCGTAGACCGGCGTTTTTCGCAGCGTCACGACAAATCGGAAATCCTGTTGTGCCAGTTCTGGAGGTGCGAGGTCAGCTTCTTCCATGACCTGAAACATACGTGGAATGCCTTCACCCTGCTCGCGCATATAGCCAGCATCAATGAGCACACGTACAATCAGTGGATTACGCGAAAGGTGAAGACCGCGCTCTGCCGTTTGTGCCGCCTGCCGCAGTTCTTCAATAGAAACAGGTTGCGGAGGGCCGCCCGGACTACGAATATCTATATGATCATCGAAGAGCCAGATTTCCGTTCCTGCTCCAGTAATGGCATAGTCTCGATGCCCAACCGCATTGATAATGGCTTCTTGCCACGCAAATTCCGGGTAATCAGCGCGATTCTCAAAAAACAAGTCGCGCAACTCCACGCGCACCTCGATGTGGGTTTCCAGGGCGGCATAGGCCTCTTCGATCAACCGAACCAGGGGGCGAGTCAATCGTTGTGGCCGGGTGGCTTGGTAGTCCTTGCCGAGGCCGCGTTTTGAGCCGAAGTAGCGTACCAGAGTGATTTCCGGATGGTCATGCCAGCGCAGGGGCTTTCTCGCAAAAAGTAGAAGCGCCGCGCGGTTCAAGGTTTTACCATCCCAGAGATTATACTCTTCGAGAAGCCCGGCATGGTTGCCTACCCACCCAATGCGCTTCGCGAACCAGTCAAGTGCCTCTACATCTAGGTCTTCTATCGTCGCGTCAGTCACAGGACGACGTTCAAAAGGACTTTGGCTCTCTTTTAATTGTGCGACCGTATCCTGACTATAAGGAGCATTCTTGGTATCCACACGCAGAACGCAACGTCCATTTGTCAGGCGATGCGCGACCGGGCTGGAAGGAACCTGGAACAAGAGGACCGTCTTGCCTCGCTCCTGATGGGTTTGAATAGTAACATTGTCCAAAGACGGTACAACCAGACGAGCCGGTGCAGAACGCAGCAGGTCAAGACTGCTCGCCCCATAGTCTACGCCTGTAATGTCACCGCCAACGTCTTCGCCGTGTTCTCGCAGATTTTCCTGTCCTACAAGCAATACGCCGCCATCTGCGTTCGCCATAGCAGAAAGCGTTTCTGCGATAAATTCGGATACTACCCGAGCCTCCAGACGCTGAGGAGGCGTTTTGCTTTTATCGTAGCAGGACTTGCGCTCAAAAGTTTGCGTTTCTTTCCAGGTCAGCCAGCGGGATATTTCGCTCATGAGGTTAGGGCCTCCGTCAGATTTTGTAGAAGAGTAGGGAGTTCGTCGCCGAAGAGGGCGGTGGCGCGACCGAGGCCGCCGCGTTCGCTGAAGGGTACGTATTCGAAGTCTTCGGGTTCGACGGTGAGGCTGGCGGCGATGTGGTCGCGGATCATGGTCAGCCACTGGCGCTGTTCGGGGGTGAAGACGCTGCCTGCGGTCTCCTGAGAGGAGAGCCAGTGGGCGAAGCGATCGTTCACGGTTTCCGAAAAGGGGGCCAGGACGGACTCCTGCTCCAGAGCAAAGCGGACGAGGGAGATCAGGTCGGCGGTCGCCTGGAGTTTGCCGTGCACCTTCGTCTTTTCCAGCATCGCGTACGCCTGCCAGAGCGCTTCGGGCGTCCAGTGGCGCGGAGGGCGTTTCAGTTCCGCCGCCAACTCCTTCAATTGCTTCAGCGAGGGGGGAGTGCCGTGTGGATGAGAGTAGAGGAACTGCAGCGCGGTGATCTCGTCGCGATGCGCTTCCAAGTAGGCCGCAAAGGAGTCGGTGAGGGCGCGGGCCTTCTCTTTCGCGGCTTCGCTCACACCGGCGAACAGGAGTTCATCGCTGCTGACGCGGTCGATCACCTGCTCGTTGTCCTGCTGCGTGTCCAGGATCAGGTCACGGAACTTGTTGTTCAGGAAAGGCGTGACGGCGGCAAACCGCGCATCTTCACCGATCTGGGTCTGCTGGCCCGGTGTCGGCTCCTCGGTCTGGAACTGCTGCTGGGCGAGCGAATCGAGATGGTCGGGATCGACGGCGTCCACCAGGGCGCGGATCACGTCCGAGAACGGCTGGCCCGCCGCTTCGGAGAGGGCGTGGCGCTGCTCGGGAGTGATCTGACGATCGAGACGCGCCAACCGACTGGCGAGGGTGGAGAGCACCTCCTCCTCCGTGCTGCCCATCCCGACGACCTGCAAGACCTTCTTGAGCGGCACCGAGGGCTGACGGTCCAGGGAAGGCGTATCCACCCGTTCCCGCTCACAGACGCCGACCGCATCCACGATCACAAAGCGCGTCTTCGCCTTCGCATCCGGAGTGACGCCCATCAGATCGTCGGAGGAGATCACGCGGGAGCCGCGCCCCAGCATCTGCTCGAAATAGTTCGCGCTCTTCACATCGCGCATGAAGAAGACGATTTCGAGCGGCTTGACATCGGTGCCCGTCGCGATCATGTCCACCGTCACGGCGATGCGCGGATTGAAGGAGGTGCGGAACGAGGAGAGCAGGTCTTCGGGTTTGATCCCCGTGCTCTTGTAGGTGATCGCCCCCGATTGCGGGTCTACGATTCGCGCCGTCGAGGTGCGATAGGTGATCTTCTCGCAGAAGTCGTTGCCCTTGCCGAACTCCTCGCGCAGGATACGCACGATGTCATCGGCGTGGCTGTCGTCCTTGGCGAAAATGAGGGTCTTGGGAACCGTGGTTCGGTCGGGGAAGATCTCTGTGAACAGCTTCTCCTTGAAGGTGCGGATCACCGTGCGCATCTGATCTTCCGACACCACCGCTCTGTCGAGTTGGTTCGGGGTATAGGTCAGATCGTCGTCCAGCGCCTCCCAGCGCACCCGGCGACTCTTGCGATCCCGCTTATCCACATACAGTCCCGCCTCCACCGTCGCGCCCTGCTCCGTGATCCGGGTCTGAATGCGATAGACATCGAAATCGACGTTGACCCCATCGGCCACTCCCTGCGCCCGTCCATACTCCATCACCAGATTCTGATTGAAGAAGCCCAGCGTCTGCTTGCTCGGCGTCGCAGTCAGACCGACCAGATAGGCGTCGAAATACTCCAACACCTGCCGCCAGAGATGATAGATCGAGCGATGGCACTCGTCGGTGATCACGACATCGAAGGTTTCGATCGGGATCGCCGGGTTGTAGACGACAGGCAACGGCTCTCTGCGCAGCGTCGGCGCGGCCTCCGCCAGCGGAACCTCTTCCTGCTCTGGATCGAAGTCCGGTTCGCCCTTCAGGATCGAGTAGAGGCGCTGGATCGTCGTGATGCAGACCCGACAGACATCGTCGATCTTGTTGGACTGGAGGTGCTGCACATTGTAGAGTTCGGTGAACTTGCGCCCATCGTCCGGCGTGGTGTACTGCTGAAACTCCCGCAGGGTCTGTCGCGCCAGATTGCCGCGATCTACGAGGAACAGCACACGCTTCACGCCCGCATACTTGATAAGCCGATAGACCTGCGCGACCGCGGTGTAGGTCTTGCCGCTGCCCATCGTCATCTGCACCAGGGCGCGCGGGCGATTGTCCGCCAGCGACCTCTCCAGGTTCTTGATCGCATCGATCTGCGCAGGACGCATCCCCTCTGTGATCAGAGGCGGCATACGACGCAGGCGGCGCAGCAGCGTGGTGGGCGCACCGTACTCCGCACTGCTCTCATAGAGGGCGGTGTCGGCGGTCGCCACTCCGGAACGGCCCCGCGCCCAGGCGATCAAGGTCTGCGGCTGGTGAAAGGTGAAAACAGGGTGACTGCGAGGATCGGGATCGAGCGCGTTGGTAAAGCGTGTCTCCACGCCGGTGCTCTGATAGAGGAACGAAAGCGGCCGCTGCCAAGCCGGAAGCGTAGAGGGAAGCCCCGTCCCATACTTCTCCGTCTGCACTTCCACTCCGGTCAGCGTGTCGCCTTCCTTCTTCGCTTCGATGACGCCCAGCGCTTTGCGGTCTCCATAGAGCAGATAGTCCGCCTCGCCGTGCCCTGATGCCAGCGGAAATTCACGCACAGCGATGCCTCGCCCCGCGATCAGGTTCAGGGCTTTGGCATCCTGAACCACCCATCCGGCGGCGATCAACTGCTGTTCGATCTGTTCTCTGGCTCGGTCTTCCGGTGTCTGTGGCATCGCAACCTATCCATCAACAATGACAAAGTGACATTCAGTTCGCCAGACTGCTGCTTCATTCCTTTACTACATCCCGGTGGCTGGATGCGGAAGAGGTCGTAGAGCGTCGGAATAACACAAACTGGAACACCAGGCAAGGAAACAGGCAGGGAGAATTTCTCCCTGCCTGCTTTTCGCATCTGATCGGACGTTTTGAGGTTCCGAACGTGTCTGATTGTTATTGCCGACAGCCTATTTGCGGGCGGCGCGGCGACGGCGCAGGAGCGCGGTGCCGGAGAAGCCGAATGCGGTCAAAAACGCGACCGTACTGGGCTCGGGGGTGGAGGGAGGCGCGGCGGCGCTCGCCTTCGCGGTGAAGGTCAGGTTGTCCAGGGCGATGCCGTGGTCGTTGCCTCCATCATTGATATCAGACCATCGCAGCCAGAGGTCCGTGCCGTTGAGCCAGACGAGGTTGGAGATCGTGCCGACGATCGACGTACGGTTCGCAGGCAAGTTGCCGTTCAGGGCGGCCCCGGAGCCATTGGCGTTGATCAGACTCGTGAAGCTCAACCCCGCATTCGTTGTGTAGGTTCCGGTGGAGAGGCTGGTGGCATTGAGGCTGTAATCGAAAGCGAGTGTGTTGGGAACACTCTGGGTAGTGCCGTTGATGCCACCGTCGCGCCACTGCTCCCCGAAGTAGCTGAGGTCGAACGAAGTCAGGGTCTGGCCGGTGGTGTTTGTAATCCGTACGCCATAGACTTCCGTTCCGGTGCCTCCCGAAGCGAGTGAGCCGAGGGCACGATCGATCGATCCGTTAGATCCGAAGGCGTACAGCGCCCCGGTGTTCGAAGATCCTGTGCCTGGACGATAGGCTGTCTGAGTGACAGCGGGAGTACCCTTGGTGGCATACCATCCCGTGAGGGTCGTGTTGTCTGTCCAGGCGGTATCCGTACCTTCCGGACTGACCGACAGTGTGTCGAAGTTCTGGCCGTAGTTCCCGCCGGCCGTGGAATAGAGAACCTGTGCATTGGCTCCGACAGTTCCAGTAGACAGGATGGCGAGTCCGGCGGCTGTTAATAATACCGACTTCTTCATGTAAGATAGTGCTCCTCTGTGTTGCTAAAAAGGCTCAGCCGTCTTTGGAATCGCCTGTGTAGATCCGTAGATTAAGATAATACCCGCTTGCATGTTAAGATTACATTAAAGAACAGTGATGTATGGAAAATCTTCCAGAGCAGTCGGGCAATAACCGTTCAGGGCGTTTGGGCGAGGGGATTGGCTGCGACGTCGGGAGGAGTGCAGGATTCAGGGCAGGGTCTGGTGTATTTTCGGAGCAGGGGGATGCGGATGTTACAGGATAGACGCGATTTTGTGAAAATGCTGTGCGCGGGAGGCGTGGCGATGGCGGCGGAAGGCGGGGAGGCGGGCGCAGAGCCGAAAGCCGAAGGGACGCAGGATGTGTGGCGGCAACTCGCGCCGATCCGCGCCAAATACGACCTGCCCGCGCTGGCGGGAGCCGCCTACTATCGGGGACAGACCGTCGCGACAGGGGTGACGGGAGTGCGGAAGTATGGCGACCCGACGCCCGTGACGATCGACGACCCGTTTCACCTCGGCTCCTGCACGAAATCGATGACGGCGACGCTGGTCGCGATGCTGGTGCAGGAGCAGAAGCTGGACTGGAAAGCGCCGCTGACGACCTATTTCCCGGAGATGAAGAGCACGATGGCGCCCG
>Ga0207705_10001412_pt1 | contig 19125 bp, 15 predicted proteins | sample KBSC13metaG_FD_184314 | JGI IMG/M metagenome (GOLD analysis project Ga0207705, IMG submission 184314) | Corn rhizosphere microbial communities from Kellogg Biological Station, Michigan, USA - KBS C1-3 metaG (SPAdes) (version 2) | ecosystem: Host-associated > Plants > Roots > Rhizosphere > Soil ... | reverse complement strand
GTTCGCGGGGAACTACCCCGGGGGAGCCTGCACGGTGGTTTCGGTCGCGCGCCTGGGCATCCTGCAACGATCTGCGGGGAGTCCGGGCGTTTTTACGTCTCTATTCCTTGCCTACGCCTTTCACGATAGAGGAGAGTTTTCATGGCGACACAACTTAACAAGCGGCGGGCGCTGCTGAGTGTTTCGGACAAGACCGGACTAATCGATTTCGCGCGCGGACTGGTCGATCTCGGATTCGAGCTGATCTCGACGGGAGGCACGGCTTCGGCCATCGCTGCGGCGGGCCTACCGGTGCTGAATATCAGCGATGTGACGGGTTTTCCCGAGATGTTGGAGGGCCGGGTCAAGACCCTGCATCCGGCGGTGCATGGCGGCCTGCTCGCCGACCGCTTCAAACCGGAACATATGGAAGCGATCGCTGAGCACTCCATCCAGCCGATCGATCTGGTCTGCGTCAATCTCTATCCTTTCGCTGCCACGGTAGCAAAGCCGGGAGTCGCGCTCGAAGATGCCATTGAGAACATCGACATCGGCGGGCCGGCGATGATCCGTTCGGCGGCGAAGAATCATACGGGCGTGCTGGTCGTGGTCAGCGCTGAGGACTATGGAGAGGTGCTGCAAGAACTCAAGGACGGCCATGGAGATGTCGGCATTCAGACGAGGCGGCGGCTGGCGGCGAAGGCGTATGCGCATACCGGCCAGTACGACGCCTATATCAGTCGCTGGCTGGCGGATCGGTTCAGCGCGGACGGCGACGGGGCGCTGACCTTCCCGAAGGAGATCGCGCTCGGCTTTCAGAAGGCTCAGGACTGCCGTTACGGAGAGAATCCCCATCAGAAGGCGGCGTTCTATATCTCTCCCGGTGTCACGGAGCCGTGTGTGGCCAATGCACGCCAACTGCACGGCAAGGAACTGTCGTTCAATAACTTCTACGACCTGAACGGGGCGCTGGAGACGGTCAAGGAGTTTTCGGAGGAGGCGCAGGCGGCGGCGGTTGTCATCAAGCACAGCAATCCCTGCGGTGTGGGGCTTGCAGACACGCTCGCGGAGGCGTTCCTGAAGGCACGCCTGGGCGATCCGATCTCTGCCTTCGGAGGCATACTCGCGGTCACCCGCATCCTGGATGTCGCGACCGCGGAAGAGATCACCGGCAAGAACACTTTCTTCGAGGCGATCATCGCGCCGGGCTACGAGCCGGAAGCGATCACGATCCTGACCGAGCGCAAGAGGTGGGGCCAGGACTTGCGGCTGCTGGAAGTACCGGATCTGGCCGGATGGCGCGCGAAGGCGTCTGCGACGGGATACGACTATAAGCGTGTCGTCGGCGGCATTCTGGTCCAGACTCCCGATCATCTGGTGATCACGCCGGACAACCTCAAGGTAGTGACTGAGCGCGCGCCTACACAGGCGGAGATCGAGGAACTGCTGTTCGCATGGCGTGTCGTGCGCCATGTCAAGAGCAACGCCATCGTCTTCACGAAAGACCGTCAGGTCATCGGTGTCGGCGCAGGACAGATGAATCGTGTAAGGTCCGTGAAATTGGCCGTGGAGCAGTCCGGTGAGGCCGCGAAAGGCGCCGTCATGGCCTCCGACGCCTTTTTCCCCTTCCCCGATGGCCCGGAAGCGGCCGCGGCGGCAGGAATCACCGCCATCATCCAGCCTGGCGGCTCGAAGAAGGACGCCGATACCATCGAAGTCTGCAATCGAAACGGAATCGCGATGGTGACGACGGGAGTGCGTCACTTCCTGCATTAGGATCCGTGCTCGCAACAAAAAAGCGCGACGTCTTCAATGGAGGACGTCGCGCTTTCGGTTTCAGGCACTACTCTGCGGAGGCGAGGGAGCCCATGGGGTCCCATGGGTGGAGTTCCGTGGGAGTGGAGTCGAGGAGTTTGAGCAGTTCCATCGGGACATACTTTTTCTCGACGACGACTTCGTAGTTATACTGGTCGAACCAGGCGTCCGTCATGATCATGAAGCCTTTGTCGCCGTTCTTGTCGCCCCAGCTATTCTCGACGCGCCATTTGGTCGGTTTGCCGGAATCGTCGAGGTTGACGCCGGTGAAGACCATGGCGTGCGTCATCAGGCTGGTGCCGTAGTCGAGGCGCTCGGCCTTGTCCATTCCGAACGAGGTGCCGTAGATCGATTCGTAGTCGTAGAGGTCCAGGTCCATCAGGCCGAGGTCCCGGTCGAACATCTTGCCGACATCGCAGCCGAACCAGACCGCCTTCTCGTCTTTGATCATGTCGACGCTGGCCTGCTTCAGCACGTCCAGTTCGACATTGATATAGCGGATGCCGTGCCCACCGATAATGTTGCCCAGGTAGTTGATGGTGTAGAGGGTGTTGAACTTCTTGGTGGACTGGGGACAGTGGATCAGACAGACCATCGAATCGAGATCGAAATCGACATATTTGTCGTAGAACTCTTTTGGGGTCAGCGTACCGGCGCGGTGGAAGTCCTTGTCTTTGTCGCGCCACTGCCACTCGAACTCCGAAGGCGGCTCGCCGAGGTGGATGGCCAGCATACGGTAGATCTCTTCGAGCATCTGCTCTTTCTGGGCGCGGAGATGCTCGTGGGAGTAGCCGTCGGCATGGGCCTTGCGCAGTTGCGTGGCGTATTCCCGCAGCTTATTGGTGACGCGGTCGTTCATTGCACCGGTCGAACTGCTGCTCTCAGTCTCGGGCATCGCGGTCTTCGGGACGACGCCGTACTTCTTGATCAGGTTGACGAACATGTCCCACTGTCCGCCGTCCTGGATGGGGGAGGCGACAAGCCAGGAGATCAGGCGTCCGTCGGTCGGCTCGGACAGGGTGCCCATGATGCTTTCGAGGAAGTAGTTGGACTTCTCCAGTTTGTCCCAGAACATGGTGTAGTTCTGCGACAGCTCGAAGTCCTCCAGGTTCATCTCTTTGGCGGCGATCATCCGAAAGAGATTGAGGCCCGCGAACATCCAGCAGCGGCCGCTGCTGTTCTGGCTGGTGGCGGCGCCTGCTTTGACCTGGTGAGAAAAGACATGGTTCGTCCGTACGACGGCGGCGCGATTCATCGCCACGTTCTTGACCGTAGTTTTGGTGACGGCATTTAGCGCGATGCGGTTGCGCGGATTGGCCTCAAATTTCTGTTGGTAGTCAGCGATGTCTCCGAAGGTGATCTCTCCAGGATACTTCACTTCCGCCGGTGCGGTCTTGTCTCCCATGCGGGCGTCTCCCATTCTGATAGATTTGGATGTCAGATTCTACCCTAATTGAGGGCAGTTTTCAGTGCTTGCAGCAGGTGAGCGTACTCCTCGGGCGGGAGAGGCGTGCGCTGCTCCGTGGAGCGAAAGGCGGGAGGGCCGACCCATTCCGGGTCGCCGATCGTACGGGGCATCAGGTGGCAGTGGAGGTGAGGACACAGGTTGCCGAGCATGGAGACGTTGAGTTTGGCAGGAGCGCAGACCTCCTCGATCGCCTTGCCGATCCGTGCAATGTCTTCGACCCAGTCGTGACGCTCCGCGGGAGTGAGCGCGTAGATCTCGATCGCGTGCCGCCGGAAGACCAGAATACAGTAGCCGCGGTAGTCGGCATCGTTCTGGAGGTGAACCTTGCCCGACGCAAGTTCCGCCACCACATCCGTTTCAGCGGAGTCCGGGCACATCGGGCAGTCTATGCCCGCTTTACGGCTTTGGAAGAGGGCGGTCAGGTCGGTATCGGCCATAGTCACTTTCCGGTGTCTCTGAAATGAGCGTTTCAGAAAAAGACCACGCACCGTGAAGCAGCGCGTGGTGAAATAAGAAAACGAGTGTTAGAAGTGTACCCCTACCTTCGCTTCCGTTTTGACCTCCGGTTTATCGGAAGTTGCTATTCCGTTGAGAAGAGTCTGGGAATAGCTTCCGCTCAGGCTCAGGTCGAACTGCGACCCGAGTCTGTGTGTAAAGCCTAACCGGTAGGTATTCGTGGAGGTCAGATTGGTATCAAAGGCGGATCGCCCCTCGAAACCCGTGGAGATCGTGTCCCATTTCGACACGTGCAAATCGAGGCCGAGATTGAGGAGACTGTTCAATTTTGCGTTCTGATAGTCGTTTTCGGTTCCGTAAGCGGCTTTGAACAGGAATAATTTCCAGTCCGACTCGAGTCCTATAGACTGGGAGAGCAGGCGCTTCACGATGCCGCCATCGCCTTCCGGGTTGTGGGACACGCTGCCAGTCAGTTTCAGGAAGCGACTGGGCGCGACCGAGAACTTCATATTGTAGGTGTTGACGACATCCGGATCGGGAGTGAGGTTGTCGGCCAGGGTGCCCTGGCGGAGTTTTGCGCCGCCGTCCAGTTGCAGGTAGCGGATCGGACTTGATTTTGCGTTTACGATCCCGATGGTCTGCTCTTTTCCGACGTTGTCCAGGAGTTGCACCCCTCCGGAGATCTGCGTTTTCAGGGGGACCAGGGTCGGAAGGTCGATGAGCGCCTCGCGTTTGCGTTGCACGCCGGTATCCTGATAGGTATCTTCAAAACCAACAGCGACCTTGAGTTGCTTGAGGGACGCGATCGGCGTCGCCTCGATGCGGACTCCATCCGTATCGCCTGCGTTCACGCCGCCGACCGTATTGCGGAAGGTCCCGGTGATGCTCAACTGCTTGGCAGGAGCGCTTTTTACTTCGACAGACGTCTTCTGGGTATAGGTGCCCAGGTCCTTCTCCTCTCCCTGGATCTGGGAGGTGGGAATGATGGTCTGCGCTTCGTAGCCGACTGTAGCCTGCGTTCCTTGAATGATCTGTCGCTGTATTTTGAGGGCATCGGTAGTCGTAGTGACACTGTCGCCTTTTGCATCGGTAACCGTCGTGGCGGCGCGGCTGGCGTTGATCTGACCTTTTTGCGGTAGTAGCAGCGAGAGCGCCTCCACGGTTTCAAACGTGCGCGTGCCTTGGGTGGGGGCGCCCGGCAGGAGGCTCGCGGTATCCAGAAGCTGGTTCGTCTGGCGTGCGAGCGCCGTCAGTTTGAGATTGGTAAGGGGCGTGAACGTCCCGTTGGCCTGCATGATCTCTTTGCCTGCCTGCAGGCCGGTCCCGTCGGCCTGATTGAAGAGGGCGCCCGCGTAGGAGTAGGAGGCTCCGAGAGAGGCGTTGCGCCACTTCGTATCGTCGGCAAACCGCGCTCCGCTGCGGCCCATCCAGTCGCCGCCGTGGAGATCGACGAAGAGGCCGGACGTCAGCGTGGAGGTGCGGCCCATATTGGTCGAATCCAGAAACTGAAGATTCGAGATCAGATTGTTGCTGCTGTTGGTGTTGGCGGCGCCGTCCGCGCTGGGCTTATAGATCGAGTTAAAGGTGAGTTTGTCTTTGCCGTGGCTCCAGAGCATCCACTGTAACGGCAGGTTGAAGTTGTTGGAGTTCGGCTTCGAATCGACGGTGTCGGCTGCGTAGGTGACGCGCACAAACTGGTTGGGTGTAACAGGATTCGGGAAGGAGATGGCTCCCGACACGCCGTCAAAGGTGTAGTCCGTATCGCGTTTGAGAACGACACCGTCTCGGGTGACGACCTCACTGCCCGGACGGATCGCCTTCCAGGAGAGCAGGTAGGGGCCTTTGACATTGCGGCCGAAAACCACATCGGTATACTGACCGTTGATTCCTTCGAGAGGCGTCGAGGCGGCGCTGACAGCGCCTCCGCCCAACACAGGCGGGTCTGCTTTGACAGCGGCAGTCGTCAGTGCAGCGAGACCGATGCCGACAGCGAGATGGACGACAAAGCGCATCGAACGCCTGGGGGCAGGCGTGGAAAATGCACGGTAGGCGCAACGGTTACGGGCAAAGAGATACCATTTGGGGCGCGGCTGAGACACGGTTCACCTCATACGATCCGGACGAAAGAGGACTTCACTTCTTCTCTACGTCTGTTAGATGCCTATGTGACGGCAAATGTTACAAAATGCGTGATGGATTGGCCGATTGGAGTGTGCCCGCAAACTTGCGGAACAATATTTACGCTGTTGCCGACAAAGAGATATACGAGCAATTCCGGCTTGAAAAGACGCAGTGTCACCGAACGTTCCGATTCACCGAATGGGTGCGCGGTGAGATCGCTTAACCTATAAATGACCAGGGACAACATCATGGATAACGGAAATACCAAACTGCGCATCGTGCGACTGATGGAACCGACGCTGTGTATGGCCTGCAAATTTGCGGCTGTTGCGACGGTGGAGATGGAAGACGGCTCCAGCCGCCGCATGATGCACTGCAAGCGTCTCGACTGTGACAACTGGCAGACGGAAGAGACGACGGACCAGCCGAAAACGATCTTCGATACGGGGCACCCCGAAGACGAGTAGGAACGCGGACGCAACCTCTCTCTTCGCAATATGGCTTCTCTTACGCGAGCTGAAGACACCGCATGTCTTCGGCTCGTCCCTGTTTGGGAGGAATTTGATGTACAGGTGGCGAACCCTGCGAGCATACGACAGAACAGCGCGGAGGGTAATCGAGACATGCGGGTGATGTTATGGTGCGACATGGAGGGGATCGCCGGGATCTCGGTATGGGAGCAGGTCAACGGAGGCGCGCCGCTCTACGAGGAGGGACGTCGCCTCTACACGGCGGAAGTCAATGCGGCGGTCCGCGGGTGTAAGCGCGCGGGTGCGACGGAGATCGTGGTGATCGATGGGCATGGCGCAGGCGGACCCTGGAACTTCAAGAGCCTGATTCCCGAGCAGTTGGAGAGCGGCGCTTCGTATGTTTTGGGCTACCCCTGGGCGCGGTACGTCAAGCCTTTACAGGATGGCTGCGACGCGGCGCTGTTTGTCGGGGCGCACGCGATGGCCGGTACTCCCGACGGCATTCTCTGCCATACGGTCTCTTCGCAAGCCTGGTACAACGCCCGTATCAACGACACGCTGGTAGGCGAGTCCGGGATCGTGGCGGCGATCTGCGGCGACTTCGGCGTGCCGTGTGTTTTTGTCTCGGGCGACAAGGCGACCTGTGAGGAGGCCCGCGTGCTGATCGGTGACAATATCGTCCAGGCGCCTGTCAAGGAGGGGCTGGGACGCTTCAGCGCCCGCCATCTGCCGGCTTCCGACGCCTGCGCCATGATCGAAGGCGGCGCATACAACGCACTGGCCAGTCGCAACTGGCCGAAGCCGCTCAAGTTTGCAGGACCTGTCTCCTTCGCAGTCGAGCTGGCGACGCCGGATCGGGCGAACGATTTTGTGGGTAAGTCCGGTGTCGAGGTCGTCAATCCCCGGCTTATCATCTCCCGTGCGGACACCTTCTGGGGAGCGTGGGATCAGTTCTGGTATCGATGAGACGCCGACCGGAGGAGAGTGGATGGAAGCGAAAGATCGTATTATCTGCGCGTTAGATGTGGACAACGCATTTCGCGCGCTGCAACTGGTTCGGATGCTGCGGGAGCATGTCGGGGTGTTCAAGGTCGGCCTGGAACTCCTCAATGCCACGGGAATGGAGATCGTCGAAAAACTCCAGGATGCGGGCGCGGACCGCATCTTCTACGACGCGAAACTCCATGACATCCCGAACACCGTCGCCGGCGCGATGCATGGGATTGCGCGGTTAGGTGTCTGGAGTGTGACGGTCCATACGACAGGCGGACCGGCGATGCTGCGCGCAGCGGTCGCGGCTGCGCGTTCGCAGGAGGCGGCAGGAGGTCCGGCGGGACCCAGGGTACTGGGCGTAACGGTGCTGACGAGCATCGATTCGGAGACATTGAAAACCGATCTTCAGGTCGGGATGCCGCTGGAGAGTTTTGTGCCCTTTCTGGCGAAGCAGGCTGCTGCGGCAGGCTGCGCCGGTGTCATCGCCTCTCCGCTGGAAGTCGCAGCGGTGCGGCGGGCGGTCTCCGATCCCGATTTTCTGATCATTACGCCGGGAGTGCGTCCGGCGGGCGCGGATCGCGGGGATCAGGCGCGGGTCATGACACCGGGTGAAGCGATCCGTAGCGGCGCGAGTTATCTCGTGATCGGCAGGCCGATCGTCGGCGCTTCAGACCCGGTCGAAGCCGCCCGAAGCATCGCCGCCGAGATCGCGCAGGCGGCGTAAGATGGGCGTTCCAACGCTGCACAGTACTTATCTCCTCCACGACCTTTCGGCAACGCAGTTGTGGGGACGGATGCTGGGAGTCTCCCTGCGCGCGGGCGATGTGATCGCCTTGATAGGGGATCTGGGCGCAGGAAAGACGACGCTGACCCAGGCGCTTGCACGCGGCATGCGGATCTCTGAACCTGTCACAAGCCCGACTTTCGCGCTGGCGCAGGAGTATCCCGGACGAGTGCCGCTGTTCCACTTCGATCCCTATCGGCTTGACAGCGCGGAAGCCTTTGCGGAGATCGGTTTTGACGAGTACTTCGAACGAGGGGGAGTGATCGTGGTCGAGTGGGCGGATAAGATTGCGCCGCTGCTCCCGGAAGCGCGACTGACATTGACCCTTGCTCTACCGGAGGAGACGGATCCTGATCTCGTGGACGAGGCTCCGCGCACGCTTCGTGCCGCGGCGACAGGAGCACGCTATATCACGCTAATACAGAACCTCAATGCTCTCCCCGAAATCACACCACTCCTCAGGCTGACGCTATGACAGTCGAAACGGCTGAGTCGATTCTTGTCGCCATCGAAACCTCTGGCGATCTGTGTGGCGTGGCGGTTCTGCGCGACGGTGTGTTGGCCGTGGAGCAGACCTTCCGACACCACATGCATCTCTCCGAGGGGTTGCTGGATACGATGCAGACGATCCTGCGTGTGGCGGGTCTTACGCTGGCAGATGTGACGGGGATCGCCGTCGGAATTGGGCCGGGGTCGTTTACCGGAACCCGCATCGGTGTCATGACGGCTAAAACGCTGGCCTCCGTACGCAATATTCCTCTCTACGGAGTGGTGGGCCTGGAAGCGTTGGCGTGGGCATACCGGGGTCTACAGGAGGTGCGTATCGTCCCCATTCTTCCCTGCCGCACCGACGTCGTCTTCACCGCCCGCTACGATGTGGCTGGAACGACTCCTGTCTGTGAGGCCGAACCGGACGCCCTGGCGCTCGATGCTCTGGTTGCGGAGTTGGTTTCTGCTGCCGTGCCCCACGTCCTGCTGTGCGGATCTGCGGTCGTTCGATACGGTGAAGAGTTGCGCGGGCGTTTGACGGCGCAGGGATTACGTGTCTCTCTCGGCGACGAACGCACGCCTCGCGCAGCACACATAGGTATGCTTGCCTATCAGCGAGCGGTGGCAGGACTTCCCGGCGATGCGCCCTTCGATCTGGTTCCGCTCTACATCTCGCCACCGCCTATAACGATGCCTAAAATCCCGATCCCTCAAGCCGAAGATTCCGATCCCCCAATAGGGTTATAGAGAGATCGAATCGATCTCGTATTAGAGCGATCTGGACGTTCGCGATGGAATGAATTCCTTCGCTAGGGTGCTCCGCACCGAGTGTCCACCTTCACGCCAGAAGACGTGTATCATCCTCAATGATCCACGAGAATCACTTTGCGTCGTGGTCGCTGGGCCGGAGCAACTGCTCCGGCCTTATTTCCGGGTTCTCCCAGGAGGGGCGAAGCAGCGTATCCGTCGCAGCGTCGGTGACGGACGAGGCTCTCAGGAGCGAATGACTCGCGCTGTTGTTGCCGGCACACAGCCGAAGGTAGGGCAGGCACTCCTGAGCTTCCTGCACAACTTTCTGCTCCTGCGGGGTGCGCGGCCGGGCGGAGGCAAGGCTTTCGACATAAGGAATAGCCGCGTTATCGCCGACCTGTTGAAAGGCTTGCAGAATCGCGACCATGAGCTCACTCTGGCTGCGGGCGTTTTGAAGCGTGAGTTCGCGGTGCAAACACTCTCTTTGCGCCGCGCTTAACAAGGATGCGTCGTTGGCTTTGAGCATCGGCAACAGGACGGTTAGCGCGGAAGCCGCTTCGTATTGGAGATCCTGATCCGGCCAGGTCAACGCCTCTGCGAGCTGCCCGACGGCTTTTGGATCCCGCTGCTGGGCCTGTTTCCGCATGACCGTGACCCGTTTGCGGGAGAGGGAGACGCGGTAGAGTTGGCTGGTCAGGACCGAGAGGCCGCTCCAGCATAATCCCTCAAGCGGTTGATGGTGGGCGAAACTGCTGACCGCCTGGAAGGCGGTGTAGGGAACGATAATGCCCCAGTTTGCCAGCAGAAACGCCACCCGCATCGCGGGCCGCGCGACTTTCTCTCGCTCCGCTTCCAGCACCGCCAGAGCGGATGCGTCCGTCGCCGATGGCAATGAAGAAGTTTGACTCTCCGCAATCGAAGCCGACACTCCGTCAGGAGACATCGGGAGGAGAACGGGGGAAGGGAGCGGGTCCGGAACTTGCGACGGGTGTTTGAGGGCCTGCTCACGGAGGCGTGGAAGGCAGGCCAGTGCTTCGTGTCGGACGCTTTTGGCAGCGGGAGTCCACGCGCGGATATTCGCCACCCGCTCTACGACGGAGACCGCATCTCTGTCCCCGATGCGGACAAGCGCCTTCAAGATGGCGATCTTCAGTTCGAAATCATGGGAGTATTCGAGTGTATTGTAGATCGCCGAACGATGTTTTCCGTTGATGTAGAGACCGTCGTTTTCGTTCACCAGCGGTAACAGGTTGAGGAGCTTGAGGCGGACGATTTTGCGGATCCGACGGTTCGGCCACGAGAGGGCTTCGAAGAGAGGACCGGTCCAACGTTGATCGAACTCCTGAAGGTTCAGCGCCGCATGGGCATGGTCCAGTGCATGCAGATTACGGTTGTAGAACCAGATAGCGAGCAGAATGGGTGGGATAACGATATTGTACGAGTTTCTGGTGTCGAAGAGGTTAAGCGCGAGGAGTGTCATCGTACAGCCTGCGAAAGCATCCCCCAACGTTCGCCGCAGGGGTTGTGACCGATGTTCGGTCAGGCGTTGATTGACTGCCGTCATCACATCGTAAATCTCAACCATCTGCGCGATATCCGTTTCGGATCGCGGGGCCTCTTGCCACTCCCGGTGGGTAGGAGGCAGATCTGCCTCGCCACGATCCTCGAATGCCTGCTCGTGTGCCATGGAGTTGTCCTCGCAGCGTGAAGAGTGTGATGTCATACCGACGAAACGGATATTGGGGAGGTTTCGTGTGAAATCCTCCCCAATTCGTGTCGTTGCGTGTCTCGAAAAGGAGACGATCGAGCCGGTGGGTCTACTGGTCCTGAACCAGGATCTCCTTCTTGTATCCGCCACGTGACCTATCATAAGCGTAGATCATCAGGAAGATGAAGAACAGGATGACCGGCAGAATGATCAGAACGCTCAAGCCTGCGGAGCCTCCGGCGGCCTGTGCCTTCGCCCATTCCGCCGCCATCGGAGTTCCCGCCGCCGCATTCTGGTAGGGCGCCAATTGAGCAGCCGTCGGATTTACCAGATTCAGAGCCGCAGCCTGCCCTTTATCGACGGCTCCTCCGACGATTGGCAGGAAGATCGATGTCGACATCATACCGACTCCCCCCATGATCGACATTCCGAGGGCGCCGGTGCGCGGGAATCGCTCAGAGACAATTCCCAGCATCGTCGGCCAGAAGAAACAGACGCCGACCGCGAAGATAAAGGCGGCGACATAACCGGAGGTCGGATTCGACGCCTTACTCAACATGTACATCCCGACGGCAGAGAAACCGGCGGAACCGATGAGCATCGCGACAGGCGACATGCGATGGACGATGTCTCCGGCGAATGCGCGGCCAACGGTCATCAGGCCGTTAATGAATACCAGGATCAGGATGCCAGCCGCTCCGGTCGTGGCGGAGAGAATGTTGGGTACCCACTGCCCGGTGACAAGTTCTGTCGCCGAGGAGCAGACCATACAGGCGAGAAAGACCAGGAAAAGCGGAGTCGCGCAGGCTTTGAACATGTCACCCATGGAGACGCCGGAAGCCGTGCGCTCTGTTTTCGGGAATTTCTTGCCGAAGAACATGAATCCGTAGATCACCAGGGGCAACACCATGGTCAGCATCTTCACCTGCCAGAGATGCTCTGTGCCGCCGATGCCCGCGGAGGTGATCGCATAGGCGATGAGGCCGCCGATGACGATCCCGCCCGGAAACCACATGTGGAAGCGACCGAGGCGTTTGATCTTCTCGTCCGGATAGAGGGTTGCGATCAGCGGATTACACGCTGCTTCGACGAATCCGTTCGCCAATCCGAATGCGAGTGTTCCGAGGAATAGGGCCGCGAAGACGTTTTCTTTGCCAAACGAGGCCGCGAAGATGGTGGTGAGAATGCCGATGGTGTGGCCGATGAAGGCCAGGGTCAGCAGCCGACCCATGCCGACGACGTCGCAGAGCCATCCCCCGATAATAGTCGTAACGGCGAAACCCCAAAAGGCGGTGCCTGTGATCCAGCCTGCCTGGGTGTTGGTCAGTTCGAACTGTTTTTCGAGCTGAGCGATAATGTCGCCGCGGATCGCGAACGACATTGCGGTGACGATGAGCGAGATGCAACTCGCCCAGAAGAGTTGTTCCCGGCGGGCGAGCCAGTAGTCGCTCACTACACCGGTATTGGCCGTACTTTCGATGGTTTCACTGCTCAAAGCGTGTCCTCCTTCCCAGGATGGGAGAGATGTTCGGTGCGGTCGATACTCCCGTCCTTACTTTCCGGACGGGTTGGAACACAGGGGTTACAGTGTCCGGCCCACGGCGGCGGCGATTCGGGCCGCTTCCGTCATCAGTTGTTGGAACTGTTCGGGGGTCAGGGACTGCGCTCCATCGGAGAGCGCCTCCTTGGGACACGGATGCACTTCGATAATCAGGCCGTCGGCTCCGGCGGCGAGCGCCGCGCGGGACATCGCGGGAACGTAGCGCGCGATCCCGATCCCGTGCGAGGGGTCAGCGATGACAGGCAGATGCGAGATATGCTTGAGGACGGGGACGGCGTTCAGGTCGAGCGTATTTCGGGTGTAGGTACGGTCCAGTGGATGGACCCCGCGCTCGCAGAGCATGACATCGGATGTGCCGTGGTGCAGCAGATATTCGGCGGCAAGTAGAAACTCGTCGAGCGAGGCGCTGGGACCGCGTTTCAGCATCGTGGGATGGCCGGATTTGCCGGCGGCGATCAGCAGCGGATAGTTCTGCATATTGCGCGCCCCGATCTGAAGGATATCGGCGTGCTCGGCCACGACGGTGACATCTTCCGGTGAGACGACTTCGGTGATCGTCAGGATTCGCACCTCGTCCCCGACCTCTTTGAGAATCTTGAGGCCGTCTATGCCGAGTCCCTGGAAAGAGTAGGGGGAGGTTCGGGGTTTGAAGGCGCCTCCGCGCAGGACTTTCGCGCCTGCGGCCTTGACGGCCTTTGCCGCGGCGAGAAGCTGCTCTTTGCTCTCCACGGAGCAGGGGCCGGCCATCACGACGCACCGGTTGCCGCCGATCTCCACGTCTTTGATCTTGACGACGGTATCGACCCGGTGAAACTCCCGCGACGCCAGTTTATAAGGGCGGCTGATCTGGACGACATGATTGACGCCGGGAAGAATCTGTAGGCTCTGCGTGAGCGGCTCACGCACATGGCTGGGAATTGCGCTGGCGACGCCGATTGCGGTATGTTCGCCACCGGGGAGGCGGAGCGCCTGCATCTGGTGATCTTCTATACGTTGGATCACCTCTTCGATCTGTTCTGCCGTTGCATCGGCATTCATCAACACCATCATTGTGTGGTTCCTGTCTTCTCGTGTAACAACCTCCATTGGTCGTGAGGGATATTCCACGTGCTGCACAGAAAATCCTTCCTGGTATCGGACGGTATAGGATTGCGTGCAATCCTACTTGCACCTACGGTCGTTTTTTGCTATACTGCGTAGGACCTATGTGGCAGAAGGAGAGAGATGACTCACGCGGACCAGACCGCTGATGAAGGCGCGGAACGCCCGGTGCGGCGACAGGCTCAGACATTCGCGATCCTGCGCTCGTGGCTGGTGCTTCTGCTGGTCTGCGGCATGTTCTCTCTGCACCCGGTTTTTCGGGCGACATTCTGGACACGCGACTATCTGCCGGACATCGTACAGCAGTCCGGCCGCAACATCGTCCTCGCGGTTGGGATGTCGTTTGTCGTGATGACCGGTGGAATCGATCTTTCGGTGGGATCGGTGTTGGCGTTGGCCGGTGTGGGGATGGGGATGGCGCTCTCGGGGAGACCTGCCTCGCCCCCCTGGCTCGCTTTCGCCGCCGCGTTTCCGATCGCGTTTCTGGGCGTCGGTCTCGTGCGTCGCGCTCTAAACGCGCGTCTGAGTGCGGCGCCGATTGTCCTCTATGCCGGGATATTCGTCGTTCTGGAGGCCGTTGTCGGCATCGTGCTGGCGCAGGCATTGAAGGGCGGACTGCGGGTCGAAGGCGCGATCTGTTTCGCGCTGTTGATCGGCGTCAGTTGTGGGCTGGTCAATGGGTTGGTAGTCTCCATCGGGCGTGTTCCGCCGTTTGTCACGACGCTTGGCATGATGAGCATGGCCCGCGGGTTGACACTCTATGCGACGAATAGCCAGAGTGTGTCGGTCAATTTTCCGCGTCTGCGCACTCTGGGGGATGGCCCGCCGCTGCTGCTGATCGCGCTGGCGGTCGTGATCGGCGGCAGCCTCTTGCTAAACCGTTTTCGCGCCGGCCGGTATGTGCTGGCGATCGGCGGAAATGAGCAGGCGACCCGGCTGACGGGGGTCTCCGTCGAGACCTATAAGACTCTGGCCTATCTGCTTTCCGGCCTTTGCGCGGCGATCGGGGCGGTACTGGTCACCGCGAAGTTCGGCACGGCCAACACCGGGGCCGGCACTGGAGCGGAACTCGACGCGATTGCGGCGGTCGTCATTGGAGGCACGTCGCTCTCCGGGGGCCAAGGCTCCATCCTGAATGCGCTGGTCGGTGCGCTGACCATCACGGTAATCACGTCCGGGTTGGTGCTGGTCGGGATCGAAGTGAATTTGCAGCAGGTCATTCTAGGTGGTATCATCGTTTTAACGGTATTTATCGATCAGATTCGAAAGCGGCAGGGATAGAGGCGATTGCGCCGCAAAAAGTCCTGAGAGCTGCGGGAGGTGGGACGCGTGCGAAGATCTGTACTGTGCGTAACGGCGCTGGCCGTGGTTCTGTTTGGATGTGGCAAAGAGGAGACGCCTCCTCCGGTGGCTCCAACGGCTCCGACTACCAATGCGGCCACGCCTTCCGCACAATCCGGCGCTGTTGCGAACACGTTAACCGACGCTCACCTGGAGGCGGTTCAGAAGGCGACGAAACCTCTGAAGTTCGTCCTGATCGTGAAGACGAAGAACAATCCATTCTTTCTGCCGATGATCAAAGCCTTCGAGGACACGGCTCGGGAACTTGGCGTTGCGGCGGAAGTGCAGGCGGGCGCGCAGGAGGCGAGTTATGAGCAGCAGGTCGCCCTGGTGCAGACGGAAGTCTCCAAAGGAACTGCGGCGATTCTGATTACTCCCGCTGACTCCAAGGCGCTCGTGCCTGCCCTCAAAAAAGCGGCGGATGCCGGCATCCTCATCATCAATCTCGACAACCGCCTCGATCCGGAGACGGTCAAATCGCAGAATCTTTCGCTGGGCGGCTATGTGGGCGTCGATAACGTTCAGGGCGGCGAGAAGGCCGGTATGGCGCTTATGGAGGCGATGGGCGGCCACGGTGACGTTGCGGTGATGGAAGGCATTCGCGGAGTCGATAACGCCGAGGCGCGGAAGAAGGGGTTCGAACTCGCGGTTGGCCACAGGCTTAAGATCGTCGCGTATGAAACGGGAGAGTGGGAGACCGAAAAAGCCTATAACAAAACGCTCTCCCTTCTCGCCGCGCACCCGACACTCTGCGGAATCTTCTGCGCGAACGACAACATGGCCATCGGCGCGATGAAAGCAGTGGCCGAGAAGGGAAAGAAGGGCCAGATCAAGGTCGTGGGCTACGACGATATCCCGACCGTGACCGAGGCCATCAACTCCGGGGATCTCTCAGCGACGATCGAGCAGCATCCGGACTACATGGGCAAATACGGTGTGCGCATGGCTCTGGGGATTCTGCAAGGAACGATCCCCAAAGGCTCCGAGTATCTGGTTTCGCTGGAGACCATTCAACGCCGTAATGCGGTGTCACCTGCCACGCCTTAGGTTGTCATACCGGGAAAGAGTCGCTCCTTGAGGGGCGGCGGCTTAGGCACTATGCCTTTAAGAGAACGTTCCAAATCGCCCGCCCTCAACTTGTCACGCCAAGCTCAAGCCCTCCGCTAGGGGTTGCTGCGCAACCGAAGGCCCACTAAAGTGGGCACAAAATCAGTATTTGCGCAAACAGGACCCTGCGACAAGGTCTACTGATAGCGAGAAGTGTGCCCGCTTCAGCGGGCCTTCAGCCGAAGGCTCCTAGCGGAGGGCTTGAGCTTGGCGTGCATTTCTTATCTGCGAGGTATTGGACGTAGGCAAAGGCAGAGATGTATGCAGATGCAAATATTGCAAAAAAAGATAGCGTGGGCATGGAGTGCTCTATTTTTCAGTTCTTTCTTTATAGGTGGTCATGTCACCGCCGCGCAACGTGTTGTTGGAACTCCCACACCTGTGGTGGATGGGACTTATTTCACGCGTGAAGTGCAGCCGATCCTCCAGAAGAGTTGTCTTGGGTGTCATGGTGTGGGGGCGCGACTGAGCGGGTTGGATCTGAGTTCGCGGAAGGCGGCGCTGCAAGGAGGCACCCGTGGCGCGGCGTTCGTGGCAGGCAACGCGTCCAAGAGCGTGCTCTATCAGATGGTGACGGGTGTCCGGACGCCGCAGATGCCGCCGACGGGTAGGCTGCCTGCCGCAGCATCGGCGGTTCTGAAAAAGTGGCTGGATGGTGGTGCGCCGTACGCGGATGCCCCTGTGACGACGGCTCAAAAGCAGGTGTGGTGGGCCTTTAAGCCGCCTGTTCGTCCTCCAGTTCCGACATTTGGGTCTGTCTCCTCCGGCACGACGCACACCGTCGCGCTTCCACCGAAATCGGCTTCGACGTTCTCTCCGGCAGCGTGGGTTCGCAATCCGATCGACGCCTTCGTGCTGCAAAAGCTACGGGCCGGCGGCCTGACTCCCTCTGCTCGCGCTTCCAAGTCGACCTTGATCCGCCGGGCTACGATGGATCTCGTCGGGCTGCCTCCCACTCCGGAAGAGGTACACGCCTTCCTCGCAGACACTTCCCCGCAGGCTTACGAAAAACTTGTCGATCGGCTGCTGGCGTCTCCTCAGTACGGAGAGCGCTGGGGACGGCACTGGCTCGATGTCGTGCGCTATGCCGATAGCGGAGGTTTTGAAGGTGATCGGGATCGTCCCTATGCGTGGCGCTATCGGGACTATGTGATCTCCGCGTTCAATACGGACAAGCCCTTCGATCAGTTTGTACGGGAACAGATCGCCGGGGACGAGATCTCGCCGACTTCCTCGGAGGCATTGGTCGCTACCGGGTATCTCGCGGTCGGGCCGCAAGACATCGTCATGCAGAACCCCAAGAACCGCTCGGACGAGTTGGACGATCTGGTCTCGACGACTGGAGCGGCCTTTCTGGGCCTGACGACGGGCTGCGCCCGCTGCCACGATCATAAATACGATCCGATCAAGCAGACCGACTACTATCGGCTACAGGCGGTCTTTGCCGCGACGGAGCGGCGGGATGTCGATATTCCGACTCCCGCGGAGCGAAAGGCTTACGACGAGCTGACAGCGGAGATCGCTCCCCTCCAGCAGAAGATCGATGGCCTGCGCGATACTACGACGAAGGCGCTCATGGCGAAAGGCGTTGCCAAACCGACCGATATGCAGATCCTCGCGGCGCTTTCGGAGGCGGATCACAAACAGTGGGATACGCTCCAGTCGCAGGTCGCGGCGCTGACGGCGAAGCGGGGCGAACTGCCGAAGGCCCAGATCGTGACCGATCAGGGCAAGACATTTCCTGTTTCGCATGTGATGATCCGCGGGGTAGCGGACCATCTGGGAGATGAAGTCAAACCCGGCTCTATCTGCGCCCTGCCAGGCGGAGATTTCAACGTGGGGCCGGAGGCAGCCACGGACAAGACGACGGGCCGAAGGCGTGCGCTTGCAGAGTGGCTGGTGAGTAAGTCCAACCCGTTGACCGCGCGTGTCTTCCTGAACCGCATCTGGCGGCAGCATTTCGGGCGTGGAATCGTCAATACCCCTAGCAATTTTGGGGTGAGCGGAGAGATCCCGACGCATCCGGAACTGCTGGACTGGCTCGCGGTCACCTACATGGAGAACGGATGGCATCTCAAGCCGATCCAGCGGATGATCCTGCTCTCCAACACCTATCAGCAGGATTCGACTATTCGAGATGCCGCAGTAAGGGCCGATCCACAGAATCGTCTGCTCTGGCGGATGCCGGTGAAGCGTCTTGAAGGCGAGGCGGTGCGGGACAGCATACTCTCCGTCTCCGGTGCCCTAAACCAGGAGATGGGTGGACCACCGGTCTATCCGCCGGTGGATCCTTCGCTACGCGCCGACACGTTCCAGGGGCCGAACTGGAAGGATGGCGAGGATGGTCCCTCCACGTGGCGTCGCAGCGTCTACGTGAAGGTGAAGCGGTCGCTGCTGCTGCCGGAACTCGAAGTTTTCGACTGTCCTGAGATCACGTATACGGTCGCGGCGCGCAATATCAGCACGACGCCGCTCCAGGCGCTGACGCTTCAGAACTCGCCCTTCGTTCTGCGCCAGTCGGAACTGTTTGCCGCGCGGATCGCAAAGGAGGCGGGCGCGGATCCGGCGCATCAGATCGATCGCGCCTATCAACTGACAGTCTGCCGACCGCCCACAGCGCGGGAGAAGGCTCTCAGTCTCGCCTACCTGCAAAAACGGGGTGCGACGGGTCTCCAGGACTTCTGTCACGCGCTCTTCAGTCTGAACGAATTTGTCTACGTGCCATGAGGAAAGAACGATGAACCACGACGAACCGGATGGCCATGACGATCATAGCGGACCGACCTATATTCCGCGTCGGGAGTTTTTGCAGCGCGCGGGTGGTGGAATCGGCGGGCTGGCGCTGTCTTACCTGTTGGGCGGCGAGGGGCTTACGGCGGGCGGTGTCGCGTGCGCAGACGGACTGCCGCCGGATCCGTTACGGCCCCATCCGCCTCATTTCCCCGGCAAAGCGAAACGGGTCATTTCGATTTTCCTCTTTGG
>Ga0207705_10001409_pt1 | contig 19145 bp, 19 predicted proteins | sample KBSC13metaG_FD_184314 | JGI IMG/M metagenome (GOLD analysis project Ga0207705, IMG submission 184314) | Corn rhizosphere microbial communities from Kellogg Biological Station, Michigan, USA - KBS C1-3 metaG (SPAdes) (version 2) | ecosystem: Host-associated > Plants > Roots > Rhizosphere > Soil ... | reverse complement strand
CTCGGCATCGCCGATGGGATCGATCTTGCCCTCGACATGAGTGATGTCGTCATCTTCGAAGCAGCGCAGCACATGCACCACCGCATCCACTTCGCGGATATTGGCCAGGAACTGGTTGCCCAACCCCTCGCCCTTAGAGGCGCCGCGCACCAGACCGGCAATGTCCACGAAGGTGATGCGGGTCGGAATGATCTCGGCCGAGCCGGCGATCTTCGCCAAGGTGTCCAGCCGTGCGTCAGGCACCGCCACATCGCCGACGTTCGGTTCGATGGTGCAGAAAGGATAGTTCGCCGCCTGCGCCGCCGCGGTCTGCGTCAGGGCGTTGAACAGGGTGGACTTGCCGACATTGGGCAGGCCCACGATTCCGCATTTGAAACCCATTACTCTTCTTTCTTTTTCTTTTCCGGCTTTGGCGGTGGCTTCAACAGCAGTGCCACCTTGCTCATGAAGCCGGCATCGTCGTCTTTTGCCAGCAGGGGCGCGGCCTGGACCATCGCCTCCACCAGCGGCTTCAGCCAGAGAATGTCGTCCTTGCTGAAATTATCCAGCACATGGCCGCTGACTCTGTGCTTCTCGCCGGGATGGCCGATCCCCAGGCGCACCCGGCGATAGTCGGGACCCAGGGTCGCGGTGATGGAGCGCAAACCGTTCTGCCCCGCGTCGCCGCCGCCGGTCTTCACTTTCAACTTGCCGGCGGCCAGATCGATCTCGTCATGCACCACGACCAGGGCTTCGAGCGGCAGCTTGAAGAAGCGCAAGGCCGGTCCCACGCTGTCGCCGGAAAGGTTCATGTAAGTCTGCGGCTTCAACAGATACGTTTTGCGGCCGCCCAGTGAACCTTCCGACAGCAGGCCCTCGAATTTGGCCTTCCACGGGCCGAAGCCATATTCGGCGTGCAGCATGTCCACGACGATGAAGCCGGCATTGTGCCGGTTCCTCGCATATTGCGAGCCGGGGTTGCCCAGGCCGGCAATGAGTAAAGGCGTGTCCATGAAGGAGACGCCTCCCTCTGCGGCGGCTTACTTCTTGGCCGGGGCGGCGGCCGGCTTGGCACCAGCGGCCGGCGCGGCGGCACCAGCGGCGGGCGCGGCGCCAGCAGCCGGAGCGGCGCCCTCGGCCGGGGTTGCTTCCGCGGCCGGCGCGGAGGCGGCAGCCGCAGCAGCGGCGGCAGCGGCGCGCTGCTCTTCGATGACGCTGGTGGGCGCCACGATCGAGCAGACCGTGAAGTCACGGCCACGAATGATCGGCTTTACGCCTTCCGGCAGGGTGAGGGAGTTGATGTGGATGGACTCGTTGATGTCCAGGCTCGACACGTCCACTTCGATGGTGTTGGGAATCTTGTCGGCCGGGCAGATCAGGCCGATGGAGTGGCGAACGATATTGAGCACGCCGCCCTTCTTCAGGCCGGGGGAAACGTCGCCGCCATTGAAGTGCACTGGAATTTCCAGGCGCACGGTGGTGCCTTCGGCCAGGCGCATGAAGTCCACATGCACGGGGCGGTCGCTGACAGGATCGAGCTGCACTTCGCGCGGGATCACGCGGGTCTTCTTGCCGCCGATGTCCAGCATGATGAGGGTGGTGAGGAAATGGCCGGCTTCGACATGGCGCTCCAGGGTACGGGCATCGACGGCCACGTTCTGGGCGTCTTCGGTTCCGCCATAGACCACGCCGGGGATCAGGCCCTTGGAACGCGCCTGGAAGGCCGGACCCTTGCCGGTCGCGCCGCGCGCTTCCACCTTAAGCTCTTGAACTTGCGACATTTTCCTGATCCTTCGGGGCCGGCTTGGCCGGCAAATATGCGGAAAGGCGAGGCTTTTAGCGGAAGGCGGCTTTCCGCGCAACCGGGCGGTTTTGACCGCCCGAACCCGTGCTAGCCTTGCCCAAAAGCGGGGAGGACGACATGCACAATCCCATTATCGCCATTCTGGCCGCCGGCGTGGCCGCCTGGATCTTCGGCGCGGTCTGGTACGGGGTCTTAGGCAAGCCCTGGCAGCGGGCGCAGGGGCTCGATCCCGATGCGTGCAAGGACAAGAAGATGCCCCTGAACCTGCTGGTGGTGTCGTTCCTGGCCGCCCTGGTGATGTCGGCGACGATCTACTACCTGCTGGCCAGCATGGGTGTGGTGGGCGTCGGTCCCAGCGCCATGATCGGGCTGACCATCGGGGTCGGGCTGATTGGCGTTTCCCTGCTGGTGAATTACTCGTTCCAGCAGCGCCATTACACCCTGACCGTGATCGATGGCGGTCACTGGGCGCTGGCGCTGACCATCGAGGCGGCGGTCATCGCGCTTCTGGCTTAATTGGCTGGAGCGCCGCATTTCGCGGCGCGACCCTCCGCTAGGGCCATGACCTGCCTCCCCCTTTGCGGGCGAAGCCCGCCCTAAAGGGGGAGGTGGCCGCGACGGGCGTACGAGCGAAGCGAGTGCGTGATAGTCGCGGACGGAGGGGGTAAAAAATCAATCAAACAGACTCGAAACCGATGCCTCGTTGTTGATGCGCCGCATCGCCTCGCCCAAAAGCGGGGCAATGGAGATGGTGCGGATGTTGGCGCAGGCCTTCATCGCGTCGGTGGCCTGGATGGTATCGGTCACCACCATGGATTTCAGTTTGGAGTTCTTGATGCGCTCCACCGCCTTGCCCGACAGCACGCCATGGGTGGTGTAGGCATAGACTTCGGTGGCGCCATTGTTCAGCAGCGCCTCGGCGGCATTGCACAGGGTACCGCCCGAATCGATGATGTCGTCGATCAGGATGCAGGGCCGGCCTTCGACCTCGCCGATGATGTTCATCACTTCCGACACGCCGGCCTTTTCGCGGCGCTTGTCGACGATGGCCAGATCGGTGTTGAGGCGGCGCGCCAGCGAGCGGGCGCGCACCACGCCGCCGACGTCGGGCGACACCACCATCGGCGATTTGCCGTCCAGATGCTCCAGAATGTCCTTCACGATCACCGGCTGGGCGAAGAGATTGTCGGTGGGGATGTCGAAGAAGCCCTGGATCTGGCCGGCATGCAGATCCACGGTCAGCACCCGGTTGGCGCCGGCTTCGGTGATCATGTTGGCCACCAGCTTGGCCGAGATGGGGGTGCGGGGCCCGACTTTGCGGTCCTGGCGGGCATAGCCGAAATAGGGGATCACCGCGGTGATGCGCCGGGCGCTGGCGCGGCGCAACGCGTCGATGATGATCAGCAGCTCCATCAGATTGTCGTTGGCGGGCGCGCTCGTCGACTGGATCACGAACATGTCCTCGCCGCGGACATTCTCCCGAACCTCGACAAAGATCTCATCGTCGGAAAAGCGCCGGACATCGGCCTTGACCGGGGTCAGCCCCAGATGGGCGCTGATGGCGTCGACAAGCTCTTTGTTGGAATTGCCTGCGATCAGGCGCATGCCCCGCGATCCGTTGAGATCCGTCATCGCACGCGCCCCCGAAGACCCTGCTGAAGTGAAGCTTTGATGACGGGCTTTTAGCGGCTGGGCTTTGCAATCGCAACCGCAGATGGGCGCTTCCGGTGCGGCTGTTACGCGCTAAGCACAATTGCCGAGATTTGCCGCCCATAATCCGGCTCCCCGGCATGGGTGGTGCGGCGGAAACTGAAAAAGCCGTTTTCCGCGGGATAGGTGCAAATCCCGAGCGTTTCGACCGACCCTGTGCCGGCCTGGGTCAGGCGATGTGCCGCATAGCCGGGCAGATCGAAGCGGAAATGCCCTTCCCGGTCCGAGGGCACGAAGAAGCGGGCATGCTTCGCGCCTGATTCCAAAAACCGGTCGCGAAAGTCCGCGCCGACCTCGTAATTCTGCTGACTGATCGAGGGGCCGATCGCGGCGCTGATCCGCATCCGCGAAGCGCCCAGCTTTTCCATCGCCTCCAGGGTGGCTTCCAGCACGCCGCCGAGCGCGCCTTTCCAGCCCGCATGGGCGGCGCCGATCACGCCGGCGTTGGCGTCGGTAAAAAGCACCGGCGCGCAGTCGGCGGTGAGAATGCCCAGGCCCAGGCCTGGCGTCGCCGTCACCATGCCGTCGCCTTCAAGGCGCCGTCCGTCCTCGGCGCCCCAGGCCGGAAATGTATGAACGATGGGACTATGGACCTGGGACAGGCTGATCAGCCGCACCTCCGGCGCCAGTGCGTCCGCGACCCGCCGGCGATTCCCGGCCACCGCCGCCGGATCGTCTTTCGAACCCGGACCGCAATTGAGCGATGCATAGATGCCTTGCGACACGCCGCCCTCGCGGCCGAAGAAGCCGTGGGCGATGCGGGGGCTATTCAGGCCCTGCGCTACAAGACGCTTCACGGTGGAAAACCCGCGACATCAGTCATGCCCGGCGGCATCAGCGCCAGCACCTTGAAGAGCCGGCCCATCGTGTCATTGCCGATCAACCGCTCGGTGGCCGCGAGAAGATTCTGGCCCTCCGCGGGATTGGCTTTCATCAACTGTTCCGCTCGCTCGGCAATGCCCAGATTGGCGAGAAACGTGCCTTGCGTCACCGGTCCGGAAACGGACGCGCCGCCGCGCTTGGCGGCCGCCGCCAGCGCGGCGAAATCCACATGGGCGGACAGATCATCCTCGCCCGGCTCGGCCAGCACATCGACAAAGCGATGGCCGCCCACTGCCTGCAAGGTTTCGGCAAAGCCCGTGCGCTCGCCATAGCCATAGTCGATGATCAGGCCGGCGCCGCCGCGCGCCGCGATGGCGCGGGCAATGTCTTCGGCGAGCGCCGTCCCGGCAGGCGATGTTTCATAGACCCCGCCTTCCGGCGCGGCTTCCAGTCCGGCGGGAACTGCGGCCGGCGGCAGCGGCACGGGCGCGAGCGCGAATGTCAGCTCGCCATCCTTGGCGGCGATCATCCGCTCGCACCAGCCGCGCGGGGTCTTTACATATTGGCGCACCGGCAAGGCATCGAAGAATTCATTGGCCACCAGGAACAAGGACCGGTCGGTCAGGCTATCATCGAATTGCGGCTGCCAGCTCACATCGGCGCCAAGGCTGCGCAATTTATCGGCCTGCATCTCCTGCAAGACCGGGCTGGCCTCGATCAGCACCACGTCCAGATCCACCAGAAACTCCGGCGCCACCCTGGCGGTGCGCAGGATATCGGCCATCAGGGTGCCGCGGCCGGGCCCGAGTTCCACCAGGCGGGGATTTTTGGGGCAGCCCTGATCGGCCCAGGCCTGCACCAGCCACAGCCCGACCATCTCGCCGAACATCTGGCTGATTTCCGGTCCGGTGGTGAAATCCCCGCCCGCGCCGAAGGGGTCGCGCGTTGCATAATAGCCTTCCTTGGGGTCCAGCAGCGCCACGGTCATGAACTGCGCCACCGAGATCGGGCCTTGCGCCGCGATCAACTCCGCAAGACGGGAATTCAGGCTCATGCGTTCTTGGCAACGGGCTTGCGATAGGCCAGCCAGAACAGCGCGCCTGCGCCCAGCCAGACCGGAATGGAGAGCGCCATGCCCATGGAGACCGGGCCGATGAACTGAGTGTCGGGCTCACGGAAAAACTCGCTGATGAAGCGGAAGCTGCCGTAGCCCAGGAAGAAGATGGCGCAGAGCAGGCCGGGGCGCCGATGGGCGCCGAAGACACGCAGCGCGATCTGCATGATCAGGAACAGCGCCACGCCTTCCAGCGCCGCCTCATACAATTGGCTGGGATGACGCGGCAGATGATAGGGATCGCGCGGGAAGATCATCGCCCAGCGCGCTTCCGAAGGCCGGCCCCACAACTCGCCATTCACGAAATTGGCGAGGCGCCCAAAGAACAGCCCGATCGGCGCAAAGGCGCAGACCAGGTCTCCCACCGACAGCAGCTTGAGTTTGCGCCGGCGGCAGAAAAGCCAGACCGCCAGCACCACGCCGAGCAGCCCGCCGTGAAACGACATGCCACCATTCCAGGCAGCGATGATGCTGATGGGATCGGTGATGAACCCCATCGGCAGCCCGTCGCAGAAGGCCGCATATTGCGGGGTGACGCTGCAAAGGAAGGTGCCGTAGATCAGCACCCAGCCCAGCCGTCCGCCGATGATCACGCCCAGGATGGCCCATACCACCAGGTCGCCAATGTCATCTTCGGTAGCCGGCGGCTTGCCGTTGAACGGCGGCGGCGCCCAAAGTTTCTTCTGGCGCAGGACGCGCACCACGCCCCACCAGCCCAGCACGATGCCGGCGATATAGGCCAGGGCATACCAGCGGATAGCGAACGGCCCCAGATGCACCAGCACGGGATCGATCTGGGGGAAGGGCAGCAGGGCCTGGATCATGGGTATGTAGACGGCGGTGCTTCGCGGCTTGTGTCAAGCGGGTGGCGCCGCCATATAGAAGGGGCCTTAGAGAAAGGCAAAGCGGAGCTTCCGATGGCGCAGACCGACAATCCCTTCCTGGACGGGGTAGCCAAGGCCTTTACCGACGCCGCCGGCATGGCCCAGAGCGTCCGGACCGAGATCGACACATTTGTCCGTCAGCGGCTGGAGCGGCTGGTCGCCGATATGGATTTCGTGCCGCGCGAAGAATTCGAGGCCGTGAAAGCGATGGCCGCCAAGGCCCGGGAAGAGAATGAAGCGCTGGCGGCCCGGATCGCTGCTTTGGAATCCAAATCAAACACTTAAGCGCCGCGCAGAGTCCTTAACGCCGTTTCGGCGGACCGGCGCCAAAGCTGTGGAATCTTTTTTCCCGCCGGGGATGAGAGTCCTCAGACTCTTGTTTTCTCAAAATCTTGTGCCAGTTTGGACCTCGACTGCTTCGTTTTGTGGCTGGAGTTGATCCATATGACCATTACGCACCTGGACGACGAGCCGTTGGACCTGCTCCACCCCCTCGACCTCCTGGAAAAGGCGGTCGAGGCGAATGGCTGGGCCTTTGAGCGTGCGGGACGGGACGAACTGAACCTGTCGGTTGCGGGCAAGTGGAGCGACCACCATTTCAACTTCTCCTGGCGGGACGATTTGCAGTCGCTGCATCTGTCCAGCGCTTTCGATATGCGGATCAGCGAAGGGGTGCGCCGGCAGAATGTGGCCGACCTCCTGATGCATGTGAACGCCAAGCTGTGGATCGGCCATTTCGACCTCTGGCCCCAGGACGGCACCATCATCTTCCGCCATGCCATGATCTTCCCTGACGCCGAAACCAGCGCCGCCCAGTGTGAGGCGCTGCTCAACCTGGCGTTGGAAGCCTGCGAGCATTACTACCCCGCCTTCCAGTTCGTGCTCTGGGGCGGCAAGACCGCGGAAGAAGCGGTGGCGGCGGCGGTGCTGGAGTGCGCCGGCCAAGCGTGATGCCGTGAGCATTCTTCTGATCGGCGCGGGCCGCATGGGCTCGGCTCTGCTCAAGGGCTGGCTCAAGAGTGGCGCCAAATCCATCCAGGTGGTCGAGCCCAAGCCTTCGCCGGAGCTGCGCAAGCTGGCGAAAGCGAAAAAGATCGCCCTGTTTGCCGCGCCGTCGCAGGTGAAAGCCAAGCCTTCGGTCTGTGTGGTTGCGATCAAGCCGCAGGTACTGAAAGGCGAAGCCGCAGCGCTGGCGGGTTTCGCAGCCGGTGGTTCTTTGATGCTTTCCATTGCCGCCGGAACCTCCATCGAAGCATTGACGAAAGCCTGGGGAAAAAAGGCGCGCATCATCCGCGCCATGCCCAACACGCCGGGCGCCATCGGCGCGGGGATCACCGGACTCTATGCGGCGCGCTGTGTCACCCCGGCAGACAAGAAGCGCGCGGTCGCGCTGTTGTCGGCCCTGGGCCAGACCGAATGGGTGGCGAAGGAAGAGTTGATTGACAGCGTCACCGCCGTATCCGGTTCCGGCCCCGCCTATCTTTTCCTGATGGCGGAGGCGCTGACCGAGGCCGGCGTCGCCGAAGGCCTGCCGCGGGCGCAGGCCGAGAAATTCGCCCGCGCCACCGTCGCCGGTGCGGGCGCGTTGCTGGCGGCGGACAAATCGCCGGCCTCCACGCTGCGTGAAGCCGTTACCAGCCCCGGCGGAACCACGGCGGCAGCGCTGTCGGTGCTGATGGCGGACGATGGCCTGGTGAAATTGATGAAGCGCGCGGTGCAGGCTGCACGCAAGCGCGCGGAAGAGCTGCGATAGAGAGTCGGGTAGGACGCAGACCAGCTCTATTCTCATCCCCGGCGAGCGCGAACGGTAGTGAGCGCGAGGGAAGGGGATCCGGGTGTCTGCGACTGTCCTTGTGTCTAGCACCTAGGTTCCCTTCCCTCGGCTCGCGCTGACGCGCGATCCTCGCCGGGAATGACAAGTATCGCTAGACCGGCAACCTAACGGTCGCCTTCAATCCGCCAAGACTGCTGTAGCCCAGTACCAGATCGCCGCCATGGGCGCGGGTGATGTCGCGGGCGATGGCGAGTCCCAGACCTGAACCGCCGCTCTGCAGATTGCGGCCTTCGTCCAGACGGTGAAAGGGGCGGAAAGCCTCTTCGCGCCGGGCCTCGGGAATGCCGGGGCCATTGTCTTCCACCGCGATCTCCACCATGCGCTCATCGCGCTGCAGGCTGATCTCCACCTTGCTGCCGTGCTTCAGGGCATTGTCCAGCAGGTTGCTGAGTACGCGCCTGAGGCCTGCGCGCTTGACGCTGACGGTGACATGGTCGGGCGCGGTGACGGCGATGCCGTCGCGCTGGCGCGCCTTGGCGGCCGCCACCGCGGCGTCGCGCACCAACTCGCCCAGATCGGTGGGCAGGGATTCCTCGCCGCCCTCGCCGCGGGCGAAGGCCAGATATTCATCCAGCATATGCTCCATCTCGGCCACATCGCCCCGCATGGATGCGATCTCGGCGTCGCCGTCCGGCATCATGGCCAGGGCCAGCTTCAGCCGGGTGAGCGGCGTTTTGAGGTCGTGGCTGACCCCCGCCAGCATCTCGGTGCGCTGGGTGACGTGACGCTCGATGCGCTCGCGCATGGTGATGAAGGCCTGGGCGGCACGGCGAACTTCCAGTGCGCCATAAGGCTTGAAATCCGGCACGGCGCGGCCTTTGCCGAAACTGTCGGCGGCGCGCGCCAGCCGCTCGATGGGGCGAACCTGGTTTCTCAGGAACAGGACCGCGATACCGATCAGAATGAAAGATGAGCCGACCATATAGAGGATGAAAAGATCGGGCTTGGAGACGGTGACGCGGTCGCGCGGCACCAGCACCGCCAGAACGCCGTCATGTACGTCCACCCGGATCTCGAAGTCGTCGCCGCTGCGGGCGGTACGGAAGTCACGATTCGCGCCGATGCGCTGTTCCAGAATATCGTCCAGCGCCACGTCGATGGTGCTGGTCAGGGTGCCGTGAAAGGATGGCAGGTTCTGGTGCGGCAGGAAGCGGATGCGATAATCAAGCTGGCGCGCCGCCAACGCCCGCAGGCGTTCGCGCTCCGGGCTCCGGTTGCCGTCCTCCAACGACACCAGCAGGGCCATGTCGGCGGCGACATCGCGCGCCAGCCGCCGTGTGGTGGTGTCCAGGTCGCGCTCGAAAAACACATAGGCGATGATCGCCTGCAGCAGCACGATCGGCGCGACGATGATGATCAGCGAACGCCAGAACAGCCCGCGCGGCAGAACCCGCCTGAGGGACAGGCTCTCACCCACGACCCACCTCAGCCACGACCAACCTCAGCCACGATCAGGGACCAACATGTAGCCAACCCCCCGCACTGTCTGCAGGTAGAGCGGCAACTTGGGATCTTCCTCGATCTTGCGGCGCAGGCGGGTCACCTGCACATCGATGGAGCGTTCCAGCGCCACGTTAAGCCGCTTGCACAATTCGCCGCGCGAAAAGGCCTTGCCGGCATGGGTGGCGAAGAGTTGCAGCAGCGCCGCTTCCGCGCCGGTCAGCTTGACGGGGCGTCCATCGCGCGTCAGGCGCGAGGTGGTGGGATCGAACAGGGCCGGTCCCATTCGCACCGGGCCGCTTCGGGGCGCTTCGGCGGGCGCGGCGCGGCGCAGCAGGGCATTGACCCGCAGCAGCAACTCGCGCGGCTCGAACGGCTTGGGCAGATAGTCGTCGGCCCCCAGTTCCAGGCCGGCAATGCGATCGGCGGGATCGCCCCGCGCCGTTAGCATCAGGATGGGAACCGAGGATTCCTTGCGCACACTGGTGGTCAGATCCAGGCCCGATTCCCCCGGCATCATCACGTCGAGGATCAGGAGGTCGAACTCCATGCTGCGCATCAGGGCGCGGGCATCGGCGGCGCCCGGTGCGGTGGTGACGCGATAGCCGTTGGAGGACAGGTAACGTTGCAGAAGGGCGCGCAGGCGCTCGTCATCGTCCACCACCAGCAGATGCGGCTCGTCGGGAGACACATTGGGGGTCAAACTCATGGCTGCCATGCCCGGGCGGGGGGCGGAAAAGCCCTTGCCGCCCTTGCGGTTTTCTCACTGGCCATGCTGCAATACATGACAGAAAAACTAGGCCCTCGCCGGGAGGCGGGCAAGCCCGGCAGGAAAAGCACAGGACAGGCCATGGCAGACGTGATTCCTTTCGACCAGCGCGATGGTTCGCTTTGGTATGACGGCCGGCTGGTGCCCTGGAAGGACGCCAAGACCCATGTGCTGACCCACGGCCTGCACTACGGTTCCTGCGTCTTCGAGGGCCAGCGCATCTATAACGGCACCGTCTACAAGCTGAAGGAACATACCCAGCGGCTGTTCCGCTCCGCGGAAACCCTGGGGATGAAGATTCCTTTCACCCAGGATCAAATCAACCAGGCCTGCATCGAGGCGGCCGAGGTGCAGAACATCAAGGACGGCTATCTGCGCCCGGTGGCATTCCGGGGCAGTGAGATGATGGCGGTCTCGGCGCAGAACACCACCATCCATGTCGCCATCGCTTGCTGGCCCTGGCCTTCCTATTTCAGCCCGGCGGAAAAGCTCAAAGGCATCCGCCTCGACATCGCGCGCTATCGCCGGCCCGCGGCGGACACCGCGCCGGTGCATGCCAAGGCCGCCGGTCTCTACATGATCTGTACCCTCTGCAAGCATGAGGCGGAAGCCAAGGGCTATGCCGACGCCCTGATGTTCGATTATCGCGGCTATGTCGCCGAAGCCACCGGCGCCAATGTCTTCTTCGTGCAGGATGGCGTGCTGCATACGCCCATCCCCGACTGTTTCCTCAATGGCCTGACCCGCCAGTCGGTGATCGCCATTGCCAAGGCGCGCGGCGTCAAGGTGGTGGAGCGGCATATCGAGCCGGAAGAGATGAAGGATTTCAGCGAGTGCTTCCTCACCGGCTCGGCGGCGGAAGTCACGCCGGTGTCGGAGATCGGGCCGTATCGTTTCAAGCCCGGTGCGCTGACCGAGACCTTAATGAACGCCTATGCAGACGAGGTCAGGGGCGTGGCGAAGGTGACGGCCTGATTTTCGACTCGCTCAGGTTCTCATGCTTCGACAAGCTCAGCATGCGGACATTGCTTGTATCCTCACCCTGAGCCTGTCGAAGGGTGAGGCAGCTCTCCCCTGTAGCGGGTCAGCCTTTGGGATTCACCCATACAATCAGCACCGCGCCTGCCAATAGTAGGGCGATGCCGGCGGCTTCGCGCCAGCTCGTCTTCTGGCGAAAGAAGAATCGCGTCACGCCCTGGGCGAACAACACTTCCACCAGCGCCAGGGTGCGCACGCTGGCGGCGGTGGCCAGCGCAAAGGCCAGGAACCAGAATTGCGAGGCCGCCGCGCCGGCAAAACCGGCCAGCAGGGACGGCCGCCATAGGCGCATCAGCGCTGTGAGAGTCCTGCGATTGAAGATCAGCAGCCAGGCCAGCAACAGCACGGTTTGCAAGGTCAAGCCGGCCGCCAGCGAGAAGGTCGCGCCCAGCACGAAGCCGGTCTGATGCAGCGACAGGATGGCGCCGCGATAGCCAATGGCAGAGGCGGCAAACAAGGCGGCGGATGACAGGCCTAGCAGCGCTGCCTTCATGCCGCCGGTCAGCGCTTCGGGCTTGATCGAGATCAACGCCACTCCGGCCATGGCGGTCAAGATCGCCACGGCCATGAACGGCGTCAGCGGATCGTGCAGGAACAGCAGGCCCATCAACGCCACCAGCACCGGCTCGGTTTTCAGATACGCAGTCGTGACCACGAAGGAACGGTGCTCCATCGTCATCAGCATCAGGGCGGTGCCGCCGATCTGGGTCAGAGCGCCCAGCAAGGTCCAGAGCACAAAGTCGCGATTAATCGCCGGCAGCGGTGCATGGCTCCAGCCCAGCACCGCGGCCAGGAACAGCAGCGCGAAGGGAAAGCCGAACAGAAACCGCACCAGCGTGGCGCCCAGCGCGCCCAGTTGTGGCGTCAGGCCGCGCTGCATGGCGTTGCGCGCGGTCTGGCCAACCGCGCCCAGCAAGGTGAAAACAACCCAGAGATGGCTCAAGCGGTCACGCCGTTTCGCGCGATCCGATCTGGTCGCGGCGCTCGGGCGTCACGCCGGGGCGCAGATGGCGTATGCCGCTGCGGAAATAAATCACGCCGGTGTAGACGGTCAGCGCCGCCGCCACCCATAAAAGAATATAGGCGACGGCGGAATAGCTGCGTGACGGGATGCCCGGCACGAACTCATCGGCCAGCGGCGTCAGGATCATGGCGCCGATGGCGATCATCTGCACCGCGGTCTTGAACTTGGCTACGTTCGTCACCGGCACGCTCACCCGGGTGCCGGCCAGGAATTCGCGCAGGCCGGAAACCAGAATCTCGCGCGCCAGGATGATCAGCGCCGGCACCAGCCGCAGCAGGCTGAAGACGCTGGCCCCGGTTTCGGGATTGATCCGGCGGAAGGTGCCTTCGGCCACCAGCATCATCAGCGCCACCGCCACCAGCACCTTGTCGGCGATGGGGTCCAGCATGCGGCCAAAATCCGAGCCGGCCTTCAGCTTGCGGGCGGCAAAACCGTCCAGCCAATCGCTGACGCCGGCGATCACGAACACCAGAAAGGCGATCAGCCGCGCCCAGTCGCCAGGCATGACAAAGGCCACGGCGAATACCGGGACCAGCACAATGCGCAGGATGGTCAGGGCGTTGGGCAGGGCGAACATGGGGGGAGTTTAGAACTCCGACCGGCTGGTGGTCACCCGCCCGGGTGAAAGAAATCGAAGATTTTCTTGGCCAGTGTCGCGCTGACCCCATCAACCGCCGACAAATCGGCCAGGCTGGCCGCCGAAACCGCCCGGGCGGAACCGAAATGCTGCAGCAAGGCGCGCTTTCTGCCCGCACCCACCCCGGCAATCTCATCCAGCGGATTGGCGCCGATGGCGGCGCTGCGCTTCTTGCGATGGCCGCCGATGACGAATCGGTGCGCTTCGTCACGCAAGCGTTGCAGGTAGTACAGAACCGGACTTTTGGGATCGAGCCGGAAGGGCTCCTTGTCCGGCAGGTAGAAATGTTCGCGGCCGGCGTCGCGGTCGGGACCCTTGGAGATGCCGACCAGGGTGACATCTTCGACACCCAGATCGGCAAAGACTTGGGCTGCGATCGATAATTGGCCGGGGCCGCCGTCAATCAGCACCAGATCGGGACGCTTCCAGCGGGCATTGTCGGCCCCAAGGTTCGTTGAATCCGCCTCCTCCTTGACCATGCGGGCGAAGCGGCGGGTCAGCACTTCGCGCATCATGGCGTAATCGTCACCGGGCGTGAGGTCTTCGGCCTTTATGTTGAATTTGCGATACTGGTTTTTCTCAAAACCTTCGGGCCCGGCCACAATGAAGGCGCCCAGGGCATGCGCGCCCTGAATGTGGGAGTTGTCATAGACCTCGATGCGGCGGGGCGGCTGTTCCAGTCCAAAGGTGTCGGCGACGCCTTCCAGCAATTGGGTCTGGGCGCTGTTCTCGGCCAGCCGCCGGCCCAGTTGTTCGCGGGCATTGGTCAGGGCGCGTTCCATGATCTCGCGTTTTTCGCCGCGCTGGGGCGTCGAGATTTCCACGCGATGGCCCGCCCGCAAGCCAAGGGCTTCCGACAGCAATTCGCAGCCGGGCAATTCTTCGGAGGCGAGGATCAACTTGGGCGCGGTGCGCTCGTCATAGAACTGGCCGACAAAGCTCTCCAGCACCTCCGCCAGCGGCAGGTCATTGCTGTGACGGGGAAAATAGGGCCGGTTGCCCCAGTTCTGGCCGGCGCGGAAGAAAAAGACCTGGACGCAGGTGTGCCCGCCCTCGCTATAGGCGGCGAAGAGATCGGCTTCCTCGAAGGTGGACGGGTTCACCCCTTGCGAGGACTGAATATGGCTCATGGCGCGCAAGCGGTCGCGCAGCTTGGCCGCGGCCTCGAAATCCATGGCGTCGGATGCTTGGGTCATCTCGGCCTTCAACTCGTCCTGCACCACCTGGCTTTTGCCCGCGAGGAAGCTTTCGGCTTCCTCGACCAACTCGTGATAGCCACCCAGATCGATCCGGTTCACACAGGGCGCGCTGCAGCGCTTGATCTGGAACAGCAGGCACGGCCGGGTGCGGCTGTCGAACACCGAATCCGAGCAGGAGCGCAGCAGGAAGGCCCGCTGCAAAGTGTTGAGGGTGCGATTGACCGCGCCGGCGCTGGCGAAGGGCCCGAAATAGACGCCCTTGGTGGTCTTGGCGCCACGATGCTTCAACAGCTGCGGAAAGGGATGGTCCTCGCGCAGCAGGATGTTGGGGAAGCTTTTGTCGTCGCGATAGCTGACATTGTAGCGAGGCTTCAGCCGCTTGATCAGGTTGGATTCCAGCAGCAGCGCTTCGGTCTCGCTGGCGGTGGTAACGAACAGCATCTCTGCGGTTTCGGCCACCATGCGGGTCAGCCGGTCGGCATGCACCCCGCCCCGGGCATAGGACGCCACGCGCTTCTTCAGGCTCTTGGCCTTGCCGACGTAAAGCACGTCGCCCGCCGCATTCAGCATGCGATAGACGCCGGGCGCGTCGGGCAGGGTCTTCAGATAGGCGGCAATGCGCTCGGGGCCCTTCAGGGGCTTGTCTTCGGGCGCGTCAGGGAAGGTCATGCCCAGAATATATTAGCGGGTGCGCTCTATTTCTATCCCGACGCTCTCTGCGGAGGTCAGAGCTTCCAATTTCTCAACCCGCACCCGGACGGTACGAACGCGGCGGTCCTCGAAACAAGCCGCGGCGATGCGCTCGGCCAGGGTTTCGGCCAGGCGGACATGGCCCTCGGCAATGATGGCGCGGATGCGCTTTTCGATCACATGATAGTCGACCACATTTTCCAGCATGTCCTGGGCATCGGCAAAGTCGTCGGTGGCCAGGTCGACATTGATGCGCACGGGCTGGGTGCGGCCCTCTTCCTGGCGATAGACGCCGATATGGGCCGGCAGTTCCAGATTGCGGATGAAAACATGGCGGATGCCGCCGGCGGCGCTGGCGAAATAGGGTGGCTTGCTCATTCGCCCACCGTCACGTCCGGGGTCTGCCAGATCAGATGCTGGCCGCCATCCACCGCCAGCATCTGGCCGGTAACGGCGTCGGCCGACAGCAGATAGCGCACCGCGCCGCAGATGTCGGCGGGATCGGCGCCCTGCTTCAGAAGCGTGGCGTCACGCTGGCGATCGAAATCGGCGTCCGACTGGCGCGGATTCTTCAGGGTCGGCCCCGGCCCCACCGCATTGACGCGGATGTTCGGCCCCATGCCCTGCGCCAGGGTCGTGGTCAGCCAGTAAAGTCCCGCCTTGCTCAAGCTGTAGGACAGGAACTGCGGCGTCGGCTTCAGCACCCGCTGGTCGATGATGTTGATGATGTTGCCCTTCTCCTCGCGGGGAAGCTGCTTGGCGAACATCTGCGCCAAGAGGAAGGGCGCGCGCAAGTTCGCCTCCATGTGATCGTCCCAGCTCTGCCGCGTGGCGCTGCGCCAATCGTCATTCTCGAACAGGGAGGCGGAGTTGATCAGCGCCGTCAGCGGCCCGATCGCCTTGGCCGCGGCGGGCACCACGGCGGCGGTTTCCTGCTCGCGCGCGAAGTCGGCCTGCACCAAAGCGGCCTTGCAGCCCTTGGCGCGGATTTCCGCCGCCACCTCTTCGGCATCGGCGGCCGAGCCATTGTAATGGATGGCGACGTTCCAGCCCGCGGCGGCCAGGTCCAGGGCGATGGCCCGCCCCAGCCGCTTGGCTGCGCCTGTAACCAGAACATTCTTCACGTAATGAAGCCCACCGTCTTTTTGACTTCGTCCATGATCGGCGTGGCGATGGCACGCGCCTTGTGGGCGCCGTCCTTCAGCACGCGATCGATTTCCGCCGGGTCGCCCAGCAAGCGTCGCATCTCGGCATTGATGGGTGAAAGCTTTTCCACCGTCAGGTCCGCCAGCGCATTTTTGAAGGCCGAGAATTGCTGGCCCGCGAACTGGGCGATCACGGCATCACGATCCTGGTCGGCCAGGGCGGCATAGATGTTGAGCAGATTTTCCGCTTCCGGCCGGTCCTTCAATTCATCCTTGCTGGCGGGCAGGGGATGGGGATCGGTCCTGGCGCGTTTGATCTTGTTGGCGATGGCGTCGGCATCGTCGGTCAGGTTGATGCGGCTCATGTCGCTTTCGTCCGACTTGGACATTTTTTTGCTGCCGTCGCGCAGGCTCATCACCCGGGTCCCCGCGCCGGTGATCACCGGCTCGGGCTGCGGGAAAAAGTCCGGCACGCCGAAATCATTGTTGAACTTGCCGGCGATGTCGCGCGCCAGTTCCAGATGCTGCTTCTGGTCCTCGCCCACTGGCACATGGGTGGCGCGATAAACCAATATGTCGGCCGCCATCAGCACCGGATAGGTGTAAAGCCCGACGCTGGCCCGCTCCTTGTGCTTGCCTGACTTTTCCTTGAACTGGGTCATGCGGTCCATCCAGCCCAGCCGCGCCACGCAGTTCAGCACCCAGGCCAGCTCGCCATGCTCAGGCACCTGGCCCTGGTTGAAGATGGGCGAGCGCTTGGGGTCCACGCCGGCCGCGATATAGGCAGCCGCGACTTCGCGGGTCGCCTGGGTCAGCTCGCGCGGATGGCCATAGCCGACATCCTGGGTGATGGCGTGCATGTCCACCACGCAGAACAGGCAGGGCATCTGTTCCTGCATCTTCACCCAGTTCTTCAGCGCGCCCAGGTAATTGCCCAGGTGAAGCGTGTTGGTGGGCTGCATGCCCGACAGGACGAGTTGTTTGTGTGCCATGGGTCTCAAGGTGCGAAGCGGTAGACCATAAAATATGCCGGGCGTTATGCCTTGGGGGCCGCGGCCCCTTCAAGAGGCGCGGGCGCCAAGGCGGCCTTCAGCCGCTTTTCCACCGCCTGCAGCCGCGCCGGATGCACGATCTTGTGGCCGAAGCCGTCGCGCACATAGAAAACGTCCACCGCCCGCTCGCCATAGGTCGCCACCATGGAGGTGGAGATGGAAAGCCCCGCCTCGAAGATGGCCTGGGTGATGTCGTAGAGCAGGCCCGGCCGGTCCAGGCATTCCACCTCGATGACGGTGGCGATGCGGCTGGCCTCGTTGTCGAAGTGAATCTTGGGCTTGATGGTGAAGGCGCTGGCCTTGGTCCGCACCACCTTGCGGGCCAGTTCACGCTTGGGGCGCAGCTCGCCGCGCAGGGTCTTTTCGATGATCTGGCGCAGCCGGCCCAACCGCTCGGCATCGCCGAAGGCCTCGCCCTCCTGGTCCTGGATGGAAAAGACGTCCACGGCAAAGCCGTCGGAGGTGGTGAAGGCCTTGGCGTCCACGATCGAGCCGCCGGCCGTGGCGATGGCGCCGGCGAATTGCGAAAACAGCCCCGCATTGTCGGGGGTATAGAGCATGATCTCGGTGATGGCGCGGAAATCGTTGGTCACCGAATCCAGGGTCAGAAGTTTTCCGTCGGCGTCGGCCTGGGTCATCACCCGGGCGTGGCGTTCCAGTTCGTCTTCTTCGAAGGCCAGCCAGTAATTGTCGTAATGGCGGCTCAGCGCCTTTTCGCGCTGTTCCGGTGTCAGGTCGGCCAGCCGCGCCTCCAGCGCTTCCTTGGCCGCGGCCACGCGGCTGGAGCGCGACGGCACCTGGTCGCCGCCCGTCATCATGTTTTCGGCGGCGTAATAAAGCTCGCGCAGCAACTGGCCCTTCCAGCCGTTCCACACGCCGGGACCGACGGCGCGGATATCCGCCACGGTCAGGATCAGCAACAGGCGCAGCATCTCCGGCGACTGCACCAGTTCGACGAAATCGCGCACCGTCTTGGGGTCTGAAACGTCGCGGCGCTGGGCGGTGTCGCTCATCACCAGATGATTCTTGACCAGCCAGGCGACGGCCACGGTGTCGTTGGCGGAAAGGCCCAGCCGCGGGCACAGGCTGGTGGCGATGGCCGCGCCCACATCGCTGTGATCGCCCGGCAGGCCCTTGGCCATGTCGTGCAGCAGGATCGCGCAATAGAGCACCTCGCGCGACTGGATGCGCTTGACGATGTCGCTGGAGAGGGGATGGTCTTCCTTGTGGGTGCCGCGCTCGATCTCCGCGACATGGCCCACGGCGCGGATCAGATGCTCGTCCACCGTATAGTGGTGGTACATGTTGAATTGCATCAGCCCCACGGCATGGCCGAATTCGGGAATGAAGCGGCCCAGCACGCCCGCCTCGTTCATCAGCCGCAGCGCCCGCTCCGGATCGTGGCGCGAGGTCAGCGCCTCGAGGAAGGCCTGATTGGCCACCGGATTTTCGCGCACCTGGTCGGTGATCAGGTCCAGCGACCGCGTCACGGTGCGCAAGGCGTCGGGATGAATGTCCACGCCCTTGATGTCGGCGACATGGAACAGGCGCAGGATGTTGGCGGGTTCCTGGCGGAAGATGGCGGGATTGGCGTTCAGCCGCCCATTCTCGACATAGAAATCATCGTCCGGTGCGCGCGGGCGCAGGAAGCCAGGCAAGATGCGCGTCAGATCGCGGCGGGGCTTTTTGTGCTGTTCCTCCAGCGCGGCGCAGAAGATGCGGGTCAGGTCGCCCACATCCTTGGCCACCAGGAAGTAGGCGCGCATGAAGGCTTCCACCGCGCGGCGCGGCTTTTCCGCATCGACATAGCCCAGCTCGGTCGCCAGCCCGGGCTGCACGTCAAACGACAGCCGCTCTTCGGCGCGGCCCAGCAGATAATGCAGCCGCACCCGCACATTCCACAGAAAGGCCTCGGCCTTCTGGAAGGTGCGGTATTCGTCGCGGGTGAAGACGCCGTGATCCACGAGGTCGGCGGTGTCTTCCACGTGATAGAGATATTTGCCG
>Ga0207705_10001407_pt1 | contig 19172 bp, 15 predicted proteins | sample KBSC13metaG_FD_184314 | JGI IMG/M metagenome (GOLD analysis project Ga0207705, IMG submission 184314) | Corn rhizosphere microbial communities from Kellogg Biological Station, Michigan, USA - KBS C1-3 metaG (SPAdes) (version 2) | ecosystem: Host-associated > Plants > Roots > Rhizosphere > Soil ... | reverse complement strand
GAACCAATGGCGTTCGGTCAGCACCTCCGCGATCGTGCCCGAGCCGGAGGTGCTGACCGAACGCCATTGGTTCGACCTCGCCTCCTTGAGCAAGGTGATCGCCACCACGACGATGATCCTGACGCTCGCCGAGCAGGGCGGGATCGATCTCGACCGGCCGCTGACCGACGCGATCCCCGACTTGCGCCAATATGACGTCGCCAATGCCGCCGAGCGGAAGCTGACCTTCCGGGATTGCCTCGCGCACCGCACCTTCCTGCCCGCGGTCGAGCCGATCTACACCTATGACGGCGACCCTGACCGGCTACGCGCGTTCGTGCTCCAGCGCGAATGGGCGCACGGCCCGCACGTTTATTCGGACATCAACTTCATCCTGCTTGGGATCGCGATCGAGCGGCTGACCGGCAGTTCGCTGCGCGACTGGCCGCTGGGCGAAGGGCTAAGCTACGGCCCGCCGCCCGGCCCGGCGGTCGCGACCGAGAGATGCAGCTGGCGCGGCCGCGTGATGAAGGGCGAGGTGCATGACGAGAATTGCTTCGCCATGGGCGAAGCGACAGGCCATGCCGGGTTGTTCGGAACGCTCGATGGCGTCCTGAATTTCGCACAGGGCCTCATGAACGGCAGCACCTCCCCGTTCCTGCTTGGCGCGATCCGGACGCCGCAGCGCGACCATCGCACGTGTGGCTGGGAGAGGAAGTTCCACGGCTGGCATGGCGGCGATGCCTGCTCGGCCGAGACCATCGGTCATACCGGCTTCACCGGCACCGGGCTGTGGGTCGATTTCGAGCGGGGCCTGGCGTGGGCGTTGCTCACCAACCGCGTCCACCCGACCCGACATCGCGAGACGGGGATATTGGAGCTGCGGCAGGCAACGGGCGATGCGGTGATCGTGGCTGCCGGGGTCTAGGCTATGCTTCGCGCAGTGTTTGGGCTGGTAGGGCTCGCGGCGTCGGTTTTCGGCGTCCTCGGATTGGCCATTACATTGACGGTACCGGATCTGGTCCGCTGCGGCGTCAATCCCTTCGATATAACGCTTACCTGTCTGGTCGGTCTTATCGGAGCGCCACTGCTCGCTCTATGTTGCATGAAGTCGAAAAAGGTACGCTGGGTCTGGTTAGCCTGCTCGATCAGCTCCTTCGCCCTTTGCTTGGCGTGGGCCTGGCTGCTTTCGCCTTACTGTCCCGTCCTGTCGCGATGAATGACCTAGCCATGTGCGGATTGAGCGACGCCACCGCCCACGGGGAATAAAATCCCGCCAATTCCGTCTTTCTTCACGCGGTGATGATGGCTGCTCCATCCACGCAGATCTAAGGACGGAATGCCGCCATGAAAAGCTTCTCGACGATCGCCACGGACCCATCCGCCCGATCGGTGCTGCAGGTCATTTTCGCCATGGGCATGTTGACCTTCGTAATGATGCTTTGGATGTCGGCCGCCCGGATGGGAGGGATGCGCCGGTTGGGCATTGGCATGCAGGCAGCCGAGCGGACGTCTGACCTGTCCGCAGTCCTGCCCCGCGCGGTCACGCAGGTCGCAGACAATTACAATAATCTGATGGAGGCCCCGACCTTGTTCTACGGGATCGCGCTGGCGGTCGTGGTCGGAGGTCTCGCCGATCCGATCCAAGCGGCCAGCGCCTGGGCCTTCTTCATCACGCGCGGCCTGCATTCGCTGGTGCAGGCGACGGTCAATATCGTGCGGCTGCGCGGGCCTCTATATGGCATATCGTGGCTGGCGCTGGCGGTGATGATCGTTCACGGAGCGATGACGCTCTAGCATCCGTTTCCGGACTCTCGCTCAATCCACGCGCGGGTCAGCAAATATAACTTCCTGATCGAGCTTGATCGCTGTCACATGATCGTGGGCATCGGAACGTATTTCAGCCGCGACGTCGCCCTCTTCCACGCGATAGCAATGTGAACCGCTGTCGGCGGGGCAGATATCGACAGATTCAACCTTTGCCGGATCGAGTTCGTCGAACAAGGCATCGCACGGTTGCGGGGAGCCATCGCAATCCAGCGGGACTACCGGCCGACCATTCTGCTTTTTTGCCGCGCGTAGCAGCCATAGCGCATTGACCAGAGCGTCTTCGCCCGGGGCCGAGATCATGTCTGCCTTGCGGGCGTCTATCTCGGCACATTCGCGATCCGCCCTAACCTGGCCTTCCGTGTCGAGTTGATCCAGATCGCCAGGCTTGACCGGCGCAAGAAGTTTAAAGCGGTGGCTGGTTTCCAGGTCCGACGCAGCGACCGGCGTGTCGGCATTGCGGGGGCCGGCATCGACGGCTCGAAAGCGGACTATCACGATGCTGCTGGCACAGACGCCGGGCGTCATCGTGCCGTGTGTGCGTGTGACGAACCATAAATCGGACAGCGGCACCTTGGGGCGATGGCCCTTCACGCCGCCTCGGCCATTCGAGATCAGCAGGTCGGAAAGCTGATCCATCACCATCCGCTTCGCCTGCTTCTCGGAGGCTGCGCGAATGGTGATCTTGGAAATCGGATCGGCAGCCCAAGCCGGACTGCACAACACGATTATCAACGGCAAACAGGCTAGCCGCATGGCACCCCTCAATTCTCCGCCGCGATCAGGTTCAGCGCTTCGTCGATCGCGCGGGTGGCGTGAACGTCGTCGGGGACGTCGTTGGCGAGCGCAGAGAAGGTGAGCGTTTTTCCGCTCTTGGCGATCATGTAGCCCGATATGGCGTTGCTCTGGTTGAGCGTACCCGTCTTGGCGAACAGCTTGCCCTCCAGCGGCGTGCCGCGGAAGCGATGGCCGAGCGTGCTGGGCTCGCCGCCGATCGGAAGGGTTGCGCGCCATTGGGCGCCCCAGGGCTGGGCTGCGACCCAGCGCAGGAAGATCACCGTGCCGCGCGGCGCGACGCGGTCGTAGCTCGACATGCCCGAGCCATCGGCGAAATTGTAATCGGCGCGCGGGAGGCCCGCCTTGTCGAGCATCGCATAGATAACGGCCAGGCCGTCGGCGACCGAGCCGCTGCCAGCCTTGTAGGAGACGCGGCGCAGGAACAGTTCGGCATGGAGGTTCTGGCTTACCTTGTTGGTGTGGACCATGTCCTCATAGAGCGACGGTGGCGTGAGCTGGGCCAACACGGGCTGCTGCGGGCTTCGCATCGGCGGGGCACCGTTGCGGTGTGCGCCATCGTCAGACCATTCGGGCAGGCGGTGGCGCACATCGATAGTACCCGTCACTTTAACGCCGCGCGCTTCGAGCAAGGCCTTCAGCCGCCAGGCGGCGTAGCGCGCGGGATCGTCCACGCCCATGCGGAACAGTTCGGCCTTGGCCGACACGCCGATCGTACCGAGCAGGCGCACCTGATAGCCGTTGGGCGCGCGATCATAGCCGAGCTCGACCTTGTCGCCGGCGACGGTCAGCGCGCGATTGTCGACGGTGTAATAAGGCGGGAGATCGAGCGTCGGCATCTTGCCAACCGCACCGGGCGAGACAGTCAGCGGCACCTCATTGTCGTCCAGGGTAAGCGCAGAAATATTGGTGCCCGATCGCGTCGGGATATTGTTCCAGCTCATGCCCTGCGGCCAGCTTTCGAACGGATAGAATGTGTCGTCGCCGATCACGTCATGGACGCGCTTCGTCTTTGCCGCGACCGCGTCTGCGAGCGTGGCGAGGCAATCGGTCCTGCAGTCGGGCGCACTCGACAGGCGCGCGTCGCCATGGCCTTCGAGCACCACATCGGGCGCGCCCTTGCGGTAGGTCTCTAAACGGACCGCCGCACCGCCGGTCGTGTCCGGCTGGTCGAGCCCGTCGAGCGACGCGAAGGCGGCGGCGGTGGTGAACATCTTGGTATTGGAGCCCGGGATGAAGCGGCCGTCGGGGTTGATTGCGACGATCTCCTTGCCGGTCTCGTCCGCGACGACGAGACCGTAGCGCGGGCCGGGGCCGGCGGCCTGGAGCACGGCCTCGACGCGCTGCTGGAGTGGTTCGGCCTGCACGCCAGCGGAGGCGAGCAAGGCGGCGGCGAAGAGCGCGATCCCCCGGGTCATGCGCGCGACCCTAGACCCGATATCGACGAGCGCAAGCAATGGCTTGCGCGGAAACGTAAGCGGTTTCACAAGAGCGCGCGATGACGAAACGATCGGCGTGGATATTCGCTCTTGGCGCGGCTCTTTTGGCGGGGTCGCCCGTACCCGCCGAGGATATCGCAAAGACGCTTTCACTGCCCGTCGCGGGCGGACTGATCGGCGCAAGGGATGCGCCGCGCTTCGCCTGGGTCGAGAATGAAGCGGGCGTTCGCAATATCTGGATCGCGGACAAAGGTGCAGCGGCGCGCAAACTGACAGCTTTTACCGAAGACGATGGACTTGAGGTCTATGATCTGGCGTTCACGCGCGACGGATCAGCGCTGGCCTATGTCCGGGGCGGCGATGCGGAATTCCCGGACATGGAGGATATCCCCAATCCGGCGAGCTTCGCGAGCTGGCCCAAGCAGCAATTGTTCGTCGCCGCTTTCGACGGCGGCGCGCCGACCCTGATCGGCGAGGGCCATTCGCCGACCTTCTCGCCCGACGGCAGCAAATTGGCCTTCACCTATCGCGGATCGATCTATTTGTGGCAGCGCGGCGGCGAGGCGCATCGGATCGCCAAGGTGGCGGGCGAGGTCGGCAATCTGCAATGGTCGCCCGACGGCACGACCCTGTTGTTCGACGACGACCGCAGCAGCCATGCATTCGTCGGCACGTACCGATTGGGCGATGCTGAGGTCCGCTATTTCAGCCCCGAACTGGGCTATGCGATCGAACCGAGCTTCGCGCCCGACGGCAAACAGGTCGCGTACATCTTCTTCATCGAACCGCCGACGGGCGCAGCACCCAATAGCGGGCCTTATTGGTCGCTGCGGGTGGCCGATGTCGCAACCGGGGCGGTGCGCACCTTGTGGTCGGCGCCGCAAGGCCAGGGCGGACGTTATGCCGGGACGCGTGGCGGTAATCTGCATTGGGCGTCCGATGATCGGCTGATCTTCACCTGGGAGAAGACGGGCTTCCTCCACGCTTATGCGATCGACACCTGGGCGGGCCTGCCACACGACCTGACGCCGGGTGCGATGGAGCTCGATACCTATACGCTGAGCCCCGACCGCAAGAGCCTGATCTATGCGACCGATATGGCGGACGAGACCGATCGCCATCATCTGTGGAAGGTCGGGGTGCGTGGCGGCACGCCGATCCAACTGACCAAAGGTACCGGCATCGAATCCTATCCGGTATTCGCCGCCGATACGCTCGCCGTCACCGCGACCGACGTAAGCCACCCCGCTTATCCGGCGCTGGTCGGCAGGACGCTGACCGCGCTTGGCCCTGCTCCCATGGCGAGCGGCTACGTCGCGCCCGAGCCGGTGACCTTCAAGGCCGAAGATGGGGTGACCGTCCACGGCCAGCTTTTCCGCGCCAAGGGGCCGGGCAAGCACCCTGCCCTTATATTTGTCCATGGCGGCCCGCGGCGGCAGATGCTGCTCGGCTTCCATCCATCGGGCTATTATTCGAACGCCTATATCCTGAACCAGCATTTCGCAGCCGAGGGCTATGACGTGCTGTCGGTCAATTACCGCAGCGGCACGGGCTATGGCGGCGCGTTCCGCGACCCGCCCGGCATCGCGCGCGACGGCGCCACCGAATATCGCGATGTCTATGCGGGCGGGCGCTGGTTGGCGGCGCAGGCCGATGTCGATCCCACGCGGATCGGCATCTGGGGCGGAAGCTGGGGCGGCTATCTGACCGCGCTCGCGCTGGCGCGGAACAGCGATCTGTTCGCGGCGGGCGTCGATTTCCACGGCGTGCATGCGATGGTGCGCGGGATCGAGAACAATCTCTCGCCCGATGCGCAGAATGCCGGACACGAACTGCAATGGACTTCGTCGCCGATGGGGTCGATCGACAGATGGCGTTCGCCGGTTTTGCTGATCCACGGCGACGACGACAAGAATGTCGATTTCGGCCAGTCGGTACTGCTTGCGCGCGAGCTGACCGCGCGGCGCGTGCCCTATCGCGACCTGGTCTTCCCCAACGAGCGGCACGGCTTCCTGCGCTATAGCGACTGGCTGACCGCCTATCGCGCGGCGGATGATTTCTTCCACGACATGTTGGCCAATAAGAAGGTGCAATGAGGGGCGTCGCTGCCCTACTTGCCGCTCTCGCGCTTTCCGGCGCGGCCCCTGTCCCCAGGGACGATTCAACGACCCTGATCCGCGGCGCGCGTGTGTTCGACGGCACGGGCGCGCCGGCTGTGGTCGAGGATGTGCTGATCAAGGGCGACCGGATTGCGGCGGTCGGGGCCAACCTCCCCGTCCCGGCCAATGCGCGGATTGTGGATGCGGCAGGGCTGACCCTGATCCCCGGCCTGCACGACCTCCACACACATCTGCGCTCGCCCGCCTTCGGCGCGCCCGACGATCTCGGGAAATCCTATGCCGGCTATCTCGCCGAGGGCGTGACCACGGTGAACGATTATTCGGTGTCGGGCGAGATGATCGCGCCGATCCGCGAGATGACCGGCGACGGCGCGGTCACGGCGCCGCATCTGGAACTGGCGGTACGGCTGGGCGTGCCGGGCGGGCACGGCACCGAGTTCGGCTGGGGCAATTTCTTCACGCTGCAGGTGGCGACGCCGCGCGCGGCGCATGTCGCGATGAAGACCGCGCTCGCCTACCATCCCGACGTGATCAAGGTGTTTGCCGACGGCTGGCGTTATGATCGCGACCTCAACCTCAACAGCATGAACGAGCCGACGCTGGCCGCGATCGTCGAGGATGCGCACAAAGCAGACATTCCGGTGATCACGCACACGGTGACGCTAGAGGGTGCCAAGATCGCGGCGGCGGCGGGCGTGGATTCGGTCGGGCATAGCGTGGGCGATGCTTTGGTCGACGACGAGCTGATCGGCCTGATGAAGGCGCATCACACCGCCTACATCGCGACCCTGGTCGTGTTCGAGCCGCAGGAAAACCGCACCTTCCTGCCCGCCGAGTGGCGGGCGCTCCGCCCCGCCGAGCAGGCGATCGAGCAGAAGCGCATGGCACGCCCACTCGAGCCGATCCCACCCTATGAGAGCAAGCGCTGGGCGATCATGCAGGAGAATATAAGGAAGCTGAAGGCGGCGGGCATTCCGATCGGGATCGGGACCGATTCCGGGATCGGCGGGGTCTATCATGGCCCCTCGACGCTGCGCGAAATCGGCTGGCTGGCGAAACTGGGCTTCACACCCGCCGAGGCATTGGTCGCGGCGACCAGCACCAGTGCAGCAATTATCGGCGAGGGCAAGGATCATGGCCGGATCGTGCCGGGCATGCGCGCGGATATCGTGCTGACCGGCGGCAGACCCGATTGGGAGATTGCCGATCTGTGGGACGTGCGGCGCGTGTTTGTGTCGGGCCGCGAAATATCGCTGGCGAAGATGCGCGCGATGCTCGTCTCCGACGCGCCGACGCCACTGCCCACCCACAAGATGGCGGGGCCGATCGATACCGGCCGCGGCCTGCCTGGCCGCACCGATCTCGATACGTTACCGGTCGAAAGCACCGAGCCCGGAATCGATCACAGCCATCTCGACTATGTCCGCACGCGCACGAGAGGCAAGGACCGCCCGCTGTTCCTGGTCGCGCATATGGGATCGGCGCCGCGCCCGTTCGCGCAACTGATCCTGCCCTTGACCAAAGGCGCAATCCAGCTGGCGGATGCGCGCGGCTTCAAAGGCGTAGCTTTCACGGTACGCGGCGCCGGCAATTATAAGATGCTTTTCGACAGCTATGGCCTGCGCGAGCGCGCATGGTTCCGCGTGTCGTTCGCGGCAAAGGAGAAGTCGCGTAACGTAAGTTTACCTTTCACCGCTTTCCAAAGCCGTGATTTCACGGCAAAAATTAATATGGATCAACTCCGCGCGTTGATCGTGCAACTGGACGGCGAACCCGGCGGAAAAGCCTGGCTGCAGCTATCGGATGTACGTTTTTATCGGTGAGTTGCTTCGTGTTGGTGTTCAATATGGTTCGAATGTTCATTGACGTGACAGAGGCTTAGGCTTGAGCCCGACACGCGGCATTGCCGTCGCGGGGAGGTATGAATGCCGGACAAGAAGCTTGTTCTGCTGGTCGAAGACGAATTCCTGATCCGCGACCTGGTCCAGACGTCGCTCGAAGACGCTGACTTCGCGGTCGTCACCGCCGGCCATGGCGGCGAAGCCATTCAACTTCTCGACGGCGAGCGGCAACCCGTCTCGGCGCTCATCACAGACGTGCGACTTGGCGCGGGACCCGATGGGTGGGCGGTGGCACGCTATGCGCGCAAGCTGCAGCCGGCGTTGCCCGTCATCTATTTCAGCGGGCACAGCGCAGTCGACTGGCCATCGGAGGGCGTGCCCAACAGCGTCTATCTGCAGAAGCCGCTGACAGCGCCCCAGATCGTCAAGGCTGTCCGCAACGCCGTCGCCTGAACTACCGGCAAGTGCCCGTGGGTGTGTGCGGTAGCGCCCGCCCGGCTGCCGTGCCGGTCAATTTGCCCTTATCGACCGCGACCTGACCGTTGACGAGCACCGTCTGGACGCCTTGCGCAAACAAGGTCGGCTGCTCGTAGGTCGCGCGTGCGGCATAGGTCTTGGGGTCAAACACGACCATGTCTGCGAACGCTCCCGCCTTGAGATGCCCGCGCCCGGCAAGATGGAACCAGTCGGCTGTAAGCGTCGAGCTACGCTCGATGAATTCGCGCACCGTGATGACGTGCTCGGCGATCGCATATTTCGCATATTTACGCGCGAAGGTGCCATAAACGCGGGGATGGCCGGTCGAGGCGTCCGAATCCGTCATCACCCAGGGCTGCTTCATGAAGGCAGCGATGTCGGCCTCGCTCTGATTGAACGAGACCGTGCCCGCGTCGCCGATCCGGATTGCGGCGATGGCGGCGTCGATCGGATCCTTGCCCATCGATTTGGCGACATCGTCGAGGCGGCGGTTCTTGTAGAGCCCTTCGACGATCAGCAAGCTGTGGGCGCCGCCGCGCTTGCGCATATTCTCGGCGATGTCGGCATGCAGCTTTTGCGAGAGCGCCGGATCGTCCAGACGCTTGAGCAAGGCCTCGCGCCCGCCATCCTGCGCCCAGAGCGGGATCAGCGAGGCGACCAGGCTCGTCCCGCTCGCCGACCAGGGATATTGGCTGGCGGTGACGTCGATGCCTTCCGCGCGGGCTTTGTCGATCTTGGCGATGATGTCGGGCGCTTCGCCCTGCACATCCACACCCAGCGCCTTGATGTGCGAGATGTGGATCGGCAGGTGCGCCTCGCGCCCAATCTCGATCGCTTCGTCGATCGCCGCTTTCAGCCCGACGGTGTAAGAGGATTCATCACGGATGTGGCTATCATAATAGCCACCATAGCGCGCCGCTTCCTTCGACAAGGCGACGACCTCGTCGGTCTTGGAGAAGCTTTGCGGGGCGTAGAAAAGGCCGGTCGAAAGACCGAGCGCGCCGTGGCACATCGCGTCGTCAACCAGGCCTTTCATTCGCCCGAGTTCGTCAGCCGTAGGCGCGCGGTTGGCGGCTCCGATCACTTTCTCGCGGATCGTGCCGAAGCCGGTGTAGGTCGCATAGTTGATGCCGACCGGCTTGGTCTTTGCCGAGCCCAGCACCTTGCCCACGTCGATCGCGCCGCCGCCGTCATTGCCGACGAAGGCGGTGGTCACGCCCTGCATCAGGAAAGCGGGCACCAACCTTTCGTGCGCATCGTCCGAAGCGAGGTCGCCGCCGACATGCGTGTGCGGGTCGATGAAACCCGGCGCGACGATCATGCCCCTGGCATCGATCACGCGCTTGGCCGTCACGGCAAGATGCTTGCCGACCGCGCTGATATGATCGCCCGCCACCGCGACATCGCCGACGAAGGGCGCATCGGTGCCGGTATAGATCATGCCGCCACGGATCAGCAGATCAGCGGGCGCCGCGAGGGCGGAAGAGGCGCAAAGGAAAGCGTACAGGCCACCCGTCAGGGCACAGGTCCGGTAGGTCATGGCAAGGGCATAGGCCGCTCAAAAACTTTAGCAAACCGTCCGCGTCATCGAACCGCAACACATAGAGGCGCAATCGAGATATTTTCCGGGAGGGTTCAAAAAATGCGGGCGGGGCGATTCTTTACGGCAGCGTGTGCCTTGGCGACCGCATGGAGCGATGCGGCCGACGCGGCCAGCCCGCCCCCGCCGCAGCCCAAACTGATCGTCGCGATCGCGGTCGACCAGTTCGCCGAGGATCTGTTCACCCACTATCGGCCGAGCTTCACCGGTGGCCTGAAGCGCCTGTCCGACGGCATCGCCTTCACCGGCTATCAGAGCCACGCCGCGACCGAGACCTGCCCGGGCCATTCGACCATCCTGACCGGCCGCCACCCAGCCGCGACCGGCATTGTCGCGAACACCTGGTTCGACGCCAGGAGCGGATCGAGCGTTTATTGCGTGTCGGTCCGGGGCACCGCCGATCCCGATGCGCGCGGACCGCAGAATTTGCGCGTGCCGACGTTCGGCGAATGGCTCAAGAAAGTGCAGCCACAGGCGCGCGTGATCGCAATCTCGGGCAAGGACCGCGCCGCGATCATGATGGCGGGCCACCACCCCGACGCGGTTTATTGGTGGAACGACGGCGTCGGCTTCACCACCTCGCCTTTCGCCGGGCCGGCGACGCCCGCGGTGACCGCGCCTGCGCAAGCGTTCGACAAGGCTCTGTTCGCGCGCTGGAAGGCGAGCCCGCCCAAGCTCTGGCCGACCAATATCTCCGCCGCCTGCCAGGCGCTGGAAGCGCCGCACACATTCGGCAAGCTCAAGGTTTCCGGCAAAGTGCCGCCCGACCTGTCGCTTATGGTCGAGAGCGGCGATTTCCTGCATCGCACCGATTTCCAGGATCAACTACGCGTCTCGCCAATCTTCGATCCGCTGACGGTGGAGTTCGTCAACCAGACGATCGACCGCCTCCACCTGGGACACGGGCCGCAGACCGACCTGCTCGCAGTGAGCCTCTCGACGACCGATTATATCGCGCACCGTTACGGCAATGGCGGGGCTGAAACCTGCGTGCAGATGGCGGCGCTCGACCAGGCGATCGGGGCCTTGCTGGTCAAGCTCGATAGCCTGCACGTGTCTTATGTCGTCGCGCTGACCGCCGACCATGGCGGCAGCGACGCAGCAGAGCGCGCCAAGGAGAATGGCGTAGACGCGCATCGCGTCGACCCGGTCGCGTTCGTGAAGCGGCTGAACGATGCGGTCGGCAAGCAATTGGGCGTCGATTACGAGACGATCGTCGGCGACGATCCGCAGCAATTGACGATCAATGTCGGCCCGGACGAGGCGCTGCGCGCCAAGGTGCGCGAAGCGGCGGTGGCGTGGCTCAAGCAGCAGCCCGAGGTCGCCGAAGTCTATACCGCCGATCAGACCATCGCCGCGGATCCGAAGGGCAAGCCGGTCGACCAACTGACCGTGCTCGAGCGCTTCCACGAGAGCTACGACAAGGAGCGCAGCGGCGATATCCAGGTCGAATTCCTGCGGAACAGCACGCTCTATATGGCGCGCGGGCCGGGCGACACGGTCGCGGGCCATGGCTCGCCCTGGGATTATGACCGGCGCGTGCCGATCCTGTTCTGGTGGCCGGGCGTGACGCCGGAAGACCACAAGGAGCCAATCGAGACGGTCGATATCGCGCCGACCTTGGCGGGTATCGCGCACGTCCCGACTCCGCAAGTGGACGGCAAATGCCTGGAGAGTGTCGCGGGAACCTGCCGCTGACGCGTTGACTTATGGCCGGCAGAGGAGAAGCTGCCGGCCATGAAGCATTACAAGAAAGAGCTGGAGGCGCTGCAGGAAGCGCTCGTCCGCACGCAACAGGCGCTGGTGGCGAGCGGCGCGCGCACGATCCTGGTGCTGGAAGGCCGCGACGGCGCGGGCAAGGACGGCAGCATCAAGCGGATCACCGAGCACCTCTCTCCGCGAAATACGCGCGTGGTGGCACTGCCCAAGCCATCCGACCGCGAACGGTCGCAATGGTATTTCCAGCGCTACGTCGCGCATCTCCCTGCGGCAGGCGAGATCGTGATCTTCAACCGCAGCTGGTACAATCGCGCGGGTGTGGAGACGGTAATGGGCTTCTCCACACCATCCGAACAGGCCGAGTTCCTGCGCGACGCGCCCGATTTCGAACGGATGCTGGTCGAAAGCGGGATCACCTTGGTCAAATTGTGGCTCGACATCTCCAAGAAGGAGCAGGCCGATCGGCTCAATGCGCGCCGCACCGACCCCTTGAAGAAGCTCAAGATTTCCGACCTGGACGCGGTCGCGCAGAAGAAATGGAAGGCCTATTCGGCCGCGCGCGACGTGATGCTGGAACGAACCAACACTTCGATCGCACCGTGGTACATCGTCCATGCGGACCACAAGAAGCCCGCGCGCCTCGGCATCATCCGCCATCTGATCCAGCAGGTCGCACCCGCCGACATCGTCGCCGCGATCGACCCGCCCGATCTCAAGATCGTGTTCCCCTACGTACCCGAAGCGGCGGTCGACGGACGGCTTGCGCCCTGACGCGCGACAGGGGCATGATCTGCTGAGAAAGGCGTGAAGGGGGCATATGGCCAGGGAATCGACCGTCGCGCACGGGCCCGAACATGGGCTGGAGCGAATGGTGTTCTTCTCGGACGCGGTGTTCGCGATCGTGATCACCCTGCTGGTGATCGATCTTCACGCGCCGCGCATCCCGTTCGGGTCGCCCGATCTGGTCTATTGGCAAAAGCTGGCCGACCTCTCACCCGAATTCCTGGGCTTCTTCATCTCTTTCTTCGTGGTCGGTTTCTTCTGGGCCGGCCATCACCGCTGCTTCAGCCTTGCCGCGCATTATTCGCCCCGATTGCTATTCCCCAATTTGCTGCTGCTGGTGACGATGGCGGCGATGCCTTTCTTCACCGCCTTCGCCAGCGCCAATCCGGCGATGCGGGTGCCGGTCTTCTGTTATTGCGCCTGGCTGACGATCGCGGGTGTCGCCAACCGCCGTTTGCAGACGATCGTGACATCGCCGCCGGTGGTCGACGAGCATATCCCCGCCGACCTGATCGTCGCGACACGCGAGCGCGGCACGGCGGTAATCCTCGGCGCGGGGCTCGGCACGGTAGTGGGCTGGTTCGTGCCCGTGCTGGGTCAGGTGATGTTGTGCACGATCCCATTGTGGCGGCTGGTGCTGCGCAAGATCTCACAAAGGCCGCGCTGAGGGCGGCGGACGCTGTTGTCAGGCCGCGCGGCGCACGTCCGGCAGCATCGGGATGCTCAACCCCGCCACGAACTGATCGGTGCAGGCATCCCAGCTATAGCGCTTGCCCTCGGCAGCGCAGGCGGCGGGCCTGGCGGTCAAGGCCTTGCGGATCGCGGCGCCGAGATCCTCGTCCATCGCGCCGATGCGAGCCTGCGCATCGCCGATGATGTCGAGCGGACCGTGGACGGGGAAGGCCGCGACCGGCGTACCGGCGGCGAGCGCCTCGATCATCACCAAGCCGAACGTGTCGGTCTTGCTGGGGAAAACGAACACGTCGGCCGAGGCATAGGCCGACGCCAGTTCGGCACCGTGCAGCGCACCCAGGAAATGCGCCATCGGATAACGTTGTTCGAGCTGCGCGCGCGCCGGGCCGTCGCCGACAATGATCTTGGAGCCGTTGACGGGCGCTTCGAGGAAAGCGTCGATATTCTTCTCGACCGCGACCCGACCGACATAAAGCTGGATCGGGCGCGGCAGCCCCGCCATCGCGGCCAGCATCGACGCGTTGGGGGTGAAGAGTTCAAGGTCCACGCCGCGCGACCAGCGGTGGGTCTGCTTGAGCCCCTGCCCCGCCAATTCGTCCGACAACATGCGCGTCGCGGCCATGATCCGGGTCGCGGGCGCGTGGAAGCGGCGTACGACCGGCCAGAACCAGCTCGGCGGCAGGCCGGTGCGCATCGCGACATAATCGGGGAAGCGGGTGTGGAAGCTGGTGGTGAAGGGCATCGCGCGATCTAGGCACCAGCGGCGCGCTGCCCAGCCGAGCGGGCCTTCGGTCGCGATATGGACCGCATCCGCCTGGAAATCACCCAATCGCCGTGCGACCTCGCGTCCCGCGCCGATCGCGAGGCGGATTTCGGGGTAGGACGGGCAGGGAATGTTGCGGAACAGATCGGGCGTGATCGTCCCGACCGTCCAACCGCGTTGACGCAATTTGCCGACCGTGGTCTCGAGCGTGCGGACGACGCCGTTGATCTGCGGGCGCCAGGCGTCGGAGACGAGAGCGAGCTTCATGCCGGCACCAGAGCGAGGTTGGCGGCGCGTGCTGGTTGCGCCGCGGCCTCGGCTGCTTCGATCCGCTTGCGTTCGGCCCAGTCGATGATCTCCATCGCGCCGTCGGCATGCTCGACCAAAGCGGTGCAGCTCTCGACCCAGTCGCCGTCATTATAATATATGATGTCGCCGAACTGGCGGATCTCGGCAGAGTGGATGTGCCCGCAGACGACGCCGTCGACGTGGCGCTCCGCAGCGGCGCGGGCGACGACTTCTTCGAACTTGGAGATGAAGGAAACCGCGTTCTTGACGCGTTTCTTCATGTGCGCAGCCAAGGACCAGTAGGGAAGGCCGAAGCGGCGCCGGAAGAAGTTCACGACGCGGTTGGCCTTGAGCAGGAATTCGTAGGCGCTGTCGCCCAGGAAGGCCAACCACTTGGCGTAGAGCACGATGCTGTCGAACTGATCGCCATGCAGCACGAGCAGGCGACGGCCGTCGACGGTTTCGTGGATCACCTCGCCCGCGACGGTGACGTCGCCGAAGGCGAGGCCGGTATAATCGCGCAGCACCTCGTCATGGTTGCCGGGCACGTAGACCACGTGCGTGCCGTGCTTGGCCATCTTGAGCAGGCGGCGCACGACGTCGTTGTGGCGTGGCGGCCAGTACCAGCCCTTGCGCAGGCGCCAGGCGTCGATGATGTCGCCGACCAGATAGAGCGTCTCGCACTCGATCGACTTCAGGAAATCCATCAGAAGATCGGCGTTGCAGCCGGGCGTGCCGAGATGGATGTCGGAGATCCAGATCGTGCGATACTGCGTCCGCTGGCGCGGGCCGGCGGGCTTGGAATCCTCCTCTTCGTGGAACCAGGCCGGCAATGTGTTCGGGGCAGAAAAGGGCTTCTTCGCGCCCGAGCCAGGGTTACGCAACGCCACCAGCGGCATTTCAGGGAGGGAAGCCAACTGACACGCTCCTCGCGCCGTTTCCGTTGGCACGTCCCAATAATGCGGGGCCGTGAAGTCCCCGGGACAGTTCGGTTGCAGTCTTGTGAAAGCCCGAAGCCAAAACGGCCCCGAGCCTTATAGTGCGCTTCGACATCCGTCGAACCTTGCGGCACCGGCCCACGCCCCCACCGACCTCCCAAACAGCGTATTCTATGGGAGGTCGGGTGGGCGCGCGGGCCGGTGCCGATGCCGCGCGAGCGGCCAAAGGTGTCATAAAACCGGCATCAAGCCGTCGCGCTTCTGTCGCGCATCTGACCCATAGCAACCGGAATTATGGGAGACCGGCGTATGGAAACGGTGATGCAGACCCAGGCGGTGGCGGCGGCGTATGACCGGTGGGCCCCCGTCTACGACCTTGTTTTCGGGGCCGTCTTCCGGCGTGGACGCAGCATCGCGATCGAGGCTGCCAACCGTGTGGGTGGCCGCGTGCTCGAGGTCGGCTGTGGCACCGGCATCTCGCTGCCTTATTACAGCAAGCGCTGCAAATTGTACGGGATCGACATCTCAGACGGCATCCTGAACAAGGCGCGCGAGCGCGCCAAGAAGCTCGACAATGTCGAGGCGATCGAGGTGATGGACGCCGAGGCGCTTACCTTCGAGGACGGGGCGTTCGACGTGGTCGTCGCGCAATATGTGATCACGGCGGTACCCAATCCGGAGCGCGCCCTGGACGAGTTCGCGCGTACCGTGCGCCGCGGCGGCGAGATCATCATCACGACGCGGATCGGCAAGGGTGAAGGCCTGCGCGGCGCGATCGAGAAAGCCTTGATGCCGATCACCAGCCGGCTGGGCTTCCGCACCGAATTCCCGTTCGAGCGCTATGCCGACTGGGCTGCGGCCAATGGCTCGATCGAGCTGGTCGAGCGGCGCGCGCTTCCCCCGCTCGGCCATTTCGAGCTGCTTCGTTTCCGCAAGAATTGAACGGACAGGTCATGACTGCGACGATGAAAACCACCAAGATCAAGCGGGCCGGCGGCGCGCTCAAGGCGAAGGGCGGAGCGCTTAAAGCCAAGAGCGGCGCGCTCAAGGCCAAGAGCGGCGAGAAGATCGCCGCGTTCAAGGAGCAGCTCGACGAGCAGCGCTGGGACGATCACCGTTATTATCATCACAGCCTGATCAACCAGAGCCTGCACTTCCTGAGCGCGTCGAGCTTCATCGTCGCCTACATCCTGCTGTTCCACGATCCGGCGCTGGCAAGCCTGCTCGGTTGGTGCGTGGCGATGACCAGCCGCCAGGCGGGCCACTTCTTCTTCGAGCCCAAGACGTATGACGAGATCAACCAGGCGACGCATCAGTACAAGGAGGAGATCAAGATCGGCTACAACCTGTTCCGCAAGGTCGTCTTCATGTCGATCTGGGCGCTGATGCCGATCCTGTTGCTGATCAGCCCGACCCTGTGGGGCGTGTTCGCGCCGATCCCGGGCCCGATGGGCTTCATCCGCCATGTCGGCCTGATGTGGCTGGCGCTGGGCGGCGCGGGCCTCCTGTTCCGCACGGTGCAGCTTTTCTTCGTTCGCGACGTGCCGACCGGACTGATCTGGGCAACCAAGATCATCACCGACCCCTTCAACGACTTCAAGCAATACCGCCACGCGCCGGTGCGGCTGCTCAAGGGCGAGCGGCTCGACGCCAATATCGCGACGCGCTGATTGAGGCCTCTGCCGGCGTTGTCCCCTTTCGTCGGCAGCGTTTCGGGCCTGTCGGGAACCCTGCCCGGCAGGCCCATTTCCTTTTCGGTGAATGAGATGGTCTTTCACAAGCCGTCACCCCAGCGAAAGCTGGGGTCTCGGACGGTATTTCTCCCTCATGAAACCCCAGCTTTCGCTGGGGTGACGCAGGGATCAGCGGCCAAAGCGCTTGGCGATCAGCTCGCGCAGGATGCCGCGCCGGATAGTCTTGTTGGTTGCCTCGGGCGCGTGCCACCACCAACCGTTGGCGGCCATCCGCTCGCACGCGCGGGTGAAGCGGGTGACGACCTCGTCGAAATCGGCGTCACTGTAGTTGAGGCTGAAGATCAGCCGGCCGGTGCCGACCCAGCTCAGCAGCAAACCCTCCTCGCGGAGGTAATATTGCAGCATCCAGTTGAAGCGCGACGGCACCTGATAGGTCACGGTCCAGATCGAGGAGAGATTGGCGACACGCACGGGCACGCCCGCCGCCTCCAGACGGGCGTTCATCCGCACGGCGCGCGCGTTCCAGCGATCGTCGAGCCCGTCATAGAGCGCGCGCGTGTCGGCGTCGTCGAGCTTGCGCAGGAAGGCGTTCATCGACGCCATCACATAAGGATGCGCGTTGAAGGTGCCCCGCGCGAAGCAGATGTCGACGGGGCGGTCCTCGCGATAGCGCTTCATCAGGTCGGCGCGACCGATCAGCACGCCATTGGGCAGGCCGCCGCCGAGCGTCTTGCCATAGGTGACCATGTCGGGCTGGATGCCAAAATATTCGGCCGCGCCGCGTCGTGCCAAACGGAATCCGGTGAAGATGTCGTCGAGGATGAAGACGATGCCGCGCTCGCGGCAGACCTCGGCCACCTTGTGCAGCCATTCGGCATAGGCCTCGCGGTCGACCCCCGCCTTGCGCCCGCCATCGACCAACGTGTTGTCGGACGGCGCCGCGCTATTGGGATGGAGCGACTGGAGCGGATTGATGAGCACACAGGCAATGTCCTTGCGCGTCGCCAGCGTCTGCAGCGCCTTTTCGGACATTTCGGCGAGCGTGAAGGTGCGGTCGGCATTGACCGGATTGCCGATGCCGGGCTGCACGTCGCCCCACCAGCCATGATAGGCGCCGCAGAAGCGGACGACCTTGGAGCGGCGCGTGTGGTAGCGCGCGAGGCGTACTGCCTGCATCACCGCCTCGGTGCCCGACATGTGGAACGAGACCTCATCGAGGCCGGTCAGCGCGCGCAGCCGGGCGACATTGTCCGCGACGACGGGGTGGAGCTGGCCCAGGACCGGGCCGAGATCGGCGACCTGGGCGACCGCTTCGGCGATCATGCTTTTGTAGGCGTCGTAGCCGAGCAGGTTGACGCCGTAGGAGCCGGTCAGGTCGTAGAAATCATTGCCGTCGAGATCGGTGACGGTGACGCCCGCGCTCTTCTCTACGAAGGCGCCGACGCCCAGGTTTTCCTTCACGTGGCGGGCAAACTGGAAGGGCACGCGGTAGCTGCCGGTGAATTGAAGGTCGGACAGGCCAAGCCGGGTTTCTGCGGTCAGCGCGCGACCCTTGGGGAAGCGTTCGGCGAACAGGTGCGCCAGCCGCTCGAACCCCTGCTCGCGCTTGGCGACGACATCGTCGGGCGCGCCGTCGCAGCGGAAGAATTTGGCCGCATCATAGTCGACCATGGGAATCCAACCCGCGATGCGGCGCGACCATTTGGAATGGCCTGCCAGCGAGCGGTGCTTGGCTTGGCTGAGCAGAAGGCGGCGACGGCCGGCGGTGGCACCCAATCCGACCGAGCCCGCCGCGATAAAAGCGAGGGACCAGTTCATGACTTTTGCTATCGCGATTTGACAACGGGATTATGACAATGCGCTCAGCGATCGCGCGCCTCGTCGCAAACGAGGATCTGAATTTCCTGCTGACCAACCGCCTGCCGCGAAGACTCGCGACCAATTTCGTCGGCTGGTTCAGCAAGATCGAGAACCCGATCGTCGCGAAAAGCTCGATCGCGATGTGGAAACTCTTCTCTGACGTTGACCTGGCCGACGCAGCCGAGACCCGATTTCGGAGCATGCATGCCTGTTTCATCCGCACGCTCAAGCCAGGCGCGCGGCCGGTGGCGGTGGAGGCCAACGTGGTAGCGAGCCCGAGCGACGCGATCGTCGGCGCGCATGGGGTTATCGAGGGCAACGTCGTTCAGCAGATAAAGGGAGCGCCCTACAGCCTG
>Ga0207705_10001405_pt1 | contig 19182 bp, 13 predicted proteins | sample KBSC13metaG_FD_184314 | JGI IMG/M metagenome (GOLD analysis project Ga0207705, IMG submission 184314) | Corn rhizosphere microbial communities from Kellogg Biological Station, Michigan, USA - KBS C1-3 metaG (SPAdes) (version 2) | ecosystem: Host-associated > Plants > Roots > Rhizosphere > Soil ... | reverse complement strand
ATGGCCACAAGAAATCCTTCCCTGAACGCATGCGCTTGCGCGTGCCCTCGCGCTGCATGTCTTGTCGAGCAGCTTGGCCAGATCAGATGAACCCCGGATGACTCAGCGCTTGAGGCTGGTCTCGCCCTCGGCCGCTTGTGCCGCCAGCCATCGTCCGATCGTCGCCACGACATGCGCCTGTTCCTCTTCGCTCAGCGGCCGGCCGGCGGAGATGAAATGCCATTTCGCAAGGCACCCCCGGCAGCAGGTCGCGGTCGCATGCTGCGCGATGAAGGCGGGGTGGCCGCGCATCGGCGTCTGCTTGCCATCCTTGACGGGGACAGCGGGCGCCAACCTTTGCGCGACGAAGGCGGCGGCATGATCCAGGATCACACCCATCCCCTTGTCCGCCAGATAAGCCCGCTCCTTGGGCCCGAGCCGGAAGCGCATCCGGAAGGGTGATTTGGCGAGAGCGGCAAACAGGGGGTCGAGATTTCGCATGCCAACCCCATATAATCCTTATGAAAGATCTGTTCGATACCGCTCCTGTGCCGGGTCTGTCCCAGATAGCGGACATCGTCACGCCGACCGAGGAAGCCGCTCTGATCGCGCATATCGACGACAGCGGCCTTTCGCCGTTCCGCTTCCAAGGCTGGCTCGGCAAGAGGCTGACGCACAGCTTTGGCTGGCGCTACGACTTCGACACGGCGCAGTTCGCTGCGACCGAGCCGTTGCCAGCCTGGCTGCTGCCCTTGCGGGAGAAGGCTGCGGCTTTCGCGGAGATGGCGCCCGAGGACTTCGTCCAAGCCCTGCTGATCCGCTACGATCCGGGCGCCGGCATCGGCTGGCACCGCGACCGGCCCTTGTTCGAGCATGTCGTCGGCGTCTCGCTCGGCAATCCCGCCATCTTACGCCTGCGCCGCCGGATCGCACGCGGCTTCGAACGCGCCTCGGCCGAGCTTGCGCCCCGCTCGATCTATCACCTCTCGGGCGAGGTCCGGCACGAATGGGAGCACAGCATCGCGCCGATGGACGTGCCGCGCTGGTCGGTCACCTTCCGCAGCCTTTCCGAAAAGGGCCGTGCCGCGGTTCAGCGGTAGGCGCGGCTCCAGCCAAGCGGCGGTGCGGCATGCTCGCGTGCTTCGGGGATCAGGTCGCGCGTGCGGCGGCAGAAATTGCGTAGCGCCACTTCGCCCTTGCTCAAGGGCCCGACCGAGAAACTCGACGACGCCATGCCCTGCTGCACGCGCCCGACCAGCTCGGTATCCTCGGCATTGACCTGGCGGTTGATCCGCCAGTTGAGGTAGCGCGCCGCTTTCATCTCTCGGCGCGCATCCGGTATGGCATAGCTGATCTCGCGGATCATCGTCTCGGTCGGCGACACCGGCAGGAACTGCATGAAGTCGACCTGATCCGGATAGATGTCGAACGCGACGTTGGGCCAGAGCTTGAAATAGACCCATAGCCGCTGCCGCGCGTCGGACAGATGCGCGACCCTGGGCAGGAAATGGCAATAAGCCCGTTCGGACGGGTTGGAGGAGGGACGGTCGACCAGCGGCCCCCACATCTTGTCGACCCATTCGGCGCTCTCGACGCCATAGCCGTCGCCCATAAGCCGCTTGAGCCCGGGATGCGCGACCGCGATATGCAGCCCGTCCGAATAATTGTCGGCGATGTTCTTCCAGTTCACTCTGCGTTCGCGCAAAGTAACCCGGCCGAGCGCCTGCAATTCGTCGAAGCGATAGGGCGTGACCTCGTGCGCGTAGGGCTGCATCATCTCGGCGACGCTCGGGCCGCCGGCCTCCAGCCGCACGAAGATGAAGCCCTGCCAGATCTCATGTTCGATCGATGCGAGCCTTATGCCGTCGAGCGCGCCTGGATCGTACGTGTCCTTCATCGGCACGCCGACCAGCCGCCCGTCACTGGCATAGGTCCAGGCGTGATAAGGGCAGACGATCCGTTTGGCGCAGCCGCGGGCGCCATCGAGGATGCGCGCGCCGCGATGGCGGCAGACATTGTGGAAGGCGCTGACCGAACCGTCGGCGGCACGCATCACCACCACGCTCTCGCCCGCATAATCCAGGCCATGCCAGTCGCCCGATTGCGGAATGTCGTTCACATGGCAGACGACCTGCCATGACGGGCGGATCACGCGCTTGAGCTCGACCTCGAAATAATCGGCGTCCGAATAGATCCAGGCGGGAAGGCTCCAGCCTTCCTCGGGATCTTCGTTCGACAAGGGCCGCACGATTGCCATGGGGTCGAGACTGCCTTTTCGCGTGGGGCTTAGCAAGATCGGCGTTGACAGAGGCGTGCGGGGCATCGTCTCTCGGGCACATGGCATCGCACGCCGACCCGACCGGAAGCCTCGACACCGCGCTCGCCCATGCGCGCCGCCTGCTCGACGGACAGCCTGACCTTGCCTTGGCGCAAGCGCGTGAGATCCTGCGCGTCGTGCCGCGCAGTGCCGCCGCCTTGATGATCGCAGGCGCGGCGCACCGGATGAAGGGGGAGGGCGATCTCGCCACCTCCGCCTTCCGCGCCGCCACCGCCGCCGATCCCGGATCGCCTGAGGCGTGGCGCGCCCTCGGCGACCAGCTTCATCTGGCGGAGGACGAAAAGGGCGGCGACGCGGCCTATCTCGCCGCCTTGCGCGCCTCGACGCGCGATCCGGCCTTGCTCCAGGCGGCGGATGCGCTCGCCCGCAACGCACTGGCCGAGGCCGAGCCGATCCTGCGCAATCGGTTGAAAGAGGAGCCGACCGACATCGGCGCGATCCGCATGCTGGCCGAACTGGCCGGGCGGATCGGGCGCAACAAGGACGCTGAAGCCTTGCTCCGCCGTGCGCTGGAGCTTGCGCCCGGCTTTGCCGCCGCGCGCCACAATCTGGCGATCGCGCTCCATCGCCAAGGGCGTTCCGAGGAGGCGATCGGCGAGATCGATCAATTGCTCGCGCAGGAACCGGGGCATCCCTCCTACACCAACCTCAAGGCGGCGGCGCTCGCGCGGCTGGGCGAATATGAGGCATCGATCGCGCTCTATCGCGACGTGCTGGTCGATTATCCCAAGCAGCCCAAGGTGTGGATGAGCCTTGGCCACAGCTACAAGACGGTCGGGCGGCAGGACGAGAGTATAGATGCCTATCGCCGCGCGCTCGAAATGCAGCCGACGCTCGGGGAGGCATGGTGGAGCCTTGCCAACCTCAAGACCTTCCGTTTCACCGATGCCGATCGCGCCGCGATGCGCGCCGCGCTCGAGACGCCCGACCTCGACGTGGAAGACCGCTTCCACCTCGAATTCGCTTTGGGCAAGGTCGAGGAAGATGCAGGCGCCTACGAAGCCTCTTTCCGTCATTATGCCGAGGGCAATCGCGGCCGCCGCACCTTGATCGATTATGATGCCGCCGATCTCAGTCGGGCGGTCGATGCGCAGATCGGACTGTTCACTCCCGATTTCTTCGCTGGGCGGGCAGGGTGGGGTGCCGAGACGCGCGATCCGATCTTCGTCGTCTCCTTGCCGCGCTCAGGCTCGACCCTGATCGAGCAGATCCTGGCGAGCCACAGCCAGGTCGAAGGTACCACCGAACTGGCCGACATTCCCACGCTCGCCGCGCGCGTCGGGCTTGAAGGCATGGCCCAACTAAGCGCGGACGAAGCGCGCGCGCTGGGCGAGGAATATCTCGATCGCACGCGCATCCAGCGCAAGACCGAGCGGCCCTTCTTCGTCGACAAGATGCCCAACAATTGGGCGCATGTCGGCTTCATCAAGCTGATCCTGCCGAACGCCACGATCATCGACGCGCGCCGCCATCCGCTCGGCTGCTGCTTCTCCAACTTCAAGCAGCATTTCGCGCGCGGCCAAACCTTCACCTACGATCTCGCCGACATCGGCCATTATTATGCCGACTATGTCCGGCTGATGACCCATTTCGATGGCGTTTTGCCCGGTCATGTCCACCGCGTTTTCTATGAAGAGATGGTGGGCAACACCGAAGCGCAGGTGCGTAGCCTTCTCGCGCATGCCCGGCTGCCGTTCGAGGAAAGCTGTCTGCGTTTCCACGAAACCGAACGCGCGGTGCGCACCGCTTCATCGGAACAGGTACGCCGTCCGATTTTTCGGGATGGGGTCGAACAATGGCGCCATTACGAGCCCTGGCTTGAACCCTTGCGCGCGGCGCTGGGGCCTCTGGTTGGCCTTTATCCCCACCAAGCGTGACATCTTTGCCATGTTGCAGCGCAAAAGCTGGGATATTGGGATGGGACCGGATTGACACCATAACGGCTCCAGAACAGCCTCCTATTCATAACAGAGACAGGGAGTCCCAATATGCGTGAACCCCGCCAAGTGATGGCGGCCTTGTTGGCCGGAACCATCCTGACCGGCGCCTCAGGCGCCGCTTTTGCCCAGGCTACTTCGACCGACACGACTTCGGCAGCACAGGCGACGCCGACGCCTCAGCCGGTCGGCCCGCAGGAAATCGTCGTCACCGCGCAAAAGCGCGCCGAAAACCTGCAGAACGTGCCGATCAGCATCCAAGCGCTCGGCACCGAGAAACTGGAGCAGCTAAACGTCTCCAATTTCACCGATTTCACCAAGCAATTGCCCAGCGTCTCGTTCCAGACCACGCAGCCCGGATCGACCAGCGTTTATATCCGCGGCGCGGCTTCGGGCGGCGACGGCAACCATTCTGGCTCGCTGCCGTCGGTGGGCGTCTATCTCGACGAGCAGCCGATCACCACGATCGGCGGCAATCTCGACGTGCACATTTACGACATCGCCCGGATCGAGGCGCTGTCGGGTCCACAAGGCACGCTGTACGGCGCCTCGTCCGAAGCGGGCACGCTGCGCATCATCACCAACAAGCCCGACACCAGCCATGCATATGGCGGCATGGACGTCGAGGGGAATACGGTCGCGCATGGCAGCCAGGGCGGCAAGATCGAGGGTTTCTATAACGCTCCTTTGACCGACACGATGGCGATCCGCCTGGTCGGCTTCTACGAGCATGACGCAGGCTATATCGATAACATCCCCGGCACGCGCACCTTCTGCGACGGCACGCCCGCCTGCGGCCCGGGCATCACGATCAACAATTCGGATATCGCCAAGAAGAATTACAACGACGTCGATGTCTACGGCGGCCGCGCCGCGCTGAAGGTCGATCTCAACGACAATTGGACCGCGACGGCGACGCTCTTCGGTCAGGACGAAAAGAATCACGGCACGTTCGGCGAGGATCCGACACTGGGTGCTCTCAAGGTCCAGCATTTCCAGAGCGATTTCACGCACGATCGCTTCCTACAGGGCGCGCTCACGATCGAAGGCAAGATCGGCAATTGGGACCTGACCTATTCGGGCGCATACCTCACCCGGAAGGTGAATTCGGCCGAGGATTATTCGGACTATGCCGAGGCCTATGACGCCTTGTACGCCAGCTATGGCGGCCTCGCCGGCTATTTCTATTACAAGGACAATGCCGGCAATCAGATCAAGCCGCTGCAGCACGTCATCGGCACCGACAAGTTCAACAAGATCAGCCAGGAACTGCGCATCTCCTCGCCCGCGAGCGAGCCGATCCGCGTTGTCGGCGGCCTGTTCTACCAACGCCAGTATCACAATATCCGGCAGGATTATCAGGTGGCCGGCCTAGCCGACGACCTTTCGGTCAACGGCTTCCCTGGTACGCTCTGGCTGACCCAGCAGAAGCGCGTCGATCGCGACTATGCCGCGTTCGGCGAAGCGGCGTGGGACATTACCTCCAACCTGACGCTGACCGGCGGGCTTCGTTACTACAAGTTCGACAACTCGCTGATCGGCTTCTTCGGCTTCGGCCGCAACCCGGCCGGCCCGCCCTTCAACGCCGCGGGCAGCTCGCGCACCGGCGTCGCCGCCTGCTACAATAGCGACGGCACCACCGTGCGCGACAATCCCGGCGGCACCCTGCTGCCGGCGGACGAGGCGGGTGCGCCCTGCACCAATCTCGGCGTGTTCGAGAACGGCAAGGTCGTGCCCAAGCGCAACAAGGATGACGGCTTCATCCACCGCCTCAACCTGACGTGGAAGGTGGATCCGGATCATATGCTGTACGCGACCTGGTCGCGCGGCTTCCGCCCGGGCGGCATCAATCGCCGCGCCGATATCGCGCCGTACAAGGCGGACTATCTGACCAATTACGAGGTCGGCTGGAAGACGACCTGGCTCGACCGAAAGCTGCGGTGGAACGGCGCGGTCTTCCTCGATGACTGGAAGAATTTCCAGTACAGCTTCCTCGGCGCGAACAGCTTCACCGAGATCCACAACGGCCCCAACGCGCGGATCAAGGGCATCGAGTCCGACATCAGCCTCTATCCAGTGCGCGGGCTCAGTCTGAGCCTCACCGGCGCCTATCTCGACGCGAAAATCCGCAACAATCTCTGCGCCAACGACGATCCGACCTTCACCTGCTCTGACGCGGGCGACTCCGTGGTCGCGCCGAAGGGGACGCGCCTGCCGGTCACGCCCAAGTTCAAGGTCAACGGCACTGCGCGGTACGAATGGGAGGTCGGCGACGGCAAGGCGCATTTGCAGAGCAACTGGACGCATTCCAGCTCTGCCTCTTCGGCACTGCGTATCGGCACCTCGATCGCCGACGCGCCGCCATTGCTCCATGCCTATAATCTGGTCGACTTCGCGGCCGGCTATGACTGGAGCAGCTTCACCGCCGAAATCTTCATGGAGAACGCGTTCGACAAGCGCGCGCAACTCTCGCGTTCCAGGAATGCGGCAATTGCGGGCAGCGGAATTATTATGTGGTCTATCGACCGCGCACGATCGGTGTCCGCTTCGGCGTGAAGTTCTGAGCTGAGAAACGAAACGGGGCGAGAGGCAAAAAGCCTCTCGCACTCTTTGTGTGCGGTTCCCACGAAGCCCTAGCCGCATCCGGCCTATCCGCGCTTGCCACCCCCACGACGCGAAGAGGGTTGCGGTCGGACCGCTTTTCGAAGCAGCGGGACGATCGTCCGACGCCGGGTGGATGTAAAACGGACGCCGCTCCTATCTGATGACGAGCGATTCAACCTGGATCGCTCGTTGGAGAGGCAGCCGCCAATTCTCCTCATTCGTTCGGTTCGGCGCCGTTTAGCGCGCCAACCGCGCCGCTCATGTTTTCGGCTGGCTGCTGGCTGCGCACAAGGGGCACCCGTCACTTAGCGGCTGTTAACCATTATCGGCCCGGATTTTAGCAAGCGCGAGCGGGCGGGCTGGCCTGCGCCTTGCCCACATCCCGCTCCATCCCTTTGTTAGAAAGAGTATAGTTTATGAGCTTCACGCGCGCCCTGGTTGTCGCCGGGACCTTCATGCTTGCCGCCACGCCCGCTTTCGCGGCGGACTTCGAGTCCGGCAGCGTCGGAACGAATGCCTTCACGCAAGTCGGATTTGGTTCTTCCGGTGGCGACCCTGAATTCCATCAGATTATCACCGGCGGTGTCACCACCAATCTGGCCGCCATTCAGGCGAAGGCTCACTCGCAATTCAAGAACAATAATAACGGCGGCGTTGTTACCTTGGACGCCACCAGCGATAGTAAGGCGTCATGGGCGAACGCCAACAGCGGGCAATTCGTCTCCACAAGCCACAGCAGCATGTCTCTGCCGCACAGCGCCGATGATCTTGAGCACGCGCAGGTGAAGTTCGGCGACCAGAATCTGGGCCAGAATCCGTCGTTCGACTATAAGTTCATGGCTACCGGGAACGACAATCTGCTGACCGTGGACTATAGCTTTGACTTTACCGGCAGCAACGCCGACCCCAAGATCAACGGCATGGGCGCTTTCACGCTCGACCTTGAAGAGATCATTCAGGGCAAGCCGTCTGTCCCGGTAAGCTTCCTGATGACCGATGCGGTCAACGGCAGCTTCACGGGCGCCCTGAAGGCAGGCCACGATTACGAACTGAAGATCCGGGACAGCGAAGGCCTGTTGCTGCCTGACTCGCTGTTCGGCAACAGGGAGCTCGACCTTCACGATACCGCCACGTTCAACTTCAATATCGGAAACGACGGCACTGGCGGTGGCGGCACCGGCGCGGTTCCCGAGCCGGCTTCGTGGGCGTTGATGCTCGGCGGCTTCGGCATGGTCGGCGGCGCGATGCGCAGCCGCCGCCGGTCTGCGGTCAGCTTCAGCTAAGTCCTGTTCGAACGCGCTTGGCTGTGCCGTCGCGCCGTCGGGCGCGGCGGCGCAGTCAACGCTGAGAATGTATCCGTACCGCGCGCTTCGATGTTGTCGGCTTGGGAAGGCCGATTCATCTGATATTCGAAGACATTCGAGGCGCCGGCTTTGATGGCCGCGTTTTTATTTCGCCAAGCGCTGGATCACGATCTTCCAGTACGCAATCCCGGGCGCGATATTGAATAATTGCGTGCGTTCGTTGAGCCCGTGCGAGAAATCGTCGCTGTCCTTGATGAAGATCGGCGCGACCCCGTAGCTCGGCACGCCCCGCACGCGGAACCACATGCTGTCCGATGCGCCCGACGATTGCCCCGGGATGATCGGCACGCCTTTGTACGCCACATCCAGCCCCGCGCGCACCGCATCGGTCACGTCCTTGCGCATCGGCGAGGCTGGGCTGGCAGTGGTGCCGACGTTGGTGAACTGGATCTGCATCTTGGGCTCGGCCGCGACGCGGGTCAGCTCGTCCTGCACTGCCTGGAACGAGGTGCCGGGGAAGATGCGGCAATTGATGTTGGCGGTCGCGCGTTGCGGCAGCGCGTTCAAGGCATGTCCGCCATTGACCATCGTCGCGACGCAGGTCGTGCCGATATGGCCGACCTCCTCCGGATCGGCGCTGAGCGTCGCGATCGCTTCCTTATTGGTGGGATCGGCGGCGAAAGCGCGCATCGCCGCGGCGGTCTTGGGATCGGCGCGGTCGGCTGCGGCGAGGAAATAGCCCTTGGTGATATCGTTCAATTGCGGCGTGAACCGATGCTCGCCGATCCGCGTGAGCACCGCGGCCATTTCGTAGATCGCATTCTCCTTGCGCGGCGCGCTTGAATGGCCGCCCGGATTGGTGATCGTCAGCGTGTAATCGCCATAGGCTTTCTCAGCGCCTTCCAGGATGAAATATTGCGGCTTGCCGTCCTCGCTCAGCGATCCGCCGCCGCCGTCGGCGTTGAGCAGCATGTAGGCGTCGGGAAATTTCTCCGCGAGCAATTGGGTGGTTTTCATCATGGTCTCCTCGTCGCCCGAAAGGACGAGGATCACGTCGCGCTTGGGCGTGAACTTCTGCCGCTTGAGGTCAACCAGGGTGGCGACCAGCTCGGCATCGCCGAACTTCATGTCGGTAGCGCCGCGACCATAGATATATCCATTCTCCACCACGGGCGTGAACGGATCGCGCTGCCAGTCGGCGGGCTTGGCCTCGACCACATCCATATGGCCCGACAGTAGGAGCGGTTTCAGCTTCGAATCGGAGCCACGATAGCGCGCGACGAGGTAAGCGGTGTCGTCGACCGGAGTGATCGTCACATCGTCGGGCGCGAACCCGCCCGCGACCAGTTGCTCTTTCAGGTAGGCCGCGAATTGGGGCGTCTGGTTGCCCGGGCCCTGCACCGTGCGGAACGCGATCGCATGCTTGAGCACGTCGAGCGTCTGCGCTTCGGCGGCGGGATTGTCCCCGGCCAGCGCGGGGGAAGAGAGCGCAAATGCGCAGGCGGCAAACAACAAAGGCGACCGGATCGACAGCTTCGGCATCGCGTTTCCCTCGCTAGGACAGTCACATCCTAGGAGGCCTGCCGAGAAAGGGAAGGGGTGCTGACCGACCTCTAGTCGGCGTGAGAAATGCTGTTGTCCCCGTTCGTGTCGTAAAGCACGACCCGATCGCGGCCGCTCTCCTTTGCGGCATAGAGCGCGCGGTCGGCATAGCCGATTGCGGGGCGAACCTTGTCGGGCAGCTGGTCGCAGAAATAGATACCGAAGCTGGCGGTCATCCGTCCGTGCGGGAATTCGGCGCCGGCTATCTTGAGCCGCAATTTGTTCGCGATGTCGACCGCGGCCTGCGCGTCGCTGACGTGACCGATCAGCAGGAATTCCTCACCGCCCCAGCGCGCGATCAGATCGGTATCGCGTACGCTGCGCCGGAGCAGATCGGCAAAGGCGGCCAGCACCTCGTCCCCGACGACATGGCCGTGGTGATCGTTGATCGTCTTGAAGTGATCGATATCGGCCAGCATGATCGCGACCGGCTTGTCCAGACGCTCCGTCAGCATCTGCTGATAGCGCTCGGTTACGCCGCGGCGGTTGTAGAGGCCGGTCAAATGATCGCGCCGTGCGGTTTCGCGCGCCAGCTGTGCTTCGCCGCGCGCAACCTGCTCCAGCAGCCGCCGGCGCCTGAGGTCGCGCTGCAGCCCCAGGATGCGCGAGACCGTGAACAGGCAGATCAGGATCAGCCAGAAACCGAGGATGCCCAGATACCATTGCTCGAAGGGAACGATATTGCCCTGGAGCCGAATAGTATCGATGCGGAAGGCGTGGCGGCCGGGACGGGCGTTGCTGCCGGTGTCGATCTCCATGCTGACGATGTTGTCGAATTGGGCATGGCTAAGCCGATAGGGTACGCGATTGGTCTGCGCCCACCAGTCGGCGACCTTGACGTCGCTGAACTTGGCCTCGATCGTCTGCCGGCCTTCGTGCAGCGGCAGTTCGATCTGGTTGAACTTGGTGGTCGCGCGGTCGCCGGGGCGGCTGTAGCGGCTGTCGAAATTCTTGAAATAGATGCGCAGGCTATCTGCTGGCCCATGATAGTCGAGCGTGATCGTGATCGTCTGGAAGCGGCTGAGATCGATCCCGCGATTGTCGCGGTTGTGATCGAATGTCAGCTCATAGGCGCAGAAGGGATATTTGTAGCCCGCGCGCAGGTCGCACGACCAGGTCAGCGGCTTGGTGCGATCGGCATTCACGATCGTGTTCCCGCCGAGATGGCTGTCGGCATGCCAGTCGATCGTGAAGGGAACCGCGGCGTCGGCACGAATTACGAGCGAATTGCGCAAGATGAAGCCGGCGAAACCGATCGCTGCGATTGTCAGGACGAGCAGCCCGATCACCGCGAGTTCGAAGCGAAGATCCGAAATCGCCTGGCGCATCATACCGCCAAAGCCGCGGACCTTTGCCGAACCGGATATTTTTCCCTGCTCCAACATCACGGACATAATGCCACACATGTCACCTCATCCGGTTAACGGCGAGCTATTTGCGGCGCAACGGCTTGCGGCTATTCCGGATCGACAGAAGGAACCGGCATGACCGCATTACTGCTTGACCATGTTACCAAGGACTTCGGCGACAAGCGCGCGGTCGACGATTTGAGCTTTGCGGTCCGCGACGGCGAGGTGTTCGGCTTCCTCGGCGGGAATGGCGCGGGCAAGACCACCAGCTTGCGGATGGTGCTGGACATCATCCGGCCGACATCGGGCCGGATCGAGATATTGGGCCGTGCGCCGGGGCGCGAGAATAGCGCCGACCTTGGCTTCCTGCCCGAGGAACGCGGCCTCTACCGCACGATGACCGCGCTCGACACGATCACCTATTTCGGGCGGCTGAAGGGCATGACGCGCAACGATGCCCGCAGCCAGGGCAAGATCCTGCTCGATCGGTTTGGCCTCGGCAGTTCGGCCGGCACCAAGGTGGAGAAATTGTCGAAGGGCATGGCGCAGAAGGTCCAGCTCGCGACCGCGGTGGTGAACGCGCCCAGATTGCTGATCTTGGACGAACCCTTTTCGGGCCTCGATCCGGTCAACCAGGGATTGCTGGAGGACGAGATCAGGCGCCTGTCGAAGGCAGGTTCGACCATCGTCTTCTCGACCCATGTCATGCAGCATGCCGAGCGGCTGTGCGACCGGCTGCTGTTGCTCGCCGACGGACGCAAGAAATTCGAAGGCACGCAGGACGAGGCGCGCGCCACCTTGCCCGCGCGGCTAACGCTGGCAGCCAGGACCACGCCGGCAAAGCTGCCCGGCGTCGCGTCGGCAGTCGCGATCGGCGAGCGCGATGGCTGGAAAGACTGGGATGTCAGGTTGAAACCTGGCGGCGATCCCGCGGACTTGCTCCAGGCCTGCACCGAAAAGAGCTTTGCCTTGCGCCGGTTCGAGCAGAGCCGGCCGAGCCTGCACGACGTCTTCATCCACATTGTCGGCGGCGAGGAGGGCCGGGCATGAACAATCCTATCTTCCTCGTCGCCGCACGCGAATTCCGTCAGATTGCGGCCACCAAGGGTTTCTGGATCACACTGCTGATCATCCCGCTCGCGCTCGCGATCGGACCGATTGCCGGGCAACTCATGCAGAAATCGCACACCGAAAACGTGATGCTGATCGATCGTTCGGGGCAGGCGGCAGCCGCAATCACCCGGCGGATCGAGCTCGACCATCAGCGTCAGGTGCTGCAGTCGCTGTCGCGTTATTCGGAAAGCCACGATTTTGACCGCGCCGATCCCAAGGCGGTGTGGACGCAGCACGACCATTATTATTCGGATGCCGAGGTTCAGGCGTTCATTGCTTCGGGCGGTGCAGAGCATGCCAAAGCCGTGCTCAGCCGCGCTGCTCCGCCCAAGACCCAGCCGTTCGACGAGCCTGATCGCGATTATCGGATCGTATCGACCCCGCCCGCCATCGCAGCGGCCAGCCCGGCCGAGCTTGCCAAACGGCTGCCCGGCCTGATCAACCCGCCCAAGAAGGATCACGCTACCGAGCCGCTCGATTATGCGGTCTATATTCCCGCCGATTTCGCGAGCGGGCGGTCGCCGGTCCAGCTCTGGTCGGACGGCCCGCCCCCGGGCGAGCTGATGGGCGTGCTGCAGGATACGCTGACCCGGGCGATGCGGCTCCACTTCCTCGAAGCCCAGGGCGTGAAGCCGCAAATGGCGGACGCCGCGCAGCTGATCGCGCCGATGATCGCGGTCAACCGCCCGGCGGCGGGCAAGGGGCATGAACAGGTCATCATCCGATCGATCCTGCCCTTGCTCGTGTCCTATCTGCTGTTGATGTCGCTGATGCTGTCGGGCTCGTGGATGCTGCAGGGCACGGTGGAGGAGCGCTCGAATAAGCTGATCGAGGCGGTGCTCGCCTGTGTGAGCCCCAACCAGTTCATGTACGGCAAGTTGCTCGGCACGATCGCGGTCGGGCTGACCATGGTCGCATTGTGGGTCACCGCGGCGATCGTCGCGGCTTTCGCGACGCAGGGCATGATCGCCGATTTCCTGCGCCCGGCGCTGGAGCCTCTGGCGCACCCCGGTGTGGCACTGGCGATGATCTATTACTTCCTCGCCGGTTATCTGATGATGTCGATGATCTTCCTCACCATCGGCGCAATGAGCGACAGCTTCCGCGATGCGCAGGCCTATCTGAGCCCGATCATCCTGGTGATCGCGATGCCGTTCGCGATCATCGCGCAGGCGGTGCTCCGCGATCCCAATAGCCTCGGCATCCGCATCATGAGCTGGATCCCGATCTACACGCCTTTCACCATGCTCGCGCGGATGGGCGCGGGCGTGTCCTTGTGGGAGGTGATCGGGTGCGGAATCACGCTCGCGGCGTTCGTCGCCCTCGAAGTGATCTTCCTCGGCCGCGTGTTCCGTGCGAGCCTGCTGGGCGCGGGGTCGAAGCCTAGCCTTGCGCGGATCGGCCATCTGATGCGCGGGCGGGACAGTGCGTGAGAGCCGCTTGACCGGAGGATAGCGCAACCATAGCCTCGCTCCTGCATCGAAGCGAACGACAAGCTTCGAGCGAGCCCGGCCTCTCGCGAAGGCGAGTATCGGGCTTCAACAGGAGCGTAGGGGGTTACTGAAATGGCTAGCAAAGATGTGACGAATGCGTCTGCGGATCCGGCCGCCTTGGGCCTGGTCGCGTTCGGACTGACCACGGTGTTGTTGAGTCTGATCAATGCCGGCGTCCTGCCCAAGGGCGGCGAGCCGGTCGTCATCCCATTGGCGCTGGCGATGGGCGGCCTGATGCAGATTTTCGCGGGCGTGTTCGAATTCCGGCTGGGCAACACCTTCGGCATGACCGCCTTCCTGAGCTACGGCGCCTTCTGGTGGTGGTTCGCCTTCCTTCTCTTGTTCGCGGGCAATCACTGGATCGACATTTCGGCTGCGGGCCCGACTGTGGGTGTGGCGCTTCTGCTGTGGGGCGTGCTGACGCTTTATCTGTGGATCAGCACATTCCGCATGGCGAAGACATTGTTCCTCATCTTCCTCACGCTCTGGGTGACCTTCGCCTTGCTCGGTTTGGGCGCGGCGCAGGGCAACGCGCAGCTCGGCCATCTCGGCGGCTGGCTCGGTCTGGTATGCGGCTGCCTCGCGCTCTACCGCAGCTTCGGCATCGTCACCAATGCCACCTTCGGGCGCGTGGTAGTGCCGCTGGGGGCCAAGCCTTTCCTGTCGTAATATTGCTTCGGGGCGGCGGCGTTTCAGATGGGCGCCGCCGCCCAACTCCCTCGGTCTCTTGATTAAATCTCAGGCTGGTTCCACGCTGCGGTATCCGGCCCCCGAAGCCGATCAATATACCGAAGGATCTCCCGAAAGATGAAACCCCTGACGTGGCTCTGGAGCTCGGCTGCCGTAGGTTGCCTGCTCGCCGCGAGCGCGCATGCCGCGCTGCCTGCCTCCAACCCCTTTGCCAAGCCGAGCAGCCTGCCGTTTCAGGCGCCGCGTTTCGACCTGATCAAGGATAGCGATTACCAGCCCGCAATCGAAGCCGGCATCGCCGAGCAGGCGGCTGAGATGGCGCGCATCGCCAACAACAAGGCCGCGCCGAGCTTCGACAACACGATCGGCGCGATGGAGCGTTCGGGCCGGCTGCTCGACCGCGCGACGAGCGCCTTCTTCGGCGTGGTCCAGGCCAATACCGATCCGGCGCTCGATAAAGTGCAGGAGGTCGATACCCCCAAGCTTACCGCGCATTCGGACTCGATCTATCTCAACCAGAAGCTCTTCGCGCGTGTCCAGGCGCTCTACGCCAAGCGCAAGAGCCTCAAGCTGAGCCAGGAAGAGCGCCAGCTGCTCGACGTCTATCACGCCAATTTCATTCATGCCGGCGCGCAGCTGAAGCCCGCCGACAAGGTCAAGCTGCGCGCGCTCAACACGCAGATCGCCTCGCTTGAAACCGCCTTCCAGCAGAAGTTGCTCGCCGCCGCAAAGGCAGGCGCGCTGGTGGTCGACGACAAGTCGAAGCTGGCCGGGCTCGACGACAATGCGATCGCGGCCGCGGCCAAGGATGCGACCGAACGCAAGCTCGACGGCAAGTTCGTCCTGCCACTGCAGAACACGACACAGCAGCCGGCTTTGCAGGATCTTGCCAACCGCTCGACCCGCGAGGCTCTCTTCAACCAGAGCTGGACCCGCACCGAGAAGAACGACGCCAATGACACGCGCGCGACGATCCAGCAGATCGCCTATCTGCGTGCGCAGAAGGCGCAATTGCTCGGTTTCAAAACCTGGGCGGACTATGTCCTGCAGGACCAGATGGCCAAGACCCCGCAGGCGGCCAAGACCTTCATGCAGCAATTGCTGCCGCCGCTGGCCGCGGAGCAGAAGTCCGAAGTTGCCGAACTGCAGAAGACGATCCGGGCCGGCGGCGAGGATTTCGAACTCAAGCCGTGGGATTGGGAGCGCTATGCCGAGCGCGTGCGCAAGGCAAAGTACGACCTCGATGAGAATGAGGTGAAGCCCTATCTCGAGCTACACGCGGTGCTCGAAAAGGGCGTCTTCTACGCCGCCAACCAGCTTTACGGACTGACCTTCAAGCGCCGCACCGACATCCCGGTCTATCAGCCCGACGTGATGGTCTACACCGTCTACGACAAGGACGGCTCCGAGCTCGGCCTGATGTATTTCGACTATTTCAAGCGCGACAATAAATCGGGCGGCGCCTGGATGTCGAATTTCGTCAATCAGTCCTACGCGCTGAAAACCAAACCGGTTATCTACAACGTCGGTAATTTCACCAAACCGGCGGCCGGGCAGCCCGCCCTGATCACCTTCGACGATGCGACCACGATGTTCCACGAATTCGGCCATGCGCTGCACGGTCTGTTCGCGAGCCAGGAATATCCGACTTTGTCCGGCGCCAACACCGCGCGCGACTGGGTCGAATTCCCGTCGCAGTTCAACGAGCATTGGGCGCTAGATCCCAAGGTGCTGGCGAACTACGCCAAGGATTACCGCACCGGCGCGCCGATGCCGCAGGCGCTGGTCGACAAGATCAAGAAGGCCGCGACGTTCAACCAGGGCTATGCGCTGGGCGAGACGGTCGAGGCGGCGTTGCTCGACATGGATTGGCACAGCCTGCCCGCGAGCGCGTCCAAGCAAGATGTCGACGCATTCGAGAAGCAGGCTTTGGACAGCATGAGGCTCGACACGGTCAATGTGCCGCCGCGCTACCGCTCAAGCTATTTCCTCCACATCTGGGCCAACGGCTATTCGGCCGGTTACTATGCCTATCTGTGGACGCAGATGCTCGAGCATGACGCCTATCATTGGTTCATGGACCATGGCGGTCTGACGCGTGAAAATGGCGAGCGTTTCCGCAGCATGATCCTGTCGCGCGGCCATACCCAGGATTACGGCACGATGTTCCGCGCCTTCTACGGTAAGGATCCGGACATCGGCCCGATGCTGGAAGAACATGGCCTGCCCACGGGCAAGTGAACCATAAGCGGGCGTGGCGGTCCTGATCGCCGCGCCCGTTCTTTTTTGAGCGCTCGGAAGAAGCGCGAACGCGAAGGAGAAAAAGATGCGGTTGGGATTGGGCTTTGCTCTGGCATTGGCGGCAATGGCCGCGCCTGCGATCGCTGCCGATGGCCCGATCGTCTCGGTCGAGACCGGCAAGCTCCAGGGTGTCGCCGCGACCGGCTCCAGCCCCGTCCAGATCTTCCGCGGCGTACCTTACGCCAAGCCGCCGGTCGGCGACCTGCGTTGGCGCGAACCGCGTGCCGCCGACAATTGGCAAGGCGTGCGCGCCGCGGACCAGTTCGGCCCGCGCTGTATGCAACGGCATATGTGGGACGACATGTTCTTCCGCTCGCCCAGTGCGAGTGAGGATTGCCTTTATCTCAACGTCTGGACGCCTGCGAACCTGAGCAAGGCGGCGGCGGCCAAGCTTCAGGTTCTTGTCTATATCTACGGCGGCGGCTTCGTCGCGGGCACGAGCGACGAGCCGCGTTACGATGGCGCGGCGATGGCGGCACGCGGGATCGTGGTTGTCACGGTCAATTACCGGCTCGGCATTTTCGGTTTCTTCGCGCACCCGCAATTGACGGGTGAATCCCCGCATCACGCTTCGGGCAATTACGGCCTGCTCGATCAGGCGGCGGCGGTCGCCTGGGTCAAGCGCAACATCGCGGCGTTCGGCGGCGATCCCAAGCGCATCACCGTCGGCGGCGAATCCGCGGGCTCGATGTCGGTCAGCGGGATGATGGTCTCGCCTTTGACACGTACCCTGATCGCGGGCGTGATCGGCGAGAGCGGATCGGCGATGGAGCCGCTCCATGTCGCCCCACTCGCCGAGGCCGAGAAGAAAGGCATGGATTTCGCGGAATCGCTCCAGGTGCCGACGCTGGCGCAATTGCGCGCCATCCCGGCCGACAAACTACTCTCCGTGCAGGATTTCCAGGGCGCGCATTGGGGCCCGGACATTGACGGTTACTACTTCACCGAAACGCCCGAAGCGACGTACACCGCCGGCAAGGCCGCAAGGGCGCCGTCGTTGATCGGCTCCAATTCGGAGGAGGGCGCCGCGAACGCGATCCTCGGCGGTGCGCCGCTCACCGTCGCCAATTATCAGGCCGCGCTCCAAAAACGGTACGGCACCGACGCCGACCGCATGTTCCAGCTCTATCCGGCCGCGACCGACACGGACGTGCAGCGCGCTGCGACCGAGCTTGCCAGCGACGCGTTCATTGCGATGGGCACGTGGAACTGGTTCGACAGCCAGCGGCGGACGGGCTGGCCGACATATTATTACTATTACACGCATGTCCGTCCGCAGCCGACCGCCTACAAGGCGAACGGCCCTGCGGCCTATGGCGCGCTCCACAGTTCCGAGATCGAATATGCGCTCGGCAATCTGGATGCGAACCCGGCTTACGCCTGGACGGACGCCGATCGAAAAGTCTCCGCGACGATGAGCGCTTATTGGGCCAACTTCATCAAGACCGGCAATCCAAACGGGGGTGACCTCCCGTTGTGGCCGCAGGCGTCAAAGGATCCGAGCCAGATTCAGCGGCAGATCATCGACGTCGACACGCGCCGGGCCGCTTTTCCCGAAGAGGCACGCTATCAGGCGGCATTTCCGATCATGATGCGGCATTGAAGCGCGATTAATACCGGGCTTCCCCAAACCACTCTGCTGTCGTAACGATGCCGCCGATGCCCCGCGTCATGACGGGCACGTCAGCAGAGAGGATGATCCGTGACCCGTCGTTCCACCGCCTCCCGCGCCCTTATTTTTGGTAGCGCTATCACTGGCGCGCTGGCCCTGGCGCAGGCGGCAAACGCCCAGCTTTACAAAGATGCGTCGCAGCCCGTCCCAGCGCGCGTCGCCGACCTCGTCGGTCGCATGACGCTGGAGGAAAAGGCGAAGCAGATGCAGAACACCGCGCCCGCGATTCCGCGGCTCGATGTTCCGGCGTATGACTATTGGAACGAGGCTTTGCACGGCGTCGCGCGCGCGGGCGAAGCGACGATGTTTCCACAGGCGATCGGCATGGCCGCGACCTGGGATGCCGACCTGCTGCACGAGGAAGGCCGGGTTGTCGCGATCGAGGGCCGCGCCAAATATAACCAGGCGCAGCGCGAGAAGAATTTCGACCGTTATTATGGCCTGACCTTCTGGTCGCCCAACATCAACATCTTCCGCGATCCGCGGTGGGGCCGCGGGCAGGAGACGCTCGGTGAGGATCCATACCTCACCGGCACGCTCGGCACGCAGTTCATCCTGGGCGTGCAGGGCAACGACCCCAAATATTTCGAGGCGATCGCCACGCCCAAGCATTTCGCGGTCCATTCGGGCCCCGAGCCGCTGCGCCACGGCTTCAACGTCAACGTCGCGCCGCGCGATCTGACCGAGACCTACCTCCCGCAATTCCGCCGCGCGATTACCGAAGGCAAGGCGCAGTCGCTGATGTGCGCTTACAATGCGATCGACGCGCAGGCGGCCTGCGCCAACCATACGTTGCTGGG
>Ga0207705_10001403_pt1 | contig 19215 bp, 19 predicted proteins | sample KBSC13metaG_FD_184314 | JGI IMG/M metagenome (GOLD analysis project Ga0207705, IMG submission 184314) | Corn rhizosphere microbial communities from Kellogg Biological Station, Michigan, USA - KBS C1-3 metaG (SPAdes) (version 2) | ecosystem: Host-associated > Plants > Roots > Rhizosphere > Soil ... | reverse complement strand
TGCTGCGGCCGCTGTACCTCGCCATCGGCATCGTGGGTGGACTGTTCACGCTGAGCGTGTTGCTGCTGCCGCGCACGCCGTTCGTGTTCGCGCTGGCATTCCTCGGCGAAGGACTGTTTCAGGCGCTCGCCATCACCTGCGCCACCGCGATCACGTTTGAAACCATCGGCCACGACAATCCGTTGGCGGCGACAACCTTCAGTGTGTTGCTCGCGGCAGCGAATTTGTCCATCGTCTACATGGTGGCCGTAGATGGCCACGCCTATGCATGGCATGGCGTGGCGGGCAGTTTCATCGCCGATGCCGGGTTGGGCATCATTTCGTGCCTGCTGTTGGCGCTGATGCTGCTTTGGCTGCGGTCGAAACCGGCGGCCCCGGTGTTGCCGGAACCCGCGTAGTGGAATCGCGTTCGAAGCCGGATGGTTTTGTGGATGCGCGCTGGCGGATCAGGCAATGGCGCGAAGCAGCGCGCGAGGATCCCTTTCGATGGCGCGGAGCAACACCTGCGCAGAGCCCGTCGGAGTCCTGCGACGTTGTTCCCAGTTGCGCAGTGTGCCGACCTCCACATGGATCAGCTTGGCGAACTTTGCCTGTGAAAGCCCTGATGCCTTGCGGATGCGCCTTCGAAGCCAGGGGCGGACACATGCAACGGTTTTATCTGGCTGGTGCGGCGGCGCGCCGCCGTGTCTCGTGGTGCCACACTGGAGGATAGTTCCATGACGCTTGATCCACAGAAGAAGATCGGATGCGGCTCCGCATCCGGGGTGTTGCTGCTGTGGTGCGCAGCGAGCCTGATGCCACAGGCCAGCTTGGCCGCGACGGTGCCGAAAGCCGCCGGCGCGTGCGGTGCTGTCATGCATTCGCGAAACGTTGTCGCGCCACAAGCTGTGGACATGTGGGAAGCGCCGCTCGACGCCTCGGGTGAGCACGAGCTGATTCTTGCCGTGCACAACGACCAGGGCGGCGACCGGTTCTGTTACACCTACCGCTGGCGTGGCGTGGAGCACACCGTCGCGCCGGCGATCCACGTGCGGCGCGGCGAAACGTTCGCGATCCGCATCGTGAATGACATCGCCAGCCAGAGCCCCGGCGAAAGCGTGTCTTCAATCGCCATTCCGCCGTGCAAGCCGATGGTCATGCCGGGCGCGCCGGTGCAGCACTGGATCGGCTATCTGAACCACGTCATCGACGACCGCTATTTTACCGTCGGACAGATAGACACCAATCTGCATCTGCACGGTTTCGAGGGCCCGGCGTCGGAGGAAAACGTGTTCCTCTCGACGCTGAGCACGCCGATGCACGCCTGCGAATACCGGATCACGATTCCGCGCACACAGCCGCCGGGCACGTACATCTATCACCCCCATGCGCACGGTTCATCGGACGATGAACTGGCAGGCGGTCTCGCCGGCGCATGGATCGTGGATCCCGATTCGCAGCAGCTTTCGCGCGCCGATCAGCATGTGCTACTGCTGCGCTACCGGCTGCCGTTTGGAGAGGACTTGCGGCCGCTGAATCATGCGTCCGTGAAGGGCTGGGCAGCGGCGAGCCAGGCGCATGAGGGCGCTCTCAAACCGCAAGCACTTGTCCATTACGATCCCTTCAATCCGCCGGCGTGGGCGGTCAGCCTTCCTTTGCGGGCAGGCGGGATCTCACTGAACCCGAGCGGCTGCATGGGTGATTTCCACCCGGAGCCGTTCATCAGCATCGATGGTGCGGCGGCGCCTGCCTCGCTGGAAGTGCCCGCCAACCGCACCCAGTTGCTGCGCCTGGTCAACGCGACTTCGGATTCTTCCAAGCTCCTGCGCCTGCGCGACACGCAAGGCCGCGTAGCGGAATTCCGGGTCGTGGAGCGCGACGGCGTGCCGGTCTCCGGCGACATGCAGCACCCGTACGCGCATTACCTCGACATGAAGGCGCTGATGATGTCGCCGATGTCGCGCGCCGCGGTGCTGGTGACCGCCAAGCCCGGGGCGAACTTCACGATCTCGAGCGAACCTTTCTGTGCGGGCGACGATGGCTCCATCGAGCTGCACCACGATCTGCTGCGGATCCGGGGCGATGCGCCATCGTCGGAGCCGGCCCATGTACTGGTCTCGACATCGATGGAGGTCGCGGCCACACCTGCGGCGAAACTCGTTGCATGGGTACACGCGCATCCATCGCAAGTTCACCGGCGCGCGATCACCTTCACCGAATACAACTTCCCCGGGCACGGCAAGATTCACGCGCACGGCGGATTCTACATCACCGACACCACCAACCCGGATTTCCATGAGCGTCCGTTCTGGCCGCTTTACCAGCCCGGCGCGACGGTGCCGTCGAACCCGGACATCGTGGTGAAGCAAGGCACGATCGAGGTGTGGTACCTGATCAATACCACGCTGGAAACGCACGCGTTCCACATCCACCAGATGGCCTTCGTGCAGGAACGCGATTACAGCGGAATCCCGTTGACCGTGGACACCGCATTCATGCCCATCGGCAAACCGCTGCCAAACCGCGCTGACCCGAATTATCCGCTGATCCAGCCCAGCATCACCAAAGTGATACTCGATTTCCGGCACGTGCCAAAGGGCACCTTTGTGTTCCACTGCCACATGCTCTATCACGAGGACCACGGGATGATGGGCGTGATTCGCGTGGACTAGCCCCACGGGGAGACGTGTCATGAAACGAGTGATTTCCGGTTGCGCGCTGCTGCTGGCTCTGAGCTTGCCGCTATTCGCGGCGGCCGCGACAGCTCCCAGCCGCTATCTTTTCGTGTGGGCGATGGAAGCGAAGCATCCGCTCGCCTCGGTGCCGGAAATGACGCCGGCCGACATTCCGGCACGGCGCAGTGGATTGGGACTGGGCAAGGACATCCTCGCGGTGTTCGACGTCCAGCCGGGTCCGTCGTTCGGGAAGCTGGTGGCGATGCTGCCCGTCGGCGATGCGGCACAGGCGCATCACACGAACTACGCGGAACCTCCGGACGATGTGCTGTATGCCAACGACTGGCTCGGGAATCGCACGTACGTTTTCGATTTGCACGACCCGCTGCATCCGCGACTCGCGCGGCAATTCGGCAGCGTCGGCGCACTCGGGTATCCGCACTCGTTCGTTTACCTTCCGAACGGGAATACGCTGGCGACGTTCCAGTATTCCGGCGGCTTCAACCACGCCGCGGGCGGACTGGTGGAATTCGACCCGCAGGGACGCGTCGTGAGGACCGCTGCGGCTATGGCGAAAGGCCATCCCGGCATTCGCCCGTACAGCCTCACGATCATTCCGAAACTCGACCGCGTCGTCACCAGCAGCGCGGACATGATGGGCGCGCAGGTCAGCCATGTGGCCCAGGTCTGGCGTCTGTCCGATCTGAAGCTCATCAAGACCATGCAACTGCCACCGCAACCGGACTGGTATTACGACACGGCGGCCGATTCATCGGAACCGCGCGTGCTGACGGACGGCAAGACCGTCCTGGTGCCGACGTTCAATTGCGGCCTGTTCGTGGTCCGCGATCTCGCCGGAGATGATCCGACGTTGCAGCATGTCCATGACCTGGGCTACCGCATGTGCGAGGTGCCGGTGGTCGCGGGGGATTTCCTGGTCGAAGCCGCGCAAAGCGGGCACGCGATCGTGAGCCTCGACGTACGCGATCCGGAACACCCGCACGAAGTCAGCCGCATCCTGCTGCCGCCGGATGAGTATCCGCATTGGCTTGCGCTCGAACCCGGCGGCGATCGCGTGGCCATCACGGGTTATGGCGCACTCGATACGAAGGTCCGCTTCGCCGCCGTCGATCGCGCTACCGGAAAACTGACGCTCGCTCCCGACACGATCGATTTCACGCGTGCGTGGCCCGATGGCTGGCACGGAAGCGCCATGCCGCACGGCGCGGTTTTCAGCAATCCCTGAGAGGAGAAGACACATGAAGAAGATGGCAGCGGTGATTGCGACGGTTTGCGCGGGCCTGCTTGCGGGGGTCGTGTCCGCGGCACCCAGCCCAGGCACGAGCACCCGGACTGCGCCGGATGGCTACCGTGTGGTCCATGGGTGGCCGCAGTTGCCGCCGGGGCGGGATCTCGGTGCGGTCTCCGGGGTCGGCGTCGATGCGCACGGCGATGTATTCGTGTTCCATCGCGATGACCGTGTCTGGCCGGCTTCGAGTGTGTTGTCCACGAAGTTGATTGCGCTGCCGACCGTTACGGTGTTCGACGGGCGGACGGGCAAAATCCTCTCGGAATGGGGCGCCAATACCTTTGCGATGCCGCATGGCCTGACCGTGGATGCACGCGGTCACGTCTGGCTGACTGATGTCGCCTTGCAGCAGGTCTATGAGTACTCCCGTGACGGCCGCCTGCTGATGACGCTCGGCACGCGCGGTGTCGCGGGTGACGACAGCACGCATTTCAACCGGCCGACCGGGGTTGCGGTTGCGCGGGACGGCAGCTTCTACGTCAGCGATGGATACCGCAACACGCGGATCATGAAGTTTTCCCCGAAGGGCAAGTTCCTGTTCCAGTGGGGCACACCGGGCGACAACCCGGGGCAATTCAATCTGCCGCACTGCGTGAAGCTCGACCAGCAAGGACGGGTTTATGTCTGCGACCGCAGCAACGCACGCATACAGGTTTTCGATGCGCAGGGGCGTTTCCTTGCGCAGTGGAAAGGCGCCGGAATCGGACGGCCGTATGACCTGGCCATCGCGTCGGACGGACGCGTGCTCGTCGCCGACGGCGGCGACCAGCCCAATGCGCCGCCTGACCGTTCGGGCGTCGCGTGGGTCGGTCCGGACGGCGAGGTGAAGGATCGGTTCGGTCGTTGGGGCAACTACGACGGCCAGTTCGAGATGGCCCACGACATTGCCGTGGGTCCGGATGGCGCGGTTTATGTCGGCGACATAACCGGCAACCGCATCCAGAAATTTATCCCTGACCAGCGCCGGGAAGAGTGAGCCTGGCTGCCGCCCGACCATCGGTTCCGGTCGATGTGTCATTCGCTGCGCGCGTCCGTCGCCAGCCGACAATGCTCGCCCGGTTCCGGGTTGGGTATCGAAATCCGAGGTCCTGTCACAACCCGGGAGAGTACGCATGAAAAAGTTTGTTTCCGTCGCAGTGATGGCCTTTGTTGGCCTGGCTGGGGGAAGCGCTTGCGCGCAATCCGCCGCGTCCTCGGCGGAGCAAGCCATCCGTCCGGTCATGGCGAAGATGTTCAAAGCCGCCAACGCGCACGATACCGATGCCTTCATGGCGGCGATGGTGCACAACCCGAAGCTGGTTTTCGCGATCAACGGCGAGGTCATCCGGGGCTGGGACGCCCTGCACGCCCAGCAACTGAAATGGTGGAAGAACGGCAAGAGCGATGCGAAGTATGTACAGAACGGCGCGCCCGCATTCATGGCGATCGGTCCCGATGTCGAAATCGTGACGTGGCCGCTCGTGGGCAGCGGAACGGCCCACAGTGCGAAAGCGGCCACCAGTGATTTCGTCGTCACCTATGTCTGGCAAAGGCTGCCGCAGGGCTGGCGCATCGTGTACGGCCACGAATCGTGGAAGAAGCCGCCGGGTTGAGGCCACCACGCGGCGCTGCGATGAACCGCCGCCGTAGAACGCCTGTGCGATCTCGTCCTCGATTTGCGTTTTTTGCGCGGCGGGCTGTTGCTTCTTTTCGTCTACGCAGCAAGCACATCATCCAGCGCGTACGCGCCTGGCGGTTTGCCGGCCAGCCACGCGGCTGCGTGCAACGCACCGCGCGCGAAGATGGTGTTGTCGTAAGCACGATGCGTGAGTTCGATGCGTTCGTCCCGCGTGGCGAGCATCGCGGTGTGTTCGCCCACGATTTCGCCGGCGCGGATCGAGGAAAAACCGATCGCGTTCCCGGGACGCGTGCCGGTGTGACCGTGACGCGCGAAAGCCGCAACCGCATCGAAATCCTGCCCGCGTGCGGCAGCAGCGGCGCGGCCCAGCGCCAGTGCGGTGCCGGAAGGCGCATCGACCTTGCGCGCGTGGTGCGCCTCGACGATTTCGAGATCCCAATCCGGCAGCGCCGTGGCGGCCTCGCGCAACAATCTTGTCAGTACCGCGATGCCAAGGCTGAAATTGGCGGCGTGCAGCACGGGAATGGTGCGCACCGCTTCGGTCAGTGCTGTGCGTTGCATGGCATCGAGCCCGGTAGTGCCACTGACGAATGCAACGCGATGCGCCACGCAGTGCGCGAGCGCCGCATCGAAACCGGCGGGTGTACTGAAGTCGATCATCACGTCCAGTTCCGGCAGCTTCACCCAATCAGCGGGCGCATTGATCGCAGTTTTCAATTCGAAGCGCGGGTCGCCCTGCAGCAGCGCGCGCAACGTGCGGCCCATGCGCCCGTTGGCGCCGTTGATGCCAAGTCGAATGGGCTCGGACATTGCGAGTTTGGATGGCAAATGGAGTCGCTAGCCTAACATCGCCCCTCGCCCCAACCGCTCGCCCCAACCGTCACCAGCTACGCCGACTCACCCAAGCGATGAAGCCGCTTGACTTCCCCCTTCGCCTGCGAAGGGGGTGGCTCTTGTTTCCTGAAGTTGCATCCCCCGACGCTTCGCGTCGACCCCTTCCTTCGGAAGGGGTAAGCACATGTAGGCTGCCCGAGCCCGGCTTCACGAAGTCATCTTCGCCCAGAACTGCTTCACGCCGTCCACGAAACCGCTGTTGCGCGGCGAGTGTTTTTTCGCTTCCTCGGCGTCGGCGAAAGTCGACTCGAATTGCTCCAGGATTTCGCGCTGGCGTTTGTCCAGGCGCACCGGGGTTTCCACCACGACGGTGCAGAACAGGTCGCCCGGCTGGCGGCTGCGCACCGATTTCACGCCCTGCCCACGCAAGCGGAATTCCTGGCCGGTCTGGGTCTCGGGCGGAACGGTGATGCTGGTGGCGCCATCCAGGATCGGCACTTCGATGGTCGCGCCCAACGCCGCCTGCGCGAAACGGATGGGCACTTCGCAACGCAGGTTGTCGCCTTCGCGCTTGAAGATCGGGTGCGGGCGAACATGGATTTCGACGTACAGGTCGCCCGGCGTCGAACCCGATGGCCCGGCTTCGCCCTGCCCGGTCAAACGGATGCGGTCGCCATCGTCGACGCCCGGCGGTACCTTCACTTCGAGGCCGCGTTCGTTTTCAAGCCGGCCCTCGCCGTGGCAATGCTTGCACGGCGTCACCACCATGCGGCCCGCGCCACCGCAATGCGGGCAAGCTTGCTGGATCGAGAAAATGCCATTCTGCATCCGTACCCGGCCATGTCCACGGCAGGTGGAACACGTCGACAGCTTGCCGTCTTCGGAACCCGTGCCGTTGCAGTGGTGGCAGTTGACCAGGGTCGGTACATGGATCTTCTTGTCGACACCCGCCACGGCTTCTTCGAGATCGAGTTCCAGCACGTAACGCAAATCCGAACCGCGCGCTGCGCGCCGGCCGCCGCCGAAGATGTCGGAAAAGATGTCGCCGAAGATGTCACCCACGTCGCCGAACGGCGCACCGCCGCGGCGGCCCGTGCCGTTCTCGAAGGCAGCATGGCCGTACTGGTCGTACAGCGCACGGCGTTGCGGATCGCCCAGGATTTCGTACGCTTCCTTGGCTTCCTTGAAACGCTCCTGCGCCTCGGGATCGCCGGGGCAACGGTCGGGATGGTTCTTCATCGCCAACCGGCGAAAAGCCTTTTTCAGTTCCTCGTCGTTCGCCGTGCGTGCGACGCCGAGGACTTCGTAGTAGCAACGTTTCATGTTCGCATTCTTGCTTCTAGACGGCGATCGGGGATGAACCACAGCGCCGCGATCGCGGCATAGATCACGCAAGACAATATTGGCGCAAAAAACGCCAATGCAATGCCGAGCACGTAGCCGACCGGCGAGACGGCGACTTTCCAGTCACCCTTGAGCGCTTCGCCAAGCCCGCTTTTTTCACCGCCATTGGCCGCGATCAAGGCACGCAGCAACGGAACCCACGAGAGTGCCGCAAGCAGCAAGACGATGCCGTAAACCGCGGTGGGCACCGGCGCCGGCACCGGATGCGATTCGTTCAACCAGCTTGTCGTGAACGGAAACAGCGATAGCCAGAACAGGAAAAACAGGTTGGCCCACAACACGCGCCCGCTGACATGCGTGACCATCTGCAACATGTGGTGGTGGTTGTTCCAGTAGATGCCGACGTAGACGAAACTGAGCACATAGCTCAGGAACACCGGAAGGTTCGCGAGCAACGCTCGCCACGTCGCCTCGTGCGGCAACTTCAGTTCCAGCACCATGATGGTGATGATCACGGCGATCACGCCGTCGGTGAACGCTTCCATCCTGCTCTTGTGCATGGTCGAGGTTCCCCGCCTCAAATGGAAGTTGTCCGCGTTGAGCGTCGCGCTTCCCAGCGTCGCTCGAACGCGGACAGTTGATCCACCAACGTGCAAGCGTTGGTGGATAACCCGTTACTTTTCGTCCTTGCCCTTGACCTCGGTGAACTCCGCATCGACCACGTCCTCCGGCGATGCACTGCCGCCGCCCGGCGCCTGTGCACCCGGTTGCGGGCCGCCCGCTTGTCCGCCGGCCTGTGCGGCGGCGAACAACGCCTGCGCTGCTTCTTCCAGCTTGGTGATGCGCGACTCGATCGCGTCCTTGTCGTCGCCCTTCATCACCTTTTCGAGTTCGGACAGCGACTCCTCGACGCGGCCGATCACGTCGCCGCCGACCTTGCCGCCGTGCTCCTTGATCGCACTGCGCGTGGCGTGCACGAGCTGGTCGGCCTTGTTGCGGGTGGCGACGAGCTCCTGAAACTTCTTGTCTTCCTCGCGGTGCGTTTCCGCGTCGGACACCATCCGCTGGATTTCGTCCTCGGAAAGACCCGAGCCTGCCTTGATCTCGATGCGCTGTTCCTTGCCGGTCTTCTTGTCCTTGGCGGTGACGTGCAGGATGCCGTTGGCGTCGATGTCGAACGACACCTCGATCTGCGGCATGCCGCGCGGCGCGGCCTGGATGCCGGCGAGGTCGAACTTGGCCAGCGACTTGTTGAAGCGGGCCTGTTCGCGCTCGCCCTGCAGCACGTGCACGGTCACGGCGCTCTGGTTGTCCTCGGCGGTCGAGAACACCTGCGAAGCCTTGGTCGGGATGGTGGTGTTCTTGTCGATCAACTTGGTCATCACGCCACCCAGCGTTTCGATACCCAGCGACAGCGGGGTCACGTCGAGCAGCAGCACGTCCTTGACGTCGCCGGACAGCACGCCGCCCTGGATCGCCGCGCCCACCGCGACGGCCTCGTCCGGGTTCACGTCCTTGCGCGGCTCCTTGCCGAAGAAATCCTTCACCGCTTCCTGCACCTTGGGCATGCGGGTCTGGCCGCCGACCAGGATCACTTCCGCGATGTCGGACACGCGCAGATTGGCGTCGTTCAACGCCGTGCGGCATGGATCGATGGTGCGCTTGACCAGATCCTCGACCAGCGCTTCGAGCTTGGCACGGGTCAGCTTGATGTTGAGGTGCTTCGGGCCGGACGCATCGGCCGTCACGTACGGCAGGTTCACTTCCGTCTGATGTGTGGACGACAGCTCGATCTTGGCGCGCTCGGCCGCATCCTTGAGGCGTTGCAGCGCCAGCGGATCGTTGCGCAGATCCACGCCCTGGTCCTTCTTGAACTCATCGACCAGGTAATCGATGACGCGCTTGTCGAAATCTTCGCCGCCGAGGAAGGTGTCGCCATTGGTGGCCAGCACTTCGAACTGCTTCTCGCCGTCGACTTCGGCGATCTCGATGATCGACACGTCGAACGTGCCGCCGCCGAGGTCGTACACCGCGATCTTGCGATCGGCGCTGCCCTTTTCCTTGTCGAGGCCGTAGGCCAGCGCGGCCGCGGTCGGCTCGTTGATGATGCGCTTGACGTTGAGGCCCGCGATCTTGCCCGCGTCCTTGGTGGCCTGGCGCTGCGAATCGTTGAAGTACGCGGGCACCGTGATCACGGCGTCGGTGATGGTTTCGCCAAGGAAATCCTCGGCGGTCTTCTTCATCTTCATCAGCACCTTGGCGGAAATTTCCGGCGGTGCCATCTGCTTGCCGTCGGAGGTTTCAAGCCACGCATCGCCATTCGAGTGCGCGAGGATCTTGTACGGGACGATGTCCAGATCCTTCTGCACTTCGGCATCAGTGAACTTGCGGCCGATCAGGCGCTTCACCGCATAGAAGGTGTTCTTGGGATTGGTGACGGCCTGGCGCTTGGCAGGCGCGCCGACCAGCACCTCGCCGTCCTTCGCAAAGGCGACGATGGAAGGCGTCGTGCGGTCGCCCTCGGAGTTCTCGATCACCCGCGTCTTGGTGCCTTCCATGACCGCGACGCACGAGTTGGTCGTGCCAAGGTCGATACCGATGATTTTGCTCATGTTTCAGCTCCTGGATGTTTTGCGGTCGAAGGACCGCCGAATCTTGAACACAAACTGGGGGTTGGACCACATATCTCAAGTAGGAGCGGGCCACGCCCACGACAGGATTTTCACCACGACGAGACCTTGGTCGCGCGCATGGCGCGCTCCTACGAATCTTTCGCCACTGCAACCAGCGCGGGGCGCAGCAACCGGCCATTCAGCACGTAGCCCTTCTGCATCACGCTGACCACGGTGCCGGGCGCGCTGCCGGGTGCGTCCACCATGCTGACCGCGTGGTGGCGCTCCGGATCCAGCGGCTGGCCAACCGGATCAATCTGTTGCAAGCCATTGTTCTCGGCAATCTTGAGCAACGATTTCAGGGTCAGGCTGAGGCCTTCGCGCATCGAAGCCACGTCGGCGGTCTCGACGGCCAGCCCGCTTTCGAGTCCGTCGTACACCGGCAGCAGGTCGCGCAGCAACTTTTCGTTGGCGAACTTGAGGCTCAGTTCCAGGTCGCGCTGCATGCGCTTGCGCTGGTTGTCGAGATCGGCGCGCTCGCGCAGCAGCGTTTCGCGCATGCCCGCGAGGCTGGTCTCGGCCTCGGCGAGCTGCCGGCTGAGGGTTTCCAGTTCATCGGCGCTGCCCGCGTCCGCAGGCGCGTTGTCGTGCGGCGCCGAATCGGGCGATTCCTTCGGGTTGGTCATGCTGTTTCCTCATGGCGGAATTTTGCGATCATCCCTGGTCGCGAGAATCAAACAACAGCCGGGAGCGGCGATCCATGGCCGAGAGCTCCGTGGCTGACTTTTCACAACGGCCCGCTCCGGTTCACGTCCAGGGCGGACGCGGAAACCAGGACGAAGCAGACAAATCTATGCGGTCGACGCATCCGGATTCAAGAGAATCCGCCGGGTTTCGCCGCGATTATTCAGACGCTCTCAGGGCGTCTGTCAACAACTTGGCCGTCGCCTGGACCACCGGAATCACGGAATGGTAAGCCATCCGGGTCGGTCCGATCACCCCGATCGCGCCCAGCACGTGGCCTTCCACGCCATACGATGCGCTGACCAGGCTGTAGCCCTTCAGCGGTTCGAAGCCGGATTCCTCACCGATGAACAGGCGCACGCCGGGCGAACGCGCGCAGCCCTCCAGCAAGGCCAGCAACTCGCGTTTGCGCTGGAACGCTTCGAACAACTCGCGCAGGCGTTCCATCTGCTGGCCTTCGTCGCCCGACATCAGGTTGGTCTGACCCGAGACCAGCATGTCGGATTCGGGTTCCGGCGCGAAGGTTTCGGCCGCCACTTCGACCGCGGTGTCCAGCAGGCGATTCAACTCGCTGCCCGCGGCACGCAGGTCGGCCAGCACGCGGCCACGTATCTCGTCGATCCGCAACCCGGCGTAGTGCTCGTTCAGATAGTTGGCCGCAAGCTCCAGCGCGCGGGCGTCGAAACGCCGGCTGAGGTTCAGCACGCGGTTTTGCACCTGGCCATCGGCGAAAACCAGGATCGCCAGCACGCGGCGTGCATCGAGGGACACGAACTCGATCTGCTTGAGCGGCGCGTCGGCCGCGCCCGGCACGGTCACCAGACCGACGAAGTGCGTCATCGCGGAAAGCAGGCTGGACGCGTTCCCAAGCAGTTCGCGCGGGGTGGCCAGGTCGCGCGGCAGCTCGCGCTGGATCTGCATCACCGCGCCACGCGGCAAGGGTTTCAATTCCAGCAGGCTGTCCACGAACAAACGCAGGCCGCGCACGGTCGGCACCCGGCCGGCCGACGTGTGCGGCGACGCGACCAGTCCCAACTCCTCGAGGTCCGCCATGATGTTGCGCACCGTGGCGGGGCTGACATCCAGCCCGGCCGAACGCGCCAGTGTTCTGGACCCAACCGGCTGGCCCTCCTCCAGATACTGCGCGATCAGCGTGCGCAACAACTGGCGGGTGCGTGCATCGATGGCGGGCGGGGACCGGTCTGTCATGGACGTGGGAAAGGGTGCCTGTCCAATCAATACGGGCGGCGGGCGCGGAATGCAAGCAAAAGGCATGCCTTGCGCGTGAAGCGCGCCCGCCTGGTTAGAATCAGCGTTTACCGGAAATCGCGCCATGCTGACCCGACTCTCCGTCCGCAATTTTGCCGTGGTCGAAGCCGCCGAAATCGAATTCGGCGAGGGTCTGACCGTCGTCACGGGCGAAACGGGCGCCGGCAAATCACTGCTGGTGGATGCGCTGCTGCTGCTGTCCGGCACGCGCGCCGACGCAGGCATGGTGCGCAGCGGCTGCGAACGCGCGGAGCTTGCCGCCGAATTCGAGTTGTCCGACGCGGCCAACGCCCGCGGATGGCTGGCCGAGCAGGCACTGGACGACGACAGCGCCTGCCGCCTGCGCCGCGTCATTGCGGCCGAGGGCGGCTCGCGCGCATGGATCAACGGCCGCGCGGTGTCGCTGGCGCAATTGTCGGAACTCGCCGCGTCGCTGGTCGAAATCCACGGCCAGCACGAACACCAGGCACTGCTGGACCGTGCGCAGCAATTGCAGATGCTGGATGCCTTCGGCGGCAATGAAGATGCCGTTGCCAAGACACGCGAGCTGGCGCTGCGGCACCGCGACATCGTCGCCCACGAGCGCGAACTGTCCGGCGGCGATGATCGCGGCGCGCGGATCGACCTGCTGCGCCACGAAGTCGGTGAGCTGGAACGCTGGACCTTGCCCGCCGACGCCCTCGCCGAACTGGAAACGCAACACAAGCGCCTCGCCAACGCGGGCAAACTTGCCGAAGGCGCGTCCGGGCTTTCCGAACTGCTCGACGGCGACGCTGAATTCGCCACGACCCGCACCACCGCACGCGCGCACGCGGAACTGCAGAGACTCGCCGAGCTCGATCCTTCCCTGCAAGCCATCGTGGACATTCTCGATGGCGCGCGCATCCAGTTGGGCGAGGCATCCGAGTCGCTGTCACGTTACGCGCAGGATCTCGACCTCGACCCCGAACGCTACGCCGAGGCCGACGCGCACCTGTCGGCCCTGCACGATCTTTCGCGGCGCCATCACATGCCGGCCGCGGAATTGCACGCGCATGCCGCGACCTTGCGCGACGAACTGCAATCGCTGGAAGGCGCCGGCGAAGCCTTGTCCAAACTGGCCACCGAACGCAAGCAATGCTTCGCCGACTACGGCACGGCTGCCGCCGCGCTGTCGAAGCGGCGCACGACCGCGGCGAAAACACTCGGCAAGGCGGTCACGTCGCTGATGGGCGAATTGGGCATGGCCGGCGGTTCGTTCGCCGTGGATCTGCAGCCGCAATTCTCCGGCGAGCCCGACCCGCAAGGCCGCGAGCGCTGCGAATTCACGGTCAGCGCCAACCCCGGCATGCCGCTGCGTCCGCTGCGCAAGGTCGCATCCGGCGGCGAACTTTCCCGCATCGGGTTGGCCATCGAAGTCGCGGCGCTCGGGGCGGATTCGGTCGGCACGATGGTGTTCGACGAGGTCGACGCCGGCATCGGCGGCGCGGTCGCGGAAACCGTGGGCGCCAAATTGCGCGCGCTCGGTTCACGTTGCCAGGTCTTGTGCGTTACGCACCTGCCGCAGGTCGCGGCGCAGGGGCACGCGCACCTGTCGGTTGCCAAATCGGTGGAAGACAAGGCCACGCGCACGCACATCAGCGTGCTGGATGCGAAAAGCCGAAGCGAGGAACTCGCGCGCATGCTGGGCGGCGTCGAGATCGATCGCGAAACCCGCGCGCATGCGAAGAAGATGCTGGAAAAAGCACAGGTCCCGTAGGGCGGGAGCAGCGCAGCGAATCCCGCCGTTCCCGGACGACTCCAAAATGGCGGGATTCGCCGCTGCGCGGCTGCTCCCGCCCTACCACCCTCCTACTTCTTTTTCTTCGGCCGCACGTAAAGCACCAGCGAATGATCGGCGATCTCGTAGCCGTGCTTCGCGGCGATCTCGCGCTGCAGCTTCTCGATGTCTTCGTTCACGAATTCGATGACCTTGCCGGTGGTCACGTCGATCATGTGGTCGTGGTGCTGGCCGCGATCCAGTTCGTACACGGCCTGCCCGCCCTCGAAGTTGTGCTTGATCACCAGGCTGGCGGCTTCGAACTGGGTGAGCACGCGGTAAACCGTGGCCAGCCCGATGTCCTCGGATTCCTCGAGCAGCAGCTTGTAGATGTTCTCGGCGGTCAAATGGTCGTGGCTGTGTTCAAGGATTTCCAGCACACGGATACGCGGATGGGTTACCTTCAACCCCGCATTGCGCAGATCCTGCGTTTCCATACCTGAACTCCGGTGGCTGCGTGGTGTCTGACGACCCGGCCAGATACTCCGCTAGTGTATCATTCAACGTTCACCGCCCGACCCATGACGATGCGCAAGACGATTCCTACCCTCCTGCTCGCCGGCGCCAGCGTGTTCACCCTCGGCGCGTGCCACGTGATTTACCGGCCCGACGTCCAACAGGGCAACCTGCTGATCGGCAAAAACGTCAGTGAATTGAAACCCGGCCTGACCAAGCAGCAGGTTGTCGCGCTGCTGGGCTCGCCTTCGGTGGTCAGCCCGTTCAATGCCAACCAATGGAACTACGTCGCCACCATGCAGCGGCGCGGCGGCACCGTCCAGGAACGCACGCTGACGCTTTACTTCGACAACGATACGCTGGTGCGTACCGACGGCAACTTCATGAAGGAAACCCCGCAGGAGCTGCTGCAGGAAAGCACAAAGTACGGTCCGCTCTATCCGAGCAATCTGACCAAGCAACAGCAGAAGGACTTGGAGAAGAAGCAGCAGCAGGGTGGCGACGGCGGCTGATCAGCCGCTGCGCGCACGCTTTCTGCGCGCTTCCTTCGGGTCGATCGTGAGCGGCCTGTAGATTTCCACGCGATCACCGTCGTGCAGCATCGTGTCGAGCGATACCTTGCCCGCAAAGATGCCGACGCGGTCCGCCCGGATTTCAACGCCGGGCCACGCATCACGGATGCCTGATTCAGCGATCGCATCCGCGACCGTGACGCCATCCGGCAAAATCAGATCCACATTGAACGCGCGCCCGGGCTCGGCACAAACCACCGACACCGTGATCCGCGATTCCTCACGCATACATGTGTTTGGCCTCGGCACAGAAGTCGTCCACCATGCGGTCGGCGAGTTTCTGGAAGCCCAACCTGAAGGCAAACCCGGTCAGCAGGTTGCTGACCTCGAAGTCGAGATCCAGCGAGATCTTGCAGCCCAAAGGGGTGGCTGCAGTCGCGGGCTGCTCAATTTTTCCTTCCCCCGCCTGCGGGAGAAGGTGGCCCGGAGGGCCTGACGGGGATGGTCCGCCCAACGGCGTGAACTGCCACGTCCCGTGCAGCCAGTCGAATGGGCCATCTACGAATTGCATCTTGATGCTGCGGGGGCGGTCGAGCGTGTTGCGGGTGGAAAAATGCTGGGTCACGCCAGCGAAACGCAGGTCGAGGCGAGCGACCAGGTGCTGGCCATCATGTTCGGACACCGATGCGCCGAGACACCAGGGAAAGCGCCTCGGGTAAGCTTCAACCTCATTGACGAGATCGAACATCTGTTCCGGCGTGAAGCGAACCAGCGCCTGGCGGTGAATCTGCACACGTATCTCCTCGTTGCATCACCCCGGCCATGGATTGCCGTGGCCAGAACAGGGATGGAAAACGATTCATTGTAACGAGCATGGCGAAGAAGAAAGAAAAGGATGGCAAGGGCTCGTCGACGATCGCGCTCAACAAGCGCGCGCGCCACGAGTACCACATCGACGAACGCTACGAAGCCGGCATCGCGTTGCAGGGCTGGGAAGTGAAGAGCCTGCGCGCCGGGCGCATCAATCTCACCGACGCGTACGCACTGGTGAAAGGCGGCGAATTGTTCCTGTTCGGCGCGTCGATCCCGCCGCTGCTGTCGGCATCCACCCACGTGGTCGCCGAAGACCGCCGCACCCGCAAGCTGCTGCTGCATCGCGCCGAGATCGACAAACTGATCGGCGCAGTCGAACGCAAGGGCCTGACCCTGGTACCACTTGCGATGTACTGGAAGCACAATTGCGCCAAGGTGGAAATCGGCATCGCGCACGGCAAACAGGCACATGACAAGCGCGCGACCGAGAAGGAACGCGAGTGGAACGTCGAAAAGCAGCGCACGCTGCGCGCGCACAACAAGGCGGGATGAAGCCGGGACTCGGGACTCGGGAAAGCACAACATGCAAGTTGTCATTCCGGGGCGCCCCGAAGGGGCGAACCCGGAATCGGTTTTAGCGCCCCAGATGACCGATTCCGGGCTCTGCCCGCGGTGAAGCTACGGGCAGCCCCGGAATGACGGCGAAATCAATACCCCGCCGGTACATACTTGAACCGCTGCATCTGCTCGCGATGGCCGTCGACGACCCGCTGCACCTGCCCGCGACTCAGCGTCTCGCGCCACTGATTGGAGCTGCCCTTGAAGAAGAACCGCGTCTTTTCGTCCACCGCTTCAACGAAGCCGTGTTTCTGTTCGAGCGTAGACAGGATCTGGAACGATGAGTGCTTCACCGCGCGCTCGATCCGCGCCTTGTCCTGTCCCAGCCCGATCAGTTTCGCGGCTTTCGCGAAATGCCTGGCCGGCTTTTCCAGCAAGTCTTCATAACGCAACACGATGACCTTGCCCGGCATGCGATCGGCGAGATCAGCCCACCCCTTCACGTGCTCCGACCATGAACCCAGCATCTGGCTGACGAACAGTGCGTCGTTTGCGGTTGCGACCTGTGGATTGCCCAGCCTCTCGATCGATTCGTCAATTTTCAGCCCGAAATGATGCGACATGCTGATTGCGACGTCGAGCGGATTGCGCACCATGTAAATCGCGCCGGCGCTGACCTGCCAGTTGTAAAGCGGCTCCCCGTCAAAATTCCCGGACATGTTGTGCGACTTCACGAATCGCGTGCCTCGCGCACGCTGCGCGATCAGCGCATGCACGCGTGGCCGCAACACCGCGATTTCATCCAGCGTGAGTTCGTGACTTGGCCGCCCGGCCAGTTCACCGAAGCGCTCCGGCTCAGCTTCATCATCCGCATACGCAACCCATTCGTCCGGGCGCAGCGGGTCGGCGTGATTGGCAACCAGGTTGGCCAAAAACGCGCGCAGCCAAGTGTTGCCTGACTTCGGGTAGGAAGCGAGCCAAACGATATTTCCCATGCTCCGTCGCCGTCTCTGATCAATGAACGAATCCGGCATGATGCCAGCCGACGCGATTGATTTCCCGCAGCCGCACCCACATCATTGTCTTCCCCGGGGGCGACCTGGCTTCGACGGGGGCTGTGAAGTAGCTTGGAGCATGCCGAGGGCGTCATCTTCCTCGTTAATCCGATGGCAAACAATCAGACGCCAACGACGACGTCTACGCTCTCGCCGCTTAAGGCGTAAGCCCCGAACCCACTTGTGCTCGTGCTCGTGGATGTAGGGTCATCATCACGGGATCGCTGTCGGTTGCCGCGGGTCGACCGATAGCTAAAATAAAACCGGCTGGTTCCGCGGTGCGCTTTGTCCAGCGTGCTGCTTCGGGACGAGATCGAACGCTGGACTAAGCATGTAGCGCCGGGCGCGGAGCGCCTTCGGACGGGGGTTCGATTCCCCCCGCCTCCACCAAATTCGATTCCCAAAACATCCCGCAACACTCTTGAAACCGCGCACTGACGCGGTTTTTTCTTGCCTGCGCTTCCCGCAAGGCTCCCGTGACTTCCCTCGCGTACTGCCAGGCTTGGCGGTAACGTTGGCAGTACGCCAAGTTGCGCGCTGGCGCGTACCGCCAAAAAAGGGGGCTGGCCATGCCGAAACGCATTAACCCGCTGTCACCTTCCGTCGTTGCCAATGCAAGGCCGAAGGAAACGGCATACACGTTGCGCGATGGGTTACGACAAGGCCTCCGTGACCACGCACGGCTGGCGCGCAACGGCGTGCACGATCCTGGATGAAGGCCTGGGCTTCCCACCAGCTGGACCACGCCGTGAAGGATGCGAACGGCCGCGCCCATAACCGCACGTCGCACCTACCGCAGCGTCGCAGGATGATGCAGGCATGGGCCGATTATCTGGACGCGCTGCGCGCTGCACCGGGCGAGGTTGTTGCCACCGACAAGGCTCGCACCACGTAACACCGTACCGCCACGGCTGGGCCGATCACAGAACGCGGGGCCACGGCGTAGCGCACAACAGCACGACTGCAGAGGGCGCGCAGGAGGAACGGCGAGCCAAACAATCTCATGCACTTTCATGCCCCGCCTCGCAGCCGGATGGCGAATCCGTGACGGGGCTGGACAAGGCTGGCAGACAAGGCTGTCGCCATGCCGGTTGGCGGGTGGACTCGCCCTGCCGCGGCAGCGGATGTCGTGGCCCACAAAAGCGCAACCCCCGTTGCCGGGGGTTGCAGGTGTCTTGCTGCGAGAACGTCGGTTCAGCAATCACGGCGCCGCATGCCGAGGAACACTCCGATCAGCAGCGCGCCGAGACCGAACATGCCCAGTGATCCCAGTGCTTCCGGTTCAGGCACAACCACATGGCAGGGGCCCTCGGATGTGCCGAGTGTGCCGGTGCCCGACACGATAAAGCCGCTGCACTCACCCGTGATGCCCTGTACATGTGCGTAGGAAAGCCATCCACTGCCGTTGGCGACGAAGGGCGAGGTACTGTCCAACGCGCTGTCGAATGTCAGCAGATAAGTAGCTGTATCGCTCCCATCAAAACGATTCTTGGAAGTCCAACCGAAGCCAAAGTTGAACCCGCCGGGGACGGGCCCGGAGTTGAGCGATGAAGTCAGAACAGTGTTCGCGCAGGTGCCACTGGTGCAATCGAAGTCGGCAAGGGTTTGATCAATATTGAAACCCCAACCGGTCACGCCG
>Ga0207705_10001399_pt1 | contig 19236 bp, 10 predicted proteins | sample KBSC13metaG_FD_184314 | JGI IMG/M metagenome (GOLD analysis project Ga0207705, IMG submission 184314) | Corn rhizosphere microbial communities from Kellogg Biological Station, Michigan, USA - KBS C1-3 metaG (SPAdes) (version 2) | ecosystem: Host-associated > Plants > Roots > Rhizosphere > Soil ... | reverse complement strand
CGGTGGGGGATGATTCTTGGGGCCTCCCGCGGCAGCAGATGGATCTCTGAGGAGAAGATGCATTCCCAGGTGAAGCCGGGCACAAAATTCCGTCTCTATACTCTCAAAGGCTATGTCCGAACTTCCATCGGCGGCAAGGTAGAACTCTCCGAGGCCAGTGGGCAGGCCTACTATATCCGTCTCCCCGAAACCAAACAGACCGAAAACGAGGAGGCGATGGCGGTGGGCGGCGCCTGGAATGCGATGCCGCGCCTCACACGCTCGGAAAGCGCCAATCAAGCCGTCTACCTGGATGCCGTCGCATCGGTTCTGAAATCCAGGGGGATGGCCCGTGTGAAGCCTAACATCACCAAAATCCTGCGTGTCGATCTGTTCGGCAAAGGCCAGGATGCGGTGCTGATCGAAGCGGCCAGCCCCAACTACAAACTCTCCAGCGGCTTTGAAAACGATCCTCCTGTGCTCAACACCTACTCCTGCGTGATCCTGCGGATGGTGGTGGGCGGCAAACTCACGACAAAGGTCCTGGGCGGCGCCTTCTACAAGAAAAACGGCGACAAAGGCCCCGTCGAGAAATACGATATCGAGAACGTACTCGACCTGAATGGAGACGGCGTGATGGAGATCGTCGTCGCTTCCCACTACTACGAGGGCGGTGGTTCCGCCGTCTTCGAGGTCAAGAGCGGCGCTCCCGTCAAGGTGCTCGCAGCCGCCGATGGCGCCTGACGGGAGACGGGAACCTTTTCCGCTGCACAATCGCTTATTCCTCGGTAGTAAAACCTCTGGAGGGGCCCCAATGTCTATTCGACCTGTCAAACGTATGGTAAAAGCGAAGCCCGCCGTCGAAGGCGCGGGTGTTCACCTGCGCCGAGCCTTCGGTTTCGGAGCGACCTCCGAGTTCGATCCGTTCCTGCTGCTGGACGATTTCCGCAACGATATTCCGGACGACTATCTCGCCGGCTTCCCCTGGCACCCGCACCGTGGGATCGAGACCATCACCTATGTGCTCGCAGGGACAGTCGATCATGCCGACAGCCTCGGCAACAACGGTGCGATCGCGGCCGGAGATGTACAGTGGATGACTGCCGGGAGAGGAATCATCCATCAGGAGATGCCCCACGGCGACGCCACAGGCCGGATGCACGGTTTCCAACTCTGGGCCAACCTCCCCGGCTCCCAGAAAATGACCGCCCCTCGATATCAGGAGGTGAAGTCGATGGAGATCCCGGAAGTCACCGATGATGACGGCACACGGGCGCGAGTCATCTGCGGCAGTTTCTGGGGAACGAAAGGCCCTGTCGATGGCATCGCCACCGACCCGATCTATCTGGACGTCTCCGTGCCGCCTGGCAAGCGCAAAAAGCTTCCCGTCGAAACGATGCGTCACGCGTTCGCCTACGTTTTTGCAGGCTCCGGGAAGTTCTGCAACGCCTCCGGCCCCCTCGCCGTGCCGACGGAGAGCGTCCAATGGGCAGACACCACGCCGCCCACCGAAGCGGACAACCGCTCTCTCATCCTCTTCGACAGCGGAGACGAGGTCGAGGTGCAGGCCGGAGACGAGGGCATCCGTTTTCTGCTGGTCTCCGGGAAACCGCTGGAAGAGCCGGTCGCCTGGTACGGTCCCATCGTGATGAACACCCAGGCGCAGCTTCAGAAAGCGTTCGAAGAGCTTAAAGAGGGCACCTTCCTCAACGAGTAGAGCGTTTCCTACATAAGATATGGGAGACCTCCCCAACCCCTCCTTCTAAAGGAGGGGCTTTTTCTCGCCTGTTACCGCATTCTTATTATTGATCACGCGAGGCAGATTAAAATTTTTTAATCTCGGTTTAATTCGGCTTTAAGGTAGGGGGAGTAGAGTGTAAAGGTAGAGTGGCAGATTGTCCGTGCTGCTCGAACGCCCTTTTACCACTGTCAACTCCAAACTCTTCAGGGACCTGAACGCCATGGCTGTTTTTAATCCTGCTTCCGTGCCTGATGTCGCTGCCGAGGACGCGCCTAAACGGCGTCGATTCAGGCCGACGATGCCGATCCTGCTCGCGATCCTGCTCATCGACACCGCCTATCTCTATCTCGCCAACCACGCTTCCGGCCCACCGCGCATCCCGCTCTCCGCCTTTACCTACGAAGGTTCGCTGCTGCTGCACCTCGGGTTGGGGCTGCTCGCGGTCTGGGCGCTTGTCGCGAGGCTCAAGGCGGTGGTGACGGCCTTTCGAGAGAAGCAGGGAGTCGTGGCGGTCTTTGGCGCGCTCACGGCTTTGACCTTCGCGCTCTGTCTCGGGACCGGACTGGCGTTTCTCGCCATCGGTTTTCAGTGGCTTCCTTTGAGTGCCCGGCTGCCTCTGCTGCGCGTCCACGACGTCTCTACCTACGCCTTTCTGATCAGCGGCGCGCTCTATCTCCTGCTGCGCGCGCGTCGTGCGGCGCAGCACGCACCGGAGCGCAAGCAGGCCGGGATCGCGCTGCGTCTGGGACTGGTGTTCGGTCTGCCCTTCGCCGGGATGATCGCCTATACGATCTACGTGCCTACCAAAGAGAGCAAGATCGTCAATCCGCTGGTGCCACCCATGACGGCCTTCGACGAGGGCGATGGCAAGGGAGGCAAGTTCTTCCCCGCCTCCGTACAGTCCGTCGATAAGCAGTTCTTCCCTTCTGAGTACTTCGTCGATTCGAAATCGTGCGGGGTGACGGGCTGCCACCCGGACATCTATGCGCAGTGGAACTCCTCCGCGCATCATCTCGGTTCCTTCAACAACCAGTGGTATCGTAAGGCGATCGAGTATATGCAGGAGGTCAAAGGAGTCGAGTCGTCCAAGTGGTGCGGCGGCTGCCACGATATGGCGGTCCTGCTTACACAAGATCCGAAGAACCCCGGGAAGTCCCGGTTCGACACGCCGATCGCCTCACACGACATCACCGAGGAGAAGTATCCCGAATCGCACGCGGGCATCGGCTGCGCTACCTGCCACTCCATCGTCCATGTCAAGAGCACGATGGGCAACAGCGACTATCTGGCCGACTACCCGCCGATGCACAAGTACATCATCACGGACAATGCCGCGGCGAAGGGGCTCCAGAAATTCCTGACCCGTCTTGCGCCCGAACCGCACAAGAAAACCTTCCTGCGGCCCATCCACACTGACCAGACCGCCAAGTTCTGCTCCTCCTGCCATAAGGTGCATCTCGATGTGCCGGTGAACGGTTATCGCTGGTTCCGGGGCTTCAACGACTACGACTCCTGGCAGGGCAGCGGCGTCTCCGGCTTTGGAGCGGCCTCGTTCTACTATCCGTCTGATCCCAAGACGAACCAGCCCGCCTTCAAAAAGTGCGCCGACTGCCATATGCCCAACACGCCCTCCCAGGATGCAGGCAACTTCGACGGGAAGGTCCATAACCATCGCTTCCCCGCTGCGAACACGGCGCTGCCCACGGTCTACCACGATGCCAAGCAGTTGGAGACCACCGTCAAGTTCCTCCAGGACAAGGCGCTCTCGATCGATATCTTTGCCCTGCGCCGTCAAAAGGCAGGAAGCGCTGCCAAAGCGAAGCCCAACAGCGGCAGCCAGACACCGGCAGGCAAAGCTCCAGGCGATACGCCGAAGGCCGCCAGCCTGAACGGTGAGGACAACGGCCCGCTCACGGCTGCCGCGAACGCCTCCACCGCCGAAGAGATCCTCACGGCTCCCCTCAATCGGGGCGGTGTCGGCGCCGCCTTGCGGCGGGGTGAAAGCCCGTTGATCGATGTCGTCGTGCGCACCCTGAAACTGGGTCATGCCTTCCCCGGCGGCACCATCGACTCCGCCGACGTATGGGTCGAGTTGGAAGCGAAGGACGAGACCGGGAAGGTCTTCTACCATAGCGGCAAACTCCAGTGGGAGGACGGCCCGGTAGACGAGGGCGCAGAGAAGTACCGCGCTCTGCTCGTCGATGGCCATAGCAACCCGATCTACCGCCGGAACGCCTGGTCGGCTCGTGCGGTGGTCTACGCCAAGGTGATCCCGCCCGGCGCCGCCGACGCTGTCCATTTCCGCCTGCCGGTGCCCAAAAACTGCGGCAAGACCGTGACGCTGACCGCGAAGCTCAACTTCCGGAAGTTCAACTGGCTGAACAATCAGTTCGCCTATTCGGGCCGTACCAAAGACACTCTGCCCGCGACTGCCGCCGATGGTTCCAACTCCGTTCCGGTCGGTCTGGGCGAGGGCAAGACGGGTGGACTGGTCGGACGCGGTTTTGACGATCGTCCGGCGCTCTTCGACGCGGATCTCAACGCCGTCTCCGGCCCGACCAAGACGGTGCCCGTTCTGCCGATTACCGTGCTCGCGCAGAGCGTCGTGACGCTGCCGGTCGTCGATGCCAACGCCGCGCCGGACGCGCCCGCCGCCCCGCCGCTGGATGACGATTCAAAGAAGAAAGAGCGCATTCGCTGGAACGACTACGGCATCGGCCTGCTGCTCCAGGGCGATTTCCGCCACGCCACCAGCGCTTTCGAGCAGGTGACCAGGGTCGCACCGAAGTGGCCGGAGGGCTATGTCAATATCGGGCGTGTGCGGCAGGCCGAGCGCGACAGCCGGGCCGCGCAGGCCGCCTTCGAGAAGGCGTTCGCCCTCTACGATGCCGCCCCAACGCCGATGACGCCCTACCAGAGAGCACGCACGCAGTTCTTCTATGCCCAAACACAGTTCGATCAGGGCAAGCTCGATGAGAGTCTGGCGACACTCGGCAAAGTGATCGAAGTCTTCCCCGAAGACCGCAACGCCCGCAACCTGACCGGCACGATCCTGTTCCGCCTGGGCCGCTACGACGAGGCGATCACGCACCTCAACGCGACCGTCGGCATCGATCCGGAAGACATCGGCGCGCACTACAACCTGATGAAATGCTACCGCGCGAAGGGCGATCCCGCCTCTCTGAAGCAGGCAAGTGTCGAGGAAGCGCTCTATCGCCGGTTCAAGGTCGATGAGACCACCACGGACCTGATCGGCCCCTATCAGCGCAAACATCCCGCCGACAATAATCTCACACAGCGGATCCACGAACATGCAGATGCGATTATCCTGCCGAAACCCGACTGGCTCGTCCGCCGGGAGCAAGCGCTCCCGCACACCGCCATCACGCGCAAACCGGAATCGGTCAAATAGAGAGACTGTTCAATTTCCATGAAACCTACCACTCGAAACTCAATCGAAGTTCTGCTTGCTTCCGGCTTTTTGGCAACCTTTCTGACTGGCTGCCCTGAACCGACGAAGCCTGTCGTCCCTACGAAGGTCGCTGCCGTGTCGGCGACAACGCCCAATGTCACTTTTACGGATGCGACAAAGACGGCAGGGATCGACTTTAAACATGTGAACGGATCCAGCCCCAAAAAGCTTCTGGCGGAGACGATGGGCAGCGGGCTTGCCTGGATCGACTACGATGGCGACGGCTTCCAGGATCTGTTTCTCGTCAACAGCCGTCCCTGGACCAAAGCGGAGTGCGACGCCGCGAAGATTCCCTATGTCGCTCCGTCCGGGCCGCCGCCGACCTGCAAACTCTATCACAACAACGGCAACGGTACCTTTACCGATGTTACCAAGCAGGCGCACCTGGATGTGACGATGTATGGGATGGGAGTCTGTGTCGGAGACTACGATAACAGCGGACATCCCAGCCTCTACGTCACCGGCCTGGATCGCAACTACCTGTTCCACAACAATGGCGACGGCACTTTCAAGGATGTGACCGACGCCTCCGGCCTGAAAGACGGCGGCTGGAGCAGCAGCGCTGCCTGGGTCGATTACGACAAAGACGGTAAACTAGACCTGGTCGTCTGTCATTATGTCAAATGGTCTCCCGGGACGGAACTTGGCGCGTCGAAGAATGGACATCCTACCTATGACACTCCGAACCGTTACACCGGCGAGCCGCTGACCCTCTATCACAACAAGGGTAACGGAAGTTTCGCCGAAGTGGCGGCAAAAGCCGGACTGCGCATGGGCGGCGGGTCGGAAAATCACAAACTCCAGGGGAAATCGCTCGGCGTCGCGATCTGCGACTACGATGGAGACGGCTGGCCCGATATCGCGATCGCCAACGACACCGAGCCTAACTACCTGTTCCATAACGAACACAACGGCACGTTCAAAGAGACCGGCATCGAGCAGGGCATGGCCTATAACGACAGCGGCGCAGCGCGCGGAGCCATGGGCATCGCTTCCTGCGACTACGATCATACCGGCAAAGAGAGCCTGCTCATCGGCAACTTCTCCAACCAGGCGCTCGCCCTCTACCACAATGAGGGCAGTGTCTTCCGCGACACGGCGCCGCAGTCGGGAGTCGGACCGCCCAGCCTGCTGTCGCTCTCGTTCGGCCTCTTCTTCTGCGACCTTGACAACGACGGCTGGTCGGATATCTTTGTCGCCAACGGGCATATCGACGACGATATTCAGGAAGATCAGAAAGAGGTCACCTATGCCGAAGCGCCTCTGGTCTTTCGGAACCTGGGGAACGGCACTTTCGCCAGCACCGGAGACAAGCTCGGCCCCCCGATGCAGGCGAAATATGTGGCACGGGGCTGCGCCTACGCCGACTACCTGCTGAACGGTTTCCCCGACATCGCCCTCTCGACCAGCAACGGCCCGGCCTATCTCTTCCAGAACAGCGGGAAGAACGGCAACAACTCCCTGCGCCTGGAACTGGAAGGCGCCATAAGCAACCGCAGCGCCATCGGAGCGAAGGTCACCATCAAAGCAGGCGCTCTCACCCAGACCTACAACGTGCGCAGCGGCGACTCCTACTGCTCCCAGAGCGAACTGCCCATCACCGTCGGCCTCGGAACCGCCGCCAAAGCCGACAGCGTCACCATCGAATGGCCCTCCGGGACCAAAACTGCTCTTGACGCTTTGGACGCCGGACAGATCTACCATGTCGTCGAGAACTCGAAAGACCCGCTGAAGCGCCCCTTCGGTCAGCCCTATAAGCCGACCGCGAAAGTCGGCAGTCTGCCCCTATCCCGTTCCACCGCGCATTAGAGCAAATCAGCGCCGGATGCGAAACCTCCCTCAGCCCCCTTCTTTGTAAGGGGGCTTTTGCTGGTCTGCTCGCTTTGCGGGGACACTTTGCTTTTTTACTGCGTATCTCGTAATGGTGGATTTCATTTCTGTGTTTGAGGAGAACAACGCTTGAAACGAACACTTTGTCGCGCCTTGCCCCTGGCGCTCACGCTGCTGGCGGGAGCGGGAGGAGCAGGGCGCGCGCAGACTCCGGATACGCCGGAGATTCAGCCGGCGCGGCTCGACTATAAGATCACGACGCTGTCCAACGGCCTGAAAATCGTCTCCCTGGAGGATCATCGCGCGCCTGTCGTCGCGATCCAGGTCTACTATCATGTCGGCAGCAAGGACGAAGCGCCGGGCAAGGCGGGGTTTGCGCACCTGTTCGAGCATCTGATGTTCAAAGGCTCCGCCCATGTCGGGGCGGAGGAGCACGCGCGGATTGTCGAGCGGCTTGGCGGTTATAACAACGCCGATACCTACTTCGACCGCACGCGCTATATCAATACCGTGCCGAGCAATGCGCTGGATCGACTGCTCTGGCTGGAAGCCGACCGCATGTCCACCCTCAATGTGGACGAGGCGAATCTCAAATCCGAGCGCGATGTCGTGAAGGAAGAGCACCGGATGGACATCGAGAATGTGCCCTATGGCGATCTCTTCGAGAAGGTGCAGGCGCTGGTCTTTCCGAAGAGCCATCCGTATGCCCACACCACAATCGGCATCATGAGCGACCTCGACAGCGCGAAACTTTCGGATGTCCGCGCCTTTCATGACGAGTACTACAAGCCCGATAACGCGACGCTCGTGCTGGTCGGGGATTTTCAGACCTCGGAGGCGCTGAGTCTGATTCATCGCTATTTCGACGCGATTCCGCGCTCCAAGAGACCCTTTACCCGCTATCCGGTCGCGGCGATCGACCAGACAGCCGAACGCCGCGTCAAATTCTACGATAAGCTCGCGCCGCTGCCCGTGGTGGGAATGGCCTACCGTACCGTTCCGGAAAACAATCCGGATACGCCGGTGCTGGAGGTGATCTCGCAGATTCTCTCGGTCGGGCAGAGTTCGCGCTTGAACCGGGCGCTGGTGCGGGATCAGCAGATCGCCTCCGATGCCTCCGGGTTCACGCTGAGCCTGGCCGTGGATGGTCTCTTTATGTTTCAGGCGACCGCCAATCAGGGCAAAGCGCCGGCAGAGATCGAGAAAGCGTTGCAGGAACAGGTCGATCTGCTGCGCGATACTCCCGTCAGCGCGGCGGAGTTGGCGAAAGCGAAAAATCAGGCGCTGTCCGGCAAGGTCTTCGGCTCCCTCTCGACGGAGCAGAAAGCCGAGCAGTTGGGCGACGCCGATCTGAATTTCGGAACGCCGGAAGAGGTCAACCGGGAACTGGCCGAGTTGAACGCGGTTACGATCGCCGATGTACAGCGAGTCGCGCGCAAGTACTTTACCCCGCAGCACCGCAACGTCTTCTACGACCTGCCCGCCCCTGCCGCTCCCAAAACCGGAGCCGGATCGTCCTCCAAGGAGAAGAGTTGATGCGAACCTCGCCAATCGCGTTCGGCCTGCTGACCCTCTGCCTGCTATCGGGCAGCGTAGCGCACGCGCAAAAACGTTCCAAGAACGCTCCGAAGCCTCCTATCAAGTTGCCGGGGCAGAAGCCTGTGACTACGATGCCACCGCTCGGTGCGCCGCATCCGCTGCGCCTGCCGGCGGTCGTCGAACGCACCCTGCCGAACGGCCTGCGCCTCGTGCTGTTGGAAGATCACACGCAGCCTGCGCTCTGGCTGCGCCTCGCGCTGCCGGCAGGTTCCATTCGCGACCCGCGCAGCCGGGTCGGATTGGCGGATATGGCCGCCGCTCTGCTGACGAAGGGCACCACGACACGTACCGAGGCCCAGATCGCCGATACCGTCGATGGTCTCGGCGCAATGGTTGGCGCAGGCGCCGATTCGGACTATCTGACCGTCTCCGCCTCCGGCCTCAGCAGCTATCGTAACACCCTGTTCGAACTGCTCGCCGACATCACGCTGCGTCCGACCTTTCCGAACGTGGAGATCGACCGGTACCGCACGATCACGCTCAACAACATCACGCAGAATCTGGCGGACGGCAGCACGCTGGCCGATATCGCTTTCAGTCGGCGTCTCTATGGCGGACACCCCTACGGCGACTTTGCGGTCGGAACGCCCGTCTCCCTGCCGGAGATCACCCAGCAGGATCTGGCGACGTTCCACAAAACCTATTTCACACCCAATGTCGCCACGCTCTTTATCGCAGGCGATATCACGCTGGAGCAGGCGACGACCCGCGCAACGGCTGCCTTCGGAGAGTGGGAGCGTCGTTCGGTTCCCTCCTTGCCGTTTCCTCCCAAACCGCTGTTGCCCGCTTCGGAGCCGCAGATCACGCTGATCGATCGCCCCGGCTCGGCCCAGACCCAGATCCGTATCGGCACGGTCATAGCCGGCGCAAGCGATCCGAAACGCTATATCGGCGCGGTCGCCTCCGGCATCCTCGGGGAGGGCAATGATAACGGGCGCCTCACGCGTGAAGTGCGCGTCAAACGGGGCCTGACCTACTCGATCGCCAGCAGTTTCGGACGGCGCGCGCAGGCAGGCGCCTTTGAGATCAGCACGTTCACCAAGACGCCGAGCACGGCGGAAGTCCTGCGCCTGACGCTGGCGGAAGCGGCGAAACTGGCGCAGGACGCTCCCGCACCGCGTGAACTGGTCGAGAGCAAGACCCTTCTGAACGGCGAGTTCGCGCTCAGCGTCGCCACCACACCGGGCCTCCTCGCGCGGCTGGAGGCTGCCACGCTCTACGGCAACGGCGCCAGCGACCTGACACTGCGCGCCGACCGGATTCAGGCGGTGACGCCTCCGCAGGTCTCAGAAGCGCTGCGCAGCCTCAACCTGCGCGGAGCCCAGATCGTGCTGGTAGGCGATGCCAAAGCGATCGAGAAAGACGTCCGACCGCTGGGCAAGGTCGTCGTCATTCCGGCAGATAGTCTGGACCTGCTTTCGCCGACCCTGTTGCCACAGCGAGCCGCCGACAATGAGACCCCGATCGCGAAGCCGACGACTGCGGAGGTCGAGGCGGGCAGAGCGATGCTGGCCGCGACCATCAAGGCGCATGGCGGAGACGCCTTTCTCAATCTCAAACAGTTCGAACTGCGCGGGAAAGGCGAACTCTCGCCCACCGCGCAGGATCTTAAACTGCCCGTAGACAGAGCCGTGCTCACCTTTGTGCCGCCGAGTCAAAGCCGCTACGACCTGGAGACAACGTTCGGGAAGATCGTCCTTGCCAGCGATAAGGACGGCTCCGGCTGGATAAGCAATCCTCTGGGAGGGGTGCAGGATGCGCCAAAGGGCATCGGAAGTATCGGGGATCCGACGGACCTCTTGCGCAAAGCCGCCCAGGCGGGTTATACGGTACGGCCAATTCCGGGCAAAACCGGCGACAAACCGTTGACCGAAGCGGACGGCAAAACATTGAATGGCTTCACCGTCACCGAGGACAGCACCAACCGTACCGCCCGCGTCTATGTCGAGGCTGAGAGCGGCCTGATGCGCCGAGTCGTCGTGCCTGAGTCGAAAGGGGATCTTACGATCCTGTTGGGAAGCTATCACAACACCAGTGGTGTTCAGCTCCCCGGGTCTCTTCAGATCACGCAGAGCGGCAAGACCTTCGCCAACCTGACCTTCGACGGTTTCGCCATCAACAAACCCGTCGATGCCACCCTCTTCGCGCGCCCGAAATAGCGGCACATTCGAGACCAGAATCCCTAATCCTGTCCCTCCTGTTAATCCTGTCTGAAAGAGAGACAAAGGCAAATGCTTTTTAGACAGGATTAACAAGATTTACAGGATTAACAGGATTGGCAAAACAGACTCCCCGTCTCCTTATGAGAGAAGTGGGGAGTCTGTTTTACATGCTGGATAGAGAGCCTAGTGCTTCAGTTTGGCTTTGAATTTGCTGCGGAACTCGGCGATCTCAGGGGCGATCACGTAGCGGCAGTAGCTCTCGTTCGGGTGCAGGTTATAGTAGTTGAAGTGGTAGTCTTCCGCTTTGTAGAAGTTGGTGTATGGCGCGACCTCTGCCACGATAGGGTTTGGCCAGACGCGATCTTTGTTGAATTTCTGAATCATCTCCGTCGCTGCCTTGTGCTGCGCCTCGTTGCGGTAGAAGATGATAAAGCGGTACTGGGGGCCTTCATCGGGGCCTTGCTTGTTGGGCGTGGTCGGGTTGCGGACGGTCAGCAGCACGTCCAACAGGTCACGGTAGGTGATCACTTTCGGATCATACGTGATATTGAGCGATTCGGCGTGTCCGGTCGTGCCGGTCTCGACCTGCTCGTAGCTCGGTTTCGCGACTTTGCCGCCTGCATAGCCGGGTTCCGCCTTATCGACGCCTTTTAGCTGCTTGAAGATGGCTTCCATACTCCAGAAACATCCGGCGGCGAACGTCGCCACCTCGCGGGTGGGAGGCGACGGAGGTGCGGCCTTGGGTCCTTGCCCGGCAGGCGGCGCGGCCAGACTCGCGGCTGCGAGACTGCCCACCAATGCCGCTGTGAGTGTATAGACGAGAAATGCCCTGCGGCCCTGTCCTGTAGATTTCACGATAATGTTCTCCTTCTCTGTCCTCCGGCTCTTACTGGAGAACCCGTTTGACAGAGACTTTCGTTTGTCTTCCCGATGTATTATACGGCAGACAAAGACTAAACAGTTCTGCACGGCACAAAGTTCCCGGCTACCTGGGCACTGCATGGGGTCGTCAAGGGGTTAGCACCCCTCGCTAGGCGGCTTCGCCGGATCGTCCTCCAGACGATTATTGCGATCATAACCACGTTTCCTCGCAACAGGACAAGTAACAGGAAACGTGCCCGCGAAGGCGGGCCTTCAGCCGAACGCTCCTAGCGAAGGGCTTTAGCCCACCGCATGCGAAGGAATTCATTCCATTGCTTCCCATAGTTCCCGCCTATTTGTGTGCGTTGTCGAACTGCTCTTCGGCGGTCTTGCGAAACACGCCGGCGCTCTGATCGCCGTTGTTGGGAAAGCCCGCGTGCTGGACCATCCAGATCGTGATCAGGCCGCGGTTGGAGTCGATGTTCATGTTGGTGGCATAGGCGCCGCCGTGCCCGAAATTGCCTCCCCCGGTGGACCAGCCGAGTCCATAGCCCTCCGGAACCGCGTCTCCTGTCTGCTTGCTGGTCATCTGTTTTACGGCCTCTTCCGACAGGTAGCGTTTGCCTTTGAAGGTTCCATGGTTGAGGATCATCTGGCAGAAGCGGGCGACATCGCCGGCCGTCGAGAAGAGTCCGCCGGCAGGCATCGGCTGTCGGGTGCGGTCGTCGAGCGGATAGCGGAGTTGCGTCACCGTCGTCTCGTCCAGGTCGGCTTTAGTGGCGTTGGGTTTGTAGGATTTGGCCAGACGGGCGAGCTGCGATTTGGAGGGCCAGAAGGTAGTGTCTTTCATGCCGAGCGGCTTGAAGAGGTGCGTGTTGAGAAAGTCCGCGTAGGGCATTCCGCTCATCACTTCGATCAGCCTCCCCGCCGTGTTGATGCCTGCATTGGAATACTGGTACTTCGTGCCGGGTTCGAACTGGAGTGGGGTCAGGGCATAGCTGCGCACTCCATCGCGGAGTGGGAGCACATCGAGCGTAGGCGTCTCCATTGCGGAGGAGAACGACAACCCGCTGGTATGGCTGAGGATCTCGCGCACGGTGATGGGGTGCCGGGGTCGCTTCAGTGTCATGTGGTCGTTGTCGTGTTCGGCGGTCAGCCACAGGTTGTTGAACTCTGGCAGATATTTCGCCACCGGGTCGTCCAGCTTCAGTTTGCCTTCGTCCACGAGCATCATCAGACAGGTCGCCGTGATCGGTTTCGACTGGGAGGCGATCCAGAACAGCGCGTCGGTCGGCATCGCCCGGTGCGAGGCGACATCTGCATATCCGACGGCTTCCAGGTCAAGGATCTTCTCTCTGTCTGCAACCAGCATGACTGCGCCTGCCAGCGAACGGCTCTCCACAAATGGCTGCAGGGCCAGGGCGATCTTCGAGGAGGGAGCCTTCTCTTCGGAGTGCGCAAGCCCTATCGCGCTGCAGAGCAAGGCGAGCGCAACGAAGAGCAGAGGAGCATGCAGGCATAGGTCGATTTTCATGATTGATTTCCCAGGAGAGCCGCGCGGTGAATGCAAGAGATTGGGATCACTTTCGCTCCAGGCCGGGTTTTCTCCTCCTCAAAAAGATACGTGAATCTCGCCGTCCAAATAAGGGCAAATACCAATTGCACGCTTCGAGAAGAAAATGTATATTATACATACTTGAAGTTATGTGCAAAAGACGGCTTGCGTATTCTACGCGAGAGGCTCCCGCAAGGCGCTCCTCGGCTCTCCCCCTAAGAAGCCACACCGATCACGACCACCTGACGTTTTCCGTTTGCCGCGTGTTAACTATGTAACACCTCGCCTGGTGAGACCTTCACAAATGAACTTTCCTGGCGAGGAAGCAGTCAAGTAATAAGACAAGCGGACAGGATGTCTGCGCGGAGGCATTCCAAGTACTACCACCGGAATGCTCTTCCACCCTTTTGAGGTCCATTCGAGCAACTTTTGGTGATCCTAGATGTCAGGTCCTGTCGTCTGGTGTCCTGTGACCTCAAGGTTTGATGCAAGGAGAAATGATGAAAATACGATCGAATGTCTCTCGTTGGCGCTCCCTGATGGTGCTCTCCCTCTTTAGCCTCTCCGTCTCTGCCGTACAATCCGCCTATGCACAGAATGGAATACGTGGTACAGGACATGTCGCCGACGAGCAGAGTCTTGCCGTCCAGATCCCTGGCGTGCGTGGGCTGACGTCCCTTGCTGCGGGCAGCGCGCATGACCTCGCCATCAAGAGCGACGGCACGGTCTACGCCTGGGGCGACAACGGCAGCGGGCAGTTGGGCAACGGCTCTACCAACAGTTCGGCGACGCCTGTGGCGGTTTCGGGCGTGACCGGAGCGGTCTCCGTGGCGGCCGGCGAGAGCTTCAGCCTCGCCGTGCAGAGCGATGGCACACTGCTGGCCTGGGGCAATAACAGCCACTACCAACTCGGGGATTTCACGACGAACAGTCGATCCACCCCGGCTCCGATCCCCATCATCACCGATGCGAAGAAGGTGGCCGCAGGATTTCAGCACAGTTTGGTGTTGCGGAGCGATGGGACCGTCTGGTCCTGGGGCAGCAACCAGTACGGAGAGTTAGGCAACGGTACCAATCAGACTGTCAGCGCGCTCTCGCCGGTCGCCGGTCTCAGCGGGGTCGTGGCGATCGCTGCCGGAAACCGACACAGCCTGGCCGTGAAGAACGATGGCACGGTCTGGGCCTGGGGATCCAATGCGCGCGGTGAACTTGGAGACGGAACCACCACGAACCGCAGGGTCCCGGTGCAGGTGATAGGATTGAACAACGTCGTGGCCGTTGCGGCCGGTTGGAATCACTCGCTCGCCGTGAAGAGCGATGGCACGGTCTGGGCCTGGGGATACAACGGTTGGGGGCAGCTCGGCGACGGGACCACCAATGACAAAATGAATCCTGTACCGGTCTCCGGATTGACCGGCGTCAAATCTGTGGGAGCGGGCCAGTCCCATAGTATCGCATTGAAAACGGATGGCACCGTCTGGACCTGGGGTGACAACGCCTATAGCGATCTGGGAGACGGCACCGATCTCTTCCGATCTGCTCCGGTGCAGATGCTTTTCAGCGGCAACACCACCGCCATTGCAGGGGGTGGAAACGATACACTGGTCATCAGCACCGATCCCGATCCCCACTTCACGCCCCTTGCCCGCCACGACATCATCTGGCAGGATACGCAGAGCGCCGACCTGCTTATCTCTCCCTGGAGCGCCAAGCTTCCCTTGATTCCGGTCAGCGCGACGCCTACCTTTCTGGCCCGACATATTCAGTCCGGCTGGAAAATCGTGGCGACTCCCGACCTGGATGGCGACGGGCAGCCGGATCTCCTCTGGGAGAACAGCATCACGGGCGATGTGACGTACTGGCTTATGGACGGGATGAACCTTCGCCTTGCCGGCTCCGTCGCCCAGGGCATCGACCTGGCCTGGCAGATCGTAGGAACGCCCGATATCGACGGCGATGGCCGCCCGGATATCCTCTGGCAGAACACGCAGACCGGCGATGTCGTCTACTGGCAGTTGAATGTCACGACGATTGTCGCCACCGGCGTAGTCGTCTATGGGGTGCCGCATGAGTGGCAGATCGTCGGGACCGCCGACATCAACGGCGACGGCCATTCCGACATTCTCTGGCAGAGTTCTCAGACCGGAGCCGTTCTGGTCTGGTACATGGTCGGCAGCCAGTATGTCGGCGGCGAAGCGATCGCGAAAAGTGCCCCGGACGGCTGGAAGATCATCTCGGTCCAGGACATCGACGGCGACGGCAAACCCGACCTCCTCTGGCAGAACATTCCGCTTGGCGGCGTGGTCTACTGGCTGCTCGATGGCGCTCGCCTCAAAAACAACGGCACGATCTCCTACAATGTCCCGGCGACTCTGTTAGGCATCCGCGCTCACTAAACTCCCGAGTGCGGTTTGAAGGCAATCCAATCGAAGCGCCCCAGCGATAATATCGTTGGGGCGCTTCGTATTTGGGGCGCCTCTCCTGATGGATCAGGCGAGCATCTTTTTGATGACGGTGCCGGAGACGTCGGTGAGGCGGAAGTTACGGCCCTGGAACTTGTAGGTCAGGCGGGTGTGGTCCAGGCCCATCTGATGCAGCATGGTGGCGTGGAGATCGTGGACGTGCACGGGGTCCACGACGACATTATAGCCGAGTTCGTCGGTGCTGCCGACGATCGTGCCGCCTTTGATGCCGCCGCCCGCCATCCAGATACTGAACGCCTTCGGATGGTGATCCCGTCCCAGGAACTTCGATCCACCCCGCTCTTCGTTCATCGGTGTCCGCCCGAACTCTCCGCCCCAGACGACCAGAGTTGTATCGAGCAGACCCCGCTGTTTCAGGTCCTGGATCAAGGCGGAGGCGGCCTGATCGGTCTCTTTGCAGAGGCGGCCCAGACCGGTGGTGAGATCGTCGAACTGCGCTTCACCGTGATGATCCCAGCCGCGATGATAGAGCTGCACGAAGCGTGTGCCGCGTTCGACAAGGCGGCGCGCCAGGAGGCAGTTGTTGGCGAAGGAGGTTTTGCCTGGCGTCGCGCCATAGAGATCCTGAACGGCCTGCGGCTCTTTGGAGGTGTCCATCAGGTCCGGCACGCTGGTCTGCATCCGGTAGGCCAGTTCGTAGGCGGCGATACGGGTCGCGATCTCCGGGTCCCCGACATCGTTCAGGTGGTCGTGATTCAAGTCGCGGAGAGCGTCCAGGGACTGCCGGCGCACCTCGGCATCCATGCCTTCCGGATTGGAGACGAAGAGGACCGGATCGCCCTGATTGCGGAACTCCACGCCCTGATAGACGGTCGGGAGGAAGCCGCTGCCCCAGCAGGATTTGCCGCCGTCCGGATTGCGGTCGCCCGAGAGCAGAACCACGAAGCCGGGCAGGTCGCGGTTGGCGCTGCCGAGGCCGTAGGTCAGCCAGGAGCCCATACTGGGCCGCCCGATGAGCTGGGTGCCGGAGTTGAGGAAGATCTGCGCGGGCGCGTGGTTGAACTGTTCGGTGTAGAGCGAGCGCACGACGCAGATGTCGTCGGCGATCTTGCCCAGGTGCGGCAGGAGGGCCGAGATCGGGATGCCGGATTTGCCCTGCGGCGTGAAGGTGTGCGGAGAGGCGAGCAGGCGCGGCGTGCCCTTGATAAAGGCAAACCGCTCGCCCTTGATAAACTCCTCCGGAATGGCCTGGCCGTTGTACTGCACCAGTTTCGGCTTCGGGTCCAGCAGGTCGATCTGTGAGGGCGCGCCCGCCATAAACAGGTAGATGATGTTTTTGGCCTTCGGCGCAAAGTGCGGCGCTCGTGGCGCGAGCGGGTCGGCGGAGAGTTCCGGCTTCGATTTTGGATTGGCGGCAGCTCCATGCTGATCTGCACCGGCAGCGCTCGGGAAGACCCCGTCATTCAGAAGCGCGGCCAGTGCGGTCGCTCCGATGCCGTAGCCTGCCTGCTGAAAAAAGTGGCGGCGCGTCATCGCCTTCAGCATCGCTTCCTGTTCGGGATGGTTCTTCATAGCAAGTTACTCCTTCGTCAGCGCCTCATCGAGGTTCAACAGGACGTTGGCGACAATGGTCCATGCCGCGATTTCGGCGGTGTCGGGCTGGGCGGTCTTGCCGCCCGCGATCGAGAGCGCCGCTTTCGCATTGGCCTGATACCGGATCAATTCTTTCGTATAGAGCGCGGTGAGCCGCTTCATCTCGTCGGATTTGGGTCGTCGGGCGACGCAGGTACGGAAGCCGAAGACCAGGCGATCCGTCATCGTCGCGCCGCCTTCCGTTTTCATGCGGCGTGCCAAGCCTCGCGCCGCATCGAAGAAAGCCGGGTCGTTGAGCGTCGTCAGCGCCTGCAACGGTGTGGTCGTCCGGGTCCGGCGCACGGTGCAGTATTCGCGGCTGCTCGCATCGAAGGAGAGAAACGACGGATAGGGCGAGGTGCGCCGCCAGAAGGTGTAGAGACCGCGTCGATAGTGATCGTCGCCGTCGCTGAGCTTCCACTGATCGCCGTTGTAGGGCATGACCCAGATGCCCTCCGGCTGGAAGGGGAATACGCTCGGCCCACCGACCTTGAGGCTGAGCAGCCCGCCGCACGTCAGCGCGGAGTCGCGGAGCATCTCGGCCTCCATGCGGAACCGCGGCCCTCGCGCCAACAGCCGATTCGTAGGGTCACGCTCCTGGAGCGCCGGGGAGACCTTCGACGCCTGCCGATAGGTCGCCGACAGCACGATCTGCCGCAGCAGTCGTTTCTGGCTCCAGCCGCAGTTGGCGGGATTACTTGCGTCCGATGGCGATTCAAAACGGACGGCGAGCCAGTCCAGCAGTTCCGGATGGGTGGGCTTCTGGCCCTGCGTCCCGAAATCCTCCGTCGTCTCCACCAATCCGCGCCCGAACAACTGCTCCCAGATGCGGTTCACCGCGACACGGGCGGTCAACGGGTTGGCCGTATCCACCAGCCAGTGCGCGAGTCCCAGCCGATTGACAGGCTGACCGGTCGGCATCGGATTCAATACCGCAGGCACGGCGGCCTGCACCTGTTCGTCCTTCGCCAGATAGCCGCCTTTGATGTGCATATAGGTCGTCGGAACCGCGTTGTCGTTGTTCTCCTGAAACATCAGCGTGTCTGCGGGCTGAATGGCGTCCATCTGCTTCTTCATGTCGGCGATCTGCTTGTCCAGCGTCTCGACACGATCCGCAGGCGGTCGGCCCGCACTCTGCAGATTGGCCCGCTCCGTGGTGAGCGCCTCCATCTCGGTCTGAAGCGTCTTCTTCTGCGCCTCCTGGATCGGCGTGACCGCTTTTAGCCCAGGCTCCGTGCAGTGGTCGAAGAAGGCAAAGAACTGATAGTACTCCTTCATCGTGAAGGGATCGTACTTATGGTTGTGGCACTGCGCGCACTGCAAGGTCGTCCCCAGCCAGACCTGCGCGGTAGTACTGACGCGATCCACCATCGTCAGCCAGCGCTGTTCGCCCTGATCCACGCCGCCCTCTTCGTTCAGCATGGTGTTGCGATGAAAGCCCGAAGCGATCTTCTGCGCAGGCGTGGCGTTCGGAAGCATATCTCCGGCGATCTGCTCGACGGTAAACTCATCGAACGGCATATCGCGGTTGAACGCGTCGATCACCCAGTCTCGAAATGGCCAGATCGACCGGCGTCCATCCTTCTCATATCCATTGGTGTCCGCATAGCGGGCCAGATCCAGCCAGAGCCGCGCCCATCGCTCCCCATACTGCGGCGAAGCCAGCAGCCGATCGACAACCTTCGGATACGCCTCCGGCGACTTATCCGCCACAAACGCATCGATCTCTTTCGGCGAGGGCGGCAGACCCGTCAGGTCCAGCGAGACACGCCGCAGCAGCGTCTCTTTCGAAGCCTCTGGCGACGGCGTCAACCCTTCCTTCTCCAGCCGAGCCAGCACAAAAGCGTCGATCGGACTGCGCACCCAGGTTTTGTTCTTCGCAGTCGGCGTCTTCGGCAGAACGGGCCGCACATACGCCCAGTGCTTCGCATTCACACTCTCCGGCCAGACCGCTCCCTGATCGATCCAGAGGGTCAGCTTCG
>Ga0207705_10001393_pt1 | contig 19266 bp, 11 predicted proteins | sample KBSC13metaG_FD_184314 | JGI IMG/M metagenome (GOLD analysis project Ga0207705, IMG submission 184314) | Corn rhizosphere microbial communities from Kellogg Biological Station, Michigan, USA - KBS C1-3 metaG (SPAdes) (version 2) | ecosystem: Host-associated > Plants > Roots > Rhizosphere > Soil ... | reverse complement strand
GTACTGCGCGATTGGGATGCCGTGATTGGCTGGGTCATGCACACGGCACTGGCCTAAAAGGAAAAATGGGAAATATCATCCAAATGCCTGCAGGGCGGCCAGCACCTGTGGACAGACAATAAAGTCGGACACAAAACAATAAAGTTGGACACAAAACAATAAAGTCTGACACTAGTGTATGCAGAGCCGTCAACGTTCATTCGAGCGTAGGCGGCTCTTTTTATGTCACCGTAGCCATGCACCTTAGGATGTAAGCGTCTGTCCTCTCGTTGGCAACGCTTGAGATCCATGGCGCCACGCGCAACCGTATGGTGGCATGATACAATCATAGGTTTTTCTATGACTGCCTAGCTGCACTCGCAGTCATACGAACCAAAAGGCGATTCAAGCTTTTATTGCTTGATTGAATCATAGCATTTTGGTAACCTCAATGTTGTCCGGACGTCTTTCTGCCGTTGAGACATGTTGGTTCGCTTCTCAACGTCGTCGCACTTTGGTGTTCGTACTTCGAACACACTAGGATTACCGGAGTTTCCCATGGCCCGTTCTGACCAAATGAAAGCGCTGTTGAAGGCGCATGCTAGCAACGATAACGACCATTTCTATGCCGTTGCAATGCAAGTGGCTGCGGACGAGGCGCTACGGGGGCATGTCAGGTTGGCGGCTGAGTTACGCGACCTGATCGACCGTGCCAAGGTCGAGGCGACACCGGCGGCTGGCAAACCGATACCCCTGGCGCAACCGAAAGGCGAACTTTCGGAGTTGCTGACGGTTCAGTACCCCCATGAGCACTTTAACCAGATGGTGCTTTCCGAGGGAGTCTCAGGAAAATTGCAGCGGGTGCTCAAGGAGCAGCGGCATGGGGCGCAACTGAAGGCGCATGGCCTGAGTCCGCGACGCAAGCTTCTCCTCGTAGGTCCACCCGGCACCGGTAAAACGATGACGGCGGCGGTATTGGCCGGAGAGCTGAGACTTCCCCTGTTTACAGCCCGGTTCGACAGCTTGATCACCAAGTTCATGGGAGAGAGCGCTGCTAAACTTCGCCTCGTTTTCGACGCCCTCAAGTCGACCAAGGGCGTGTATTTTTTCGACGAGTTCGATTCGCTTGGCCTGCAGCGAGGAAGCCAGCATGACGTCGCCGAGATGCGTAGAACGCTCAACATGTTCCTCCAGCTGATCGAGCAAGACGGGTCCGACAGCCTGATTGTCGCCGCCACCAACCATGCGAAAGATCTGGACGTTGCCCTGTTCCGCCGTTTTGACGATATCATTCGCTACGATGCGCCTGACGAACGCCAGATCGAGGCTTTGTTACGGAATAAGCTCGCCTTATACGCGCCAGATACATTCGATTATCGCGAACTGGCCAAATACGGCCAGGGTGAGTCGCATGCGGACGTCGTTCGCGCGTGCCAGGACGCGGTAAAGGACGCTGTCATCGCGGGCGACGAGCAAATATCGTTCGATAATGTCGTTCTACATCTGCAGGAAAGAGCTGCCAGCAAACCATTGTGATATCCACAAGGAAACCTGTAGAATTATCGAAGAGATAATTCGAAAAGGCCTTGCATGGCAGAACAGAATCTTCCGCATATTGTGATTAACGGATTCGTTCAATCACAGGATTTTCGGTCCCCGCTTTCCGTTCGACGGCAAACCGCGCCGCAGCGTGATCGGGAAGAGCACGGGCGCCAGTTGCTTGCCAAGGTCGCCGCCCTAGAAGTCCACGAGCAGGACCTGAATGCGCAACGAGCGGAACTCGAACTCCCGCAGCAAAGTGGCCTGACGATTGCCGTCGACATTGTTCCGAAAAATTCGATCGATTATAAAACCTTCGAATGGAAGAAAGATGGTGTGGAGCTGCTTTCGGTGGTCGAAGGCAGTGCTGCGGATACGATCACGCTTTTCGTCCCGGACGGAAAGCTGACGGCGCTTGCCAGCCGCATCCGGGACTACCAGTCTAAGAATTATCGCGACACCGACAAGCCAGCCAATGCCAATCTGGTCAACGCCATCCACGATATCCGTCGCGCAGCGTTTGCCCAGCTCTGGACAGACACGTCGGCTATGCCCGCCGACGAGCCGACCTGGTGCCAGGTATGGTTGAGAAAGTCGACGCTGTCGTCCAGCGCCGTCCGGGACAGGTTCGCGGACCTGGCGGGGCGTCTTGGAATCGAGGTCGATCCGGGCTTCGTCACCTTCCCAGGAAGGGTCGTGGTGGCGGCCAAGGGCAACCGGCCGATGTTCGAGAATGCCCTGCAGCTGTTGGATCTGGTGGCTGAGGTACGCGCGGTGCCGCCGACCGCGGCGTTCTTCCTGGCCGACCTGAGTCCAGAAGAACAAACCGGCTGGATTAAGGATCTGGCGGATCGCACCACGCATGAGAGAGAGGACGACGGACCTTTCGTGACGCTCCTCGACACGGGCGTGAACAACGGCCATCCTCTGTTACGGCCGGCGCTGCATACGGACGACTGTCACGCTGTCGAGCCGACCTGGGGTGTGTCCGATCACCATGGCCACGGCACCGGCATGGCCGGTCTCGCCCTTTATGGAGACCTGACCGAGCCGCTCGCCTCTGGCGAGCCGGTGACGATTCCGCACGGTCTCGAGTCGGTGAAAATCCTTCCACCAGAGGGTGAAAACCCCGTGCACCTGTATGGCGCGGTCACCGCCGTGGCAACCAACCGGGTCGAGATCCAGGCGCCCGGCAGAAGGCGGACCTTCGCTATGATGACCACCTCGTCCGGCGACATATTCGGTGCCCCGTCCGAATGGTCTGCGACGATCGACCAGCTCTCGTTCGGCAGGACGGCCCCCGAGATTGGCAGCGAGGACGACGACGAGCCGGAAGTTCGGAAGCAGCGTTTGTTCGTGCTATCCGCCGGGAATGTGCCGTGGCAAGAGTGGAGTCAATACCCGCACGTGAACGCAGTGCGCACCGTCGAGAATCCGGCGCAATCCTGGAATGCAATCACCGTCGGCGCCATGACCGACCTGACGCATGTGGATGCGTCGACCTATCCCAACTACGTGGCAATTGCCGCGGCCGGCGCATTGAGTCCCTCGTCAAGGACGTCCACGGCATGGAGCGGCGCTTGGCCCTACAAGCCGGACGTCGTTGCAGAAGGAGGGAACGGCTGTCTGGAGCACGGCTTGCACGTGTCGGTCGGGCCGGAATCCGTGCGCCTGCTCACCACGTCGCCAGACCCGGTCGACGAGCCACTGACGGAATCCGGCGACACCAGTGCGGCCGCGGCGGAAGTGGCCCGCCTGTGCGCCCATATCAGCGCCGTATATCCGGCCTACTGGCCCGAGACGATCCGAGCACTTGTCGTCCACGGCGCACGGTATACGCCCGCCATGCGGGGGCTCCTGCCCGTTAACGTGCGAAAGCAAGACAAGATTAACCTGCTGCGCACGTTTGGTTATGGCCTGGTCAGCGCGGAGAACTCCCGGTCATCTACCCGGCGCCGCGCAACCATGGTCATCGAACGGGAATTTTATCCCTATCGTCTCGATGGCTCCAACGTCAAGCTCGGACAGATGCAGCTACATGACCTGCCTTGGCCCAGGGACGAGCTGCTCGCACTCGATGGCGAAGTAGCGATGCGAGTGACGCTGTCGTATTTCGTCGAGCCGAATCCGGCACGGCGGGGCTGGCAAAGCAAGTTCCGCTATCAGTCCTACGCCTTGCGCTTTGCCGTACGCGGCGCCACCGAATCCGAAGAGATGTTCCTCAAACGCATCAACAAGCTTGAACGCGACGAGGATGACACGGATAAGCATGGGGATCCCGACAGTGAGAACTGGACCATGGGCGCGCAACTTCGCGCAAAGGGCTCGGTTCACTCAGATGTGTGGGTTGGCACTGCCGCGCAACTGGCGACCAAATCCCAGATTGCGGTCATCCCCGTCGGTGGCTGGTGGAAGGACTGGAAGGAAGCTGGTCAGTTCAGGACAACCGCGCGATATGCCCTTGTCGTCTCGCTGGAGGTGTCTGAAAGCGTCACGACGGCCGTCGACCTGTATGCGCCGATTGCGGTGAAAACGACGATCGCAGTGCCAGCGCAAGCGACGACGATTGATATCGCCTCCTAAAATCACACATTTACCTCAATTGCGAGAATCTGGAGCGGCTACAGCAACTGAAACACGCTCTTGGCGAGCTTTGACGTATAGGAATCGTGTTTGTTCATCGATGTTTATCGTGAATCGAGGTGGTCTGTCACCTGCCTTGGAGGAGCACGGCCAGGAGCTTTTCAACTTGAGGCGCCAAAGGACAGGTCAATCCGGCGGTGCGTAGAAGACGCCAGCGTACGAGAGGTTCACCCTTGGCTCGGCTCGCTTTTGCAATCGCTCGCAACCGTCGGCACTGATAGGCGTCCACGGTTTCTTCTAGTGCCTGGATAGCTTGTATCGTGAGCGGAAGCTTCGCTGAAAATTTTTCGATTAACGGCTTCCGGCCGGTGGCCCTGGCTAACTGCGCTGCCGAGACTCTTGTTCGGACATCCGAGTCATAAAGCAGCGCAGCATGGTGCCGGACTTGTTCGGCATACTCGCGGTCGCGCATATGCCATGCTACCTTGTCGCCTACTGCTGCACGCGGCTTTGCGTAACGCAAGATGGTCTCTCGAAGCCATTGCCTGTCGTGCTTGTAGAGCCACATGTAGTCATGGGCACGTCGTGCAGGCATACTATTGATCTGCTCCAGAAATCGCTGTCGCCGTGCATTGCAAGAAGCGCTGCTCAATTCGTTCTCGAGAGTTGTCCCATGGTATATGGGGATCCGGACGTCAGCGCTCTTGTCCGGGCCCTCACGGTAAGCTTGCAACGCGCTCGGCGACGTTCGCAGCATGACCATCAACACGAGGTGTTTTAGTGGATGCATCGTCGTGCGATGCTTGTACAGATGCCTGAATATCCAATCCGGCATCTGGCAGAATCCCAAGTCCGGCTCAGGTCCCTGCGCCAAACTGAAGCGGTTCGCAGCACGGATGACTGCGGTATGTTCTATACGATCGTTTCGATCAATCCAGCCTTGTCGGGCAGCTTGCTCGCGGTAGAAGCTTCGCAACACCAGTCGCGGCGTCGGCGGCAACTGCATGGCAAGAAGGTCCGCGCTCGCTTTGGCCAGCTCAAGCAGGTCATCGCATAGCGCCTCCCTCATCGGGAGAATATACGACGCCATTTCAACCCAGCTATCGGTTGGTAGAAACAAGTTGTGCCGTCGCAATTCAACAAGATCAGCCCGCACTTCCGCGAGCAGGCGCCCGTGCAGGTGACACAGGAACACGCCTGGAAGGCTATGCGCTCGGTGCCAATACGCGGACCCGTATCGCATCTCGTCTTCGATACAACACTGGTCGCAGTATCGGAACACGTTGCGGCCACCAATGCGGCTAGCGACCAAGCCGATACCGATTTTCGTCGCTCCAGCGCTGTGGCTGGTCATTGCCTGCAGGCAGGCTACGGCCTGTTCGGGCCGAAGAAATGGTCTGAAGTATGGCAGCAATGTCCACTTGTCGATTAGCTGATCCAACGACCGTTCCGCATTAACCGGTAATGCAGCACAAAGGTTCGCGAGGTGACTTGGAAGACTGGCCGTTGCTACGAGCAGATGGGTGCCAAAGACGTCGTGCAACGTCTGGCGTTCCTGGGGATTGCCAGACAGACGGTGATAGCGCGAAATCAGGCTGTGAAGGCTTTCATCGGGCAGAAGCGCTGGGAAAAACGGCAGAGGATGCGCGGGATTCGTCTCCATGACACTCTCGGTACAGCGCCGGGTAGGCCCCGGCCTGAACTATGCAACGGCATGATAGGTATCTGAAAACTCAAGGACGTCTTTCGCCAACCAGCCCTGCTCAGCCAAAGCACTGCTTGGATCGGGATGCGAAGCAATCTTGCGAGATATTTGGTTGACAGCATCCGGTTCAGGCTTTTCAGCAGGAGCTGTCGGCACTTCGGCTGCCACCTTGTCAGCTTTACTGATGTGCAGCGCTGCAAGATGGCTGATCGGCAGCAATGATTCATTTCTCATCAGCGCCTCCAATTGCTCATCCGGTGAAAGCAGATCCTCGAATTTTTTCATTGCCGCGGTATCGCCACTGCGCAATGCCGCGATCGCCGGTTTGAGCAGCTTGAGTTTTGTATCCGCGATGTGCCGGAACACGTGTTCGTTTAAGGTCTCAATGTTGGCCTGCATCGCATAGCGCTGGCCCAGAATCATCAGCTTTGCCAGGAAGTCAGTAACGCCTTGGGTAAGGTCATACAGGACCTTGCGTAGCTCCGGTGTCAGCGGCGCCGGTTTCTGGATCCATTGGTATCGCCAGATCACGTCGACCAGCATATTCCATGCGGCGTCCGTTTCCGATGGCTGGCGGAAGTCATACATGCCTTGACCACACGCGCGACGTGCATTTCGCAGTACGTCGGCAAACAGGTTGATCATCGAGTTTGTTCCGGCGAACACGACCGGAATGCCGATGCTGTTGATCAGGTTGACGAAGAAATTAAGCATGTTCTCCTTGCCACCGGTCTTGGCCGCATTCAGGTGCTGCAGTTCGTCGATGACGAGAGCACCGATGAAGTAAGTGCTGGCCAGTTGCTCCATGCTGTGGATCATTTCCATGATCCCGCCCTTGCTTCGGAAGCGTGCCGAATGTCGCCCCGGCTCGTCCAGCGCCTTGTCGAGCGCTTTGAAGAAGGCGTGGCACAGTCCCGACAGCGACCCATCAAAGGGGCATTCGATCTTCAGCCACACAATCTGCGTATGCAGGAACTCCCTGTCCTGGTAACGGCAGTGGACGATCTTTTGGGGGTACAGGCTTAGAACCGCATTGAGTGCAGTTGTCTTCCCGATGCCGCTTAAGCCAACCAGGCTGAACGTGGATGCGGAGGAATGGAAGAGCGCAAGGTCACGGCGATTGGTTGACAACGTATGCAGGTGTCGCCATGTGCCGGCATTGACTGGATTCCGGCTGACATATCCCGTCCGCAGGATCGATGACACCGCACTTTCCAGTTCCAGGTGAATGGGCAACGGTTGAATCAAATCCTTGAGCCTGTCTACGCAGTGCAGGCGTAGTTCCTTGCCGAATAACCGTTCATCGGACGGAAGCGTCGGGAAGTGGGCGATGGCCCTTGCCGCATCCATTTCGGCAAGTACCGGCGGCAAGGCTTCGATCAACGGATTGCCCGTATAGTCCGGTATCGGAGATGGGGTATATTGTGCGAGATTACTCATTGTCGTTTCGGCTAAGCCTACTGAGGATGCTGATCACCTCGCCGCTGCGCTCGCCGAAGATCTCAGCCGTTTGCTTCGTTGAGGTCGGTGTCGGCACCGGTGTTATTTCGTGCGGGAGCTCTTTACCCGCAGCTCGCAAGCGTTCGGCACTGCGTTCAGCCGTTCGGTTTTGCCGAATGCCTGCCAAGCGGGCAGCCTTGGTTGAGGGGATGTCGCCGTCACGCTTGCTTGCAGCGGCGCCGGCGATTGTGGCCTGAATGTGTGCGTCGAGTCGTACCTTGCTCGCCATTGCCGAGTATTTTCGTTCTGGCGGCGTGTTCTTTGTCAGGACGAGCATGTCCTGAATTTCCTCCAATCGATGGCCGATGTAGCGCTCTTCGGTATTGCGCAACGCGTAGCGCGTCAGCGATTTGTCCGCAGCGCGCAGCCAGACCGTCCCAGGGTCGCTTGGGTGATACCAGACGTCGACTTGCTCTCTGCCCTTCGCACGCGCCCGGCTATACCGAGCCTCCTCGTCACCATCCGCGCAAACGTAGTACATGCCTTCGAAATAGAGGCCGCCAGCTTGCATAGTTCCCGAGGAACGGGCCATCAGGTGTAGGTACACCAACTCCCGCGCCTGCTCATTTGGAGTGCCAAAACCATGATCGATCCCCCAGTTCCACATTGCTATCGGGGTCGGCGCGATGCCGGATCGAATCATGTCTTGGTTGAGCAAATCGGGTTGTTCCCGGTGATGGTTGTGATGGATCACGCTCTTGATCATGATCTGCGTGAATTCGCCCAGGTCCAACGTTGCGTCGAGCCGGTAGTCCCGGCCGCCACGTTCCCTGACACGCTCGGCAACGCCGCCTGGTGTCCAGTGAATTTGGGACAGTTGGTTCAATAACCGAAATCTGCTTTCCACGACAGCTTTCCAGTCGGGGCGGTAGGGCGGTGCGATGGCCAGAGTGATGCCCAGGCCGGAGACGATACTTTCCGCGGCAAGCCCAAGCATTTCGCCACGGTCGGCGCAGAGCTCTCGCGGCAAATGGGCGCAAGGCCAATCATCGGGCTCGATCGATATTCCGTGCGAGGCGCAGAAGGTGGTCTTGTCGCTGAATGCGTTGAGCAGTGCTTGGCGCGCTCCTTCCCAGCTTGGACCCTCCAGTCCGACATACAGACCGACGATCATGCGAGAGAACACATCAATGACGACATAGACGACTGGTCGGCCAATAATCCAGTTGGCGTTGTAGCGGCTCACCAAGTAGATATCGGCAATCGTTGCATCGATTTCAAAGCGGTGACAGGGACCCAGGACACCGTCGTCAGCGCGGCCCCGCAGGGCTCGATGATCTTTAGCCCATTTCCTCTCCCCCTTGCGGCTACGCAGAACCGTAATGTCGTCGAAAGCCTTTTTCCCCCAGTAGTCGAACTGGCGTAGTGTCGGCAACTCCGGCAACGGCTTGAGCACTGGTTCGGTCTCGGGAAAATCCGGGGTGGCGATCGCTTCGCAGTAGTAGCGGCGCAAGGTGCGCGTATAGGCGTCCGTGATGGTTTTGACTTTGTTATCGCGATACAGGGCATAGCCGATTCGAATGATCGATTTGTCATCCTCGGACAACGATTTGGCCCTAGGCGGCTGTTCGACGCCGACAGTACGGGGCGGCCTACCTCGGGGTCCTGAGAACGTTCTCTCTTTTCCCTTGCCACCGGAGCTGACGTACTGAGGGAGTAACGCGTTGCGGATTGCACCGAACATCCAGTAGCGGTAGAGCAGTCGATAGATGGTGCGGCGCTCAACATTGATACGTTGTGCATGGGATTGAATTAACGCGCCCATGGTTCGAGGTTGAAAGATGCCGCCGTCAGACAGTCCCTCCAACAATGGCCTAATGCGTTCCCAGTTCTCGTCCCGCATCGCCCTGTATTTTATCGGGATCTCATCTTCTAATGCCATCATGAACTCGGGTACCTTCAGCTCAACACGCGATACCTTCATCTCGCGCAGTAGTTGGGCCAGTGCCGATAGCTCGAATAGCCACGGCTGTCTAGGCACCTTCTCGATCGACATGAGTACCGCTACGTCAGCATCGGCGTTCAACCAAATCACGCGGCAAGGCGAATTGAAGGGCGCATCTTCGTGAGGTTGAAAGACGTGATTGATGTGGATACCCAGGTCCATTTCATGCCGCCTTTTCGCTGGACAGATCGACGAAACTCAACGACGGGCAAGCCTTCGATAGTTGCAGCTCGACACTGCGAACGTCGAATACGATGGCCTTCTTCCATACCGCCTGTTTGAAGAGGAATATCCCATCGCTGTAAGGCAAGCGGACAGCATTCGCAACCGTTCGGATGACCGATGAGAGAGTGCGTTCGGCGCTGGCAAAATAGGCAAGATGATCGAGAAAGCGCTGCTGGACATCGACTTGTGCGAGATGCCTCTGAGGTGGTGTGCCGCCTTGTCGAAGCCATTCCAAATTTCGTGCGAGTGTTCGACCGAGCATGCTTTGCGTAACAATTGCCCAGTCGTCGATCCCTTTACTGGCCCAAAGTTCTCGTTCCAGCTCGAACTTTTCCAACCGGCGTTGCAGGTTTTTTGGCGACGTTAGTTCGTCGTCATACTTGAGTGTTCGGGCGGCAGTGCGTTGTCGCCCGCTCCCATCAGTAATCGTGATGAGGAAGTCGGTCGTCAGAACGTAAGGAACGGTTGTGCCGGGATAGTGCGGATATGCGATGCCAAGCCTCGCAGCGATCTGCTGCGCTTCCTGCGTCGGGAAAAGTGGATATTGCTCGCGTATATCGACCACCCGCTCAGAGAACTCGAGCACCGTCAGATACTGGTACTCAAGGTCAGAAAGAACATGATAGGTTCGATTGACTGTCATGCCCGGCACCTTTCGCGATCGTCCTCGCGATGGGACGTCCTGGACACGCAGCCATGGTTTATAAGATTCGCCTTCACCGGCACCATATCCTTCGCCGATGTAGCGATCTACGTCTGCCTGAGTTTTAAACCGCCGTCCGCGCATCTTATCTTCCGATCATTACCGAAAAGGGCCGCCTGGACTTCTTTGCTGGGTGGACAGGATGTTCTAGAACCCGCGAAGGCTGTCGTCCTTGTTCGATTTCCGTGGCGTTATCTGCTTGTAAGAACGCCCACCGATTTCCTGCCACGATGCTGCTTCCGGACCTTGCCAAGTTAGACCTATCCCAACTCTTGCAAGTTCGTTCGGAATATTGATTGCCTTACGATCGAAGTCTTCTAGCTCCCACCTAGCAAATTGTGCGATCCGTCGAAGTGCGTAATACGATACCGATGCAATAGTAGCGATATTTCCCCAAGCAATATTTAGACCAAGATGTTGTAGTTCACCGATAGCCCATAGAAGACGTCTAGCACTAAGACTCCAAGACGACTCTCTATTTGAGCTAATTTTTTCATATAATATTGGATATCTATGAGAATTGAGCTTCAAATGGCTGCTGGATATCGGTAACGCGTCAAGAAGACGCTGTCGGGTTACGCGTACAGGTTTACCGTCTTGACTAACAAGTTGACTTGCTCGTAATTCGACGGCTTTGGCGAAGCGGAGATCACGCAATTTGTCTTCTTGCGTAATTGACGTGTTTTCTGGTATGGTTTCCGTATGGAGTTCGTGCGTTAGAGCTGAGTCGAGCCATTTCTTGTCATGCTCAAAGAGCCAAGCTGTCGGTCTGTAGGCTTTTCGCCAAAGCCCTTCTAGTGTAATGTTAGGGTCGATCTTAATTTCACGGACTATTCGTTGACGGTGCTGATGGCGCATCGTCGTATCGGCGGAAGGATCATTTCGAGAACGTAAGCTAGGTGTGACGGGTAGGTCATGCTCCGTAGAGACAATTTTTTGTTTGAAATGAATAACCGAATCGAATAACCGCATTATCAATAGAATATGCCTTTGCAGTGGCATGTCCATCACACCGCCGACTATCGAAAAGCGCAGCCAAAATGTCGTGCGGCCGGCTGCAAAGGCTGGATCAACTTGAGCGACGAAGTCGTGGCCAAGCTTCTCAATAAGGTCCTCAGTAAATGCGGTTATTGAAGTGGACCGCAATCTTTTGTCTGTATTGGCTAATTTTACGCCGCTATTTTTCTGGCCCCACACAAATCCGATTTTTTGAATGCGTTGGCGATATATCTTCGCGAGCAGATCCGGCGCTATTGGTTGCAACTCGGCGTATAGCAAATCGTGAACAAATCGAGCGTACGCCACCGCATCCTTCGTTGCCGTCTGGGATAGTGTGGCTGAGTCGAACTTGTGTTTGCACTGCGGGCATGGTTTCCATGGGAACTCAAGGAGCTGGAGTCGTCTTTGAAATGGAAGCTGGCAAACAGGGCAGCTCTTTAGAAGCAAAACTCCGTGCTTCCAACAAGTGGTCACACCAGGTGCCTGATGTGATCTTTGCCAGTAACCGAAGCCAAATTGATGCTCAGCTTCGGCCATACATTGAACGCACATGTATGCATCGCCATGTTTCCCTACTACATGGCGCGGCAGGCGGTTTAAGCAGATGCTTTGACCGTCACCCGGTTTACGCGTGCCGAGAAAAGGACGGAACAGGGGCAGCAAAGTATTCTGGGCCAGAAAATTATTTAGTGTGGCGTTTGGATCGCCTGGTAGTTGTGCCGCAAGTACATCAAGGTGTGGTGGTACGATCTGCGCCAACGAAAAGTTGTTGTGTTGAAAAAGTTCTTTGAAAGTTGTTGCGACGCTCCTATTCCCTGCGATGAGTTGATACCGTGCGATTCTTGAATTGAAAGTTTCATTTGGAAGGCTAGGCGGGAAGAAGGAGATATTAGGCATATGACTGAGGAATTTGTTTGCCATCGGAAATGGACGAGTATCGGCGAGTATTGGCCGAAATTACCTACCCAGCTATATATTGCATTAAATACATAGGATGAGTTTATGTGTCGCACAGTTGCATTCACACGCTGCGGGTCGTGACAATCCGTGACTTTTTTAAATCGGCAAGATGGTATGACCCCAACCGTTACAAAGTGTGTCAAAATTGCATTAAAAATACGTTGAGGAAATTTTATGGTTGAGGTTGTCGAGGTTGACTTGGGTGCGCTCGGCGTTCGCCTTCCGCGAGGAGAAGTCGCGATGGTCGTCGCGCAACCTCATGTGGTCTTCGTTCACCAAGAGCCTTTTACTTGGGCTCCTGAAGAGCGGCAACGAGCACTTGAGTGCATCGATAACACTTTAGCGGTTTCGCGCAATTGCCCGCACGGCGCGGACAAGACGCACTTCACCGTTTTCCCAGAGTGCACGCTTCCAGGATTGGAGGGCGTGGACCGGATTACGGCAGCCATGCAAGCAGCCGATTGGCCAACCGAAACGGTCGTAATCGGCGGAGTAGATGGGTTGACCAAATCCCAGTTCACTGAACTAATTCAAAGACCGAACACAACTTATGACGCTGTTGGGAACCGCCTTGACCGCATCCAAGCGCATCAATGGGTGAACTGCGTGGTTACCTGGGCGAAGCTGCCGACGGGCGACGTTTGCAGTTGGGTCCAGCCGAAGCTCTCCCCTGCTTGGGTTGAACTGGACGTCGAGTACATGTCAATGTACCGGGGCCGTTCAATCTATGTGTTCAAAGGCATTCACTCGAACGCTGATGCTCCGTATCAGTTCGCCACCCTGCTTTGCTTTGACTGGATTGGTAAAGTTGACGCTAAGCGCATGTGGGAGTGGCTACTCGAAGGGATTGGAGCACGCGCGGGGCAGGTTGGCGGGATGCTTCCTCTGACCTGGTTGTTCGTAGCGCAATGCAATCCGGCGCCGTCCCATGTTTCGTTCATGAGTCAGGTAGGGCCATTCTTTGACCCGGCTCAGTTTCCGAGAGTCACGCGGGACGATACGTGCCTGATAATGGCGAACGTCGCTGGTAAGGAGAGGCCCGGCAAGGCCGAGAAGTTCGGCCAGTCCGCCGTCATTGTTACGCAGAGCCGTTTTTCGCGACCGGCGTGCATGCCAACTTACGGCAATGGCGGCGCCCCGCAACGGGGAGGAGATTTTCTGGAGACCTTCCGGGACGCTGTTTTTCGCGAGCGTGGAGCCTGTATTCACTCGTTCTTAGTCATCCACCCTTCGACGCTGCCTCCTGGCTCAGCAGGCCGTCGCTTTGCCTTACGCGAGCCTGCCGTGCACCCGTTTAATGGCGTGAATGACCCAAGGGCACCCGGCGGTGCCGTGCCTGCAGTCGTCAAATGGATGAATGACGAACTGGACGAGCCTTCAAAGTCATTGGCTACAAAGTACATGCACCTCCCCCTGAGGACAGTGGCTGGCGCAGCCCATCAACGAGCAGTCGGTGAGTTGCGAACACTAAACGCAGAGGCCCTCGGCAATACTGTGAACTTTGCGAGCATCACAGCTAGGAAGTGCACTCCGGACGAATGGAAAAACGGTGAAGTCCTTGCCGTCCAGCATTTATTACATACCTTCTCGATTCTCGATGTGGCTCAGTATCCAGTAACATTCCATGGAAATGGCGCGCAGGCCACCATCATGAAGGACGCAATCAGTTTGGAGGTCATTGCCGTGATAGGGACTAGTCATGAGGACTGTGACAAGCATGTTCTCGACTGCTTGCCGGCGCACAAAGGGCAGCTAGTGGTTGTCAGCCGCGACGATGACAACACCTCATGGGATCCGCGCTTCAAGTCAATCTTTGACCAAGGCCAAGACGAGGCGTCCAACGAGGCAAAATTTACGCAGCCAACCAGCGCCATTATTCGCATCGGGTACTGCGATTTGCTTGACGCGTACCGGAACGCTGCGAACGAAAACGAGTTGAAGGAGGCACTCGATGCAAAGCTCTGCTGAAACCGTAAGCTTGCCGAGAGAACTGCAGTCCACTCTGGCGGACCTTATGAAGGGAGCAACGTTTTCCGAAGAGGTGCTTCGGGATGATTGCTTGCCCGTGGTAATGATGTCGCGTCAGCATGCTCTGGCCGCCTTCGCAGTCGGCGACCAGACCGACTATCAGCCGCTATATGAAGCCTTCAAGAGACATTACTTGAAGAACACGGCACAGTGGTCGACGAAGGACATTGCGTTCGTGTATTGCCTTCCGGCGAGCGTCACTGTAGATCCAGATTTCTATTCTCGCGTCGAGGTCGACGTGTACTTCTGCAGGAAGTACGTTATTCGTCTTGACGAGAACTTGGCCGAGAGCCTGGCCCGGCTACCATTTCTCCCTCTATCGCCTATCACCCCTGGCGCCCAGATGAGGCCGCCATCCGCTCAGACGTTGCTTCGTCAACGCAATCTGAAGGCGGATCTTGCTAAGGCGCTCGTAGTGCCGTTGACGAGCAGCGCATCAAAAATCCTGGCCGGCTGTCTTGCTGGTACCTATGGGACTCCGGACACTCTTCAGTCGCCCGTTGGCCCCATCACGAGTACTACGATCGGTGAGAACCGGGCGCAAGCCACTCTGAAGTCTATAGCAATCGAAAACTTCCGAGCCTACCGGACGAAGAAAGTGTTCGAACTGGGTTCAGCAGTGACTATCCTCTACGGTCCCAATGGCTTCGGAAAGACCTCGTTCTTCGATGCCCTCGACTTTGCAGTCACGGGCGGTGTCGGCCGCCTAGCCAAAGCTCCCGGCGGGTTAGCCAGGGTCGCGAAGCATCTTGATAGCCAGAGCGACCCCACCGAAGTCACACTAACGATTGAGCGGGAAGGCGAAACGCATGTCGTCACGCGCAATCTTGCTGACCACAACAACGCTCTGGTTGACGGCAAGGTTACGTCCCGCAAAGAAGTCCTCTCTCTGCTGACCGGCGGCACGGCCCCAGGCACTGATCGAGTAGACAGCTTGGTAGATCTCTTCCGGGCAACTCACCTGTTCAGCCAGGAGAACCAAGAACTTACGCAATACGTGGCATCGAAGTGCGAACTATCGTCAGAGCTGGTCTCACGAATGCTCGCCTTCGAGGACTATGCGAGCGGCCTAAAGAAGGCCGAGGAAGTGCTGAAGCTCGCAGCGCAGGAACACAGCAAGGCGACGACGGATATTGCGAACGCCCGCCAAGCTATCGCAAATGAGCGCAAAGAGCTGGAACGGCTGGAGGGACTTGCAGCCACGGACACCTCCCCAGAAGCACTGGATACCCGCTTCGCCGGTCTAGAGGAAGCAATCACGAACGCTGGTTTCGACATTTCCGGAGTTGCTTTACGCGATACCAGAGGTTTGCGGGCAATGCTGGACGCCTTAGCGTCCGAGGCAGTCGCTTGGCGAGTAGTTTTGTCGCGCGCCATTGAACAAGTCGGGGTGTTAGACACCCTTCGCGGACAACTTGAGCCGATGCAAGCGCAACTGATCGAGAGTCAGGCCCAACTGCAACAGGCTGAAGCGCACGAGAGAGCGGAGTCGGAACGCCTAGCCGCCCTGTCTAGCCAGTTGACCAAGTTGAAGACGCAGGAACAAGGCCTTCGACTTCGACGGGACTGGTTCTCCTGGGCGGTATCAGTCAAGCCTGAGTATGACCAACTGACAAGCCAGGCACAGAGTCTGGCAACAGAGCTGACTGCACTATTTTCGCATTTGAAGCAGCATCGGGTGCCGTTAGAGAAGGCGCAAGCCGCTCAACGTGAAGCCGTGGCGTCGGTCCAACGCGCTGAAGCCACGCGCAAGGCGGCATCGGAGAAGCGAGTTCAATTCCAAGAGGTCAAGGATGCCGCCGTAGCGTGGGAACAGGCTGCACCGACCCTCGCGGAGTTGCAGACTGCTGAGATTCAAATACAGGCCACCATCGACGAGCTGCGCAGGCAAGTGAGTGAATACCAGTTGACCGAACATCAGCAGGAGCTCTTGGTCGCGAAATCTGAACGGGAAGTCGCAGAGGCTAGAACCAGTGACTCGAGGCTCAAGGAGCTCATTTCCGAGCTACGCAATCATGTAGATGGGCCCAATTGCCAATTGTGCGGGCACGACCATGGAAGGACGGAAGACTTGGTGGCAGCCATCGACCAGCGAATGCAGCATGGTGATCGCGTTACCCAGCTAATCGAGGCTGCGGCTACACAGCGAGCGGCACTCCAGACGCTCGTAGGTCAGCGGATGGCACTCGCCGAGCACATGAAGCAGGAGCAGCTGCGACTTACGCAGACACAGGTGCAACGGTCGCAATTGGAGCGACAGCGTGCGGACCTCGAGGCATCGCTGAGCTCGATTAGTATTTCGCTGAACAGCGACACGCCGCAGCAGATGCAGAGCCTCACCGTTCAGATTTATGAAGATGAACTGAATGCCGCGGGGGCCGTCGGCTCAGCAAGGCAAGTGCTCCAAACGGCTGAAGCCTCGCTGGTGTCAGCACAAGCCGGCTATCAAGCGCTCGACGACCGAAGGCAAGCTATCGAGGCTACGCAGAACGATGTACAGAAGCGCCTGACCGAATTGCTCAATCAAGCAAGTCAAATCTCGATCGACTTGGCAAGCGACTTACAAGCACTTACCGATACCGAGCGCGCCACCGAAGAACAGCGGGCAGCGATGAGGGCTGCCGCCCAATCGGCCAACGAGCATGTCGACAACCAGAAAGCAGTCCAGGCGGCCGCAAAAGCAGCTGTCACTGCCGCTCGCACGAGCCACCAGGAGGCGAATCAGGCTTGGACAGGGCATCAAGCACGCATCCAGTCGATCTTGTCGGCACTCACAGCTGCAAGGTTCGACAGCGAAGTATCACAGGAGCAGCTCCGTCAACAGGTGGAAATCGCCGCGGGACGCGAGGCCTCGGCGTTAGGTCTGCGGGACCGCGTTGCAGAACTCGAGGTGGCTGTAGACACCGCTGCTACTTCCGCTGCCTTTGAGAACATCAGGCAGCGCATTCTTACTAACGAGGCCGTAATTCAGGAAGCCACCGCTCGCGCGCAGAACGTTCAGCCTTGGGTCGGCTATTTTACTGAAGTCAAGAAGCTTCTCAGCACGCAGCAGGCCTATGCGACAGAGCACTTCATCTCCGAGTATGGGCCGAGGACCGCCGTCATTCAGCGGCGACTCCGTCCTGTTTATGGCTTCGGCGAAGTTGAGGTTACCAGCAAGGATTCGGCCATCGACATTCGTATCCATCGAAAGGGAGAGACACTGAGGCCGACAGATTTCTTTAGCCAGTCGCAGGTGCAGACCCTCGTCTTGGGCCTGTTTCTCACCGCCTGCAGCTCTCAGACTTGGTCCGGCTTCTCGTCCATCATGATGGACGACCCAGTCACCCACTTTGATGACCTGAACACGTATGCACTACTCGACCTGATTCTTGGGTTACAGAATTCTCCCGAGGGCGAGCGGCAGTTCGTCATTTCCACGTGCGACGAGAAGCTGTTGCAGCTTGCTCGACATAAGTTCCGTCACATGGGGGCGGCCGCCAGGTTCTACCGCTTCCAAGCGATTGGTGCCGATGGCCCTATGGTGTCCGAGATTTCGGCATAGTGGCTTTTAACGAGAGCTCAAAAAGCACGGTGAGCACTCGCAAATTGCACCTTATAAATCCACAAAAAAACCTGCCATGGTGTATAGTGAATGAATTGCCAATTCATTCACTATACACCATGGCTACTTCTCCTCTTTCTCCTGAATCTGCACAAGTCGTAATCAACGAAGCATCTGCCCAGACACCTCTATCTGCTTCTACTGCAGCTAGGTACAGACAAGCAAGGGATAGCTTTGTAGTGGCAAAAGAACAAGCCATCCGTGACTTAGCTAGCAATTCTTCCCTCCAGCCGCAAGAGATGATGAACGCGATGGTTGACATCCAAGAAATGCATAAAAAAATTGATAGTTTCACAGATGCAATAGCGAAGACCTCGAACGCGACTATCACTCCCAATGACGCGCCTACGATGCGTCAGATGCGTGCCGCTGGAGCTACTGACGCTAAGATTGCTGAGTGGTTTGACACGAATCCAACTAAAGTTAATCGGACAATCAACGGCGCATAATTTAACGTGTCAATCAACACAAATATGTTACCTACGTCCGACCTAATCGTTTCGACTAACGTCGAGTATTTCCTAATGCCGGCCTCAGATTCGAAGCCCTGCCGGGCTGGCAGTAAATTGACTGGAAAACAACTCGGTGCCGTTTGGCATCCCGTACGGCCGGTAGCCGACTCAAAGGCTTAAAGATGAAACACACCCCGCAGCAGTTGAACGATGTATGGGAAGCCCTGAAAAAGCCTGAGAATGCACTTAAATGTGCCGAAGCGGAGAATGCTTTGAACCCGGCACCGAAAATCGTTGTCGATGATGAAGTGGCCCAAGTTATCAGCCTTCCTACCAGTGACGGAGCGGATCGAGACGTGTACGGCCGCCGCCCTGGCGGAAGTTGGGTTGTGATTCCCTAAGCCCTTTGCGGAAGAATGAACATGTTTGACGTCTTTAGATGTGAACTTGACCGTGCCCATGGGCGTCGCAACTAATTTTCATCTAGCGCGCTTAGGTGAAACGCTGGGCGTTGGCTTCGAAATGGAAGTTCTCCAGCCGACCGCCCGAAAATGCTGCGTGTCCGCATCATTTGCGTCGGCGCTGAGTACGAGAGCATTATTGCAATGGAGGAAGCGATTCGTAGGATCGTCGATGCCAATTCATTTCCCATGGCAACGATTCGGTGGTTCGCGAGTTGGTGAGACTACCACCGTCCAGTTCCAACCCTTCGGAAAGCAATGACAACAACGACCAGCAACGATAGCGGACGGCTCGATACACCTAGAGGCAACCTGCCGGTTGTGTCAGACTTTATTGTTGCAAGCTGCGGACAAAGGGAGACAAGACTAGCTTTTGTGTCAAACATTATTTGCCGGCACGGCATGCGAAATCTGACCGCTTCATAGTAGACCTTGTGTCAAACTTTTTTGTTTGTTCACACCAGGCCGTACCGCGGCGCCGGACGCAAATCCAGCGCCGCTTTCGCTGCCCAGGTCAAGGTATCGGGCGGCTTAGACCCTTGCAAGAGCAACCGTCACCGCATGGCCGTCATACGTCACCATG
>Ga0207705_10001390_pt1 | contig 19293 bp, 15 predicted proteins | sample KBSC13metaG_FD_184314 | JGI IMG/M metagenome (GOLD analysis project Ga0207705, IMG submission 184314) | Corn rhizosphere microbial communities from Kellogg Biological Station, Michigan, USA - KBS C1-3 metaG (SPAdes) (version 2) | ecosystem: Host-associated > Plants > Roots > Rhizosphere > Soil ... | reverse complement strand
GGTATTTGTGATCGATCAGCTTCCAGTATGACCGATGACTTTCTATCTGGATGAAGAATAACCACACAATCAGGTTGTCGGTTCAACCCAAAATAGATTTTATTGTTTCTTGAACGGAATTTCTTAGGATTAGCATAAGAATTGGTAAAAAAAGCCCCGATCTTCCATTGAGAATCATTGATACAGCTCCACATTTTTGCCATTATCGAATATATAAATAAATTCTTCGTCTTTAAAAAGAAGGAACGGCTTTTTTGACAAATGAGATATCCTACAAAATCAAGAGCGTTTCGTAAACAAATCAGTGTCTTGTCTGAATCGAGAATAGCAATTCCATTTCTGAAACAACGGATATATACTTTTAAATGGTGAGCAGCTACCCGACGGCCGAGATGTGCATTCGTACAAAGTAATTTAGTACAGACAGTTGAAAGGATTGTCATTTCTGGTTTTCGTTTCCGGAGATACAGGTGGTAAGTTAGAAATGAAAATAGGTTAGCAGCTGATCTTCTAACCAAAAAGAGTAAACATCAAAGAAAGGTGATGACATAACCAGTAGTTCGAAAGCGCGAAAGTGGGAAGAACAAAGATAGAAAGGTTTCGCAGGTTCAGATTTGGATGCACTGAACACTTTTAAAGATCTTGTTTTAGCGGATCCGCTATTCCCGCTCCACTCTCTCAGAAACCAAGTCAATTTAGACAGACGCCTCATGATGTCCCGTTACCATTAGGGCCATCGATTCCAACAGAGGATAAGCGCGTTAGGCGCTGGACACATGCTCTAGTCTAGTTACTCACTGACCGATACTTTCTTTACTGCCGCTACTCGCTCACCTCCAACTATCTATCCATCCACCGGCATCCAATGGACTTGAAGCCGATCTTAAGCTACGGGCCTGGGTTGGAGCGACTTCTGCATTTCCATTTTACCGTGTTTTTTGTCCTCAAGCAGATTTTCTTAGTGAAATGGGAATCCGGATTTGGACTTCTTCCGTTTCCAGGTTGGCTTTCTTTCTAGCTATAAGTTGAGGGAAAAGCTGCCTGCTCTTGATCGATCTCATTCTCTTCTCTGTCTCTGGATTGCCGAGTTCGAGGAAAGGCGTATTCGTTCGAGTCAAGCTACACAAACGGAATGCTGCTACTGCTATTGGTCGTATCGGTATCGAATTCTCTGCAGTGGAGGAAATAGCCGAAGAAGAAGAACTCGCAGATGGGATGCGAAGTGAGGTGAATCTAGTGGCACAGGTTGACTTGTATGATATGAATCAGTAGTCAGGATTGGTACGAAACCAGGATCATACGCAGTAGATCATTTCTGTTGGGATCCGTCGTGTCGTGGTGAAGTAAGTGTGCCAGCTCGTGAAATGAACAGTCTCGAGTGTGTATCAGTTTCCCGGTTGCAGGCTGGATCGGAGAAAAAAACAAGATTCACTGAATTATGATACGCAAATAGTCTTTAGTGCAGGAATGCAGGTAGTACTTTTTTTCCAGCTAAGTGAGCAGCACTTGTTCTTCTCTTCGGACTCCGAGGCGGACTTCCGTACTTGATTTTTCTAAAGCTAGGCCATCTTCTGCTGCTTCATTTAGGAAACCCTACCTAAACCCTTCAAGCGGCGGAATATGGGATAGGTAAGCTATGATTCAAGAAACCTGCCAGTCCTGAAGCAAGGTAACTCATCTAGATCCAGATCTGGTTCATCACTGGCTATATTCTAACCGGCATGGCATCCTTTGTGGATCGAAACGGAAACTGATCACTGGTTCTATTCGAAATCATATACCCCTGCTGAGCCTGCCGCCTTACCCAAGACCAAGAAAGAGATCCGGAACATGAGAATAACCGGCACTTTCCCGGAGCATGCCTGCCTGCAAATCGAATCCTATCCTATGAAACAAGCTTCTACTATTCAAATCAAATCAAACACAGAAACCTCAGCCGGAGATGGCGAGTCAAGTATTGCACGCCGGTTGGAAGTCAAGCTATCTGGAATGCGGAGACCCCACCCGTAGCTGGTTCTAGATCCGGATAATCAATCACAAGATCATGCGGAGAATTTAACAGAACAGCTGGCATGCGCACTCAACTACTTACAAATGCCCGTGTTTTTCGTCATCACTAGGATGGCAAACCAACCAGAAAATGGATTTGAACCAGTGCAGCTCGCCATGGGACAAAAGTACGCAACCCAATGGCACCCTCGAAACGAGTACGAAGATAAGAAAACTTGCTCTCGCCAAGTGGCAAAAGAAGGCCAGTTACCATTCCATTACCAGATCTATGCCCAGCCCTGGCCCTGAAACCAGACGACAAGAGCTTGACTCCGTTCTTCGTGTACCCTTCCTTCTGTTCTTCGTGTAGCTGCACTCCACTCACAGTTGGTTGACAATTCGGATTTTATCACTCGATCCAGTGAATTGAGACTTATCCGACATGGGGAAATGAGAGGTCGAAAGCGAGAAAGTCGATGATAACCCGATTCCCTTCGAAACTCTAATGCTGTTACTGGAACTTCTAGTACTAGAAGTGAGCGTTAAACCTTTCCTGGCGAGTCAATACAGCTCAGCTAAAATAGCAAGGAACATGGCGGGCACCAATACCATGCAAATTAGACACCAGAAGTAGTGGAGAAGGAACCATGCGGAAGTGGGAATAGGCCCACCCGAGAGAGATATGAACAATGCCATTCCAGCGCCGAACTGACCTGGCAAGACAAGGCTCAAGTGCAAACTTCCGCTTCCGTTTCTTTCATAGAGATGGAAAAGTGGACTGGCACTATTTCCTGGCCTGGCAGCGGGTGGATTCTAGAAATATCTAGATAAGCATTCGAAAATGGCCCTTCTTTACTTTACTTTAAACAAGCCTCCGTAGAAATCTTTCCATTCTCCCTAGTCTAGGACCCGGGATGAGGACTCGTATTCCTATTTCTTTCTTTGGATTTGATCGAGGGCTCAAGTGGCAGCGCAGATGTTGTTGACATTGGAGAGACCTCGTATGCAATTTATTCTCTGCTCTGCGAGATTTTGGTAGCATTTTTGGGTACTGTACTTACATCAATAAAGTGCGCTCACTTCTTTGCACTTTGACTGACAGGTACACCATGGTTTTGGCTGACAATGTGGATGGCGGAGACGATCTTGATCTTATTGTTACTACTATGAACGGCAACGTCTTTAGCTTTTCCACTCCCTCACCACACCATCCACTCAAGGTAGGCAATGCGTTTTTGTAGTCATGTCTTCATTTTGTTTCACAGTATTTAAACTTAAGTCGGATAGATCTTTTGGTGAACCCATTGCAACTTCTGCTTAAAGCTGGCTTGATACTTCAGACTTACATATCTCCTTTGATCTTTTTATTCTTTTGATGTTTAAACATAGAGGTGAGCATGAAAACGAGATAACCATATCATTCCAATTTGATGGTAGGAATGGAGATCATCAAACCAAGGAAGGAATAATGCTGCATATCGGTACAACCGTGAAGGTTTTTATGTTAAGCATGATTCCAGGACCTTCCGTGACGAAGAGGGCAAGCATTTCTGGGTAGAGTTTGAGATTGTTGACAAGTACAGGCTTCCCTATGGGAATCAAGCTCCTTATAATGTGACGGTATATTCTGTCATCCTAAATTTTAGCCTGATGGAAAATATTTTTACTAACTTCCAACTACCTTTGTTTTACTGTTGGATTTCAGGTAACTTTACTTGTCCCTGGGAATTACCAGGGAGATAGGCGCATTGTGGTCAGTGAGATCTATCATCAACCAGGAAAGCAACGGATGAAGCTTCCCACTATTCGTGTTAGAACGACAGGAACTGTGCTCGTGGAGATGGTTGAAAAAAATGGGTTTTATTTATCCGAAAAGTTTTCACTTACAAGAGCCCACCGCTTTAGAAGTGCTTTCCTCTCTCTTTCTTTCGTACAAGTAGATCGTTTCTGTTGGGATGAGATCTGTAGTCTAAGAATCGGTTCATAGGAAAGCACGCCTTGCAGTTGGCATCGGTAGAAGATTTCCGTCTTGTCCCTCGGAGTGGAGCTAGACTCACTTCCTTTGTTCGTAACATTATACGTTACTCACTGAGGAAGAAGGGAGTAAAGTATCTACACTCGTATCGGATCTGGAGATCTGCCCCGGGATGGAAAGGTATCGATCGACCAAGAACTTGTCGAATTTCTTTGACCTCGGAGCCCGTACAAGCTCTTCTTCCACAACCATATGTGACCTCCCCGAGTTTCGAACCCCTCGCCCTCTAAATGTGGATCTCCTCCTCCTCGTTGTTGCCGTGGAGAAAGACCGTATTCACGTCTAGTTGAAATAGATGCAAGTCCTCGGCCGCTACTATACTATACTATACTATACTATGGTAATATAAATTAGTCTCTCTATCCTTTACCAAAGCATGGTGCGTCTCTCCCCATCCCCAAGTGTTCCTATAGAAAATCCCTCCCGCCCCCATGGGGGGGATTTCCTATGGGAGTGGGGATCTATCTCTTTAGCTCACCTCACACTGAATTCCAGGGAAAGATTGGACATCCTCGGATTACTAAGATGAATGAACTCTACTCTCGTATCGTCTCTACTCGGATCTATCTGGAGAATGGCATGGCCTGTACAGTTGCGAAAAAGCCCACATCTGTCCCGAAGGGTCATTATTGACCAGGAATTCCGAATAAAGAGATTATTATTCCCATGGCGACACTAATTAGTTTAGTCCAATGAAAGAATGCTATTATCCAGGTGACGACACCGCTCTATTGGCGATACGTTCTTCTTTCGAACCAAACCAGTGAACTACAACCTATGAACTTACCATTCTGTGGAAATGAAATGAAATACAGCTAACACTTTCTTCTGATCTTCGGGCAGTCCAATCTCATCAAGAGTAGACAATCATATCAACTCCGATATTACACACTTAAAATGCTTCTCCCAAGCCCAAGTCAACCCCAACAATTCCAAGAAAGCGTATCTCCTATCCGGGACAAGCCTTGCTTTGGGAATATAGAGGAGTTCACACCCAGTCCAGACTTCACTGTATCTTTCGTTTTAGGCCAGTCCAATGATACGATACGAGTGCCTAAGGCATTCCACGGTTCCTACTGGAAGTCAAGTACCCCTCGCTAATCCAATGAGGAACTACCGGTTATATTCGTCTTTCTATTCGTCAATATGCTCGTAACATTAGTCGTTACTCGCTCGTTAGTAGTTACTCATGAATTATACGTGACTCGTTCATTATACGTTCCTCATTCATTAGTCGTGACTCATTTGTTCCGAATATCAAGAAAGCATTCATGGCCTAAGGAGCATATTCTTTTGACAACGGTTTCCCTCACCTCCTCTGAACATACACTCTTATCACGGGCTTCAACAGACGGGATATGCTCGAAATCATACTTGCTTGCACGGATACAGACTTGCACTTGATGGACTAAACTAATAGGTGAGTTCTCTTCTAATCTAAAGGAAGAGTAACGAATTGGGTATTCTCAAGTATGGAAACTGCTAGGCTAGGCAATTCTAAAGTACCTGTCAACGGGCACATACCTCTTGACGGCTTGGGGATTCAAACTTAAGTTCCCCATGGTTTTAACTGAATGGCGATTCGTAAGTCCCCTATTCTCAACTATGGAATATGAGATGTTTGCATATCACGTTTAAAAAACTATGAATTTTACTCAGTAAACTCCCCAGGCACTTTGCTAGCAGATGTTTCAGTACAGCAAGGAACCTGAGAAGAGACCCGAGGAACCCTGTAGGTAGATAGTTTTCAAGTGCTCTAGTCCTGAACAAAACAACAAGATGCGCGGTCCCCGATTGGGAATATTGATATCATTGCCTGCAGGTGGGATCTGTTGCAGTATTCAATGAATAAGTATCAATCTCTTCTCTGCGGTTCTGGGGAAGCGGTTGTATGTCTGGGTCCTGGGCCAAGTAGATTGATCGTTTGTTTGATATTCCCGCTGGAATATTTTCCAAGAAGGAATCCGGGGATGTCCATGATTCGAGTGATATTGGCGCTCCACTTTCATATGGGATCTCTTTCGTATTGGATGTGGATGGGTCTAGAGAATGGCATGGCCTGTACTTGTTGTGAGGAAGCCCACCTGTTGCGAAGAATAGGATCCATCCCGTTGCCAAAGAAGAGGTTGCTTGTCAAAGAAGAGGCTGGTATCGGCTTTCCCTAGTGCTCCCTGGCAATATTTCCACAAGATGCCCGTATACAGATTTGAAAGAATTTCATGAATGAGATCATTTCTGTTGCGAGGAATGCCATTGGCAGTCAACTCTTGACTCGTATCTTGAGAATGGACGCTGGCCTAAACCCCTCTTTGGAGTAGGCCTACCTTTCTAATCTAACAAGTGAATACTAAATACTTACTAAACTAAACTAAACAAAGTAGTAGATTTCTTCCGTCACAGCTCTGCAGCTGTCCCTCACCAATGTCAAAGATAGGCCACGGATTACATTCAAGGGATATCTTGCTAGGAGAAGTCTGTACAAGCTTGTTAGCCAGATCGAGATGTGGTTCTGTTGGGAATCCAATCTCCTGTCCGAGGAATAGAATCTCTTGCGAGGAATGGCTAGCTCGATCCATCTTGTGGAATACCCCAAGTATCATATCATAGTCATAGCATTGGAGCTCGTATCGTATCGGAACACTTGTATCTCGTATCAACGGAGTCAAGCATCTAATCTTCTACTCTAGAGATTGGGCCTGTACGAAGATCTTTCTTTTTGCGGGCTAAAGATCACTCTTGTCCCTCCAGTGAAGTGGTAGTTTTCTTGCTTTGCTTATAGAACAGAACTGAGTCTCTTATGTTCGTAACATACATTAAGTGTTACTCACTCCATTGGCATCTACAAGTGGTGCTTACGAGAGAGGCCTGCCTAGACCGAGATAGGAATCATCAGTGGATACGAGCGAGAAGAAAGAAATCTATCTGTCCAGCTTTGGCAGTAGGGAATCATACCAATTCGTCTTTATACTCATTCGTTATACGTGATTCGTTCAACACAGTCTAGTCGATCTGTCTTGTCCCTCGCAACTTGACAGTGGAAACAGAAGCATGAGTGAATCCGTACTGTACTATACTATACTATACTATTCGAACACATCTCTTCACCCAGTGCCATGCCACAGTGAGTGGAGCTAAGGATGAATGCATGGGATCCGTGTTCTAAGTGTTGTCTTAAGTGTTCTAAGTTCAGTTGTATCTTTTTCTTGTAAGTTTCCGAATATTCTAAAAAATATTGGAATGCCTCTGTCTTGTCCTTTGAGAAGTGAGTGGAGGGTAGGATCCCGCCTTCTTATATTCGTCACGTTACAACTCTTATCCTTCGATTTCGCAACGAAGGAACTCTGGCTTGGTATGGTAGGAGGATGGATATGCTTTGTAGCAGAATCAGATGCTGGCTTTATATTCTCTTTTCTATTCTTTTCAAGCGAGAAACGACTAATTCATGAGGAACTCCCGGTTATATTCTATTCATTATACTTGCCTTGGTTGTTCCGAATCTAGGGACGAGCAGGGATTAGTATAGTATAGAAGTGACTCATGAATTACAACTCTTATCCTTGATTATTATATTATAGTGTGGAAGACGAAGATCTTAAAGAAGAAAAGATGGAGTGCCATGCCACTAAAAGAAACCTAGGTGGGGAAACCGGTTATATTCGTAACAACTCATTGGCTTTTTCAGAGAGAAGTAGCCGCTCCGTCGTCTATTCTATATAGTGCTGCAAGCTGAGAACAAAGTAGCTCTCGCCTAGCAAACTAGATTCGTAACATTGCCTACGAACTCATATCTGCTCCGCATGAAGAAAATCATATCTAAGGATAGAATTCATCAAGCCATAAAATCATAAATCATAGAGAAATGTTCTTCTATCTGCGCCAATGTTGATAAGTGCAGTTCCTCAAAATAAAAAACAAGAAAATGGGAGTTCCTCCTATCTGTTCCGCTCAATCAGTGACAGTGGATAGATTCAGAAAAATATCTCGAATTCACTTACATAGAATAGAAACATACTCGTCACATTCGATAGAATTCATCGAAAACATACTCGTCATATGCTCGTCACGGAACTATTTTAGTGACTCGCTCATTACTTAAAAAATATGTCATTCCTTCTATTTTGGGTTTCTTGATTGATAGAAGTTCCGGCACATCTCCGAAAAGATTGGGGGCCCAAAGTGCACCACAGTAGCGCCATCCAAAGGAGGGCCGTGGAGCCGGTAACCTGGCCAGTTTACGAGATGTGATACAGGATCACCTCTGTCATTTCTAGATTCCAATGAGTAACTCCTAACGAGCGAGTAACGACTAATGTTACGAGCATATTGAGGAATCTATTAATCGTTTCATTCATTTAGAATATAAATTGCAAAAACTTGTATTTAGCTCATCCAGAAAAATATTCATAGAACATGTGAAGCAAGGAGACAATCATTTCTTTGGCTAGCAGCAACGATCAAATTAGATTCGTCTTTATGCTTTACACGGAAGTGAGTTGCATCTAAGTTAAGTGACTCGCTCGAGTTTATCATTGATTAAGGGAACAAGCAATCCTCGCTAATCGACTAATACCTAGCGAACCAACCACCTACTCTACTTTTGTATCGGGTGCCCAATATTTGAAAGGCCACTCTACCTCTATGATCAATCAATCCTTCCGAGTACGGGTTGTTGTTGCTTTGCTTATGAAATAACATAATGCCCGCCATCAGGAGGAATCGCTGGCTCGATATCACTCTGAAAGGTGGAATCTCATAGTGAGTTGAGTCAAGTTGTGCCAACCAATAGCCCTGAACAGTGCCAGTAGCTCCTATCTCGTTCCAGTAGTCCTATCTCTAGTGATGCTTTCCCCCCCCGGGCAGAAAGAAGACAGTCAAATCAAGGAAAAAGTACTTTAAAGTATTCGATTCTATTAGCACGCTCCTTCATACCCAACTTGGCCTGCTAAGTAAGATATCATGATTGGAGGGATTTCCAGACATTAGTCATGCTTACAACCAATCCGTATCCCCTTGGTGCCAGCACGGGTTCCTTCATTGTAGGAAAGAGAGATGTAGGGAGATCGCCGTTCCAGGTCCTCCTATCAAACAAAGAAAGGGAACTACCTCCAACTATGGTTACTACTGTAAAGGAGCCGGTTCTAGAAATTGAGAACATAAGTGATCCTTTTATCGGGATGCGCTAGACGAGAAATAGCACTAGTAAAGTGAAGCAAGTAGTTGAAAGCGTTGGCGCGAAGCGTTGTTCGAAGATGCATTTTCTATAATTATAATGGAGCAAAAAGCTAGAAAGGGATCATCCGAGAGCCATATGTGAATGTATGGTGCGCTGGGCCAGCGAAGCCATAGAAACTCTCTCTCAAAGCAGTAAGCGAGCTTCGCCATCACTCTATTAGATAGGCCGTGCGTGGGGTAAGAGATCTCTCTCAGCCGTTCCGTTCCCTGGGCCTCAAGGTGCGGAGCCTGTATATACGTAATTAGATCGATCTATGAACAAAGGAAAGAGTCAGTCCGGTAAATCTCATATTGGCGTACTATCTAGAGGGATTCGAGATGTGAAAATAGGAGTGGTTGAAGCATCGAAAGGTGTCTCCGTTTTTATTACTTGGTTGGGTGCCAGTCTGTCTGCTTTTTTTTAGTCGAACTCTCGCATCAAAGGGGTATGGGCAATCGCCGCTATCCGTGGACATGACTTGGGAAGTCTTTAGTTGCCACAGGTACGGGTCCGTTCGAGGCAGACTGAGAAGCGGTCTCTTAACAGATAGATCCGGAGATTTTGGAGAAACACGGAATCCTCACTCTACAGCAATTCATGGAAATGGTGCCAGTGCCTGAGTACGGGTCGCGGAAAAAAAGTGCCAGAGTAATTTCGCGGGATTTCTATCGTATACATACAGTTGAGGTACTCCCGCCAATCTCGGGTCCTGCTTCTAGCAACCATAATAACTAGCCGTTTAGCACTATCGAACTATATGAGGATAACTTTTCTCAAAGAATAGCAATGAAATAGCGTAAGAGTGGTGCCTCACATTGGTTAAGTGGTCCGAATAGAGAAGTTCTAAGTGTGAATGGTATCGCCCTGTTTCTCACTCTGTTTTGTAAAGGTAACTGGTTCCACCATCGTTTCCGGGCAGTGATCTCCACTCTGAATAGTCCTCCCTCAAGTGAAACGTATGGTATGAAGAGAGCTAATATGGATTCGCAGAACGGGCTAGCACTATTCGAACACATCTCGATCACCAAGGTCACGTCACAATTCTAGATCTGGATAAGAACGGCAACCCTCTCGTAGAAAGAAACCCTCCAGAAAGGGATAGGTTCTATTCTCGCAACAGAAGAGATCCAATCAACCAAAGAACAAGTCAAGCCGCAGGGATGGATCAGCCTGACCCGGCACCCGATTCAGATCTGTATCTCGGGCTAGCATGAGCGCAATCCTCATCTATGCTTTTCTCTGTGATGCGGGGGGCTACCCATTTAAGGAAAGCTGGGCTGTAAAAGGGCAATTCAGTTCTTCACAACCGCTTTTAGGAGCAAACGATCCTTGCCTTAGTATACAAAAAGAGAGGAATGAATCATCTCGTATTTTCTTGTGGGATAACCTTCATCAGCTTTTATCTCCAGCTACACAGCCTCTCACTCTTGTCATTACATTGCGGCAGCATTGCAGTTCTGGCACTTGTTCAGCTCTTAGTGCATTCTCAGATGCCTCCTCATCCTGAGCTAGCCGTCACATTTTCTCGAAATCATGGCGACAGGAAGGGCTAAAAGAGACCTCATCTGGTCAAGAAGCAAGGGCAACATTTCAAAATCGAGTACTAAAATATATAGTATAGCAGTATCTGATCCTTGCTTGGGAGGAATTCCTAAGAAAAGAGAGTTCTCTCAGCCAGTGAGTTCCCTCTGCCAGACAAGCCAGTTCCTTCAGAGATGGAGAAGTAGCTCGGGCAGTAGAAAGCAGAGATGGAGAAGTAGCTCGGTCAGTGGAAAGTATCCGATTGATAGTCTCCTACCCTTGGGAAGACTTCCATAAATAGAGATAGATCCCTCCGATCCCTAAAGTAGAGGCACTCGTTTGAAGGAAGAGAAAGCCTTGGAACTACTCGTACCAAAGCCAGCCAGTACTTTTCTTGATCGCTTATCCTCGATCTTCCAGATAGAGTTCTGAGTGCTCATTTCTTATAGAATCGATTTCTAACCTTAGTTGATAGACAGAGAAAGCCCTGTGCTGTGTGTGCGTATCTTCCTACGAACTAGAGCGAAGCGGAGTAGCTTCTTTTTCCGCTTAAATCAAAGGATGGAATGTTGGACTATCAACCAACTGAGACTGCGCGAACTAGATAGCCGAACAGCTAAAGCAAGCAGTTACCAGACAAAGGCGAATGAAAGGAAACACAAACCGCAAGGTCAAGATGTTTTCTAGCGGCCGTCTAGCGCATCCGTTTTCTTGCTTGGATGAGTTCTGGAAGGGATAGAGGGATTAGGGATATTATCACTGAATTGAGATATGCATTCCATCCAGAAGTTTCATTTCCGCTTGAAGAAAGAGTGGGAACGTCGGATTAAGCTTCCAAAAGTGGGCTAATTGACCATATTTAATTTAGGAAGGAAGGCCTGTGCTCAAACTAGAGGTTTCTCCACTCCAATCAGGATAGCAAGATATCGATTATCCCGAGTGTATGTGACTTCCTGAATATCCATTCCATTGTTAGATGAATTAGCTGGGCTTTTGTTCGAGTCAAGCAGTGGGTTTGGATGAAGCGAATGTTGTTGCTGGCGGTGTGGTAGAGGTAGGATATTGTCCTTTATCCCCGGGAGATGATTGCGGATAGGTTCTTTCTTATTTATGCTCCTAAGTTAGCTATCGGCCTGTTCGCCCACATAAGCCTGAGACTCATCCACCTAGGAACCCGGAAATGCTTAGAGCAATAGCCAGCGAACTAATTTCACTTGCTGAGAGGATGAAAGGTGCCTCAACAATCCTCATGTCCAATATCTGCTGCCGAGAGAATCTCTGCGGCTCTATCTCGACCGTACAGAAGTAAGTTAGTTGCTTTTATTTTAGCAGAAAAGCGGCACGGCAGGTCGTGCCTGTCAGATTTGATTCGATCAGATAGGGAATCCCCACTTTTCCAAGACAACTACATTTCCATTTCCGTTACAGCGAGAAAAAAGATAGTGTGCCACCTTGAGTCAAGGTATATTCCTTCTTTTGCTTCTTTTTCAGAACGAAGGGCTCCATCCTTCTTTCTAATTCGGCCCCCGGGGCTATAATATGGCGAGGAGACAGCACTTTTTCAGATATGAACGAACCTTTACTCGTACCTCTAACAGAAATGTGGAGGAGTTGATTTCCGATCTTTAACCGGAAGACGAGTCAATAAGTCAACAAAAGGGGTTACTCCCACCTTAGAGCACCACTACATTTACTTACTACGCGCCTATCCCTATCACATTCATTTCTTTTACTTTCCTGTCTATCATTACAGACCGGGGCTTTACTTTCCTACAAGGATTCCAGATACTCTACATGGTCTCCGCATTCATTCCTGTCTGCGAATCTCTATTCCAACCTCTACTCTGGGATTCTCTTCTTGTGTGCTACTCTAGACATATTGACAAGCCTGGCACTACTTCTACCTTAGAAACAGGATGATGGTACACTTCCCTACAGGTCAGTTCGGCGCTGGAATGGTTGTTTCCTTTAGGCGCATCGTATACTTGACCGGCACATTCATCCTAGTAAGTTTAACGGATTGGAGGTAGTTCCCTTTCTTTGTGCGCGTATACCTTCCCGGGTAAGTAGTAAGCTTTAGGAAAGACAACCATTGGTTCATAGGGAGATTCGTGTCATAGGTGCGCCGGTTTCTGACGAGGTTTGTGATGTCTCCAGGCCAGGTCTAAGCATAGCATAGTGGGCTCCTAGCTTTTTTGGGTGTCTCTGTTCCAGAAAGGATATTGGATGGAGCAGGTTCCTTGCTTGATTGGAAATCTTGATATCTTGCCAGGTTCGGTAAGGTTGACGTTGGTGCTAGAGCAACAGCTCTATTATGGATTCTCGTACTCGTGATGTGTCTTTAGCAAGACCAGGGCGGCACTTCCATTGGTTTCAAGTCCATCCATTGCGGGTTCCTATCCTAGGTTTCCTTTTCTAATATTTCCATTCCAGTTTCTTAGCCCGGGTACCTATCCACCAACACCATTCGAGTAGAGTTGGGTAGAGCGTGCATCTAAAAGAGTGGTTTCACCCTTGCCTTGATTGATATCTGACCTACTGCCATCTAGTAACCTTAAAGGTTGCGAATCCGGATATCATTCATTCCTTGGATCTTATCATTCTTTCCGAAGTAGAAGTGAGTCTATTGACCTTGCTTTCGAAGTTTATTTCCTTGGTTCTGACGCGTGGTTTTTGATTCTCCACTTCTAATGACATCATGATCGCACGACACTGTACTTATTAATGACATATAATCCGAGGGATAGGGAAAGTGCTTTCTACAGTGATGCTAATCTCTATTTCTTAGCTTGGCTTTATTTTATTGACAGAGGGGTTTCAGGGCGGGTTGTATGAATCAAAGAAAAGGATTGGTCTCAGGTCAGCTGCTCCCTGGAAAAAGCTGAAATGAATCTTGGAATCTTAATACTTCCTAGTCTCTTGTTTCGAGGAAAGACAGTTGAATAGCCCGGGTTTCAGGGAAGGCTTCTTTCTTTCTTCCGTGGATTTCATCGTTCTAGTTATCTCATTTCTGTGTTCGTCTACATTTCTTGTGTTGGTTGTTAGGAAAGCTGGTAGACTAGCTTCTTTTTATTGGAAAGGATGGAAACATCATAGTCTCAATTGAAAGGATTCTTCTCGTGATGTGTCTTTACCGTCGATTGCACCTATCCTTAGAAGCATACGAATTAGGATTTCGCCGGGATAAGTGACATGATCGAACCTTACGGAAAGGAAACAGCAACCTAAGAAACAAGTCAAGTCCAGGATAGATCTAAGCTTCCCTTGCTTGTTCCGTTTAGGGTTATTGGTTCTTCTGGATATCTCTCTAAGTCACCTTGTGTTTTGGGCTTGGCTTTCATCTAACCATCCTTATATCCAGGCCAGTGCTTTCAATCAAACAGGAACAGGACAGGATGAGAAACAGATTGGGTGAAGCCCTGTGCTGTGTGCTCGTAGACTTGGTTCTCTTATGTTGCGAGAATCGATTGACTTCCGGCATCCCTCGATGGATGGAGCTATGGCCAGTGCTAAAGAAGAGGATGAGGGAAAAGTTCTTCTTATCCGGATCTAGATGAGCGACCCGTAACAGGTATAAGCTTGACAGGTGCAATGCGAGGCAGCGCCTAGTTCTGGATATCTTGCCGCTTGCAGGACAGGATAGGTATAGGGGATCCGGTAAAGAGACAGACACAGACAACTATTCTATTCTCTCTGGTGCCGGTGAGAATCTAGCCTAAGTAGTCACCATTGGCGGTTCATAGCTTTCCGGGTCAGCGTTCTCTTATCTTGTATCTTGATTGCCGGGTCATCTCTTTTCTTTCTTGCCGGGCAGGGCAAGTAGTCACCATTGGCGGTTCATACGTTTCTGGGATCCCTTTGAGTGTGCATGCAAGGATAGGAGCCATCCATTGCTTTACAGGTTCGCATATAACCTACTGGTTCTTAGCTCTACTTATGAATTCCTAGCTTGATCTTTCCTTCTCTCAATTGGGCCAGGGTACCTGGTATTGGTTTCCTTATCGAGATGGGTTCGTATAACCTTTGTAGTTGCATAGCTTTCTTAGTGGCCGACCATCCTTTCCAGACCTTCTCTAGAGTAGAGCTCCTCCATCCATAGCTTGATCTTTCCTTGACTGTCCTCCTTCCGAAAGTACCACTTTTGCAGATCAACTTGATCGAAAAATAAAGCTAAAAAAAGAATCCGTAGTCGGGAAACGAGAAAAACACGACTTTTGCAGCTATATGAGATACACTTTTTTCATTGGAAATCGAGTTTCCTTAGGGAAAATCAGAGTCACGACTTTTGCAGCTAAGTGAGATGGAAGTTTTGATTCTCCGCTAAAGCCCATGCTTGGTGCCATCGGGAAACCGGAATCAAGATTTTCCATAGTTCGATCGATGGCTATTGGTCGTAGGAGTCAAGCGTATTCTCATTCTTGGTATTGGAAGCAGTGGTCCGGTTCTTGGAGCTACAACTATTGGTCGTGTCCTGTGGAAAGAATCCATCTAGTCAGCCTACGAAACCTATCATTCCTACGAGAAAGTGACGAACACGGCAACAGGAACAGCTTGCTTCCCTCAATGCGAGTACGACTACTCCTTTCCTCTGTTCACTTCCTCTTCATATGAGATCTTCTTTCCTCTGTTCATTCACTCCTCAGTGAGTAACGTATAATGTTACGAACAAAGGAAGTGAGTGGAATCACTCATGCCTCCCTGATCCGCTATTCTTTTCCAGTTGGTGGATTTGCTGCTCGCCGTGGGGAGATCCACTTTTATCATCTCATAAGAAAGCCAGTGGTGGAGTTAGCTGGTTTGACCAGAAGTGGTGGAACGGATTCCGTCAAGGAAACTAGAACCAGGAATGGTTACCTGGCAAGAGATACTAGTAAGTATATATTATATCTAATATCAAGGTACTGTCCGGAACTACGAGCGGATCTATAAGGGATGGCCTGGAAGCAGAATCAAGGGATCTTCTTGGTATGGTTGTAGGTCGGCGAGATGTCCAGTTTGTCTGTATGAGCCTAATAAACAAGCCTATGGGTACACAGTCAACCCGAGCTAAAGCTATTTATGAAGAGTGGCGGTCACAAGCATTGAGCACCGATATCTAAAAACAAAGCGTGGATAAACCGAACCTGGAGAATCAAGCGTCGGACAGCCAAGCCACTATTTCGCTTTGATCGAACAGAAATAGGATAGAGCTTTAGTACTCGATCGGTATGGGGAGAGGGAGTTTACTTGAGGGTACTGACTTGCCTATACTAAATAAAGGAAGAGTCCGCAAAGCTGAGCTTTCGGTTCGCTCCCCAGGCCTTCAACCCTGTTTGCCTCCTTTCTCTTGCTTGATGGAATAGTTCAATGCCCGAGCTCCAGCTTTGCTTGCGTTCTTCACCGGCGCTCGCCGGATGTATCACTCATCCCGAAAATAAGGCAAGGAGTCTGCTGTTTGTTTGTTATAATCATTACGGGAATGAATCGCATATGTTGGTTTAGAATTGCTCGGGAATTCATTGATAGTGACTTTTTTCAGTTCTAGGGGGGCTGGTCTACTCCTCTTTTTTCTCGATCGAGCCGCTTTCCCTCATTCTACTCGTCCAGCCCTCTTCACGAACTTGTACAATCAATGCCACAAAGATAGCAAACTCGATTATCGAATATATAAGGAAAGGGGCGACGATTTGGCACCAGATATCCGGAGGTGTGGAAAGAGCTGCTGTGATAAGCGGAAAAACCATCAAAAAACGACGATTGCTCGTGAAGGTTTCCACAGAAAGACCCCTTGGTTCTGGCAAACAGATCACAATTACAGGTACCTGGGAGCATACCGATGGAATGAACAAAATACGAACAGTTAACATAATATAGTCATAGATCTTAGGTTGTAACTTGATCATGAGCGAATTTGTTGATGTTGCACCCACGAAGTATGGAAAGTGCCAAACATTGGGAACTACCCGGGGAGGAGTTAGGAACAGGAACAAGGAGAAGCGAGAACCACTTAAATGGAGGAATCTATTGTATTTCTGCCTTTGTTCCCCATAGCAACTGGGGATCGAAAAGCACCAAATTTGATGACTTATTAAGGGAAAGACGAAGTAAGAGCATGCTATTGAAGACGTTGCAACATATGTCGGGGGGGCCTCCGTTGATTGTGTACGAACAAAATACGAGTCCAAAGGTAGGGTAAGAAAGGGTTTAGCTAATGGAGAAATTGACTCTTCCGGGAACCAGTAACGCGTAAACCATGTCAAACCAAGACCGATCAATATCCGAACGGAACGGATTCGAACTTCTCCTAGAAAAGTTTCCGGTGCGAAATTCCATTCAATGAGTAATTCAAAGGATAAATGCATTTTCGGCATGCGGTCGGTAGGGTTCCCCCTTCCTCGCTTCCGTCCGCTATCCGTTGTGTCATGGCACAGTGGGACATCTGTCAGCCTTGCATTTCTCAACTGGGCTATCTTCCCTTTTCCGAACATAGATATAAAAAAATGATGATGAATTCCAAGGAAAAATGAGTGAGTTGATTCCTCAATTTATCAATCCTCTTTCTATATGATAATATGTCAAAACAAGTTCGATAGCCCATTCATAACACAAGCAATCCTCTTCCCTTCCACTCGTACCGAAGGCTATGTCCCAGTAAGCATTTCCTCTGTTTCCTTGTTTCCCACCTCTGACCTTCCGCTATGACCAGTCCACTAAGTCAGGTATCTCTGAAAAGTAAGACCGTCCTCTTCCCTTCGTCAATAGAAGAACTCCAACCATGCTTTCTTGAATCATAAACTATATCATAGATAGAATGGGAACGATCCTTTCACTCAGGTAGAACTTTCAGCACCGGGGCCATTTCTTTCATTGGTTGCTTCACATCACGTCTTTGCCAACGCCTACTCTAGCTAATCTCCGAGATATGATTCGAACAAGCAACTTCCATCGATCTGCTTTCGAACTTCCTTGTCTGACCAAGGGGCAGGAAGGCTTATTGACAATATAAAACTATCCCCGTATATCCCAACTTTTCGACTTCCAATTCCAGCTTTCGATACACAGAAGGAAAGCCATCCCAACCTAGAGATGAAGCCAACAAACCACTATCTATATAGTATGCCGACCAACCTCGCTAACCCGCGGGCATTTCACCTATCTTTCTTTACTTTCTTTAATATTTCCATTTCTCTCCGATTTTCCGGTTCAAATACAAAATTGAAGTTTGTACGTAATATCGAGTATTCCAAAGATAAGAGTGTACAGGTACCAAGGACTACCAGTAAGGAGCTACCTTGGGGAATGCCGAATTCCCTATTGGAATAGATCTTGCCCTCGAATCGAAGATGGGGGCCGTAAAAAAAGCAGCTATTTGATTGATGAGCATTTCATTCTTGTCGCCTACTTAGCTTCTCAGAAACTCAAGGATGAGATATTTTTTCAAAACAGCTTTTGCTTTTGATATCTGCTTTTATGACTCTATTGACCGTAGGCCAACGTTTGACTTCCTGGAAAAGAGTGATAGCGCCCCGTCTCGGCCGAAATCCATGCGAATGCACGGAAAATAGAGGATCAAATAACAGGTTAAATAAGTGGGCTAGTCCTAGCCCTCCATTACGATCCTATCTCTCTCCGCAGGTTGAGTTATAGGTCGAAACATTCCCGGTTTGTTCGCTTTTGGTATGAACGACCGAAACATTGCCGAGAAGCGAAAGGTTGATGTCAACAACTCACACTGAATTTCCTCCAGTTCCTCCCTTTGTGGCAGAGCGAGCGCCTTGACTAAGATAGATTTACTCTTTCATTCTTGCAGCCTATTCTGGTTCCAATCGCGTTTGAGGAAAACCCCCTTTGGCATCAATGAAACTCTGTGATATAGGAGTTCAAAAACCTCATTTCGTTTGAGAGATAGTGGAATTTATTCTTTCAACACGTACATCGACGAGGGTGTCGATGACTTGAGTGAGGAATGGTCATGTGCTAGAGGCCGTACCGTTGGAGTAAGACCTCAACAAGGGGGTGTGCAGTTTAAATGTAAATGACGAGCATGGAGAGGCCAAGGTCATTTGTAATTAGGTGTGGCTGATGCAAGAAGACTGGCGAGCTGTCCATGGTGAGACTCGTTGTGATGCTACTGCAGGAGGCATCCTGGTTGAGGGCGCAGAACTTCTGTGCGGGTACAACTGGCACTTAAAAGACCTTCCGTGTAGATGAGTTCTCTTGAGTGAGACTAATCGAGCGAGTTACGAAGAAACCTTTGCGATGGTGCTGTGCAGTTGGGTTCTCTATGGAGGAACTTCGTTGTGGGGACCAAGGCAAATAAGGATACCCGGTCAGTCACGCGAATAACGAACAAATAACGAATGCGCACAAACCACTTTTACTGATTCAATTCTGTATATAGCGCTTCCTTATATTATATTATCTATACTCCCCTCCCTTTCTGATTATTCTATTTAATGCAAGAGTAAGGATAGACGTCTTATTCTTCAGTGTTGAGATAGAATGACTGTAGACCCTCTTCTCTCTTTTAGTTAGCCTTACTTATTTATTCCAATTC
>Ga0207705_10001389_pt1 | contig 19295 bp, 22 predicted proteins | sample KBSC13metaG_FD_184314 | JGI IMG/M metagenome (GOLD analysis project Ga0207705, IMG submission 184314) | Corn rhizosphere microbial communities from Kellogg Biological Station, Michigan, USA - KBS C1-3 metaG (SPAdes) (version 2) | ecosystem: Host-associated > Plants > Roots > Rhizosphere > Soil ... | reverse complement strand
CGGATCGCGGGCCACGGCGCGGATCTCGATCACGCCGTCGTAGATTTCCGGCACTTCCTGGGCAAACAGGCGCACCATGAACTGGGGATGGCTGCGCGACAGGAATATCTGGGGGCCGCGCGCTTCGCGGCGCACGTCATAAATATAGGCGCGGATCCGGTCGCCGGCACGGAAGCTCTCGCGCGGGATCATCTCGTCGCGGCGCACCACGCCCTCGGCCTTGCCGAGATCCACCACCACCGAGCCGAACTCGGAACGCTTGACCACGCCATGCACGACTTCGCCGATGCGGTCCTTATATTCGTCATACTGACGCTCGCGCTCGGCATCGCGCACCTTCTGCACGATCACCTGCTTGGCGTTCTGCGCATTGATGCGGTTGAAATCGACCGGCGGCAGGGTCTCGGCGATGATGTCGCCGATCTGGGCATCCGGATTGCGGCGGCGTGCGTCGGTCAGCGAAATCTCGGTCTTGTCGTTTTCCACCAGCTCCACGACATGCAGATAGCGCGAGACATGGGTCTCACCCGTCTTGGGGTCGATATCGACCTTGATGTCGTTCTCGGTGCCGTAATGGGCCTTGGCGGCGCGCTGCATCGCCTCTTCCATCGCGGTCAGCACCACCTGCTTGTCGATGGACTTGTCGCGCGCGACGGCGTCGGCGATCTGCAGAAGTTCGAGCCGGTTCGCGGCTACGGTGGAAGCCATTTCAGTCTCCTAGGGTTTGCACGGCTTTGCGTGCCTTCAGATCTTCGTTGATGAGTTTGTCGGTGAGCACGAGTTTGGCGTTGGCGATGGCGCGATAAGGAAATTTGAAGGCGACATTGTCGGCGCGGATTGCGACATCCTGGCCATCCATGCCCAGAAGAGTGCCGCGAAAGCGGCGCCGGCCTTCAACGGGCACACTCAGTTCAACCTTGGCCTCGTGGCCGGCCCAGCGGGCGAAATCCATCGGACGGGTCAGCGGCCGGTCAATGCCGGGCGAGGAGACTTCGATCTCATACTCGCCCTCGATCGGATCTTCCTGCTCGATGAAGTCCAGCAGGGCATGAGAAAGCGCGCTGCAGCCTTCGACATCCATGCTGCCGTCGGGCCGCTCGGCCATCACCTGCAAGGTCTTCTGGGCGCCGCCCATGATGCGCAGGCGTACCAGTTTGAAGCCCGCTTTTTCGATCACGGGTTCAAACACGGGTTCCAGATGCGATGCCGCCTGAACGGTCACATGCGCCTCAAGTAGCGAAGCGGTAGGCGCTTCAAATAAGTCCAAAGCCTTTCGCCCGCGGCGGTCTTGCGACCGCCACACAACAGCTCTTGTTGTTTGGGATGGCGGCTATGTACGCCCGCAAAGGCCTAAATACAAGGCCTTAATGCTTTGCAGGGGCGATGCCGACGCTCACTTCACCGCCGGGAATCGGCTTTTGCAGGGCTTCCGCGCGGGCTTTTACTTCTTCTTCCCGCTTGGCTTTTTCATACTTGGCGATGGGCGACGGCAAAATCATCATCAGGATGAAGGCCAGGGTGCAGCCGGCAGCGATCAGCACCACGCCGATATCGCCATAGGAGGTGCGATAGAAGGGGCGGACGTCGTCGTCATCGTCGGGGACGGGAGGTTTTTCCATGACGCTTTTTTATCGCGCCCCGAGACCGAAAGCGAATAGTCAAAGCTAACGGCGGAGAAACCGCAAAAAAGCAGGCGGGCCCTTGATCGCCTTGGTTTCATAGCGGGTCGGAGGCCAGTCGGCGGGGCGGCTTTTCCAGTCCGATGGCTCCTCCGCCACCCAGGAAAAATCCGGATGGGCCATCAGCCGTTCCAGGGCGTAAGGCAGGTAGCTTTTATCGTCGGTGGCAAAGCGCAGTTCCGCCCCCGGTTTCAGCACCCGGGCAAGCTGGTCCAGCATCTCCATCTGCAGGAACCGGCGCTTGTGATGCCGGGTCTTGGGCCATGGGTCGGGGAACAAAAGAAAGAAGCGGCCCAGGCTGGCATCCGGCAACGCTTCGATGATCTCGCGCCCATCGCCTTCATAAAGCCGAACATTGTTCAGAGGATATTCTTCCAGCTTTGTCAGTATCTTGGCGACGCCCATCTCATAAGGCTCGGCGCCGATCAGGCCGATATCGGGGTGGGCTTTGGCCTGCCAGACCAGATGCTCACCGGCGCCGAAACCGACCTCCAGCCACAGCTCCTGAACGCTGTTCGGAAACTGACTGAAGGGGTCGCGGGCCGGGTCATAGGCCAGTTCGCCTAACAGTGTTTGGCGAAGCCCGGCCTGCCGGGCCGACAGCTTCGGACCTTTGCGGCGGCCATAAAGCTTTCTGCGCTGGCGATCAGGATGTTCGGGCTGGGCCATCAAACCCCTTAAAGCACAAACCGCCGCCTCGCGGGATGCGGGACGGCGGTTGTAACAGCGTTCGGAACCTGAGGTCAGGACAAAGCGGACTTGATCTGATCCGCGAGGTCGGTCTTTTCCCAGGAGAAGCCACCCTCATTGTCGGGCTCGCGGCCGAAATGGCCGTAAGCAGCAGTGCGGGCGAAGATCGGCTTGTTCAGGTCCAGATGCTGGCGGATGCCGCGCGGCTTCAGGTTCATGATCTCCGGCAGCAGCTTTTCCAGCTTGGCCTCGTCCACCTTGCCGGTGCCGTGCAGGTCGACATAGACGCTGAGCGGCTCGGCCACGCCGATGGCGTAGGCGAGCTGGATGGTGCAGCGGTCGGCAACGCCCGAGGCCACGACATTCTTGGCCAAGTAGCGCGCGGCATAGGCGGCCGAGCGGTCCACCTTGGTGGAGTCCTTGCCGGAGAAGGCGCCGCCGCCATGCGGGGCCGCGCCGCCGTAAGTGTCCACGATGATCTTGCGGCCGGTGAGGCCGCAGTCCCCATCCGGACCGCCGATCACGAAAGCGCCGGTGGGATTGATGTGCCAGATGGTCTTGTCGGTGATCCAGTCCTTGGGCAACGTTTCGCGAATATAGGGCTCCACGATCTTGCGGATGTCGGCGCTGGTCTGGCTTTCATGTGTGTGCTGGGTGGAGAGCACGATCTGGGTGGCTTCCACCGGCTTGCCGTTCGCATAACGCAGCGTGACCTGGCTCTTGGCGTCGGGCAGCAGCGCGGGTTCCTTGCCGGACTTGCGCACCTTGGCCAGCAATTCCAGGATTTTATGGCTGTAGAACAAGGGGGCCGGCATCAGCGCCGGGGTCTCGCGGCAGGCATAGCCGAACATGATGCCCTGGTCGCCCGCGCCTTCGTCCTTGTTGCCGGACGCGTCCACGCCCTGGGCAATGTGGGCGGACTGGGCGTGCAGCAGCACTTCGACATTGGCGTTGCGCCAGTGGAAACCGTCCTGCTCATAGCCGATGTCCTTGATGGCCTTGCGCGCCACTTCCTCGACATCGCCGGCCTGAACCTTCTTGGGGCCGCGGGTCTCACCCGCGATCACCACCCGGTTGGTGGTGCAGAGGGTTTCGCAGGCGGCGCGAATGTCCCAAGGGCTCATGCCTTCCTTGGGGCCTTCGCGGAAGAACAGATCCACCACTTCGTCCGAGATGCGGTCGCAGACCTTGTCGGGATGGCCTTCGGAAACGCTTTCGGAGGTGAACAGATAGTCGGAACGCGCCATTTAGGGGACCCTTCGCCGTTTAGAGGCGGCCTTCTTTACAGGCTTTGGCCTAGGGGTCAACAGCATATGTCAAATATGACATATGCTTGGCAGTGATAGCACTTCAGGACGGGATTCCCCCTTAAGAAACCCGTGCTATACAGCGGTTTATTGATGACCCCCTCCGGCCTACGCATCGCAAGCGATGCTACGGCCACCTCCCCCTCGTATGCGCTTCGCGCACGATGGGGAGGGGCCTGAAGCCGCGGAAAGAGATTGCATGCGCACCGCCACCGTCGAACGCAAGACCCGCGAGACCGAGATCGCCGTCTCCCTGGACCTGGACGGGACGGGCGAGGCCGACATCGATACCGGCATCGGCTTTCTGGATCACATGCTGGAGAGCTTCGCCCGCCATTCCATGATCGATCTGAAAGTGCGGGCCACCGGCGATCTGCATGTGGACTATCACCACACCACCGAGGACACCGCGATCGTGATCGGGCAGGCGGTGAAACAGGCGCTGGGCGACTTTTCCGGCATCACCCGCTTTGGCTGGGCGCTGATCCCGATGGATGAGGCCCTGACCCGCGTGGCGCTGGACATGTCCAACCGGCCTTACCTGATCTGGAAGGTGACCATTCCCAAGCCCAAGCTGGGCGAGATGGACACCGAACTGTTCAAGGAATGGTTCCAGGCTTTCGCCCAGAATGCCGGCGTCTGTCTGCATATCGAGAATCTGTACGCCGACAACAGCCATCACATCGTCGAGACCTGCTTCAAGGGTCTGGCGCGCGCGCTCCGCATGGCCGTGACGCCGGATGAACGCCTGGATGGAGGCTCTCCCTCCAGCAAGGGCAGTCTCTAGGCGTTCATTTATTTAATTACTCGCATTCGCTCGCGGGGCGCCTGGAGGCGCTTCGCCTTCCTCCAAGGGCAGTCTCTGAACTAAACTGACGTCATGATCAGTTCTTCGACCGCGGCCGAGGTCGCGCGCGGGGTGAGCCGGCTTCTGCTGGAAGAAGGCTATTCACCCATCCTGGAATTCACCTTGCCCAACGGGCGGCGCCTGGACGTCGCGGCCATCGGACCGGGCGGTGAAATGCTGGGCGTGGAAATCAAGGTGGCGCTGGCTGACCTCAAGGGTGACGCAAAATGGCCGGAATATCTGGACTATTGCGACCTGTTCTATTTCGCCATCCCGCCGGATTTTCCGGAAGAGCATGTGCCGCACCAGACCGGACTGATCGTGGCGGACCGCTATGGCGGGGCCATCGTCAAGGAAGCCGAAGCCCAGAGCCTGCACGCCAGCCGGCGCAAGGCCGTCACCATTTCTTTTGCCCGCTGCGCCGCCGAGCGGCTGTCACGCCAGCTTGATGCCATCGCGGTAGCGCAGACACCGGGCCTGATCTTGCCGGAGGTGGAATGATCACGCGCGCCCAAGGTTGGAAGATAGCGCTCGCCATTCCGGGCACGGTGGAAGTCTTGTGGTTCCGGAAGCCGGCTGTCTTTCTGCATGACCAGTTCCTGACAAAGGTGCATGACAAGGAAGAAGCCATGACCTTGCGCGTCTCCTCCATGGAGATGCGCGACATGATGCTGGAAGCCGAGCCGGAGCTTTTCTACATCACCGACCACTACCGGAATTTCCCGTTCATCTTGGCGCGGCTGTCGGCGCTGACGCCTAAGATACTGAAAGAAATTCTGGTCGGACGTGCGGCGCAGCTGGCGGAGGGCAAGGACAAGGCGCGCCCGCGCAAAAAGCGGCTGAAGAAAGTCGCCGCCAAAAAGAAGCGCGCCCGGAAGGGCTAGCGCGGGCTGCGCTTGGCCAGGATCCGCTGAAGCGTACGGCGATGCATGTTCAGCCGCCGGGCGGTCTCGGACACATTGTGCCCGCACAATTCATAGACGCGCTGAATATGCTCCCAGCGCACCCGGTCGGCCGACATGGGATTTTCCGGCGGCTTGGGCTTGGAGCCGGGCGTCGCCATCAGCGCCGCCAGAATGTCGTCGGCGTCCGCCGGCTTGGGCAGATAGTCGATGGCGCCGTATTTCACCGCGGCAACGGCGGTGGCGATATTGCCGAAGCCGGTCAGCACCACCACCCGGCTTTCGGGGCGCGTCGTGTGCAGGGTTTCGACCACATCCAGGCCGTTGCCGTCGTCCAGTTTCAGGTCCACCACGGCATAGGCGGGCGGGGCTTCCTTGGCGCGGGCCTTGCCCTCGGCCACCGATTCCGCCTGGGCGACGGTGAAGCCGCGCGCTTCCATGGCGCGGGCCAGCCGCTCACGAAGGGGGCGGTCGTCCTCGACCAGCAACAAGGTCTTGTCTTCGGGGGTCATGTCGGGGGGCCTTTAGGTCACTTTTGCCGCAGCGTCAAACAAATTGCCGCAGCGCCGAATGGACCCGCGCCCGACGCCTTGCACTCTGTGACTTATGTCTCTGTTTGGGCCGGCGGCTGGGGCCCGTCGATCACCCCGCGGGCCCAGCGGATGGACACCATGGCGCCGCCGCCGGGCGGGTTTTCCGCCTGAACCAGGCCGCCGGTCTGTTCCAGCAGGATCTTGGCGATGAAAAAGCCCAGTCCCATGCCCTCATGTTCGTCCAGGGGTCCTTGCGGGCCGATATCGGTCTCGACCAGGGCGTGATGGCCGGGCCGCGAGGTGATGTAGGGCTCACCCAGGGCCTCGAAAATCTCCGGGGCAAAGCCGGGCCCATCATCGGCCACGGAAATGTCCAGGAACTGTTCGTCCCAGCGGGCGCTGACCGCGACCGTGGCATTGGCGAAGTCGGCGGCATTCTCGATGATATTGCCCAGCCCGTGCAGGAGTTCCGGGGCCCGCCAAACCTGCGGCACAGCGCTGTCCTTGGTCACCGCGACGCTGACCGTGATCGCGACATCTTCGCCCCGGTGATGAGCGGCGATGTCATCCAGAAAAGCGCCCAGCGGCAGGCGCGCCGTGGCGCCGACCAGCGCCTCTTCCGGATTGGCAAGCCGCGCGATAATGGCGCGGCAGCGTTCGGCCTGCTGGCGGAGCAGACGCACATCTTCCACTTCGCCGGAATTTTCCGGCAGCGCCCGCTCCAGTTCCCGCGCCACCACCGCGATGGTGCCGAGCGGCGTGCCCAGCTCATGCGCGGCGGCGGTGGCGAGCGCACCCAGCGCCGCCAGGCGATGCTCACGCGAGAGCGCCAGCTGGGTGGCGGCAAGGCCGGCCGACATGCGTGCCGATTCCGAGGCGATGCGCCAGGCATAGACCGAGGTAAAGCCGATGCCGATCACCAGCGCCGTCCAGATGCCGGCCTGGTAGAGCTGCGGCAGCACCAGGCTTTCATGGGCCGGCCAGGGCAAAGGCAAATGCACCACCGCGATCAGCGAGACCGAAGTAAAAGCGATCCCGGCCAGGATCAGAACATTGCCGAGATTGAGAGTGGTCGCGGCGATCACTACCGGCGCCACGAACATCAGGGCAAAGGGGTTGGTCATGCCACCGGTCAGGTACAGCAGCGCCGCCAGCTGCAGCACGTCGAAGGCCAGATAAAAAGTCGCCTCGCGATTGGTCAGCCGGTGCGTCGGCGGATAACGCAGGGCCAGAACGATATTAAGCGCCGCGCTGACCGCGATGGCGCAGGCGCAATACAGAATGGGCAGGCTGTAGCCCAGCGCGAAATAGACCAGAAACAGCGCGGCCGACTGGCCGGCCACCGCCATCCAGCGCAGGTTGGAGAGGGTGCGCAGCCGCACCCGGCCGCCGGCGCCGACGCCGGCTGCAAAACCTCGCGCTCTGTCCTTGCGCGCCAATGTCACTTTCCTTTTTGATAGGTTCAGGATTAGAGCATTGGCCATGTGGCGCAACAAGCAGGCCCTGATTCCCTATCTGCTGCTGGTCCTGGCCCTGGCGGGCGGGATTCTCTGGCACGAAAGCCGTCTGGTGCCGGGACTGGGCCGCACCGTCACCACCGGCATCGCACAGGTGGGCGGGCCGTTTCGCCTGATCGACCACACCGGCAAGACCGTCACCGAACAGGATTTCCACGGTCGCTACATGCTGATCTATTTCGGCTACAGCTTCTGTCCGGATGTCTGCCCCACCACTTTGGGCGTGATGGCGGAGGCGCTGCAGAAATTGGGCAGCGACAGCCGGCGCGTGGTTCCGATCTTCATCACCATCGATCCGGAACGCGACACACCCAAGGTGCTGGCCGATTACATGAAGGCGTTCGGACCGCAATTTGTCGGCCTGACCGGCAGCCCGGCCGCGATCAAGGATGTCGAGAAGGAATATCGCGTCTATGCCGTCAAGCGTCCACTCGACCCTTCCAAAGGAAGTGCAGGCGGCTATGGCATGGACCATTCCTCGGTCCTGTATCTGATGGGGCCGAATGGAAAGCTGGTCAGCTTCTATGATGAAGCCATATCGCCGGACGACTTGGCGAAGGATTTGCGGCAGAAAGTCTAGAGCGCGGTCGGCAGCGGCAAATTATTCTGCGCGCAGGCGGCAATCAGCGTGTTGTGCATCAAGCAGACAATCGTCATGGCGCCGACACCGCCCGGAACTGGCGTGATGGCGCCCGCCACGGCTTTTGCTGCCTCGTAATCTACATCGCCGACCAGCCTGGTCTTGCCCTCGCCCGCGCTGACGCGGTTGATGCCCACATCGATCACGGTGGCGCCGGGCTTGACCCAGTCCGCCTTGACGAATTCCGGCTTGCCAATGGCCGCCACCAGGATATCGGCACGGCGCGCCAGCCCCGGCAGGTCGCGCGAACGTGAGTGGGCCATGGTGACGGTAGCGTTGGCCGCCAGCAGCAATTGCGCCGCCGGCTTGCCGAACAAAAGCGAGCGGCCGATCACCAGCGCTTCCTTGCCCGAAATGTCGCCGACATATTCCTTGAGCAACAGCATCACGCCAGCTGGCGTGCAACTGACCAGATGGGCGCGCCCCGAAAGCAGCAGCCCCGCATTCTTGGGCGTCAGCGCATCGACATCCTTTGCCGGATCCAGAATGTCCAGCATGGGATTTTCATCCAGATGCCTGGGCAGCGGCAATTGCACCAGGATGCCGTGCACCGAGCGGTCCTGATTCAGCTCGCGCACCTTGGCGTGCAAGGTCTCCTGGGGGGTATCGGCGGGAAGCGCGACATGCACCGACTTGAAGCCCAGCGCCTCGGCGGTCTTGCCCTTGTTTTTGACATAGACCTCGCTGGCAGGATCGCTTCCCACCAGCACGGTGGCAAGACCCGGCACCAGGCCATGCCTGGATTTCAGCTCTGTGGCGTAAGCGGCAATCTTCTCGCGCAAACGCGCGGCCGATGCCTTGCCGTCGATAATGGTGCCAGTCACGTCAGTATCCGTAACGAACCGACATCCACCGGATCGTATATTTGAGGAACTCGATCAGGATCACGACAATGATCGGCGATAGGTCCAGGCCGCTGATCGCGGGGACCACCTTGCGGATCGGGCGGAACACCGGCTCGGTCAGGGCGATCAGGATGCGCAAGACCGTGCGCACAAAATTGTTGTGCTGGTTGATGACATTGAAGGCGGTGAGCCAGCTGACGATCACCGCGATGATCACGATCCATTCGTAAACATCGAGGATTTCGTAGAGCAGGTAGGCGATCGGGTTCATCATGGCTTTCTTTGTAAAGCCCGGAACTTCTTCGGAAAAGCCTTAAATCCAGGATTTTCGGTTCGGGAAATGGTGGAGCTGAGCGGAATCGAACCGCTGGCCTCCTCATTGCGAACGAGGCGCTCTCCCAACTGAGCTACAGCCCCAAACCGAGGGCGCAGGTTTTAGGGATGCCCGCATGGTGCGTCAAGCCGAGGCTGAAACCGGCTCATTTCCCGGTATACGTCACCCGCCAGACCACATCGGCGACATCGTCCGCGATCAACAGGCTGCCGTCCTTGGCGACCGCCAGCCCAGCCGGCCGGCCCCAAACCTTGGCCGGTTGCCCTGGATCGCCCATGCCGTTCCAGAAGCCGGTGACGAAGTTCTCATAGCCATTGTCGGGCTTGCCGTTGGGAAAGCGCACCCGCACCACCTTGTAGCCGGTGGGATTGCCGGCGTTCCACGAGCCATGCAGCGAGACAAAGGCATCGCCACGATACTCTGCGGGAAAGTTGGTGCCGGTATAGAAAACCAGGCCGAGCGGCGCCGAATGGGCATGGAACAACACGTCGGGGGTGATGCTGGAGGCGATCTTGCCGCCTGGATCTTTCGCGCCCCAGACAGGGTCGGGATTCTTGCCGATATAGGCATAAGGATAGCCGTAAAAGCCGCCCGGCTTGACGCTGGTCAGGTAATCGGGCGGCAGGTCATCGCCCAGCCCGTCCCGTTCGTTGGTGGTGACGTAAAGGGTGTTGGTGCCTGGATAGACGGCGATGCCCACGGGATTGCGTAACCCGCTGGCAAACTCGCTCATGCTGCCATCGGTGTTGATCTTGAAAACCTGTGCGCCCGGCTTGAAGTCGGAGATATTGTCCCGGCTACCCAGCGCCAGATACAGCGTGCCATCGGGCCCGAATGCGATATCACGCGTCACATGGGGACCCTTGGGACGCAGGTCCGCCACCTTCGTCGTGACTTTCTCTGCCGCGCCCGCGAAGGTCTGCCCATCCTTGTAGGCAAAGCGCCAGATGCCGCGCAGGTCGCCGACATAGAGATAGCCGTCATGGAACGCCAGGCCATGCGGATAGACAAAACCCGCCGAGGCCGGCAGGAAGTTGAAGCTCTTGTCGGCCTTGCCGTCGCCATTGGAGTCGCGCAGCAAGGTGATCTTGCCGCCGCTGTCGGTGGGTTCGGCCAGGAATACATCGCCATTGGGCGCCACCGCCATCCAGCGGGCATTGCTGAGATGATCGGCGAAGACGGAAACGGCAAATCCCTTGGGGACGTCCGGCAGGGTTCCGGCGGGACGGGAAACCTCGGTGGACTCATTGCCCGCCGCCGGTGTCACATAGGGCTTGACCAGGGTGGCGGGCGAGATCTGGAATTTCTGGCCCGGATGATCGGCCGCGCCTGCCGCCAGAAACACAGCCGATCCCGCCAGCAAAAGCCCGGCAAACGCCGGCAGAAGCGCGGAATGTCTGCTCATTTCTCCTCCCTCGAAGCCGGCCCGTTAAAATTCGGTTTACCAATCGGGCGCTTACTGGCTAGCGTCCCGATTCTGAAATTCGCACGATCTCTATATCGGGCGCCGGGCGAATTTCAGAATCGAAGGACGCTAGCAACATATTGATTCTAGTGCCGTTTGGTTTCGACGTTCGCCTCAGAGCCCGATATCGCTACTATCGCGAACTTCGAAACCACGGCACTAGCGCCATGGATATCCCAGCAATGCGCCGCTTTCCCGCTATTTTTGTTTTGGCCGCCCTTGCTGCGGGCTTGCCGGCGCATGCCGCGGAGGATGGCCCCAAAAAGCAGAAAGCGCCAGAGCACAAGACCACCCAGTCCAAGAGCTACATCCTCCTGGATCCCATCTACACCACGATCGTTTCGGACAACCGCGCGGCGGGCATGCTGATGATCGGCGCGGGCCTGGATGTGCCTGACGAGGCGTTGCGCGAGGAAGTCGACCGCTCGCTGCCGGTGCTGCGGGACGCCTATGTCCGCAACCTGATGACCTTCACCGCCAATGTCGTGCGCACCGACGAGCAGCCGGATGTTGGCCTGATCGCGGACCGGCTTCAGGCCGTGACCGACCGGGCCCTGAAAAAGAAAGGTGCCCGGATCCTACTGGCCCAGGTCGCCATCCGGGTCACAGCCAAGTAACGCCGCGCGTTGTCACGCGCGCACCAGGCTTAGGGTCAAACCTAAAAACCAGCCGGCTTGGCAAAAACTGGCCGTAAAGACTGGTTTCTGCAGCGATAACGATAATAGGCTGCTGCTCACATGGATTCTCTTCTCGCGCGCCTGTCCTGGCAGCGGCCCGTCAGCCTGTGGCTGGCGCCGGCTGTGGTGCTGGTGTTGGGCGTGGTCCTGATCCTGTTCGATCCAGCCCGGCTGGAATCGGCTCTCTCCAACCGGCAGTTCGATCTCTATCAGCGCCACGCTGCCCGCACCGCCGCCCCCATGGAGCCGGCGGTGCGTGTGCTGGAGCTGCCGTCCCTGGACGAAGACAGCCTGGTGTTGGCCACGCGAGCGCTCTCCGCGGCCGGTGCGCGCCTGGTGGTGTTGACCGGGCAGGTCCAGATGGGAGCTTCGCCCCAGTCACTTTCGGCGCGCCTGCCGCCGGGAAGCGACGTCGCCCGGGCCGCCCTGTCAAAACTGCCGGAACCGGGCCACGACCTGGCGCAGGCCATCGCGGAAACGCGCGCCGTGGTGCCTGTGATTTTGGGAACGGTTGGCCGCGCCCCGCTGATCAAGGCGCGCTTTGTCTATCACGGCACCCTCAATCCCTTTCGGGCGGCCCCGCGCATCGAGGGTACGGCGGCAAGCCCGGCACTGATGGAAAGCAACGCCGCCGGCTCGGGTGCGGTCAATCTGATCCCCGATCCCGATGGGATGGTCCGCCGGATGCCGCTGGCCTTCCGCTCGGGCGATGGCCTGGTGCCCGGCATGGCCGCCGAAGCCCGGCGGGTGGCGGCGGGAGATTCCGACATCACCGTCGCCAGCAATGAGCGCGATCTGTCGAGCTTTTTTTCTGGCCTGGGTATCGGCGCCCTGGAAACCTCCGCCGGCCCGGTGCCCACCGACAACAGCGGCGCGGTGCGCCTTTACTATGCCGCCAATGTGTCGGACCGGATGCTCAATCCCAATGCATTGGATGCCGTGCCGCTGAAGGACGCCATCGTGCTGGTGGGCGCACAAGGCCAGGTGGTGAAGACGCCGCTGGGGCCCGCCAGCCTTGCCCAGGTGATGGCGGAGGGGATCGAGAATCTGCTGAGCCGCCAGGTGCTGGTGCGGCCAGGCTGGTCGCAATCTCTGGAAGCGCTGCTACTGGTCGTCACCGGTATCGTGATGGTCGGCCTGCTGCAGCGGGGATTGATCTGGGGCGCGGCCGCGACGCTTTCCGGCGTGCTACTCTTGGGATCAGTCTCCTGGCTTGTCTTCATCAGCCGCCGCCTGCTTCTGGATGCGACCACGCCATCCCTGGTTCTGGCGCTGGCCTTTGCCGCCGCGCTGGGCGCGTGGCTGTTCGAATTGCGCATGACCTATACCGCCCTGCGCATGGCCTTCGCCGATTCCCTGCCCCGGGCCAGCATCAGCAAGCTGGCGCGCCGCCCGAGCCTGTTGAAGCTGGAAGGCGACACCCGCGCCGTAACCTATCTGGTCTGTGGCGTGCGTGGCCTTTCGGCGCTGGCTGCGTCCCGCCGAGACGATCCGGCCGGCTTCACCCGCCTGACGGAAAAACTGCTGACGCCGCTGATCGACCAGGCCCTGGCCCATGGCGGCACCATTGACCGGCTGACCGCTGATGGCTTTGCCGCCTTCTGGAACGCCCCGCTTGAGGACGCCGACCATGCCCTTCATGCCTGCGAGGCCGGCAGCGCCATGACCATGGCATGGACAAAGGTGACGGAAGAACTGGCGCAGCAGGATGGCGGCGCGCCGGCCATGGAGATCGGTATGGGCATCGCCACCGGCCCGGTGATCGCGGGCGGCTTCGGCGCCTCGGGGCGGATGGGCTACAGCGTTCATGGCGATCCCGTGACACTGACCCAGAGCCTGCAGGCGCTGTCGCATCTCTATGGTCCGGCGCTGATCGTGTCAGAGGAAACCAAGCGGCAGGCCGAACGCGGCTTTGCGTTTCTGGAAATCGACGCCGTCGCGGCCGGACCTACCCCGCCCGTGACGCTGTACGCCCTGATGGGAGGCCCGTCGACCAGGGCCTCACCGAAATTCCGGGCGTTGACGGTTTTCCACGATCACATCTTCCAGGCCATCCGCAAGAAGAACTGGTCCATGGCGCGGGAGCTGATCGCCCAATGCCGGCGTCTGTCGGGTGTCAGCCAGAAGCTCTATGACCTGCATCTGGCGCGCATTGCCTATTATGAGAAGCATCCACCTGGCCCGGAATGGGACGGCGCCTTTCGGCCTATCCTGGAGTAGCATCGGTCGGATATTGATGGCGGCTCTTCCGCCGGGGCATTTGAAATCGTCATGAAAGCGCGTCTGGCATTCCTGATTTTGCTGCTGCCGCTGGCGGCCTGCGCCGGCAAAACCGCGCTGCCGGAGGATTGCGCCGCCAATGTCATGTGCGCGGCACGCAGCGCCGAGCCCGAACAGCTGTCACCCGGAGTGGCGGAGCGGAATGGCGATCAGCTGGTGCTATTTCCCACCAAAGGACAGAAGGTCACCTTCACGGACCATCTGAAAGCCTGTGACGATGGCGTGGTGGAAACCTGCATCGGCTTTGCGCTGATGGACAAGTCCGATCGCGCGAATGCCTTTATCGTGCAGCAATTCTATTATGAAGGCAGCGTTTTCCTGCTGATCGACAGCCAGAGCGGGCGCAGCACCACCCTGCACGGCATGCCGGAATTCTCGCCCGATGGCAGCCGGTTCCTGGTGGCGCCGTTCGACGAAGAGAGCGACGTCGGCGTCAACAATCTGGAAATCTGGCGCCGTGAAGGCGATGGCGCCGTGCTGGAATGGGCGCACACATTCGCGCAGGCCCATGCGGAAGACCCGAACCTCAAAGTGCCTTACAAAACCCAGGTCATTGGGTGGAGTTACAATCGCATCAGCCTGGCGCTGGAGGAACCGGGATCGGACCGGCGCTGGCGCGGCAGCATCACCCGGGATGAAACCGGCTGGCATCTGTCGGCGGTTTCACCCCGCTAACCTGGAACAGTCGCCAATCCATAATGCGCGGCCGGAGCACCGGTCAGCGCCGCCCACATCTGGTCGCCCCACGAGAAGTGCCACCATTCATCGGGATGGCCGGCAAAGCCTTCTTCCGCCATCAACCAATGCAGCAGCCGGCGATTGGCTTGGGCCTCCTGATCGGAGAAAGAAAAATTTTCGGCCGCGAGATGTTCGAAGCGGTCGCGATGCGCCAGCGCCGTGACATCATCGAACAACGAACCCATCCAGAGCTGTTCGCCGCCATTCCAGCGCCCACCCTTCCAACGCAAAGTCAGGTCTATCGCCGCCGCGGTGGCGTGGGGCGCGGGCGAGTCCGCACTGTCGGAGGGCGCGGCCCAATAGCGCTCCACTTCCTCGATCAGTGCCGCGCCGGTGAGGGATGGATCGCGGCGCTGAAGCGTGCGTGGCATCCAGACATCGTGGAAATAGGCCTGAACCTCGCGCGGCCGCCAGGCGTCGAACAGAAACAGTTCCAGCCCCGCTTCCCCGGCGCGCGCATTCACCCGCGCCAGTTTGCCGGCGACGCTCCGGCGCAGCCAGAGCCGGTCGGTCGCTCCCTCAACCTTCTGCCAGTAGGGCGGATTGCGGTCGCTGGCATAGAAATTCTCGCCCGCCAGACCCGCGTCGCGCGCTTCCACCACCTCTTCGGCAAAGAGGCGATTGTCGCGGGCGATGGCAATGCGCTGGCGAAAACCCTTGCGGGCCGCGCGCGCCGGGCCCTGATCGCCGACCGGCCGGTCGCGCAGGGTTTGTAGGACGCCGAATGCAGACATTGGGTTAGACTAGGGTAATGGCCGCTTCATCCCAAAGCGTTTATCGCGATGCCCGCCGCGCCTTCATCGCCGCCTGTGAGGCGGCGCATGTCGATCCGATCGCACGACTGCATCCGACGCGTGGCCCGGATGGCAAGCCGTTGTTCATGGACTGCGCCGCGCTGGGGCCCCGGCTAGCAACACGCGCGGTGCTGGCGATCGCCAGCGATGCCGGCGGTTCAGCGATCATGGCGCGGGCGCTGAAGGAGCCGGCGCCGCTGCCCGAAGATACACGACTGGTCCTGGTACATGCGCCGGATCCGGCCGCCTTTGCAGGTGTCCCGGCCGATCCCGCCTGGCCGGCGACCATGCTGCAAGCCGTGGCCACGGAAGATTTGTCGAAGGTCAAGGTGCTGGGCGTATTGCCACTGAGAGCGGGCAGCCTTCCTGCATTGCCGCCGTTTCCCCAAACCAAGGTCATTCTGCTGCCGCCCGCCACCGATAGCGCAGGCGTCGCGGCGGCGCTGGCCGTTATTGGGGGAAATTAATCGTTGCAGGGCTCATCAGGCGGGCGGAGGATTGCGGCTGCAAATTATTGAGAGGGTTTCATGCGTAATCATTTTCTGTTTGCTGCTGTTTGCGCCCTGGCTGTTGCCGCCCTTCCCGCGCGCGCTGCCGATACCGCGCAGCAAAGCGCGATGAAGAGCTGCGCCGCGACCTGGAAGACCATGTCCGCTGCCGACAAGGGCAAGACCAAATATACCGACTACATGGCCACCTGCATGAAGGCGCCCAGCAAGCCGGCCGCCGCAGCCGCGGCGCCCACGCCGGCCGCTGCAATGACGGCCAAGCCCGCTGCCAGTTCCAGCGGCAGTATGATGATGGCGGCGCCCGCCGGCGGCGGCCAGGCCAAGTGCAAGGACGGTAAAACCGTCACCTACAAGAACCGCCAAGGGACGTGCTCGGGCCATGGCGGCGTCGCCACCTGGCTGTAATTTGCTGGAATCCGGGCCCGCTTTGCATAGCGGGCCCGTTTTCTTTATAGCCACGGAGATCGCGCGCACCCGTAGCTCAGCTGGATAGAGTGCTGCCCTCCGAAGGCAGAGGTCATAGGTTCGAATCCTATCGGGTGCGCCATTCTTCGCTGCGCGAATAATGGCGCAGGCAAGCCCGCCGCGCGTCAGCGACTTAAGGCGGACGCGCCCGGCGATCTGTTCCGGTCCCTTAGAAAAACTGAGCGCCGTTCCGGGCGGCCCATCAGCCGCACGGAAGGGCGCCATACCACGATCTCCCTGCCACGCACCGGCGACTTAGGGCGGGCGCAGCCAGCGCATTGCCTGCCGCGTCTCCCCGCCCCACACTCCCGGCATGCTTCAGCCGATACTTCCGGTCATTTTTGCTCTGCTTGCGGTGACGGCCTTTGCCGCGCTGGGGGCGCGGCGCACTCACATTCCCACCTCGATCTTCCTGGTTCTGGTAGGCTTGGCGATCGGCTTTGTGCCCGGTATCCCGCGGATCGCACTGCGCCCCGACCTGGTCCTGAGCTTGTTGCTGCCGCCGCTGCTTTACCGAGCCGGCGTCAACATGAGCTGGCGGGGATTCAAAGCCAACCTGCGCCCCATCCTGCTGCTGGCGGTGGGCCTGGTGATCTTCACCACCGTCGCGGTGGCGGAGACGGCGCATAACCTGTTCGGGCTGCCGCTGGCCGTCAGCTTTGTGCTGGGCGCCATCGTCTCACCACCGGATGCAGTGGCGCCCATGGCCATTGCCCGGCGCTTCGCGCTGCCAAACCGCGTCCTCACCATCCTGGAAGGCGAAGGGCTGGTGAACGATGCCACCGCTCTGATCCTGTTCAGCTTCGCGGTGGCAGCGGTGACCGAGGGGCTGCATTTCTCCGTCGCCACTGCGACCGGAGAGTTCCTTTTGATCGTGGCGGGCGAAATCGCCTGGGGCCTGCTGATGGGCTGGGGCGGCCTTTTCCTGCGGCGCTGGGCTGCCGATCCGCGGGTCGAGATGGTGTTCTCGCTGCTGACACCCTTCGCGGCTTTCTGGGTGCCCGAGGCTATGGGCGGATCGGGCGTTCTGGCGACCGTCACCTGCGGGCTGTTCGTCAGTTGGAACGGTCCGCGCTTCATCTCGCCGGCGACGCGCCTGCAGGGATTCTTCGTCTGGGATCTGGTGGTCTATCTGGTGGAAAGCGTGGTCTTCCTGCTGACCGGGCTTCAGGCCCGTGTGGTGGCCGACACGCTGGACCTGTCGCAATGGGGATATCTGGGGCTGGCCTCCCTGACCGTCTGCGCCGTGCTGATCGCGGTGCGCTTTGTCTGGGTCTATGTCGCCACCTATCTGCCACGCTTGGCTGTGCCAGCCCTGGCGCGAAGAGATCCCGCCCCCAGCTGGCAAAGCATCTTCGTGGTCGCCTTTACCGGCATCCGGGGCGTGGTGTCGCTGGCGGCGGCCCTGTCCATCCCCATCATGGCGGACGGTGTGCCCTTTCCGGCGCGCGGGCTGCTGCTGCTGGTCACGTTTGCGGTCATCCTGGTTACCCTGGTGGGCCAAGGCTTTGCCCTGCCCTGGGTGATCGGAAAGCTTGGCATTTCCGAATATGGCCGGCAGGAAGCGGATACCGAAAAGCGGCGCGAGATTTCTGCCCGCCTTGCTGCCATCGATGCGGCCCTGGCGCGTCTGGACGGGCTGGAAGCGGCGGCTTCGGCGCCCGAGACGGTGGCCGCCTTGAGGCGGCGCAATCAGGACCGCCGGGCCTATTTCGTGGCCGCATGCCAGGACCTTGTAAGGGGCGACGTCTCCAGCGCCAGCGCCGCCTTGCAGCTTCAGTTCGTGGGCGCGGAGCGCGCCTCCATCGCCGATCTCTATTATCGTGGCGAGATCGGTGACGAAGCCCGCCGGCGCATCGAGCGGGAGCTGGACCTGGAAGATTCCCGCATCCGCCATAGCGCGGAAAGTGGCGCAGCTCGCGCACTTTGAGGAAGTTCGAAGGCCGCATTTCGCGGCCCGACCGGCAGCTTCCGACAGCCCCCTTCCCCCTTTGCGGCGAAGCCGCTGGAAGGGGGAAGGTGTCACAGCGAAGTGTCGGCGGAGCCGACCTGAGCTGTGACGGATGGGGGTAAATTAAATCGACCTTTTCCAGACCAGCATCTTGCTGGTGAGGACCTGCACCGGCTCGCCATTCTGATTCCTGGTCACGCTTTTAACCGTGATCATGCCGCGCTCCGGCCGGGAGCGGGACGGGACCACCGCCAGCACTTCGCTCTCCACTTGGAGCACATCCCCCGGGCGCACGGCCCTGGGCCATTCGATTTCGCCACCGGCCCCAATCAGCCCACCGGCAATGGGCATGCCGCTTCTGACCAGCAGCGACATGGTGATGCCCGCGGTGTGCCAACCGCTGGCAGCCAGGCCGCGGAAAAAGCTGGCCTTGGCCGCCACTTCGTCGGTGTGGAAGGGCTGGGGGTCAAAGCTCGCGGCGAAGGTCTTGATCTCGTCCGCCGTCACGGCACGGGTGTCACTGATGAAGCGCTGCCCCACCGCGAAATCTTCCAGAAACAGTTCAGTCATGGCGTCCTTATATCCGGCCAGGCGCGGCTGCGCCTCCCCCCTCATGATCGGAGTGGTTGCTGCCCGATCCATCTCGGGACCGGCCCACCACCGAGACGCTTGACGATGTGCTGAAGCAAGGATGTGATGCGCCGGCGACTGTCACGAAACAAAATGCATCAGGAACGAAGCAGACGCTCGCGCATTGGCGCGAAGACGCGTAAGATTTTTTCTTCATACCAAAAAACCATGGAGTGAATGACATGGCAGCAAGGAAGAAAAAGAAGGCAAAGAAGGCGGCCAAGCCCAAGAAGGGGAAGAAGAAGGCCGCTCCCAAGAAAGCGAAGAAGAGCGCGAAGAAAAGCGCAAAGAGGGCGCCTGCAAAGAAGGCGAAAAGACCCGCCAGAAAGAAGGCTGCAGCCCGGAAGGCCAAACCGGCCGCCGCCGCGGCTCCGGCAGCCGCCCCGAGCGATCTGCCTATGGTCCCGCCAGGTCTCTGATCAACGTCCCGAAAAAGAACGCCGCGACTTTCCAAGCCGCGGCGTTTTTTTCATCGAAAACCCCCGGAGTAAA
>Ga0207705_10001385_pt1 | contig 19346 bp, 16 predicted proteins | sample KBSC13metaG_FD_184314 | JGI IMG/M metagenome (GOLD analysis project Ga0207705, IMG submission 184314) | Corn rhizosphere microbial communities from Kellogg Biological Station, Michigan, USA - KBS C1-3 metaG (SPAdes) (version 2) | ecosystem: Host-associated > Plants > Roots > Rhizosphere > Soil ... | reverse complement strand
GTTCTGCGAATACGCGGCCACGCTGCCGCCGAGCCTGAAGCTGCGCGGCGGCGAAGGCAAGTACATTCTGAAAAAGGCGCTGGAACCGCACCTGCCGCACGACATCATGTACCGTTCCAAGAAGGGTTTTTCGATTCCGCTGGCGGCCTGGCTGCGCGGCCCGCTGCGCGAGGCCGTGAAAGAAGCCGTGCTGGGCAAGCGACTGGAGGAGACGGGCATCTTCAACCGCCGCTACCTGGAACAGCTGGTATCGCAGCACCACGCGGGGAGCGCGGACCACAGCGTGGCCCTGTGGTCGCTGATGATGTTCGACGCGTTCCTGCGCGTGAGCGCGGGCGCCTAGACGAGGACTTCCAGCGCCGCCGGGTGCCCGAGGAAGGCGCCCGGGCTGGCGGACGGGCCGTAGGCGCCGGACTGGAACACGACGATCAGGTCGCCGACCTGCGCATGCGCCAGCTCCATCCTGTCGGCCAGGATGTCGAGCGGGGTGCACAGCGGCCCCGTCACGCTGGCCGGACCGCTGTCGACCGGCGCCACGCGGTTGCCCACGGCGACCGGATAATTCTTGCGGATGACCTGGCCCAGGTTGCCGGAAGCGGCCAGGTGATGGTGCATGCCGCCATCCGTCACGAGGAAGACTTCTCCGCGCGAGACCTTGCGGTCGACCACGCGCGTCACATAGATGCCGCATTCGCCGACGAGGTAGCGGCCCAGCTCCAGCGCCAGCTTCGCCTGCGGCAGCGCCGACCCCAAGCGATCCAGCTCGCCCGCCAGGCGCGCGGCGATCGGCGCCACGTCGAGGCGTTCCTCGCCGGGGAAATACGGGATGCCGAAGCCGCCGCCGATATTCACCTGGCGGACCGGCACGGGTGCCGCATCGGCCAGGCGCAGTGCGAGTTCGATGCTGCGCGCCTGGGCATCGACGATGGCGTCGACACGCAGGCTTTGCGAGCCGGCGAAGATGTGGAAACCCTGGAAGTCGACGGAGAGGTCCGCCGCCGCGCGCAGCAGGCGCGGGACCTCCTCGGCATCGATGCCGAACGGCTTGGCGCCGCCGCCCATCTTCATGCCCGATGATTTCAGTTCGAAGTCCGGATTCACGCGCAGCGCGATGCGCGGCGCGATGCCGAGTTCGTCGCCAATGCGCGCCAGCGCGTGCAGCTCACGCTCCGACTCCACGTTCACGCACACGCCGGCGGCCACGGCCTGCGCCAGCTCCCCCTCCTGCTTGGCCGGACCGGCGAAGCTGATGCGCTGCGGTGCCATGCCGGCGTCCAGCGCGGTTTTCAGTTCTCCGCCGGACGCGACGTCCAGGCCATCGACGAGGCCGGCCATGTGCTGCACGAGCGCCGGCATCGGATTGGCCTTGATCGAATAATGCAGCAGCACGCCTTGCGGCAGCTGTGCGCGCAGGTCGCGCACGCGCTGCGTGCACAGTGCGCGGTCGACCGCGAAGAACGGGGTGCGGCCCACGCGCTGCGCGAGCCGGGTCAGCGGAATGCCGCCGACCTGCAGGACGTCGTCGACGACGGGAAAGTGGATCTGCGGCGCGTGGCGTGGTTTATTGGTCATGCTTCGTTCGTTTGCAGGGTTTGCCGCAGCAGGTTGCGGTCGATCTTGCCGTTCGGGTTGCGCGGCAGCGGGCCGGGACGCAGGTCGACACGGGCCGGGACCATGTAGGCAGGCAGGTGGCGTTTGCATTCCGCCAGCAGCGCAGCCACGTCAACAACACCTTCTTCCGCCGGCACGGCGATCACGGCGATCGCCTGGCCCAGTTGGGGATGGTCGATGCCGAAGGCGGCCACCTCGGCGACGAGACCGGTCGCGTGCAGTACCGATTCGATCTCGGTCGGGCTGATGCGGTAGCCGGACACCTTGATCATGTCGTCGCTGCGGCCGATGAAGTACAGATAGCCTTCGGCGTCGCGGCGCACCGTGTCACCCGACCACACCGCCAGTTCCGGCACGGGCAGGCCTGCATCCTGGCCGGGCGCGGGACGGAAACGCTGCGCCGTGCGCGCCGGATCGTTCCAGTAGCCGAGGGCCACGAGCGCGCCGCGGTGCACGAGTTCTCCCGGTTCGTCGGCGTCGCACAGGGTGCCGTCCGGGCGCACGACGAGGATCTCGGCGTTCGGGATCGCGCGGCCGATCGAATCCGGGCGGCGCGCGACTTCCGACGGCGGCAAATACGTCGAGCGGAACGCCTCGGTCAGGCCGTACATCAGGAAGATCTGCGTGTCCGGCAATGCCTCGCGCAGCGCCTGCACCGTCGGCACCGGCATGGCGCCGCCGGAATTGGTGATGAAGCGCAGCGTGCAACCGGCCGGCCAGGCGAGGCGTGCCAGCGCGATCCACAGCGGCGGCACGGCGGCCAGGCCCGTGATGCGCTCGCGCGCGACCATCGCCACGATGTCCTTCGGGAACAGGTGGTTCATCAGTACGACGCTGGCGCCGCGCAGGAAGGCCGTCGTCAGCTGCGACAGCCCGTAATCGAAGCTCAGGGGCAGCACGGCGAGCAGGCGGTCGTCGGCGCGCAGGTCCAGGTAGCTGGCGACGCTCTGCGCACCCGCCACCATGTTCCGGTGCGACAGCACGACGCCTTTCGGCTGGCCCGTGCTGCCCGACGTGTACAGGATTGCGGCGACGTCCGTGTCGATGCGGCGGTGCGGCGTGTAATCCGCGGTCTCCTCCCCGGGCCAGGCCAGCACGGGCAGTGTGGCAACCGGTATATGGTCGCCTTCCGCCAGCAGCACGGCGCGCAGGTCGGGACAGCGCTCCAGCACGGGCGCCAGTTGCGCCAGGCGTTCGGCCGTCGTGGCCAGCAGCCGCACGTTGCAGTCGGCGAGGATGTAGGCGACCTGCTCCGGCTTGAGCAGCGGGTTGACGGGCACGAAGACGCAGCCGGCGGCGGCGGCGCCGAACATGGCCACCACGTTCTCGATGCGCTTTTCCATGTACACCGCAACGCGCGCGCCGGGCTCGAGGCCGGTCTGCAGCAGCAGCGCGGCGGCGGCGCGCACCTGCGCAGCCAGTTGCGCATAGCTGCAGCGCCTGTCGCCGTACGCCAGGGCTTCGGCGGCGGACGTGCGCGCCGCACTCTCGAACAGGGAATCGTGGATCAAATGGTTCATCAATGCCATGGGGTCTGCCGGCAGGCGTGATCGGGCAAACGCCAATCTTACCAGTTCGTTGCGTCAAGTCGTAGAAGAAGCAATCGGGTTGATCGAACACGGTCGCAGGACAGGCGCGGGCATCTATCGGGGCCTGACTGGCGTCAAGACGTGGCACAAAGTACCAGAAAACAACAAGTGTTCCACTTCTCCCAGTAGGAATAGACTTACATAGAACCGGCTGTTAGTATTTTCTGTAGACAAACAAATAATAGCTCCGCGTTAGGTTCCGGCGGATACCCATTTTCTACGACATGCCATCTCCACAGATCCTTCTGTTCCAGACCACCGATCCCGCCAGCTTCAAGAAGCGGCTGCTGCGTTTCCGCGCGGCTTTCCTGCGTCTCGGGCCAGATTACCGGTTTGCCGCCGTTTCCTTCATTCCGGGGACGAAAACCGAGGTTCGCAAGCTTGTCCTGGACGGTGTGCAAGTGGATCACTACGTGTTCAGCCAGGACGCCGTCGATACGCTGGGCTACCCGAACAAAGGCGCAACGCGGCCATTCAAGCTCATTCCCGGCAACTGCGACCTGATTGCGCTGTTGTTTCGAAAGGCTGAGCCACATTTCGAGCAATACTGGTTCGTCGAAGACGACGTCGAATATTCGGGCGATGTCCATCGACTGTTCAGCAGCCTGACCGGGCGGGATGGCGATCTGCTTGCAACCCATCTGGCCCATGGTCATGACGGTTGGGCCTATTCGTCGATGCTGCGTTCCCCCGATGGGAAGACCAGGCCGGCCGATACGTGGCTGGTATTCCTGACGTTCTTCCGGATCAGCGGTACCGCGCTGGACACGATCGACCGCTATTACCGCGACGGCTGGTCCGGGCACAGTGAAAACATGTGGGCAACCATCCTGAAGCACGCCGGGATGCGGGTGGTCGACATTGGCGGCAACGGCACGTACGTGGCCGATGAAGACCGTAACAAGCACTATTACGGGTTGCCGAACAACGGTTTTACGAAGAACGGCAGCTTCGGCACCATGGATATCCGGCTATTCGCCGGCCGTCGCAAGAACGTCCTGTGGCATCCGGTCAAGCCACCCAAGGTATGGGCGCGTCAAAACGGTAAGCGTCTGGTGTCCATCGCCAAGTGGCATATGAGCAAGCTGGGACTGCGCGTTCAGCCGTAGCCACATCCGCCCGAAGAATTCGGCGTGGACGTCATTCATATCAGCAACGTGCGGTGATCGATTCGCCAGATCGAGCAACGAATATTTACCTCTGCCAGGCATAAATACATGAATCCGCATAAAGTCCCTTCATTCGTCAATTCTCGCCAGGTATCCCTGCTCCTGCTTTTCATTTTTTACTGGATGGTTGCAACGTCAAGCCTGTCCGGCTTCGTGGGCAAATGGGCCCTGCGCGACTCCGAGGCAACGTACGGCATCGAGCAAATTCTCGACAACACCGCCATCAGGCCGTTTGCTTACCGCATACTGGTTCCAGCTGCCTCTGGAATCGCGGAGCGCATCGTGCCGGACAAAATAAAAGCCTACGCGGTGGACAAGCTGGGGCCGTACCGGACATTTTCCCGGGCCACGTCATCGATCAAGGAAAAATATGCCTTTCGCTATGTCGTCATCATCTACGCGTGTCTCGGGTTCTGCCTGGGCAGTTTATTTGTATTGCGCAGCGTCCTGCTCAATCTTGGCCTGGGCACCCAGACCGCAACATTCATACCCGCCGCATTCATCATCGCATTCCCTTTTATCCAGACCATTGGCGGCTACTTTTATGATTATGTTGAACTGTTTTTTCTTGCCGCAGCCATGCTCCTGGCAGTGCGCAACAAATGGCTCGCCCTTCTCGCACTCACGATTCCTGCAACACTGAACAAGGAAGCCTTCTTCTTTTTCCTGCCGACGCTTTATCCCATCTTGCGCAGCAATTCCTCGCGGAATTTTTCGCTATCGATCCTGGCAGCAGCCATCGGCATCTCTGGCGTCGTGAATCTTATTGTCAAGTGGCAGTATCTGGGTGCAGGCGGCGATGCCGCGCATTTCCAACTGATTGATAATTTGCAGAAGTACCTGTCGCCGAAGCTTTATGGACAGCTGGAGGTCACCTACGGCTTTGTCGGACCGAGCGGTGCTTTCATCGGCACGATTTTTACCATCGTCGCCATTGTCCTGCGCGGCTGGAAATCCTGCCCACCGGCCATTCGATCACATATTCTCATAGCCGCATCGATTAATTTCCCGTTGTTTATGTTCTTTTGCGCGGCAGGCGAGATGCGCAATTTGAGTCTCCTGTTTATCGGTTTTATCGCCATGATCGCTTATACGGTCGAGAAACCGAACGTGGCCAGCCGCGCTCCCTCCAGGACGAGGTTGCCGCAACACGCGGCCATCGAGAAGACACCCCTATAGGATTCAGCATGTTAGCCACCCTCACCTCTACCGACGCTACCGTTGGCACGAACGACCTGCCGCTAGTCGTCGATCTCGACGGCACATTGACACCGACCGACACCCTTGCCGAGTCGGTCGTGCGCCTCACGAAGGAAAATCCATGGAGTTCGTTGGCGGTCCCCTTCTGGTTATTGCAAGGGCGCGCGGTTCTCAAGGCGCGCATTGCGGAGCGTACGCAACTACCAGTCGCGACGTTGCCGCTACGACAAGATCTCGTCGACTACCTGCGTAACGAAAAAGCCCGCGGCCGCAAGCTGATGCTGGCAACCGCTGCGCATCGCAGCATTGCAGAGCCATTTGCAGACCGACTCGACGTATTCGACACCGTCCTGGCATCGGACGAAAATACGAACCTCAAGGGAAGGACGAAGCTGGCCGCAATCCAACAACATTACCCACAGGGTTTTGTATACGCGGGAGACAGTAAAGCCGACCTGCCGATCTGGTCTCATGCGAATCGTGCCATTCTGGTCGGGACCTCTCGCAAGGTCACCGACGAAGTACGCGGCAAAACCGTGATCGAGCGGGAATTCGTTAGTGAAGGTCCCCAGTGGAAAGTTTGGACACGCGCCTTGCGCGTTCATCAGTGGGCCAAGAACCTGCTGTTGTTTGTACCTTTGCTCACCGGGTTCGGCTTTTTTGAACCGGAACGCCTGTTGGCTGTCCTGCTGGCCTTCATCGCCTTTTCTTTGGCGGCATCGGCAACTTATCTGGTCAATGATCTTTGGGACATCGACAGCGACCGCGTTCATTTACGCAAGCGTCATCGCCCGTTCGCCAGCGGAAAAATCGGCATCGGACAGGGCGTCGGCGTCGCCGGCCTGCTCTTGTGTACTTCGTTAGCCCTGGCGAGTGCGGTATCGCTTCAATTCGCCGGCATGCTTGTGCTTTACCTGGTGATGACCAGCGCGTATAGCTGGACACTGAAACGCTATGTGCTGATCGATGTCGTCATGCTGTCGGTACTTTATACGTTGCGTATCCTGGCGGGCTCGGTGGCAGCCCATATGGCGACAACTTCCTGGCTGCTGGCGTTTTCCATATTTGTCTTCATCAGCCTCGCACTCGTCAAGCGCTGCTCGGAATTGGTATCGCTGCAACAGTGCGGCAAACAGGAAGCACATGGACGCGATTACCAGGTATCGGACCTGGCGGTACTGTGGCCGCTGGGTTGCGCTGCGTCGATGGCATCGATCGTCGTATTTGGCCTGTACATTTCCGTGCCGGAAACGCGCATGCTGTATGCCCGCGACGAGCTGCTGTGGATAGCGGCACTTGGCCTGGTCTATTGGCAAGCCCGGCTCTGGATAAAGACCAGCCGTGGTGAAATGCACGATGATCCGCTCGTGTTTGCCATACGTGACGCTGGAAGCCGCGTTACCGTCATGGCCATCCTCGCGCTGATTCTCGTCTCACGTTTCATTAAATTCTGAACGAGAGCCCGAAACCTGACTGCGTGTTATATTTAATGCATGCAGTCAACGTCCATGTCCCCTTCCACCCGCCGCGCCATCCCTCCCGTGTCCGTGCTGTCGCTCGCCGCATTCACGGGCGGGCGCCGCGCCGCGCTGCCGTCGCTGCTGGACAGCGCGGACGTGCGCCTCGTCACAAGCGGCCGCGTCGCCATCGGGCTCGCGCTGCGCGCGCTCGGCGTGGGGCGCGGTGACGTCGTGCTGGTGCCGGCCTACCACAGTCCGTCGATGGTCCCGCCCGCGCACTGGTGCGGTGCCGACGTCGCGTTCTACCGGGTGCATCCGGATACGGCGCCCGACCTGGCCGACATCGAGACGAAGCTCGCCGGCGGCAAGGTCAAGGCGATCCTCGCGACGCACTTTTTCGGCATCCCGCATGACCTGGCGCCGCTGCGCGCGCTGTGCGACCGCCACGGCATCGGCCTCGTCGAGGATTGCGCCCACTGCTTCTTCGGCACGCGCGACGGCGTCGCGGTCGGCAGCACGGGCGATTATGCGATCGGCAGCACCATGAAATTCTTCCCCATCTACGAAGGTGGCTGCCTCGCGTCGCGCCGGCACAGGCTCGACGTGACCCTGCACGGCGCCGGCGCCGGCTTTGAACTGAAAGCCGCGCTGAATGCGCTCGAAGCCGCGTTCTCCTATGGCCGCCTGCCCGCGCTGCGGGCGCTGCTCGTGCTGCCGCTGCGCCTGAAGGACACGCTGTGGAAGGCGTTCAAACAGCGGGGTGCACGCGACACCGGCACCGGCACGGCACAAGCGCCGGCAGCGCCCGCGCTGGCGCCGTCATCGTCGGACAGCGGCTTCGATTTCGATCCGGGCTGGGCCGACAAGCGCTCGTCCTGGTTCTCGCGCACGGTGTTGCGCACCGTGTCCCCCGCGCGCATCGTCGCGCGGCGGCGGCGCAACTACGTCGAACTGCAGCGCGCGCTGGACGGCGCGCCAGGCTGCCGGCCACTGTTCCCGCGCCTGCCCGACGGCGCCTGTCCGTGGATGTTCCCGCTGCTGATCGACCGGCCGCAGGCCGTGGCCGACGCCCTGCAGCGCGCCGGCGTGCCGATGACGCGCTTCGGCGCGATGCTGTGGCCGGGCGTCGACGCGAGCGTATGCCCCAACAGCGCGGACCTGGGCCGGCACCTGATCGCCTTCCCCTGCCACCAGGCCCTCGACGACGGCGAACGGGCCTGGCTGCACGCGCAGGTGCGGCAGGCACTCGAAGCCTGCGCGGCGGTGCCGGCATGAACTGGACCGTCGTCCCTGCGCACGAGTTCGCGCACCACGCCCATCGCTGGCAACGCCTGCATGCGGCAAGTCCGGCTTCTCCGCTGCTGGCGGTCGATTTCGTGCGGGCGCTGCTCGACGTATTCGGCACGGGCCGCGAGTTGCTGGCCTGGCACGGTCAAAAGGATGACGATGGCGACACGGACGTGATGACGATCGTGGCACCCGGCCGCGCCGGCGTCTGGAACACGTTCCAGCCGGCCCAGGCGCCCGTCGGGCTGTGGCTGCAACGCGATACCCGCCCCGCCGACGCCTGGTTGCCCGGCCTGCTGCGCGCCCTGCCCGGCCCGGCGTTGATGGTCGGCCTCACGCAATGCGACCCTGTGCTGATGGCGCGTCCTGCCCTGGACACCGCGAGCGGCGCGCGCAGCTTCGACTACATCCGCACGGCGCGCGTCACCCTGCAGGGCAGCTTCGACGACTACTGGAATGCGCGCGGCAAGAACCTGCGCAACAACCTCAAGAAGCAGCGCAACCGCCTGCGCCAGGACGGCATCGCCACGCGCCTGGAAGTCGTGCGCGCGTCCGAAGACATGGCCGGCGCCGTGGCCGACTACGGCCGGCTGGAGACGGGCGGCTGGAAGGCGACCGAAGGCACCGCCGTGGCCGCGGACAACGACCAGGGCCGCTTCTACCGCATCATGCTCGAAGCGTGCGCGCGCCGCGGCGCGGCCAGCGTCTACCGGTACTGGTTCGACAGCCCGGATGGCCCGCAGTTGGCCGCGATGGATCTGTGCGTCGAAGGCGGCGGCTGCATCGTGATCCTCAAGACGGCGTACGACGAGGCGCTCGGACCGCAACTGTCGCCTGCGCTGCTGATGCGCGAGGATGCCACGCGCGGCCTGTTCGACGAAGGGCGCTTCGAGCGCATCGAATTCTACGGACGGGTGATGGAATGGCACACCCGCTGGACCGACGAGATCCGCACGATGTACCACCTGAACGGCTACCGCTGGCCTGTGCTGGGCCGCCTGCATGCGCTGGCCGCGCGCCGCAGCGGGAGCGATGCGGACGTCAGCGCTGCGCCGCCAGCGCCTGCCGCAGCTGCGACAGGCTCATGAACTCGCCGCCGACACTGTCCCGGAACCACGCGCAGTAATCGTGCACCGTCTTGATGAGGCGTTCGAGGTCCGCCTCGCAGCGCACGTATGGCGTGTGGCCCGGCGTCATCGACGGGCTGTGATAAGTGAGCGAAAAGACCTGGCAACCGCCGGCCAGCAGTGCGTCCGTCAGACGGCACATCTCGGCACCGCTCGCCACCTCGGGACTCAGGCGCACGCGCTCGAGCGCGTGCAGGCGCGCCAGCACGCCGCCCAGCCGGACGCGCCGGCCCCAGGCGGTCTCGACGGCGTCGTACAGTTGCGGCCCGAAACGGCGCAACCAGCCGCAGTATCCCGTCGTCACGGGCAGTTCGAGCAGCTCGCGCTTCCCCGCCTGGAACCAGTAGGGATGTTCGTCGAACGTGCGGAAATCCGGTCCGCCATCGGCCGTGAAAGCACTGTAGGGGACGACGCTCGCATCGATGTCGTAGCCAAGGGCGGCGATCGAATCGGCCGTGTGCGGACCGAGGCCATAGCGGCCCGCCTTGAACGCGCGCGGCTGCTGGCCGAATGAATCGGCAATGGTTTCGGTGAGCAGGCGCAGCTTGTCGAACTCGAGCTGGCGCGGCAGGTTGCCGCCATAGGAGTTATAGTCCGACAGCACTTCTTCATACGGCGGCGAGACCCAGGGGTGCAGGTGCGCGCCGATCTCGCAGCGCCCCGCGTCCAGCAGCCGGCGCAGCGTGGCGATGGCGGCAGGCGTCGTGGCCACGGGCCAGTCGACCATGTAAGTGGGCACGATGCCGAACGCGTCGAACACGCGCGCATGCATCAGCGGCTGGCTGGCGATCGACGATGTCCCGATCGCATTGCGGTTGAACGGCTGATCCCAGGCGAACTCACCCTCAGTGTCGACGATCACGAGCAGGACCGGACGCTGTCCGGGTGCCAGTTGCGCCGGCACGTGCTGAGTTTTTTTCAACATTACTCTTGAATCATGCAGCCGTATCGATGGCACTGTGCGCGCACGGTCGAACACGCCCGACATGAGGCTGCTGCGCACGGAATTGTTGCCGTTAAAAGTATTGCAATACTAGCACAACGCGTTTGTCATTCGGAAATCAATCGTGCGACATAAGCGCGAATTATTTCCTAACGGAAGGTTGCGCCAATCCGACAAACACCTCGTACAGACACGCGCGCACGGTAGCGTTGCACTGCAACATGCCAAATAAATAGATGAGCTATAATTTTGTGCTAAATATTGCAAGTTTGCGTCTTGACTAGATACCGGAGTACGTGGTGACAACAGTGGAAAAGCCGGGCGTCGTGTTTACCATGCGCTATCCCGACGATACGGGATATGTGTGGAATTTCACAGCCGCCGTGCGCGACCGGGCAAGTTGCGACTTGCGCGAACGGGCGAACGTGTACATGGCCTTTCCCAAGCTGACCGGCAATCCCAGCTATCAGCCCAAAAATCTGCAACCCGTCGAGTTGGATTGCTACGACAACTCACCGGCCGGCCGGGCGGCGATCGAACAATTCGTGCGCACTCACAACGTAAAAGTGATGGTGTTCATGAGCGCGCTGTCGCACACCGTGTGCCTGGACCTGTTGCGCCGCCTGGGTGTGCGTACGATCAATACTGAGAACGACAGTTTCGACCCACGCCAACGCGACAACGCGATCAAGAAAGTGGCGAAGCACATCATACGGCGTGTACTGCGTATGCAACAGCACGATCTGCACCTGGCCAATTCCGTCGCCCAGGAAGAATTCCTGCTGAATTATCAGAAGCTGCCGCGCGATAAGGTCATCCTGATGCGCAATTCGGTCGATGCCGTCAAATTCCACCCCGGCGACCGGACCAGCGCGCGCGCGCAGCTGGGGCTGGACCAGGACCGGTTCTGGATGCTGGCCGTCTCGCAGGCGCGTCCGGAAAAACGCGTCGACCGCCTGCTGCGCGTGGTGCGCGACGTCGTCGATGCGCGGCCAAGCCGGCGCATCGGCTTCATCTACGTGGGCGACGGTCCGCCGGCCGCGGGCTGGAAGCGGCTGGCGTCCGAGCTCGACCTGGGCGACCAGTGCGTGTTCGCCGGTCGCCAGAACGACCTGGTGCCGTACTACCGCGCCGCCGACCTGCTCGTGCACGCGGCCGAGCGCGAAAGTTTCGGCAATGCAATCGTCGAGGCCATGGCGTGCGGCATCCCCGTCGTCGCCAGCGCGGCACTGGGTCCGAAAGAGACGATCCTCGACGGCCATACCGGCGCCGTGATCGGCCTGGACGATTTTGCCGCGTTCACGCAGGCCGTCCTGCGCTATGTCGACAATCCGGAAATGACAAAAATGCATGGTAACAACGCGCGTGCGCACGTCGATACCGCATATAATGTTGTGCGTCAAAGCAAGGAGTTCGCCGCACACATCGCGCGGTTCCTGTGATGGCCAGCAAATACGATCAGCACAAAAGGGAGTCCTGAGGAATGTCTTTAGTCGAGAGGGTGGTCCAGCGCGTCAGGCGAGACTATTTCCGATGGCAGTACCAGAAAGTCGCACGCCAGATCCTGGACACCCGTCCCATCAAGCGCGGCGACCTGCCCTTCACGCTGCTGTCGATGGTGCACCAGCGCGACGTCCATTCCTACCTGGTCGCGGTCAAGTCGTTTACTCACTTCCTGAATCCGTCCCGCATCGTCATCGTGTGCGATCCATCGCTCGACGAGAACGACCGTGGCGTGCTGAAGCGGCATGTGCCGCACGTCGAACTGCGCGAAGCGCATGAATTCACCCATCCGGACATCCCGCGCGGCGGCACCTGGGAACGCCTGTTCGCGATCTCCGGCTATGCGCTGGACAGCTATGTGATCCAGCTGGATGCCGACACGCTGACCATGCAGCCGATCCCGGAAGTGCTGCACGCCATCCAGACCGGCGCCGGCTTCGTGCTGGGCGAAATCCCGGACACGCCGATCCGCCCGCTGGACGCCGTGCGCGCCCACGCGCTGCCGAAGGTGAAGGCGGGCGCGCACATCCAGACGCTGTCGGAAGCGGAAATGGCCAACGTCGGCCTGCCGCAGGACGCGCGCTACGTCCGCGGCTGCTCCGGTTTCACGGGATTCCCGCCGTCGGCGACGATGCGCGACAAGCTGCTCGACTTCTCGCGCCGCATGACGGGCAAGCTGGGCGAGGACTGGAAACGCTGGGGCACCGAACAGGTGACCTCGAACTACCTGGTGGCGAACGCGTTCGCCACGACATCGCTGCCGTTCCCGAAATACGGCACCCCCGACTGCGCCACGGCGGAAACGGCGTTCTTCCACTTCATCGGTCCGATGCGCTTCATCAACAACAAGTACAAGACAACGTCGCGCGCGGCCATCCACCTGATCTCGAGCGCGCCTGCCTGACTTTCGGCGCGCCATTTTCTTCCCGTTCGCCCTGTCATGGCAAATTTGCGTCGTTCGCTGGTCATCAATTTTTTCGCGACCTCGGGCGCCAGGGTCCTGCAATTCATCGTCAGCATCCTGCTGGCCAGGATCCTGAGCCCGAGCGAGATCGGTATCTATTCGATGACGGTCGTGTTCGTGAACTTTGCCCAGGTATTCCGCGACTTCGGCGTCGGCAATTACCTGCAGCGCGAACCGGACCTCGACAACGACAAGATCCGTTCGGCGACCGGCGTCGTGTTCACGACGTCCTGGCTCATCGCGGCCGTCCTGTTCGGCGCCAGCGGGTGGCTCGGCATATGGTTCAAGGAACCGGGCATCGTGCCGGTGATGCGCGTGCTGGCCATCGGGTTCGTGTTCATCCCGTTCGGTACCGTCACGGGCGCCCTGCTGAACCGTCACTACGCTGCCGAAAAGCAGGCCGTCGTGCACGTCGTGGGCACCGTGTGCTTTTGCGCCAGTACGCTGATCCTCGGCGAAATGGGCTTCGGTGCCATGGCCATGGCGTATGGCAACCTGATCAATATCCTTGCCTGCGGCATCGCCTACATACCCCTGCGCCCGAAAGGCATGCCGTGGATGCCTGGCTTCCGCCACTGGAAAAGCGTCGTTCATTTCGGCGTCGGTTCCCTCGTGACGAACTGCGCCACCACGTTGAATAATTCACTCCCCGACATCCTGCTCGGCAAGCTGGGCTCGGCGCGCCACGTCGGCCTGTTCAGCCGCGCGAATTCCACCGTCTCGATCTTCAGCTACGTGGCCGGCTCGACGATGAATTACGGCGCCGTTCCCTACCTGTCCCAGACCTGGCACCGGGGCGAATCGCTGGCGCCGATCCTCGCGCGCTCGACCCTGCTGCTGACCGGGATCGGCTGGACCGCGCTGGCGCTGACGGCCGTGCTCGGCCAGGACATCGTCATCGCCCTGTATGGCGCCAAATGGCTCGACTCCGTGCCGGCTATCCTGCCGCTGGCACTCGCGGCCGCGCTGACCCTCGCATTCAACTACATCCCGATGGCGGTGACGGCAATCGGCCGGCCCTACCTGAGCGCATTCCCCGTGGCCGTCACCCTGGCAACCCGCGTCCTGTTCGGCGTCCTGCTGTACGACGGCAGCCTGAACGGATTCGCATGGGCGCTGTTCCTCGCGACCGTCGCCAGCGCCCCCGTGACCACGATCCAGCAGAGCCGTTATTTCGGCTTCACCACCGGCATGATGATCCGTGCGCTGCTGCCCAGTGCGCTGGTGGCGGCCGGCACGGGCGCCACCGCCTGGGTGCTGGCGGCGCTGCTGCCGGCGGAAATCCCGGCGATGGCGCGCCTGCTCGTGATGGCCCTGCCGCTGGCCGTGACCTGGTACCTGCTGCTGCGCGCCACCCGCCACGAACTGGTGGGCGAAGTGCACCGCCTGGCCGTGCCGTTGAAAGCCCGCCTGGCCCTGCTGCGCCCGAATGTATAAACGACAATCGACGGAATGAGCATCATGACGAATCTCGACGCGAATCTCGCTGAAGTGAAAGCGACCCTGATCGACGTTTTGAGCCTGGGCGACGCCGGCCAGCGCCTGAATGCCGATTCGCCCCTGCTGGGCAGCCTGCCCGAGCTCGACTCGATGGCCGTCGTCAGCCTGATCGGCGCCCTCGAAGAACGCTTCGGCATCGCCATCGACGATGACGACCTCAGCGCCAGCACATTCGAAACCCTGGGCAGCCTGGCCGCTTTCGTGGCCGAGAAACGCGCTGAATGACGCCGGCCGGGGCTGAGGTGGACTCGGAACCGTTCTTCCTCGGCAGTGGCGCCGGCCAGCGCTTCTGCCTGTTCCACCGGCCCGCCGGCACCTGCCGCGGCGCCGTCCTGTACGTGCCGCCGTTCGCCGAAGAACTCAACCGCACCCGCCGCATGGCCGCCCTCGGCGCGCGCCGGCTGGCGGCGCACGGCTATGGCGTGCTGCAGATCGACCTGGCGGGCACAGGCGACAGCGCCGGCGACTTCGGCGATGCCCGCTGGGACCTGTGGAAGCAGGACCTGGACACCGGCGCCGCCTGGCTGCGCGCGCGCATCGATGCACCCCTCACGCTGTGGGGCATGCGCCTGGGCGCCCTGCTCGCCCTGGACTACGCGCGTACAGCAGAACCCCCGCTCGCGCCGCTGCTGCTGTGGCAACCGGTGGCGAGCGGCGCCACGTACCTGACCCAGTTCCTGCGCCTGCGCACGGCGAACGCGATGCTCGGCGACGATGCGGCCGCGCAGAACGGCACCAAGGCACTGCGCGCGGCGCTGGAAGCCGGCCAGACGCTGGAAATCGCCGGCTACGACCTCACCCCGGCACTGGCGCGCGCCATCGACACCCTGCCTTCCCCCGACGCGATGGTGCCGCCCGTCCCCGCGCACTGGTTCGAGGTGCTCGGCGCGCCCGGCCAGGCACCGGGCGCGGCCGCCGGCCGCGTCAAGGCGGCATGGGAAGCGCAAGGCACGCAGCTCCACGTGCACACGGTGGCGGGATTGCCGTTCTGGGCCACGACAGCGGTGTCCACCTGCCCCGCGCTGCTCGACGCGACCATGGCCGTGCTGGAGGAGCAAAGCCATGCAGTTTGAAGAACGCGCGCTGGCGTTCTGCTGCGGCGGCGACACGCTCGTCGGCATCGCCTCTGTGCCCGCGGCGCCATGCACGCGCGGCGTGCTGATCATCGTCGGCGGGCCGCAATACCGCGTCGGCAGCCACCGCCAGTTCGCCCTGCTGGCGCGCCACCTGGCCGCACAGGGCATCGCCGCCATGCGCTTCGACGTGCGCGGCATGGGCGACAGCGGCGGCGACGAACGCGATTTCGAAGGCATCCAGGACGACATCCGCGCCGCGCTCGACGCCTTCGCGGCGGCCGTCCCCGGCATGCGCGACATCGTCCTGTGGGGCCTGTGCGACGGCGCCTCGGCGGCTGCGCTGTATGCGCCGGGCGACGCGCGCGTGCGCGGCCTCGTGCTGCTGAACCCGTGGGTGCGCACGGACGACGGCGTCGCCCGCACGACGTTGAAACACCACTACCGCGACCGCCTGCATGATCCTGAATTCTGGCGCAAGCTGGCGCGCGGACAGTTCGATTACGTGGGCTCGTTCAAGTCGATGCTTGGACTCGTGCGCGCCGCATTCGGCGCCCGCAGTCGACGACAGGAGGGCGCCACGGCAGCGCTGCCCGAGCGCATGCGCCAGAGCCTGCACGCGTTCGGCGGCCGCACGCTGCTCGTGATCGGCGGCGCCGACCTGACGGGACGCGAGTTCTGCGACGTGGCCGGGTCGACGCCGGCCTGGAAGCGTATGGCGAGTGCTCCGCACGTGGCCTGGCGCCGCCTCGAGGATGCCGACCACACGTTCTCGCGCCGCGCCTGGCGCGACCAGGTCGCCGCGTGGACGGCAGAATGGGTCGTGTCGTGGTGACGCTCAGCGCGCCGTCACGCAGTCGCTGAAACGGGCGAATGCCCCAACCACGGCGGGTTTCGAACGTTGCTGGCCGCACAGGTCGGGCGCATCGGCCGGCCGGCCTTCCATGTCGGCGTCTTCTCGCAGCGGCGCGCCATCTCTCCAGGAAAAATCGCCCATTTCGGGCGCGCGGAACAGGCTGCGCACGGGATGGCTACCGAGGTAGCTGCGCCACAGCGGCGTCGCGCGATTCTCGCCCAGGTGCACGATGGCGCCGTCACGGGCGCGGACCGGCCCGTCGACGAGATTGCCGTCCACGATGGCGCTGCTGTTCGGATAGCGCACGTCGATGCCGGTGGTGTCGACCAGCGTGTTGTCGACCACCTTGCTCGCAGCCGCGCCGTTCAGGTAGATGCCCGCATCCGAGCAGCCGACGACCAGGTTGGCGCGCAGGACGCTCCCCTCCTGCTCCGTGATGCAGCGGCCGTCGCGGCAGAGTTCCCGGCCCGTGCCGCCGCCGCCCAGCGACAGGCCGACACGCTGGCCCGGCAGGCCGCGCAGCGCCTGTTCGCACCACACGACGTTGCGCTCGAAGACGTTGTTCCTGCCGCCGCCCTTGGCGAAGGCGCCGTAGCTGACCTGGTTGCCGTCGCCCTTGACGAAGTCGCTGATCAGGTTCGCGCGCAGGACCCAGCCGCTGGCGGTCACGAGGTCGATGGGCGTCACCGGGTTCGCCGTCCTGCGCACGTGCGTGGCCGTCAGGGTCGTGTGCTCGATCAGGCCATCGTCCGGGTAGCGGTTGCCGACGCCATTGATCTTGAAGTGCGCATTGAAATCGCGGATCGTGTTGTTGACGCTCGTAAAATGGTGGCCGGCGCCGACGACGTGGAAGGCGTGCTCGCAATTGTCGTCGGCCGGGCACACGCCGCGGATGTCGAGGTTCTCGAAGCGCCAGTACGGCGCGCTGACGACGAAGCCCTCGAGCGTCTCGAGTTCGATGTGGACGGTGCCGGGCCGGGCCGCGCGCACGACGATGGGCGCGTCGTCGCGGCCTGCGCGCGCGACGTCGATGCCCTTGCCCTGGAAGCGGTATGTGCCGGGCGCCAGCGTGATGACGTCGCCCGGGGAAGCAGTGCGCAACGCCGCGCGCAGGTCGTCCGGCGTGGCGACGGTGGTGCCGGCGGCGTCCTTCCCGGCCGGCTGCGCCTGCGCGCCCGCGCTCAGCGCCGGCGCGGGCAGCGGTGCGTCGCCTGCCGTGCGGTCGAGCGCCATCAGCACTGCGGCGACGCGGCGTCCCGTGCCTTCGATGGCGGGGTTGTGCCCGCTGGTGCGCTTTTCGATATAAGGTGCGAGCGTACGCGGCGCGACGCCCACGCGGTCGACGGCGACAGGCAGCGCGGCCGCCAGCAGCACGGTGCAGATGCCCGCCGCCAGCAGGCCGCGGCGCGCCAGCGTGGCCATGGTCACGTGCTGGCCTTGATGCCGTGGCGGCTCATCAGGTCGTACAGCGTGGGGCGGCTCACGCCCAGCATCTCGGAAGCCTTGACGATGTTCCCGTCGGTGCGCGCCAATGCCTTGACGATCGCCTTGTACTCGGCCTCGTCGCGCACCTGGCGCAAGTTCAGCGGTTCTTCCTCGGCGCCCGTGTCGGGCAGGCCCAGGTCGTCGGCGACGACGGTATTCGCATCGGCCATGATGACGGCGCGCTTGATGCAGTTTTCCATCTCGCGCACGTTGCCGGGCCATTGATAGCCCTCGATGGCGGCCAGCGCGTCGGGCGCGAAGTGCAGCGAGGGGCGCGATTCCTGCGCGCAGAACTTGTTCTTGAAGTGATGGGCCAGCAGCGCGGCATCGCCTTCGCGCTGGCGCAGCGGCGGGATCGTCACGACGATTTCCGACAGGCGGTAATACAGGTCCTCGCGGAAGCGGCCCTGCGCGCACAGGTCCTTCAGCTTCTGGTGCGTCGCGCAGACGATGCGCACGTCGACGGGGATCTCCTCGTGGCCGCCGATGCGCTCGATCACGCGCTCCTGCAAAAAGCGCAGCAGCTTGGCCTGCAGCGCCATCGGCAGGTCGCCGACCTCGTCGAGGAAGAACGTGCCGCCGTGGGCCAGTTCCACCTTACCCTTGGTCTGCTTGGCCGCACCGGTGAAGGCGCCCTTCTCGTAGCCGAACAGCTCGCTCTCCAGCAGGTTTTCCGGAATGGCCGCGCAGTTGATCGCCATGAAGCGTTCCTTGGAACGCGGCGACAGCGCGTGGATCGCGCGCGCCAGCACCTCCTTGCCGGTGCCGGATTCGCCCAGCAGCATGACGGAGGCCGACGTCGGCGCCACCTTCTCGATGGTGCGGCAGACCTTGAGCATGCCGGGGTCGCGCGAGATCACGCCGGCCAGCGGCGAATCGGCCTGCGACTGCTGCATGCGGCGGTTTTCCTGCTGCAGGTTGTGCAGGAAGAAGGCGCGCTGGATCACGAGGTTCAGCACTTCCGGGTCGACCGGCTTCTGGTGGAAATCGTAGGCGCCCATGCCGATCGCCTTGACGGCGTTGGCATGGTCCTGGTTGCCGGTCAGGACGATCACGCGCGTGTCCGGCGCCAGCGCCAGGATCTGCTGCAAGGTGGCCAGGCCTTCGGTCGAACCGTCCGGATCGGGCGGCAGGCCCAGGTCCATCGTGCACACGGCCGGCTCGTGGCGGCGGATCTGCGCCAGCGCCGCCTCGCGGTCGCCGGCCACCACCACCTCATAGGCATCCAGGCTCCAGCGCAACTGCTTTTGCAGGCCCGGGTCGTCTTCGATGATCAACAGCTTGGGTTTTTGTTGGGTCATGGTGTCTTCTTGTCAGGCGATCGTCGCGGCCGCCGCAACGCGGTGCAGCGGCAGGACGACCTTGAACGTGGTGCCGAGCGCGGGCTGGCTGGTCACTTCCAGCGCCCCACCCAGCTCAGTGATGTATTCGCGGCTCTCGAACACGCCGATGCCCATGCCGGCCGACTTGGTCGAGTCGAACGGCTTGAACAGTCGGTCGCGGATGAATTCCTCGGTCATGCCTTCGCCGGTATCGGTGATCTCGACCTCGACGGCATGCTCGCGCCCGCCGCCGGCCG